>SXGU01409491.1_pt1 | contig 18712 bp, 19 predicted proteins | sample 3174531 | NCBI WGS metagenome assembly SXGU01 (sample SAMN11356863, study PRJNA531348) | freshwater metagenome | isolation source: freshwater sample F1-140 | place: China: Fuxian Lake, Yuxi | collected 2017-12-25 | reverse complement strand
TGATGGTCTGAGACTTGCCCGTGCCCGGCGGTCCTTCGATCACCAGATTCTTCTTGAGTGACAAGACATCGATGAGGGCGCTGTGCTGAGAGCTGTCAGCGTCGTAGACCAGTGGGATGCTGGCCCCTGGGCCTTCTTCCACCAGATGTTCTTCGGCCAGGCTCAGGCCCGCTCCTCCGTCATCAGCTCTGCCCTCGAACACCTCACGAACGATTGGGTGATCAATGAGGGAGTTCTCATCTCCGTTTGAAGGCCATTTGGTTGGATCTAAATCTCGAACCAGCAGCATGTTGCTGAAGCTGAGCAAGCACAAAGAGACTCGGTGCTTGAGTGCGAAGCCGGGTTGCTTTTTGATGATCGCCTGAATCTCGGCAAAGTAGCCGTTGACGTCGATCTGTTCTTCACCCAGTTCAGGCAGGACTAGCCCGAAGTCGTTGCGCAGCTTCTCTCTCAGTGAGAGGTTCTCGGAGATGTCGTCGCCCGTGTACTGGAGGGAGAACTGCTGGATGCCCGCAACCTCCTTCTTTTGCAGCGAAACAGGTACGCTGATCAAGGGGGCTGTAAATGTCTTGTCGCTGTCTCGCTGATCGGGGAACTCCAAGAACCCGAGCACCAGGAACAGCATGTTCGCGCCGGTCTCCTCAATCGCCAGTGTGGCCTCGCGCTCAATCTTTCGGCAATGCTTGGCCAAGTCGTCCGGGTACATCAGTGCCCGAACATTGGACTCGTCCGACTCTTCCCCCGTACCTGAAATGTCATACCCCGTGGAGACGCCCACGGATTTGGCCCAGTCTCGGGGTTCAGGCCGCTGCAGGCGTCCATTGCGCTCGACCCAGTCTCTTCGGGCCGGTTCAGGTAGTCCTAGGACGCTGATGTTGGCTTTGTTGTTCGCCTCAACCAGTTTTTGGTAGATGGCGGCAGGATGACCCTCTACAAACTGCAGTGATTTGCCTGCGGTGTGCTTGAAGTTGATGAGGCGGTTTCGCCCTGTCAGATCGAGCAGTTTCAGGCGTAACTGCTCGAGAGCGGAGGTGAGTGGAGATGCACTGTCGCTCATGCCTGTCCTTTTGTTCTTTTGTAGCCCGGGGCTAAGTCAGCGCTCTCGGCGTTGGCCAGAGATTCGATATTTTGGAGCGCGAGGTGGTACTCCTCGGGATTAAGGGAGTTGTCTGCTGAGCAGTCGACTCCCCAGCGCCTCAACATGTATCCGGCAACAGCCGCTCGACAAGACACTTCGATGCGACGTCCCTTCATTCGGTAGTCGGCTTCAATGGCCGCCTGATGGGTGATCTTGGGATGAGGAATCAGGGACAGATGAACAACTTGGGACCACTGGTCATCGGCGGCGGCACCTTCACGGTCAGCGATGTCTTCATCAAGTGCGTGTGCGAACTGGATTCGGTTGATCACAAAGTCAGAGAACCTGTTGTTCTCACGATCGAAGGCTCGGACATGCCACCTCTTGCCGTTATCGACCAGTGCATGAGGTGCGATTTGTCGGGCTTTGTATCCGCTGGACAGGGAGAGGTACTTAATCTCTAGGACTTTGCGTCGGTAAATAGCCCTTGTTACCTGTGCCAACATTTCTGCATCGGGTATGCAAAGAGTATTTACTGACTCAGTCGGCAGTCCAGGCGGATTAGGTAAGCCATCGCCCAAGCCTGACTTAAGCCACCAAAGGACGTTTTCCGTTGACAGTTCAAATATTCGCTTGAATTTGTCAGATGGCTGATAAGTTCGTGCCCGATAGTCGTAGTCCAGATTCTTTGGGGCCAACTGCTTGTAAAGCGAAAGGTCACGACTTGCCTGAACTGACGCAACAGAAAACCTTTGAGCTACATCTTGTCGTTGCAACTCGCCGAGAAAGTACAGCCTCGCCTCAATGAAGGCGAGCCGCTCCACTTGGGAACGGGGCGCTTGGGCCAGCTCTTTCTCGATTCGGGTCATGTTTTGAGCATGTTTCTAAAAAATATTGTCATTGGCACGATACCACTGTATCGTAATGATAACAACTCTGATAACATCTTATAAGATTAAAAAGAGTTTCTTTGTCAAATGATTTGAGGAGTACCGATGCATGACATCCCCATGTCCGAAGTGACACCAGAGTTTGCCCGTTGCTGGCAAGCCGCTGGTATGCACATCGAGCGCGCGGCGGGTGGTCAGCTCAGCGCTTGGTTGAGGGCGCATTTGAACCCTCCCTTCCTCGAACATTTGTCGTTTCGACTGGGAAACCAGCTGTTCTTCTTGAGGGTCGAGGACGAAGAGGATCAGATAGAGGGGCCTGGAAGCCTGCAGGGTCTACTGAGCGTCGCCGACGGGTGCAAAGGGCACGCCTGCCTGATGCCTATGCGCAAGCGTGGTGGCAAATGGGAGGCTGCCCTCCCTGGTTGGGGCTTGCAAGACGCGAGAACCAAGAAGCTCATCGATCCACCGGCTGAAATCAGCGACCAGAAGATCGAGATGACAGACTGGGAGTTGCAGGACTTTGCGGTCCAGGTAGTTCGTGAGCAAATCGAAAAAGAAGGTCATGAGCTGATGTCATGGCAGGCCAACCCGGGCGTGGATCCCTCGCTTTGGTTTGTTGGCAACGATGGCCCGGAGTGGGTCATTGTGAGAACCGCCCGTTATCCCCAAAAAGATGCCGAGCTGCCAGGCAACTGGCGCACTGTTGCAGATAGCTGCTCCCGAATGAGTAAGCGTGGCAACTTTGCTTCCGTCTCCGTGGCTTGCATGCAGACCATCTCCGAAGGCGGGAGACTTTACCGAGGCTATCCGCTGGTGACGAACTATGCGGGGCTTCAGCCCATACACAAGATGGGGCGCGCAGCGTAAAGACGATGGGATTTCGATTTCAAAAACGAATCAGCTTGCTTCCCGGGATTCGGCTCAATTTGAGCAAGACCGGGGCAAGCGTCACCGTCGGCAAGGCCGGTCTGTCTGTGAATCTCGGTAAGGATGGAGCAACCGGCAACGTTGGCATACCCGGAACGGGGCTCTCTTACCGACAAAAGATCACGGGCAATCCAACGCCCGTCTCTGAGCTGGATGCGGCGCAACCCGAACAGGGTGTCCAAGCCGACGCTGGTGGGGCGGGGATTTGGAAGTGGCTGTTCTTTGCAGCTGTCGTGGTGATCGTTGTTTTGCTGGCTGCGAGGGGATAGAAGATGACTCAAGCGGTATGTTTCAAGTGCGGCGAGATGAAGCATGGAGCCTTCACTGACTGTCCTCATTGCGGGGGAAGACCAGTCACCGATGATGAATTGGTTCTCTCGTTGGCAATGACCGATCACTACTTTGACTTGGCTACCATGAAGCAAATGGGAGCTTCGGTCGCAGAGGGTAAGCCTCCGCATCTAGATGAGAAATCTCGCCAAGACCTGTTGAAGCAACTGGAAAACGTACGGAAAACACCCGTTGGCCGGTTGCTGGGCGGTGGAGCACCCGCTCCCGAGAAGAAAAAAAGCAAGTGGTGGCCGTTTTAAGAGGGTTGATGCGTGGAGCTCGTTTTAAATAATCCGTTTCGAGTGTTGGGTTTGCCTGCTACGGCAAGCACGCGGGACATCACCAAACGAATTTCAGACTTGGAGACGTTTGCCGAACTGGGTAAGGCGAAGACGTACCCGCACGATTTCCCAGGTCTTGGGGCTCTCGATCGGAACCTGGAGGCGATCAAGGACGCAGCCAGAAAAATCGAACAGGCCGAGGGGCGACTCTTCCACTCCTTCTTCTGGTTCCGTGCAGGCGACAGCGTTGACGAGCTGGCACTTGAAAGCCTGGCAGCTGGCAACGTCGATGAGGCAGTTGAACTGTGGGACAAGCAGCTTGGCAAGAAAGGCACCAAGAAATACACATGGCGACTCAATCGCGGCGTACTTCGTCTTGTTAGAGCCAACGGTGGGACGCTGGACAAAGACGAAATGGATGAAGCCTTGGAAGACTTGGGCTTCGTCATTGATGATGATCTAGATGAATCAATCCAGGACGTCCTGTCGGGCAATGAGGCTGGTCTGGACCGAGAGAGTCTCTGGAGGCGTGTTGTCGACGAGGTGGTTGGTCTGGTGCAGTCTTCTGCAGGCACCCCCTACGGGAAGAATGCATTAAAAATTGTTGAATCTTTCTGGTCGTTCCCCTCCGAGGCGCGCGACTACGTCTCCTCCAAGATCGTCAACCCATTGATTGAAGAGGTTAAAGACGCGATCAAGGTCAGTGAGGAACTTCGTGCCGATGAGGATCTCGAGGCACTCAAAGCCAAGAACCAGCTGGGCAAGGTTGAAAAGATCATCAAAGATCTCGAGGAAGTCTTGGGTGAAGAAGACATTCGCTTCCAAACAATCGCGAATGCTTATGCCGACGAGGTGTGCGCATGCGCAGTCAAGGCACTCAACAAATTCAAAGACCCGAAGTTAGCCATGTCCCTCATTCAATGGGCGGACAGTCTTCCCTCGTTCTCTCGTGTGAAGTCTCGCATTGAAGAGAACCTCGAAATTATTCAGGGCTGGGTTGAGGAAGACGAAGAAGACGAGCTCTTTGGGGAGCTTGTCAAGAAGCTCAAGGTGGACGTGTACACCATGACCCAGGCCAGCAACATGTTGGAAGACATGAAGCGTGAGCTGGCGAAGATCAAGGCAAAGGTCGGCTCAACGGACAAGCGATACATCACGATTTCGTCCGCATGTGCGCACCGTATCCTCGGCTTCCTGATTGATACGGTCAATGATGCGCAAGACTCGTTCAGCTCAAGGAAAAACCTGACGGATCTTCAGTCGACGATTGGACAGGCGACGGGACTGACCAGAAAGCTCCTGCTTTTAGATCTTGATGGGGAAACTCGAGTTCGAGTGAACAAAAACCTTGAAACGATCGAAGGCATCAATACCAGCGTGACCGCCGCTGTAACAGTGAGAGCAAATCGCGCATCTAGTTCAGGCAACATCTTCGAGCAGATCCCGGTCTGGGTGTGGATCGTCGGAGTCATCTTTCTGTTGTCGATGTGCAGCGGATAAAAAGGAGAGATATGAATAAAAAAATGACCATAGCCCTGGTGCTTGCCGCTGCAAGCGGCTTGATTTGGGCCGATGAGACAACTGACCAGCTCAAAGCTCAAATTCAAAAGGTTGAGAAGCGTGTTGACGGTCTCGAAAAAGGTGCGAAGCAAACTCAAGACGCAACGATCGAACTCAAGAAGCAACTGGGCGATCTCGCAGCAAGCGGCAAGGTACAGCAGCAAAAGCTGACAGAGATGAGTTCAAAGATTGCAGCGCTTGAGGGCAAGCAGACAGCGTTGGGTGGATCGTTGGATCAGTTGAGTCGGGACACCGAGCAAAAGACCCAGACCATCGACGAAACCATAACAACGCGTTCGAAGTGGTATGGCGCTGCCATTGCTTTCCTTTTGCTATTGCTAGGCGGGTGCTACTGGTATCTCCGTCGCCGAAATGACGCTAGCGAACAATCGTTGTCCGCTCAAGTAAAGAGTGCCATGGATACCGTTCGCTCTACGGAAGAAAAGATCGCGAAGTCCGACACTGCCCTGGCGGACTCGTTGTTTGAAATCCTGAACAAGTTGAAGGTGCAGGAGATGAGCGCGGTGGCCAATGGCCAGGCCAAACCAGCAGAGGCAGATCATCACTTGCCTTTGAAGCTTGCCGATGAAATTCATCGGATGCGAAAACGTCTCGCCTCACTGCCCGAAGACACCAAGGGACTGACGCCGTTGCAGAAGTCTTTGGAGCGTCTGGAGTCGGAGCTTTCAGAGCAAGGCTATGAGATCGTTGACCATACTGGCATGGCCTACACGGAGAACTTGTCCGTCAAGGCTCGCTTTGTCCCGAGTGACGACCTTGGGCCAGACCAAAAAATCATCAGCAAGGTGGTTGTGCCCCAGGTTAACTACCAAGGTGTGATGATCAGAATGGCTGACATTGAAGTAAGCATTGGATCTTGAGTGAGGAATTGAAATGAGACAAAAAATAGATTACGGCATTGACCTGGGCACTACGAATTCGGCTATCGCGCGGATGGAAGCAGGTGAAGCCCTCATCATCAAGAGCGATGACAACCAAATGGACACAACGCCGTCCTGCGTCTCTTTCAACAAGAAAAAGACGATGTTCGTCGGGCAGAACGCCAAGAATGCTATTGAGAGCGAGGCTTCATCCGCATTCCGCGCCCGTCGTCAAGCTCCGAGCAATGGCTACCTTGAGTTCAAACGGACCATGGGAACCGACCATAAATATGAGTCGGTTTACATGGAGCGCAGCTTCACGTCGGAAGACCTGTCAGCCGAAGTTCTGAAGAAGCTGCGTGGCTACATCCGTGACGAAGAAGTCGGCTCGGTTGTGATCACCGTTCCTGCCATGTTCAAGCAGAACCAAATTGATGCAACTCAGCGTGCGGCAGAGTTGGCTGGTTTCAAATACTGCGAGCTTCTGCAAGAACCAATTGCGGCCTCCATTGCATATGGAATAAAGGCCAGCGCTAATAGCGGCCATTGGCTGGTATTTGACTTTGGCGGTGGCACCTTCGATGCCGCACTGATGCATGTAGACGATGGGATCATGAAGGTCGTTGACACCGAGGGAGACAACCATCTCGGTGGCAAGAACATTGATTCAGCAATCGTAGATCAGTTGTTCATCCCTGAAATCGCAAAGCAGTGTGAGATCGATGGCATCTTGGATGAAAATCTCAGCAAAAAATTGCTGCAGGATGCACTTAAGCGCTACGCTGAACAAGCCAAGATTGCCTTGTCGTCTAAGAATTCTTGGGATCACTTCCTTGAGGATTTCGGTTCAGACGACGAAGGCGAAGAGATGCAGGTCGATCTGAGCATCTCACTGGAGCAATATGAGAAGGTTTGTGGACCGTTGTTTCAGAAAGCTATCGACATCTGCAAGCACCTACTGGATCGGAACAAATTGAGTGGGAACGATCTGACCTCGATCGTTCTGGTTGGCGGTCCCACCTTTTCGCAGACTCTACGTCGGATGCTGAAGGAACAGATCTCCAGTCGTATCGATACGACAGTTGACCCGATGACCGCTGTCGCTAAGGGCGCGGCTCTTTTTGCTTCGACAAAGAACATCCCGAGCGATCTGCAAAAGCGCGACACCAGCAAAGCACAGCTCACGCTCAAGTACCCCGAAACGACAGTTGAAACCCACGAGAACCTTGGGATTCGGGTTGACCGAAACAAATCTACAGCCAACCTGCCGTCCTCCTTCTCATTTGAGATCATTCGTGCTGACCGTGGTTGGTCGAGCGGCAAGGTAGAGATGGATGGTGATACAGAGATCGTTGAGGTCGTTCTCAATGATGGAAAAGCCAACCAGTTCGACATCAAACTCTTCGGCCCTGATGGTTCGATCATTCCTTGTGAGCCTAGCTCAATCACCATCATCCACGGTCTGAAGATCGCCAACCCAACTTTGCCTTACTCAATTGGTCTCGAGGTGTACAACACCCTGGACGGCAAACAGGGTGTGTATGCATTCAAAGGTCTAGAGAAGAATAAGACCCTCCCCGCCAAGGGCAAGGGTTCTTACAAGACGGCGAAGGACATTAGGCCTGGGAATCGCTCTGACAAATTCACGGTTCAGTTCTATGAGTTCTCCTATGGCGATGAAGGCTCCCGGGCGATCTTGAATGATTTGTTTGGTGGAGCGACCGTTACTGGTGAACAGTTGCCAGCCATGCTGCCCGCGCAAAGCGAAGTTGAACTCACTCTGAGCATTGATGCATCTCGCCGTGCATCGTTGTCTATTTACATCCCAACTCTGGATGAGACGATCGACTTGCAGTTTGAAAGCAGTACGCAGAAGTCGGAAGATGTGACTGACCTCTTGGGAGATGTCGAGCAAGCTCGGGAGGTCGCGGAAAAGCTGGAGTCTGGTGAGAAATCTGCTGATGTATCTGAATTCAAGAACGAATTGAATGAAGTCGAACGGCTGCTCAACAACCGAGGCAACGATGTCGACGTCAAGGTGCTTGCGCGACAGAAGCTCCAAAAGACATTCATCGCCTTGGACAAAATCGAGTCCACCAACAAGTGGCCGGAGTTGGAAGCCGAATTGGACTCTGCAATGGAGTACCTGCTGGTCAACGATCAACGCTACGGCAACGAAAAATCTCAGCAGCTCGTTTCGGACTATCAAAAGCGTGTCCGTCACGCCAAATCCGAGAAAAACTACAACGCCGGAAAGCAGCTCCTCGATGAGATTCACGCCTTCTCGTTTGCCTTGATTGGGCAAGACATCGGTTTGTGGATGAGCTGGATCAAGGAGTACGACCAAGACTTCGAGACCACTGAATGGACGGACAAGCGCGAAGCTCGTCGCGTGCTCAACGACGCAAAGACGATGATCGCTACCAATCCTTCGAAGTCGAAGGTGGAAGAAGCGGTTCGAACACTTTGGTCTTTGATGCCCAAAGAGAAGCGAGAAGCTGCTCAGCGTGCAAGTGATGACATCTTGCGCCAATGAGGCATAAATGAAAAAGCGCGGCACCCTCGCCAGAGGACAAGTCATCGACGGAACCTACGAAGTCCTCTTCTACATCGGCGAAGGGGCTTTTGGGGAGGTGTACCGCGTTCAACACAAGTACCTGGGTGTTCAGGTCTTCAAGCTGTTTAAAGAGGACTTCGAGAAGTCAGTCGACATCGAGGAAATATCTCGCGAAGCAAGAGTTCTTTCAAAGGTCACGCATCCCAATGTGGTTCGCGTCTTCGAGTGCAACTCGTTCCAGGTTGATGCAAAGACTCGGCATTTCCTCACGATGGGATTTGTGTCTGGTGAGACGCTCACGCAACTTCTGGCCCGGCGGATCAATCTGTCGCGCGCTGAGGCAGTCAACATCATGATTGACGTTCTCGAGGGGCTGAATCACGTTCACTCGATGGATCCTCCAATCATTCATCGAGACATCAACCCAGACAACATTCTGCTGTCTTATGACGGCGTGACTCCTCGCGGTTTGCTGTCGGATTTCGGTCTGGCGCAGCCTCTTGATACTGACGAGCACTTGCCTGGCGCTGCAGGTCGTTATCCCTACATGGCACCCGAGTGCTTCTGGGGTACGTACATCCTCTCTAGCGACGTGTTCTCCGCAGGTGTGACCTTGTATCGAGCAGTCACAGGCATTCATCCATGGCAGTACGAAATCGAGTGGGAAGATACAGACCCCGAAGATGTTGTCACGGAAATCTCTAGAGCTCGAAAACAAGCCCCCCGGGCTGCCTCCTTTCATCTGGAAGACGAAGATGATCGGCTCGACGAAATTTTGTTCAAAGCTATAGAGCGCGACTTAGAGAAACGATATCGCAATGCCGGGGAGTTCTTGACGGCATTGAAAAATTGGCGCGATGGCGTTGTTGAAGATCTGCCTAAAAGACTGCGAGACACCTCTAGTTCGGAGCTCCCGAATAAGGACTACTCGGCGAAGAATCAAGGCAAGGGCTTTGACCTCATTGCAGGCATGCATGAGCTCAAAGAGACTCTGTACCAAGACATCATTCGACCTCTTTCAGAGCCTGAGCTCTACAAAGAGTACGGGGTTTCGCCGCCTAACGGCATGCTGCTCTATGGCCCTCCCGGATGCGGCAAGACGTACATCGCGCAGAAGCTTGCCGAGGAAATCGGATATCACTACATCGAAGTCAAGCCGTCTGACTTGGCCAGTACCTACATCCATGGGACGCAAGAAAAAATTGGCAAGATGTTCAAGGAGGCTGCAGAAAAAGCCCCGACGCTCATCTTCATCGATGAGGTGGATGCGGTCCTGCCCAGCCGAGATGGCCGGATTGATCAGCACGTATCGTCGGAAGTGAATGAATTTCTTGCACAGATGACCAACTGTGCCGACAAGGGAATTTTCATCGTTGCTGCGACGAACCGCCCAGAAAATATCGACCCGGCCATCATGAGAACCGGTCGGATCGACAAGGTCGTATACCTTTCTCCGCCAGATGTTTTTGCTCGGCAGGAGATGTTGCGGCTCTATCTGAGAAACAGGCCTGTATCTGAAGATATTGACCTCACAAGTCTGGCGGGACTCATGGATGGGTATGTCTCAAGCGACATTAAATTCCTTGTCAATGAAGCCTCACGTCTAGCCCTCAAAGACCGACTCAAGATCTCGAACGCGCAGTTCGATGCTGTTCTTAAGCAACACCAGCCCTCGATTTCACGTGAACAGGTTCGCTCATATGAGAAGTTCCGAGACAAACGCACCTTCTCATCGGAAGACTGAGGTGAGGCTGCATGGACTTGGTGCTGAGAAACCCGTTTCGCGTACTTGGACTTCCCGTTACGGCAAGTAGTCGTGAAATCGCCAAACGTGTCTCAGATCTTGAGATGTTTGCCGAGTTAGGCAAAGACAAAACCTATCCCAACGACTTCCCTGATCTAGGTGACATTGATCGCTCTATGGAGGCGATCAAGGATGCGGCGCGTCGCATTGAGTTGCCGGAAATGAGAGTCTTTCACTCATTTTTCTGGTTCCGCGACGGTGATACCGTTGATGAGCTTGCCTTTGAGTGCCTAAATAATTTCGAGTTGCTTGAGACAGACAGTGTGTGGAGCAAGCAGTTCGAGAAGCACTCTGGAATCGGGAAAGTCTCCTGGAGAATAAATCGTGGCGCATTTTCCATTTGGATGACGGGTGATTTAGAGGACTCGGGCACGGTCTACTTTGAGCAGGCATTACAAGACATCGCTTTTGCTTGCGAGGACCTTTATGACGAGGCCACTGCGTCAATACCGGGCGCATCGCAGGTGTCGCCTCAAAGAGTTCGTGAGCTGATTGCAGATGCATTGATTGAGATTGCTGTCAGATCGGCTGAGCAAGTCTATGGCCCCAATGCCATTCGGATGACCGAGCACTGTTTGTACTTCCATGAGCAAACTCTGGAGTACATCGCCTCAAAGATCACCAAGCCACTGACCAATGCCATTCAAGATGCTGTTGATCGCAGCAAGGCGAAGCGTGATGAAGGCACATCCATAGATGACCTTCGTCGAAAAAATGGACTGTCTAAAGTCGAGCACATCATCTATGAGCTCAGAGACTCTCTAGGCGAGAGTGATCCAGGCTTTCAGGCGGTGGCGAATATCTTTGCAAATGAAGTGATTGCCTGCGCAATCAACGCGATCAATCGCCATGAAGCTGTTCCAACTGCACTCGTACTTGCTGAATGGGCCGCAGAGCTCCCTTCATATGGCCAGACACGCAAATGGCTTTTAGAGCAACGTGGAAAGATCTTCTCCTGGGATCCGGACTATGTGTCAGAAGACGACCCAGATGAAGACCTTGCTGACATTGAGGCCGACCTGGAATCCGATGACGATGAGGAGGAAATAGAACAGCCACCTCCTCCAAAGAGGATCCCGACTGGGACAACGACTTGTCCACGTTGCTCCAAGCGATTCGAACCAGACGAAGTAGTTGAGTACACCGATTTTGGCGTGCGATGCCCGCATTGCAGCCAGTCCATTATTTTGTGAGGAGCCAATAAAAATGACTGCCCAAATCTCAGAAAAGCTTCTCTTTGAGGGCGAAAAACATGCGATGTGCACGAACCCTCTGGGGGACTACTGCGCGCTGGGCGGTGAGTTGCCACGATTTGCGTCCAACTGCACAGCCCTCTGGCGTGGTTATGTGGGCACCTGGGAAATCATCAACGATAGGCTGTACCTGATTGAGCTCAACGGAGAGCTTGAGTCTGGTCAGGATGCGGACCTAGAGACGGTTTTCCCAGGCTACGGGGACCGAGTATTCGCGCATTGGTATTCAGGAGTCATCCGGCTGCCCCAGGGGAAAATGCTTGAGTACGTTCACATGGGCTACGGCAGTACTTATGAGCGTGATCTTCTTCTCGAGTTTGAAAAGGGTGTGCTGATTTCGCGTCGCGTGAAAGTCAACGGAGTGGCTGAAGACGAAGACGCTAAAGAGGGTTACAGCGTTGGAGCCATGACGGTCTTTTCGCGGGAAGGCCGCGAGAAGGGGGATCAGTCGTGATCTACCTGTATTGGTACCTTGGCGTCGGAGCGGTGACCCTTGTGGTCATGTACGTCGCGCACAAATGGAGTTCTAGGTCCGAATCAGAGGGGATTAAGGACATCCTGGATGCGATGAATCCAGATCGCAAGAAGCTCTCTTATCGAATCATCAACAACTATCTTGCCCCCGTTTTGGCTGCTGTGTTGGTTCTTTTTGTATGGCCGATCGCCATTTACATGAAGATAAAAGACATGCTGAACAAGGGCTCTGGTGGCGGCTACGAGGAGAAGGTGTTTAAGGTGGTCAGAACTGATTTGCTAGATCAGAAAACGATTGAGCAGGTTGAATCTGCGGAAATCGTCGTAGACCCACTTGCAGCCGTTCCGTCCCTTCCGTTCGGGCATTTGAATAAGTGCTGGGTGGAGTTGATTGCTCAGACGCTGCCGGGTGATGAGCTCTGGTCGTTCAAGACTACGTGGAACGGGAACTGGGGACGCAAAGAAATCCGTAGCGGTTATGCCATCGTGCGTGAAGGAGTTCCGGAGGCATACATCTTGACTGCTCGGATTCCCGTTGAAAAAGAGGACGAGGAATAACTCGTGATGAATTCAATGCGCTCAGCTCGACAGGCTCTGATCGGCGTAACGCTGGTTTGGGCTTCATTGACTGCGATGAGCGCAGAGATCGCTGGCCGTGTAGTCGGGGTTTCCGATGGAGACACCATCACCGTTCTCGTTGATGGGCATGACAGCGTCAAAGTGCGGTTGGTAGGAATTGATGCCCCGGAGAAAGCCCAGCCGTTTGGGGCAGTTTCGAAAAGGAATCTTTCCGATCATGTCTTTGGAAAGGCCGTGATCGTTGAGACGACCAAGAGGGATAGATACGGGCGGGTCCTTGGCCGGGTACTTGTCAACGGAGCTGATGTCTGTCTTGAGCAGATCAGAGCGGGACTGGCTTGGCACTACAAACAATATGCGAATGAACAGCCAGAAGGCCTCCGGTTGTCGTATGCAGATGCCGAGCAGAAGGCACGACAGGAGAGGGTGGGGCTTTGGAGTGTTCCAAATCAAATCCCGCCGTGGGAATTCAGACACCCCGATCGAGCAAAGGGAGAAAAATGAAAGCATTCATCGTCGTCATCATTGTGTCCGCCATCATTGGTGGCTTTGTCGGTGGAGAGTTGACTGATCGCACATTTCTATTGACGGGTGCAGTAATTGGGGCGCTTGGGGTCGGTGGCACCCTGTTTGGCTTAGGTTGGTTTTTCACCAAACAGGATGCGAAAAAGCGCTCAGCAGCATTTGATTCATTTCTGGCATCAAAAAAGAGGATGCAGTCGCCAGCGCCAGCACCTCAAGTTCAGAAGCCGACGCATCAAGATCCGCTCTTTCGTGCAACGTCGTTCGTTCGAAATGCTGGAAATCGTTTTGATAGCTACTGCTCAAAAAATGGCTTCGGACAACTTTTTGCCAACCCCGGCCCGTTCTTCGCATGGAGCATCCTTTGGCTTGCACTTCGTAAAGCGGGATGCAATGACCAACGACTAAAGGCGATCACTGTTGAAGGTCTCAATAAAGTGCTAGCAGTGAACAACAACCTGACCATGGGAGTCGTCAACAGCAGCCTGAAGGAAAAAACTGGTGGCTCTGGGCCAGGGCTTGCTGAAGTGAATAAGTTGTTGGGGATCGATATGGATCGGATGTTCAATGACTCGAACAAAGTTTTCGTCGATCGACTCTCTGCGGCGATTGAGGCTTCTCTGCAAAGAGAGTTGTCCGGCAAGGAGAACATGTTCGTTCCTATCCTTGATGTGCTGATGAGTCGGAATGGACCTTCAGGCTCGAAGTTTGACCATATGTCTGATGGCGAGTTCGAGCTCATATTTGCTGACCAGTGCAAGGATGTTTACACAACTGGAACAAACATGGCCGCAGCAATTCTGCGCGACTCATAAATTCAACGGAGGAGATAAAGATGGGACTATTTGATTTACTCGGTTCGAAGAAAAAGCCAGAATCTGCGATGGATGTTTTCATACGGGCTGTGTATGGAGATCCGCCTCCACCCAAAAGGGCGAAATTGTCCGAGGCAGTGGAATTGGCAAGTGAACTCTTGATGGGCGAAGTCAGCGAGCGGGAAATCGTGACAGTTGCAACTCAGTTGAGCAGTGGGCCGATTCCATACTCAACTCATGACCTAGCGCTTTCTGTAGCACTGAATTTCTTCAAGGATCCCGCACGTATACCTAGCTTGGGAACCGCGCAGCTTATGGCCAGGATGTCGATGCTCGAGTGGCTCCAAGAGAAAAAGGTGGCTCCAATGCTCGTGCAGAGCTTTGAAGACACTCTCTACAAGCTCTACAAACCTGGGGCTTGACGATGGCGCTGACTGACGATGGTGATCTCATCCGTGGCCTGGGGTACGTTGCGTTGTATGCAGCGTACCTTGAGGAGGCGATAGAAGAAGTTTTTTCTGCGGTGAATTCGGTGAATGGAGTCCATGATCCAAAAATGGATCGGTGGCAGATTAGCCGTAAGCTCGATCACATCAGTCAGTCAATGGGTGGTTGGGCCGGGATGGCCGATGAGTTGACTCGATTCCTCGCTTGCATCGATCCATTGAAAGCGTTGCTTGAGAGAAGAAACCTTGTAATCCATGCGCGCATCTATGCAGACCCGAAGACGGGCGATGTGCTGAAACCAGCCCGCGCTGGTTATCCGGAAGTCCCTGCTGTTTCAGCTGATTTGTATGACTTGGCCAATGAGTTGTTCCAAGCGAGAAATCCCTGTCTGAACGCATCCATGTTTGCCATCCCTCGGTATGCGAGCAGTCAAGCACGCCACGGAGCGAAGTCGGTATGAAACGCTTTCTTTTTATCCTGCTCGGACTGCTGGCTCTGTCGGCTATGGCATCAAGCGAGAAAAGGCCATATGTACCACCGTACACCTATGAGAAGTACCACATCACATATCAAGTTCGTGCCGATGGAGCCTATGAGTCGACAACTGAGGTCCAGCTAAAAATTAACACCCCTCAGGGCATCCGTCTTGGCGGAAGTCAAACTGTTGAATACATCAATAGTCAAGATGAAGTGCTGTCAATTGAAGCTTGGACGATTCAACCTGATGGCACGAAGGTCATGGTCCCTGAGGCATCAATCCGAACGCAGGACGAGCAGGCGGAGGAGTCTGCCGCCAAATTCAGTGACACCAAAATCAAGGTCATCATCTTCCCGAACGTGGAAACTGGAAGCCGCGTGTACTTCAAGGCCCGAATGAATCACCATTCGCCTACCTATGTCGGCCACTTTCATGACTCCACGGCCTTTCCCACCAGCGCCATATGGGGCGACATCCGGCTCAGCTACGTCTTCCCTGCTTCCATGAAGATCTACGAAGACAAAAGGGGCGTTCAGGGTGGCTTTGATCGAACCGAAAACGGGTTCAACCACTACAGCTACAAGTACAGCTCTGTTTCTGCATCACCTGCTCAACGCGGCAGGGTTTACGTCAGCGACTATGCGGACCATGTTCACGTTTCGACATTTCCCGACATGGTTGCCATTGGCAGGGCATACCAAGATACCGCCAAACCGAAGGCAAAGGTAACAGAGGATATTCGGAGCCTCGCCCTGAAATTGACGACTGGTCTGACTAACGAGCGCGACAAAGTAAAAAAACTGTACGAGTGGGTTGCGACCAATATTCGATACGTCTCAGTGTCGCTTGGCGATGGGCGACTGGTTCCGCATGACGCCTACGAGGTCCTCAAAAATCAGTATGGCGACTGCAAAGACCATGTTGTGTTGTTAGAGGCCCTGCTTGATGCCGTCGGAATTCCGAGTAGTCCTGCTTTGATCAATTTGGGTGCAGCCTACAAGCTGGCGAAGGTTGGGGTGATTCAGCCACTCAACCATGTGATCACGTATGTTCCCAGCCTTGATCTCTATCTCGACTCCACGGATCAATTTTCCCCTTTTGGTCTTCTGATTTTTGAGGACATGGACAAGCCAACAGTCTTGACTGCCCTTGGAAAGATTGGGCGAACTCCTCGAATGCTCGCTTCAGAAAACGTCGGCCAGGTTGATCTAAAGATGAAGATTGATCGTGACGGGGTTGTTCACGGTACGTCATCGGTGAACTATCAAGGCGTCCCTGAGATCGAGTCGCGGCGTATCCGCTTCTATGAAAAGAGTCGCTCGGAGCAGCAAGTGGTCAAAGAGCTGTTGCAACGCTTCAACGAGACCGGCGGAGGGATGATGGATTTTCCTGAACCCGAGCGCATTGACCAGCCTTATTGGATTCACGCTAAGTTCTATCTCAACCCAGTCACGAACATCCCTGGTCGTGGGGGCATGATGGTCCCTGTTGGAATGGGACCTGGTGGCATCGCTTGGGCAGGGGCTGACGATCCGCTCGAGAAGGACTTCGCATTCACTTGTAAATCACAGACTCACCGGGAGAGTTACACCATTGAGTTTCCCGCCAATGTTGCGATTGATGGCATACCCAAAGGCACCAGCTACCGAGACGAGGCGGTCACCTACTCATCCACCTATTCCGTAAAAGGGCGGGTGGTCAAGGTAAAGAGACGGCTGGCTATCCAATACAAAGAATCAGTCTGCGGCCCTTATGAAAATCGACGTTGGCGCGCCTTCCACAAGGTTTTACAGAAAGATCTGCGCTCGCAGATTTTCTATCGCTGAAGTCCGTTGCCAAGACACTAGGGGTGATTCACATGTACATCAGCTTGAAATACGTGATCCTGTACGTTGGTGCAGGTGCGGCGACGGGGTGGTTCTCAAAAGGTGATCGAACAGCCTGTCTAGTTGGGGTTGGTGTTGCCGCTTTGATTGGTGCATCTTTCGGCATTTCCTATGCCATCCTTAGTGCGATTGAGTTTGGGGTCGGGGTAGGGCTTGCATCAATGCTTCGTAAAAACAGAGAGTAGCCCCTGCGGCTGGATTGGATTGAGAAATGTTGACTGAACGAATTTCACAAGCGCTTGCCCTTGCTGTTGAGGCACACACTGGACAAAAGCGGAAAGGGACTGATATTCCTTATGTCGCGCACCCCATGGGTGTGGCGTCAATTGCGCTTGATCACGGAGCTGATGAGGAGCAAGCGATGGCGGCTCTGCTTCACGATGCAATCGAGGATGGCGGCGCTCAATATGCCAAGTTGATCCGCGACAAATTTGGTGATCGCGTGGCAGATATTGTCGAGGGGTGTACGGACGGCATTCCTGATGCCAACGGCACGAAAGCACCCTGGAAGATCCGCAAGGAGCAATACCTCGAACATTTGAAGGACGCCACAGACGATGTGTTGTTGGTGAGTGGATCTGACAAGCTACACAACGCACGTGCAATTGTGGAGGACCTCCTTCGTATCGGTTCTGCGGTCTACGACCGATTCACCGCGAGTCAAGAACAGACTCTCTGGTACTACGAATCTTTGGCGAAGGTATTTTCCGAGCGTGGCACTCCGGTAGCGGCGTCTTTGAATGACACGGTTCGAAGGATGAGAGAGCTTTCCCGTTGATTTAACTTTCGAGGGTGAGTTTTTTGAACTCCTCTGCTCGCAGAATCTGATCGAGGACTTTTTGAAATTGATCTTCGTAGACCTCCTCGCTGCTGTCTGCGAAGTACCTCAACACTTGGCTTGCTTTGTCCCACGCATCTTTCTTTATGAGAAAGACTTCTCTGTGCCGCGTCTCGTCCGGAATGATGGCGTGTAGGTAAAGTTCAGGGTCACCCGTTTCAAAATTTGCCCAATAGTCAAGGACCGCGTCGGGCACCTGAACTGTGCGAAGTCCTTCCCCTTCCAAGGACATGACCCTCATCTTTGCCGCTGGTGTTGGTAGATCATCTGGGATGTCCAATATCCTGCACATCGGACGGAGTGGTCTGGACGCAGATGTTGCATCCAGTTTTTTCAGATCAAAGGCACCCCGGTAAATGAAGTCGAGCAGTTCGGACAGAGCTGCTCCCTCAGCGCCAAGCGTTTCTGCTCCTTGTTTCCCAATAGCTCGAAGAGACTCTCGCGAGAATTTTCTGGCCTGTTGGTCGTCGAAATGGCCGGGCAACTGGTTCAGAAGCTGGAGGTCAATGAAGTTCGCTTTTGGCTGTGTTTCTGAGGGAAATTTCCACCCGTTTTCCAGAGCGACAGAAACAAGCACTGCGAGAACGGCTCCATTGACTTGCTGCGCTTCGCCGTTGCGACTCAGCTCCCAGGTGAATTTGGAAACAGCATCTTCGACCATGATGTTGTTGTCATCCGCTGGGTCGTGTTGGTTGCCTAATCGGTCAGGCTGGTTGTTTGAGTTGTCCATGTGCATGCTGGTTGAGTCTCTTGAGCCCATTTTCCAGAATTTTTCGAGATAAAATTACGCTTAGAGAGTTAGCCGTCCAGCAAAGGACTCGCGCGACACACGCAAGAAGGGAAGTTTTCCCTAACTGGTGAGGAAGTCGGAGCGAACCCTTGGATGCACCCTGACCTCCTCACTTGGGGGTGTTTTCAGGACAACAATCCTCACACCTTCGGGATGAGTGTTTGTGGTGCTGCTATACTCCACCACCAGATTCATGAAAAAACCCGCCAAGACGCGCCTGGCGGGTTTTTTTCGGTCTGTAACTCAGAATGGGCTGACTTGCACATTGACGCGCAGGCGGCTACCCGGATCGTTGGGCAGGACAGCGGTGAACTCGCGGCCT
>SXGU01291647.1_pt1 | contig 18714 bp, 14 predicted proteins | sample 3174531 | NCBI WGS metagenome assembly SXGU01 (sample SAMN11356863, study PRJNA531348) | freshwater metagenome | isolation source: freshwater sample F1-140 | place: China: Fuxian Lake, Yuxi | collected 2017-12-25 | reverse complement strand
TCATTCCGCTGGCAGAAGAGACCGGCATGATCGTGCAGATCGGCGAATGGGTGCTACGCACCGCCTGCGCGCAAGCCAAAGCCTGGCAGCGCCAAGGCGTGCCGATACCGGTGGCGGTAAACCTGTCGGCGCGCCAGTTCCACCAGGGTGATCTGGCCCAGACCATTGCCGATATTCTGAAGGAGTTCGAGCTTGCACCGGATTTACTGGAAGTTGAATTGACTGAAGGTATCCTGATGGAAGACACCTCGCAGACCGGCTCCATACTGGACCGGCTGCATGGCATGGGCGTACAGATCTCGATTGACGACTTTGGCACCGGCTACTCTTCCCTGTCGTACCTGAAGCGCTTGCCGATTCAGGTACTGAAGATCGACCAATCCTTTGTGCGCGACATCCACACCGATCCAGACGATCGCGCGATCGTCACCGCAGTGATCGCGCTTGCGCACAGCATGAAGCTGAAGGTGGTCGCCGAAGGCGTCGAAACCCAAGAGCAACTTGCCTTCCTGCGCGAGTATAGCTGCGACAGCATGCAGGGCTACTTGTTCAGCCGACCTGTTTCCGGTGATGAAGTGCTGAAACTGCTGACTTCGGATATCCGATTGTTGACCTGAAGAACACAATGCGCAAGATCAGGTAAGATTCGGTCATTAAGGACATTCATAACGCTGACATGCAATTCCACCAAATGACATCCGACCTGGAAGAACCATGCAATCCGGTATGGATACGGCTTAATTCTCTCTATTCCTATTGCATGAAATCCACCGTCGTGCCGCCTGCAAGCCAGGACCGCCAGGTGATTTCGAATGAAGCCAGCCTGTTGCGCTGCCATCGCAAGACGTGCGTTTTCAGCAGAAAAGGAAGCTGACGCGATTCCCGCACCACGGCGTTTTTCGCTTGCTGAAATGAAAACAGGCCGGCATGGCAGCCGGCCCTAACGTAAAACATGGCGCACCATGTCGCGGGCAAATCAGCGGGTCAGGACGACCTTCTGAGTATTATCCCTGCAATCGGTCCCCATTCCGTTTAGCGGGCGAGAATCCAATTCGAAATTGCCTTCAGATCGGCCGGATTCTTGGTCTCCACTTCCTTGTGATCTTCCTCGGTGCCGTCTTCGAGCTTGACCTTCGGACTGGTGGTGAGATTCTTGATGATCTTCTCTTCAGCGTCGGCCTTGCCCTTGAACTTGGCAGCGATCTTCTTGTACGACGGACCCTTCTTGGTCTTGTCGATCGCGTGACACTTGAAGCAACCGGCTTTCTTCAGGTACGGCTCGACATCGGCGTCGCTCATTGCGGCAAATGCCGGCGCGGACAAGGACAGAGCCACCGCCGCAGCGGCCACTCCGAACAGCTTGCTGATGATGGTGTTGAGTTTCATGATGCCTCTTTCAAAAAAATAAATGCTTTTTTAATCCGCCAAATTGTAAACCGGGGGACGGGCGCCCCGGTATTTCAAAGCTACGAGCCGAAGAACCCGACCACCACCATGGTCAGCAGGCTCAGGCCGGCTGCAATCAGGGTGAAGCCCAGAATCTTGGCGCCCAGTTTCATCGGCTGCGACGGCGCATCGACCAGATAATTCTTCAGTTCGCCGGTGCGCACCAGACGATCATACTCGACGCGGTGCTCATGGCGGAACTCTTCCAGCGTGAAGGTACCGGTAAACATCACCGTATCGAGCGGGAACTTGTCCGGACGGAAGTGATTATTGAAGAAGTGCACGGTGAACAGGAACACCACCGCCAGGATCGCTTCCTCGCCGTGGAAGATCATCGCCACGTTGAACACCCAGCCCGGCAGGAAGGACGCGGTCACATGCGGGAACCACATCATCAGGCCGGATACACCGATGATGGTGACGCCCCAGAACGGTGCCCAATAATCGAACTTCTCCCAGTAGGTCCAGCGTTCGAACACCGGACGCGGCGCCATGCCGAAGAACCACTTGAACATGGCGACGATATCCTTCATATCCTGCCAGTTCGGAATCATCGAATGCGGGCCGAAGATCTTGAAGGTCTTCCACTTGCGTGCAATATCGAGCAGCACATAGGCGAGATGCCAGAAGAAGATCGCGCCGAAGACGGTTGCCGCGGCACGGTGGATGAGGCCCGACACTTTCGGTCCGCCGAGGAAATCAACGATGACCGGCGCCCACGCCGCATCCGGGAAGAACAGCGGCATGCCGGTTAGCGTCAACGTCATCAGGCTCAGCGCGAACGTCAGGTGGGCAATGCGCCAGGTCAGGGTGAAGCGCTGGTAATGCTTGCCCCTGAATTCTGCAGGCATGGCTTCCGTGTTGACATGCGGACGCAGCTTGCGCGCCTTGCGGTCCATGTATTCGCGGTAGAACCATAACAGCGTGTGGGTCCAGAAGAACGCGAAGGTGCCGACCAGCAGACCGATCATGAACTTGGACGCCAGCCAGATCTCGGGATAGCGCTTGAAATCATCAGTCGTGCCATGCGGCTCGAAGGTGACGAAACCTGGCGTCGCATCCGGCAGGCCCTTCTTCGGCGTGTGGCACTGCTTGCAAGTCTTCAGGCGATTATCCGGATGCACTTTCGATTCCGGATCGTCGACGCGAACGATGCCGTGGCTGCCGTGGCAATCGAAGCACTTGCCGGTGTTGGCATAGCCGAGCGACATGACCTGGCCATGATAGGTTTGCTTGTACGACTGGTAGTTCTCTTCATGGCAGCTGCCGCAGGAAGCGGTGATTGCCAGCTTGGTCGGGTTTGCCGACGTATTGGCGACGCCATGCGAGGTGTGGCAATCGGCGCAGACCGCAGCCTTCACGTTGTGCTTTTCAAGCAGTTCCTTGCCGTGCACCGACTCGGTATATTCCTCGAGCTGGTCTTCGTGGCAGCTGCCGCACTTCTTCGGATTTTCCAGCTTGGCCTCGGCGCGACGGGTGGTGCCCGCCGGCGCGACATCGAAGGTATGCACGTCATGACAGTCGTTGCAAGTGGCATAGACTTTTGTCGGGTCCTCTTTGTTCACGCGTGCGTGAAAGGACTTCTTGTACGCCTCGATGTTATCCGCCACCACGCCGAGCCGCGCTTTCTCTTTAGTGAGATTATCTTTCTTGGCCTTTTCCCATAATTGCTCATGGCACTGGATACAGCCCACCGATTTCGCGTTTGCGGCCTTCTGGTGCGGCGTCTTGGCGTCGGTAATCTCGGTATGACAATCGACGCACTGCATGGTCGAATGCACGCCCTTGCCATACTTGTCGGAGCTGATCGCATGCAGCTCGCGCTTCTCGCCGTCGGCGGACGGCGCTTCCAGCTTGCCTTTCTTGCCGTCGTGGCAGTCCTGGCAGGACGCATTGGTGAGCTTTTCCGCGGCGGGAGCGGCAACGGGCTTGGCGTCTTCAGCTGCGGCAGGCAGCGCCGCAAAGGCGCTGGCCAGGCAAACAACTGCCGTCAGCACCCAGCTCTTGAGTTTCCGGATCGGTACGTCCGTCTTGTAGCGAGTAGCAAGCGATTTGGTCATGATCTCGGGCATTTAATGAGTTGGTGTTACAACGATGCAACTTTTGGGCCAGTATTGCAACCGTTTTGACGATCCCGCCATCGGCATTTTGTGCTGCGGCTGTTGACGAGGGCCGCATAAAAACAAAATGCCCTGAAGCGCCGTCAGGGCTAACCATGACGACGCTTCAGGGCAACAGTACTTAGAACTGATAAGCCACTGATACGCCGATGAAATGCACAGCGTATTTCGGACTGACCTGGTTGGTGCCGATCACGTTGGCGAGTGTATTGGCCGCCACCTGGTCATATGCCCAATCCCTGGCGCTGTAATGCTCGTAGATGTACTTGACCTTCAGTGCCACATCCTTCTTCAGCTGGTACTGGCCGAAGAGATCCAGGCGCGACAAGCGGGTGCTCAAGTCCGGCAGCGGCGTCGCCGAGGAAGCGACAATACCGGGGGCAGTCCAGACTGAGATCTTACCAGTGGAAATCGCGCGGAGCAGATCGCCGCCCACCTCATACTTGCGCAAAGGCTTATACCTGAATCCGGCGCCGGCCGTGTAAGTGCGGTCGTCGATGTCGTAGGTATAGTCGTATTGGCCGTTGGTTGGCGTAAGCTTGGCCGGCACCCCGCCTGGCAAGGCATTCTGGAACTGCAGCGAGCGCTGCAGCGTGCCGTAATTCTCGGCCGAAGCGAAGATGTGCCCGGTCAGCGCATCGGTAGCTGCCAAGCTTGCATCGAAATTGACTGCCCAGCCCCTAGCCTTTTGCAAACCGTATTGCGACTCCTTGTAGCTGTCGTCCTTGTAGTCGACGCCGAACTGCAAATCAAGCGTATCGGTGGGCGACACGTTGACGAAGGCGCGTACCTTGTCGCGCTGACGCGGCGCCATGAAGAATTTCTTCTGGGCCGGCAGGTTATCCCACAGTCCGGTGGCCGCCTGCGTGGCCAGGAAGCCTGTCGAATAGCTGGCGATGAACGGCGCCGAGGCGTTGTAAGCCGAGGTCTTGCGGTCGGCATACGCATAACCCAGGCCACCCGACACCATGTCGTTGAAATGCTGGTGCACCTCGGCCTTGACGACGTGCTCGTGCTCGTCGGTGATGGCTTCGTAGGTCTTCTTCGCCCAGTCGTAGCCGTAGCCGAGTTTAAGCTTGGTGTTGGCGCTGTAGTGATAGTCCAGTTCCGCATCGACCTGCTGCTTGGTGCTGCTGCCCGGCAGGTTGGTGCGCGCCTGCCCGGCGGCCACGCCTGGCTGATTCATCGAGTCGCCGGCGATGTAAATATACTGGGCCTGCGGCGTCTTGTTGTCGCGCTCGTCGTAACGGTACGCCGCACTGAAATTCAGCTTCGGCATCAATAGAGACGTGAGCCTCAGATCGGCGTGCTTGGTGTTGATTCTGCCATCCAGCGACGAGCGCGGCATCGGCGTCGTCACGGTCAGGCCGGAATTGACGGAATACGGCAGGAACGTATCGTTTTGCGTCATGCGGCCGAGGCTAAGGCTGCCGGCGAGGCGGGTAGCCTTGGTGAAGCTGTAGCCGCCCGATGCGCTGATCTGATGGAACTGGTTATCCGGCGGCAGGCCGATCTGACCTTGATTGGCAGGGAGATTTGACCATACTGAATTGGCGAACGGGTTGCTCCAGATCAGACCGTTGTTGACGTTCTGGAAGAACGACCCGAAGTAGCCAAACTGCAGCTGGAGCTTCTTCGAGGTATAGCGAACCAGCGCCTCGATTTCGTCCGTGTTGTAATTCACCGGCTCGGGCAGAGTCGCGGCGCGCGGGTTACCGCCGCCGGTGCCGAAGGTGGCGCCGATAAAGCGGTTACCGTCCTTTTCCTCATGCTTGCCGCGTACTTCCACATCCCAGCCGGCGGCGAGTTGCTTGGTCATGCCGAAACCCAGTGTGTTGCGCTGCGTATCGACCTTGAACGGACGCATGCTCGCGTTGAGGAGGGTCAGGTTAGAAGTGGCCGTGCCGCGCACCCAGCCAGCCGGCAATGTCAGATTGGTGCCGCCCGGATTGGTGAACGGTGTCTGGTAACTGTCGGACCACAGCTTCGGAATCTGATCATATTCCAGGCGAAGGCCGTAGTTGCCCTGCTCTCCTCCCTCGATTTTGAGGCTGCGGGAATCGAATCCCAGGTTGCGGCCGGTCAGTTGAAAGTAGCGTAAAGTTTCGTCGTCACGCGTGCTGATCAGAATGTTTCCGATCATATGGGTGCCGGCGCGCTGCAGGCCGGTGTAATCGCCAAACTTGTAGCTGTCCTTCGTGACGTGTCCCAGCCCCAGCTCAATCTCGCTGGTCGGGCTGATCAGGCGACGCATTTCGTCGTCCGCATCGTCGGCCCAGGCAAACGGCTGGGTGGCAACGCCGATGGCCGCGATGGAAACCGCAAGGATAGTGCGTACAAGGCGCGGTTCAAATTTATTGCTCATGTCGTTCTCCTTGACGATTATCGGGTGAGGCGCGGGCCGGACGGATGATTCGTACCGTGGACCTGGGTGTGGCAGTTCGCGCAGCTTCTCAACAACATTTGCTGCGCACCGGAATTACCCGCTGCATTGGCTGCATTGCCACCAGCGCTTGCCGGCAAGCCTCGTCCGCTATATGGAGAGCCCGGATGGTTCGTATAGTCATGGCATTGCTGGCAAAGGAACGGCTGCCGGGTCTTCAGCAAGGCAACGTGGTTCGAACCGTGCGAATTGTGGCAATTGAGGCAGTTGTCGCTTGCCACCGGGTGCTCCCACAGGAACGGACCGCGCTTCTCGGTGTGGCAGCTGTAGCAAGTCTCGTTCACCGTATTTTTCAATAACAGTTTCGGACCGGTGGAGCCATGCAGGTTGTGGCAGCTGGAGCAGGCAACCTTGCCTTCTTTCATAGGATGGTGAGAAGCCTTGTTTGCTTCGGCTCGCTGCGTCTTGTGGCAGGCGAAGCAGACTTCCGCCTGGGTGGACTTGTCGCGCACCTTGTCATGCTGGGTGTGCATCTTGTGGCAAGAGCTGCAAGTCACATCGCCACTGGCGTGCTGGCTGCCTTCCCAGTGCATGCGGTTGCCGCCCTGATGGCAGTTCAGACATGCCTCGTTGCGTTCCTGCGGCGAATTCTTGCTGTCCTTCAGGAAGGCGACATCGGGCTTGGGCGGCTTGTCCTTGCCCTTGTAGTCGGCGTGGGAGTCGCTCTTGCCGTGGCAGCTGGTACAAGTCGGCGCGCGGCCGTCGCCCTTGACGCCATGGCGGCTCTTGCCGATGGCCAGCAATTGCGGCGCGTCGGCTTCATCGTGACACGCGGTACATCGCGCATCGCCCTTGAGGACAATATCTTTCGGCACTGCCTTGGCCTCGCCGGATTTGGCAGCGTCTGCTGCGAAGGCCGGGGCTGCTCCAGCCACCCCTATCGTAAATGCCGCCAGCATGGCGACCTTTTGCCAGAGCTTCATCTGTATTCTCCCTATGTTTCTGCTTCGATTCTTGAATGCGCCGGCTTCTGGTCGCACCAAGCTTGTTTGCCCTGTGATCTACACCCGTGAATCCCGATTGCGCGACGACTGAAGGTGCCCTGCATTTCGTGCGGATGATCGATCAACTGCTTTCTTGATCCTGCGACACACGACCTGTCAAACGATGCAGTAGTACGCGCCATTTAATTGCATCACATCAAAGTCCACACACTGTGTAGGGTATCTACCGGGAAACTTTTCCACAACTGTATCTGTTGCTTTATGTATGAAGAACGCGAAAAGATTTTGGAATATTTGATGTGGCGCAAATTTGTGCGACTACAAAAATCGAATGTATCAACATGCGAAAAACAAACTTGAACAAGAAAAGAATGATCGATTTTTGATGCATGAAATACGAGAGAAAAGACGCATTCGATTCACTATTAATTCTCTAAAACAAGAACGCTTTGCATAGATCTGTGCCTAGTGACTCTTGCTTGAAATGGTGTTGTTCTAATCGAGCTGAGAAGCCAAAATAATTTGCGTCATATCAAAGAATGCTAAAACTTTTTGAACTTGCATCTAGCACATAATTCGTCAGGGTGTATAAACGAATAGCAACTTCACTATTCCTTAACCTTGATGCTTCATCGGCGAATGCTGCAAACCACGTCAACTCGAACGGACGTTGGAACACGAACAAACAATTCAACTAATCAGGTGAATAAAATGCGACTCTCAACAATCAACCTCTCAGTCTTCTCCGCATGTGTGGCGCTGGCATCCGGCGCTGCGTTAGCCGCCGACCCGGCCAAGATCAACTGGTCGAAAATCCCGACGGTCAATATCCCGCTGTTCTACCCTGGACAATCGTCGTATGAATGGTTGCTCAGCGATGCGCATCAGGGCGCGGTAAAAGAAACCAGGCGCGGCGATTCCTGCGTGTCCTGCCACGATGAAGATGGCGCCGAAAAAGACCTTGGCGAAAAGCTGGTGAAAGCCGGCCGACTGGAGCCGACGCCGGTCGGGGGCAAGAACGGTTTTATCAATCTGAAGGTGCAGGCCGCCTACGATGCCAACAATGCCTACTTCCGCTATCAGTGGAAGACACAAGGCGGAACGCCTGGCGTCGAGTATCCGTATTACAGTTTCGACGGCAAGGAATGGAAAGTCTGGGGCTTGCCGCGTCTCGACAAGCCGGTCCAGGAAGGCAAGCAGCCGCCTGTCTATGAAGATCGGATGTCGATGATGGTCGACGACGGCAAGGTTCCGATGTTTGCACAACAGGGTTGCTGGCTCACCTGCCACGATGGCGAGCGTGACATGCCGAAGCTCGCGACCAAGGAAGAAGTTGCCGCCAATGCGATGCTGACTGAAATCAAGAAGACCGACGTGCGCAAATATTTGCCGGCGAGCCGAACCGAGCCGGGGGATTGGAAGACCGGCAAGTCGCTTGCCGAACTCAACAAAATCAAGGCTGAGGGTGGCTTCGTGGATCTGATCCAGTGGCGCGCGCACCGCACCAATCCGGTCGGCATGGCCGACGACGGCTACGTGCTCGAATGGCGTAACTTCGACGCTGGCAAAAATGCATTCGGCTCGAACCTGGACGAGAAAAAGCAGCCGAAATTCATGTTTGACGCCGCGAAGTTTGGCGCCAAGGCAGTGACCGCCAACGAGGTGAACCGGAAGGATAACTTCCTGATCAAGGACGTCAATGCCGTGCCTTTCGATCCGAACGCGAACTGGAAAGAAGGCGACATGTTGCCGCGCTACGTGATGGGTAAAGCCGAGGGCTCCGGAGCCGACAACAAGGCCACGGGTGTCTGGAAAGACGGCATGTGGACAGTGGTGCTGGTACGGCCGCTGAATCTTACCAACGACGACGACAAAACCTTGAAGGCTGGCGGCGTCTACAACGTTGGTTTCGCCGTGCATGACGACAACATCACCACACGCGGCCATCACGTCTCATTCGTGAAAAAGGTCGGCATCGGCGCTAAGAAGGGCACCAAGGTTGACATCAATGCGGTGAAGCTACCGTAGGGGTTAAGCTGACGCCTCCGGGGCCGAGCTTACGGCCCCGGAATTAATTACTGAAACGCAGTTGTAATAAACCTGCAGGGCGCATTACGATGCGCCCTGTTTTTTTTATGCGCCATTCAAGTGTTCTGATTCAAGATACTAGCGAATCAGCCGCGTATCGCATCTCATTTGTGAGAATACTTGCTCTCGTTAACAAGAACTGCATTTAAACAGTTTGGATGCAGTGTCCGGGTAGTAAAGCAGTCTGCCGGATTGATTGGGGGTGAGTACAAGGCAATGAAACCGCGGTAATGCAGATGCCAAAAATCGGCGGAGTTTGTGGTTTACATCTACGGGAAACGCACAAGCGCTTGTTGCCAATACCTACTCAATCGACAAAATCCACTGAACCAGATTCCTGGTTTCCTTTTCATCGGCAAACTTGAGGATCCTGTGCTCTTCCCTGTCGCCGTTCGGCAGCTTGATCGTCTTGCCGGACTTGACGTGCTCAATCAAGCGCTCTTCGGCATCTGGCTTGCCCCTGTACTTGGCCGCAACCTGCTTGTATGAGGGGCCATCCTTTTTCTTGTCGATGCCATGGCATTTCAGACAGCTTTCGCGCCGCGCAAGCGCCTCTGCTCCCTCGACGTCGATTTCTGCCGCCGCCGGCAGCGGCGCCAACAACACGGTGGCCACCGCCACTGCCGCGAACAGCGGTCCGGAATCGGACATCAACTCATGCTTCATTTCTTCAGCTCCAAGGTACTTCCCAATTACCGTTCATTGCGGATAAAGCGTGGCGGCACATGGCAGTGATGCGCCGCATATCAGATGGATGGATGTGGGCCGGAGCGTCCGGCCCGCACAAGAATCCGGCTCAGACGGTGAGCACGACCTTCTGGTACAAACCGCCAAAATACGTTTCTTTCCGAATGCCGGAAAATTTCACATCCTCCGGCAAATAGTTTTCGATCTCGTTGTTCCACAGATCGTCGGCATACGGTTCCAGACGCCTGAGCAGCGCACGCAGCGGATGGCGTACTGGATTCCAGTTATCCGGGCGATGGTAGTCGACCACGACGACCTTCCCGCCCGGCTTGACCACCCGACAGGCTTCGGCCAGCGTGCGGCGGCGCACGTTCTCCGGCTGTTCATGCAGCAGGAAGAACACCAGCGCGCGCTCATAACTGGCATCGGCAAAACCGAGCGCCGACGAGTCGCGCTGGATGAGCGACACGCGCATGTCCGGCGGCAGCTTGCGCTTGAGGTTTTGCAACTGGATCGGCAGCACATCGATGACATGCAGCTTGCCGTCGTCCGCGATCCGCTCGCGCAGGCGTGGCGTGAGATCGCCATAAGCGCAGGCGACCTGCAGCGTGGCGCCCTTTGCGTCCTTGCCGATCTCGCCCAGCGCGGCATCGCACAGCGCCGTGTAGTTACCGAACAAGATCAGGTTGACCAGCCAGTCGCGCTCGAAGATCTTCACTGCGTTCGGATGCACATAAGCCCACCAGTAGATTTTTTGCAGGTAGGCCGGGACCGTGATGCGAGTCGACGTCTTGTCGAATTCAATGGGCGCCGAAAAATCGTTATGCGATGCTGCGCCTTGCGCGGATATCGGATCGGTCATCTCCAGGCTCCTTGTATTTTTCTAGCCGGCGCGATTGCCATAGTGGATGGTGTCCCTGTATTTTTGATCAGGGCCTACAGCGACAAAATCCACTGAACCAGATTCCTCATCTGTTGCGGGTCCTCGACCTTCAGGATCTTGTGCTCTTCTTCGTGGCCGTCAGGGAACGACACTTTCCCTCCACTGCTGAGATGCTCGATCAAGACATCTTCGATTCCCGGCTTGCCCCTGTACTTGGCCGCAACCTGCTTGTATGAGGGGCCATCCTTTTTCTTGTCGATGCCATGACACTTCAGACAGTTTTCACGCCGTGCGAGCCGCTCGGCCGCCTCGGCATCGACTCCTGCCGCCGGTAGCGGCGCCAACAACGCGGTGACCACGGTCACTGCTGCGAATAACTGTGCGGGGGCGAACATCAATTCATGATTCATTTTTCGGCTCCAAGGTTTTTCCCGATCGGTTGGCGTTGACGCCGGTGCGATTGACTATCCGGCTTTCCCAATTTCGAGACACAACGCGAAAATCAAGAATACCATTCTCCGCTGCCGCTAACCCATTGCCGCCCACTTCTATGACTACATCGCGACATAGCCTTTTACCGTGAAAACCTACCTATTCAATTCGTCTTCATGAAGGCTCTATGCAAAGGATGTACCAACCCCGCAGCGCAAAGCTTTGTCAGCAAAAAGGGGCATTCTGCCGCCCCTTTTTTGTCGCCCGCATTGCCTGTGCCGCTTACTGGAACCGGTAGAGATAGCTCACGCCAAAGAAGTTCGTGCTCTGGCGCGGCCTTTGACTCAACTGCGTTCCATCGAAGTAGGTCCAGCTCGCCCATGACCAGTCATTGGTGCTGAAGCGGTCATAGATGTAATCGAGGCGGAGGCTTGCATTCTTCCGCAGCGCGTACGTGCCGAACAGCTTCAGGCTGGTTTGCCGGGTGTAGAAGTCCGGCAGCGATGTGACTGCAGCGCCGGTGAGCGCCTGCTGGATGAATGCATCCGTAATCTCGGAATGACTCAGGTCGGCGCCGATCTCCAGTTTCGCAAACGGCTTGCCGCGCAAGCCGAAGCCGAACGCATCGCCATCGTTGCGTAGCGTCGCGGCCCAGGACTGGGCCGCGGAGATGCGCGTCGCCTGATTGGCCTTGGTGTCGTTCTTCGACGCCCAGGCGTTTGCCTGCCACTCGTCCGACAGCGAATACACGGCATCGATCGAATGGTTTCTCGACCGACCATCGCGCATGCCGAATTCCGCGGCGGTACGCTGGCTGTAGTCATCACGTGTCTGGTCGGTCATGAACTGCAGCGACAGGTCCTCGCGCGGCGTCCAGCTGACGGACAGCCGCACCTTGTCACGTTCGCGATCGGCAAGATGCAGCGGCGCGATGAGATTGCTGGCGGTGCTGCTGGTTGTACCATTGGTGCAGGTAACCGATCCGCAGTTCAACACGTTGGTCCGGAAATCGGAGCCGTTGCGATCGCTGTGAATGTAGGTGATCGCGCCGGTGACCGTCTCCGACATTGATCGCCGCAGCCCGATGCGATACGACGTTTCTTCCGTCTTGTCGCGGAAGCTGACGACCCGGATCGCCGAGGTGTTGCGCTGTTTTTCGACGTAGTCGATACCGCCGGTGACGCTCACCGACATCGGCAGGCGGTAGCTGGCTTCGAGCTTGCCGGTCGTGGTCTTGATCGAACGCGGCTCGTTCTCGCCGTTGAAGGATGACGTAGGCGTAACACCCGCGGTGGTGTACAGCCGGATCGGCGTCTTGTCGTCGCGGTCTTCATAGCGCACATCGGCCAGCAGCGACAGCTTGGGCATCGGTCGCGCCGACAGGCCGAGCTGGAACTGCGTGGTGTCGACGCGCCCGCCCAGGTTGCCGCCTGCCGCGATGCCGGATGCCAGCGGCACGCCGTTGATAAAGGTGTCGGTCTGCGTTGCCCTGGCATACGCCAGCTTGAACGTGCCGCGCGTGGTCGGCGTGAAGCTGTAGCCGCCGCCGATCGCCAACTGATGCGACTGAGAATCGGGTGGAAGACCCACCGGACTGAAACTCGACAGTCCGGCATTGCCTCCCGAGAAATTCAATGCGGTATTGTGGTTGTCGTAGGCGGTACCGTAGTACGTTCCCGAAACCTGCAGCTTCTCATTCGCATAACCGAGAATTGCCTCCAGTTGTTGCGTGGTCGAGTTGATCGGCTCCGGCGCGAATTCGAATGCTGGCGTGCTGGTGCCGCGCGCGAAAATACGCGCGCCATTCTTCTCTTCATTGCGCAGGCGCACCTGCACATCGAAGCCGCCGCCAAGCAGCTTGCTGAAGCCGAAGCCGATCGCTTCACGCTTCATCTTCAGTTGCACCGGTACTTCGACCGCCGCCGCCGAAGCGGGAATCCCCAGGTTAGGCGTGCCGATGCCGGTGACGGCCGTATTCACGCTGTAGGGCTCGAAGCGCGGCGTCTCGCTATAGTCGAGATAGTATGCCCAGTCACCCTGGCGCTCGTGGCTGGCGCGCAATTCGCGGCTCTCAAGTCCAAGGCTGGTTCCCTTGAACTTGATCCACGTTCCAGTACTCTGATCAAGCTTGTTGATGTCGAAATCGAACAGGCCATAGACGCCCTCCTCGCGCAAGCCGCTATAACGTCCAAAGCGCGGGGCGTCCTTCGTCAGGTAGCCGGCGCCGACCGAGATCGAGCTCGACGGTTTGGTCAGCCAGTCAAGCTCTTCATTTTGCTGGGCGTGTACAGGGCCGTAGGCGGCAAGCAGCGCCGCCGCCATCGCGGCAAGAGGAAATACCAGTTGTTTTTCCATTTTCATGATCGTTCTCCTGGTCTCTTGTTAGCGTCGGAAGGTGCGCTCGTTATTGATATTCGCCGGATTGTTGGTGCCATGAATATTGCTGTGGCAATTCAGGCAGCCGCGCGCCGCGGTATTGGCGCCGGTCGATGTGCCGGTCAGCGACGCAACGCGCCCCTGATGGGTGGCCGGCTCGTGGCATTCCTGGCACAGGAAAGGCGGACGGGTTTTCAGCAGGTTGGGCGTGGTGGTGCCGTGCGGGTTGTGGCAGATCGAGCAGTCTTCCTGCACCGGCTGGTGGTTACGCACGAACGGGCCGCGCTTCTCCATGTGGCAGGTGTGGCAAGTGGCGACCACGCTGTCGCGCACCATCAGCGTCGGGCCGGCCGATCCATGCGGATTGTGACAATCGGAGCAAGCCATCTTGCCATCCTTGATCGGGTGACGCGACGTGCGGCTGTACTGCGCGCGCTGCTCCTTGTGGCAAGCGAAGCAGACTTCCGGCTGGGTCGTCTTTTCCCGCACCTTGTCATTATGCGTGTGCATCTGGTGGCAAGACGTACAAAGGACATCGGCCCGTTCATGGGCGCTTCCGCTCCAGTGCGAACGCTTGCCGGAACTATGGCAGCCAACGCAGCCCTCGACATCCTTCGATGTGGCCTTGGCGCGGGAACCGAGAGCGTCCACGGGCGGGCGCTCTGAAGCGTTGGTAGCGTTCTTCACATGCGCTTCGCTAGCGCCGTGGCAGGACTGGCAAGTTGGCGTGCGGCCATCTGCCTTCACGCCGTGACGCGTCTTGTAAATCGACAGAACCGGTTTTTGCTCGGAATCATCGTGGCACCGCGTACAAACGGCGTCCTGTGCGAGCGCCTTGTCGATTTGCGACTGCTTTGCCCCGTCGGCGGCAAGCGCCGGCATGGCGCCTGCCAGGCCGGCGACGAACGCCAGCGCCGTGGCAATTTTCTGCCAGTATTTCATTTCTTTCTCCCTGATTTTTTCGTGGCCGGCAAAGTGTCATGGGACGCTTCCCTTCGCCCCATTGCCGGTCATGCTCTAGTGGTTCGTCGCACCTCAATTTACGGGTTATGCCGAGTTGATCGGAGGCGAGTGCAAGGCGCCGAGCACAGACGGGGCCGTTCCCCCGGCGAGCATCGGTAACGCTGCAATCGCCTTCGAGCGACCGGCAGAATCCGCAAATTGAGGTGTGACGGACCACGAATGATTACAGCGATAAAATCCACTGAATCAAATTCTTGATTTGTTCCGCATCCTTGGTCTTCGGAATCTTGTGTTCCTCTTCGTGACCGTCAGGGAACTTGACTTTCTCGCCGCTGCTGAGATGCTTGACCAAGCGCGCTTCGGTGTCGGGCTTGCCCTTGTATTTGGCGGCGATTTCCTTGTAAGCAGGACCATCCTTGCCGCGGTCAACGCCGTGGCAGCGCAGGCAACCTTCCTGGCGCGCGAGCTTTTCCGCCACAGCCGCATCCGCCGCAAAGACTGGTGTCGATATCGAAAATGCCGCAGTGGCTACGAAGACCGTGAACACCGTTCTAATTGCGATTATTGGTTTCATTACTTGGTTTCCTTCCTGATAAATCCCGCATGTCCAAGACTAGCGATATAAAAACTCATCCAACGGCATGGGTGACGACGAATTGCAAATGCCCGGCAATTGCGCATTTTTCAACAAAAATCAATCCATTCGAAACGCACATGTCGATTACATCAAGACTCGGAAAAAACGTATGCAAGAATTGTGCTTACCAGAACAATTGGCCAACTTCACATCTGCTTCACGTATTTACCGGCCGCGTCATCGGCCACTATGCAAATAGGAAGACCCAATGCGCGCATTGCTCTCGCATGCGAACGCTGATAGTTCTGTGTTGTAGCCGCTTGGCGGTGTATCGGGAAGCTTGTGTCTCGGCGCGGTCTGGTTGGCCGCAAGATCACGGATAGCGCGCCATGCGCGGCGCACGGCGAGGGAATGGCAACCGGCGCGCGCACGTCATGTGCGCGGCCAGTCTTAGAGGGTTTAGCTGTTGCGCTTGTTGATTCGTATTTTCAGATTGGTGGCGCCCGGCGCCACCGGATCGGTTATGCCTTCCAGGTCACCCGGGCTCGGTGTCGCGCTACCGGATTTCGACACGCGCGCGCCAATTATCACTTTCGGGAAATTCGACAGCTTCGCTTCCGGCACCATGCTCATGCTGTCGTCCAGCACAAACTTGAATGGCAAATCCTTGACTTGCTTGCGCAGTACCGCCAGCGGAAACGCCGGGCCGTCGGCGGCACGTGCAAAGATGAAAACCACATCGGTGTCGGATGCTTGCGCGCGCAATGCGGGATCGATATCCACCGTGCCTGCGACCTGCGCGCCGCCGGCTGCGGCTTGCGCTTGCTGCGGTTGCACGGATGGCGCCTGGCCCATCAGGCTTTGCGCCTCATTAATGCTGGACAAGGTGGAACGTGCGATGTCGGAATCGCGCGGCACGAGATCCATGATTTTCTGCCAGCGCCCTGCCGCATTGGCGTAGTCCTTGCGTTCGAACGCGGCACTGCCGGACAGCGCGAGCGCCTTGATATTTTTGGGATCGATCGCGAGTGCGCGGTCGATCAGCTTTTCCGGCTCGCCCTGAAGACTGCGGTTCATGGCCATTGCCAGCGTATCCGCATAATCAGCATACAGATTGGCATCGTTCGGGTTTAGCTTCACCAGCCGCGCATACGCTTCGCTTGCCTCTCCATAGCGTCCCATCGCGCTGTACGAACGCGCCAGCATGTTCCAGCCTTCTGCATTGTCCGGGTCGTTCTGGAGGCGTTGCGCAAGCTTGGCGACCATGCCTTCGATCTGCTCCTGCGTAATCTCGTGAGAATTTTCGTCCGCCGCAGCCACTTGGGTCGGATCAAGCGCATTCGGTGAGCCGATCCATAAGTAGATTGAAATCGACAGTACCGGCACCGCAATGCCCACCGCCACCGCGCTCCAGCGCTTGCTGGCGCCGCTGGTCTGCGCTGCGGCTTCGGGTTTGACTTCCTCCGCCACGCGGCGCTCGAGTTCATGCCGCGCGCTTTCATACGAAAGCGGTTCGATCAGTCCCGCCTCCAGGTCGGCATCGAGTTCGCGCAACTGGTCGCGCAGTACCGCCAGGTTCAGTTCATCGCGCCGGATGTGCTGGGTCGTGACATGTTCTTTGCGCAGCAGCGGCGTCAAGACGAAAGCCAGCGCCACCGCCATCAACAGGGCGGCGCCAATCAGAAATACTGTCATGCTTTATCCTTTTCGTTCGCGCCATTCAGCAAGCCTGCCGCGCGCTGCATTTCTTCCTCCGGTACATTCTCGTTCGAGGTGTTTCGGCGTTTGAGTTTGAGTACCAACACCCCGATTCCGCCAATCAGCAACGCGAAGGGGCCGAACCACAACAGCCAGGTAGCCCCCTTGACCGGCGGCCGGTACAACACGAAGTCGCCGTAGCGCTCAACCATGTAATTGATTACATCTCCGTCGGACATACCGCTGGCAAGCTTTTCACGCACCTGGTTTTTCAGGTCGATCGCCAGTTCCGCATGCGAGTCCGCCAGCGTCTGGTTTTGACACACCAGGCAGCGCAACTCCTCGGACAAGGCCATGACCCGCTTTTCCAATTCCGGATTGGCGGCAACCAGCGGCGCTTCCTTTGCCTGCGCGGCAAAAGACATGACGAGCATGAAGGCCAGTAAAAATTTACGCATTCTTTAACTCCTTGATCAAGGGCAGGAGTTTCTGTTCGACCGCCTCACGCGTCAGCGGCCCGGTGTATTTCATGCGTACCACACCGCGCTTGTCGATCACAAATGTCTCGGGCACGCCATACACACCGTAATCGATACCGACCCGGCCGTCGTTGTCGAAAGCCGACGTCAGGTAAGGATTGCCGAACTGGCGCAACCAGCCGGTACCGTCTTCGCGACCATCCTTGTAGTTAAGGCCGACGATAGGCACGATGTTAGCCTTGGCAAAATCCATCAGCACAGGATGCTCCTGACGGCAGGACACGCACCACGATGCCCACACATTCAACAGCCACACCTGGCCTTGCATGTCCTGCGGCGAGATGGTTTTGTCCGGCGCATGCAGTTGCGTCAGCTTGAATGCCGGCGCCGGTTTGCCGATGAACGGTGACGGGATATCGCGCGGATTCAGGCGCAGGCCGATGCCGAGGAAAATCAGCAAGGCGATGAATATGCCTAGCGGTAGCAAAAATCGTTTCATAACACTCTCTAAGCCGGGTTAACCGCTGTGATTTGCGCTGCGGCTTCTTTGCGCTTTTGCGCTGCGACGCGATAGCGTCGGTCCGATGCGGCCAGCAAGCCGCCGAATGCCATGATCAGACAGCCGCCCCAGATCCAGCCGACGAAGGGCTTGTGCTGCACGCGCACGACCCATGCGCCATCCGGCGTGGCTTCACCCAGCGAAACATACAAATCGCGCGTGAAGCCGCGATCGATGCCCGCTTCCGTCATGGGCATGCGCTGCACCACGTACATGCGCTTCTCCGGCATCAGCGTGGTGACTTTTTTATCGCCGTAGGTGATGTCGAATGTCGCACGCGCGGCGATATAGTTGGGACCCTTGATTTCCTGCAGATCCTTGAAGGTGAAAGTGTAGCCATTCACGTTAACGGTATCGTCGACGCGCATGCTGACATCCTTGACTTCATCCAGTCCATTGACCAGCGTCACGCCAACCACGAACACGCCGACGCCGGCGTGCGCGATCAGCATTGCCCAGTAGCTGCGCGGTTCGCGCGATAACCTCTTCCAGAACGACATGCCAGCCGGCGCATGGCGTACGCGCTCAACCAGATGCGACATCGACGCGAACAGTATCCAGACCGCGAATGCGATACCGGCAGTTACCATCGGCGACAAGGCGAGCACCAGCGCAATCGCCAGCCCCAGACCGACCGACGCCAGCGCCACCCAGCGCAGGCGGCGCAGCAGATCCGGCAAGGAAGCTTCCTTCCAGCGCGCGAACGGACCGACCGCCATCAGCACCAGCACCGGAATCATCAGCGGTACGAATACCGCTTCGAAATACGGCGGGCCGACGGAGATCTTGCCGAGGTTAAGCGCATCCAGGAACAAGGGATACAGCGTGCCGAGCAGCACGGTACCTGCGGCAACCAGCAGCAGCACGTTATTGACCAGCAACATCGACTCGCGCGACACCAGCGCAAAGCGCCCGCCCAGACCCACGCTTGGCGCACGCCATGCATACAGCGTGAGCGAACCACCGATCACGATGGCGAGAAAGATCAGGATGAACAAGCCGCGCTCCGGGTCGGTCGC
>SXGU01194170.1_pt1 | contig 18718 bp, 17 predicted proteins | sample 3174531 | NCBI WGS metagenome assembly SXGU01 (sample SAMN11356863, study PRJNA531348) | freshwater metagenome | isolation source: freshwater sample F1-140 | place: China: Fuxian Lake, Yuxi | collected 2017-12-25 | reverse complement strand
GCGTGGTGCCGATGATGGCGCGCGCCGGCGAGGAGATCGGCGTCAACTTGGCGGTGTCGCTGCACGCGGTGACGAAGGAGGTGCGCGACGAGATCGTGCCGCTCAATCGAAAATATGGGATTGAGGAGCTGCTCCAGGCCTGCGCCGATTATCCCGGCGCCAACAACGCGCGGCGCATCACGTTCGAGTATGTCATGCTGAAGGACAAGAACGACAGCGACGCGGACGCGCGCGAGCTCGTGCGTCTCATTCGGCAGTACCGGCTGCCGGCCAAGGTGAACCTCATCCCCTTCAACCCCTGGCCGGGCGCGCCCTACGAATGCTCGGACGACGCGCGCGTGCAGCGTTTCTCCGACATCGTGTTCGAGGCCGGGATTTCGGCGCCAATCCGGCGGCCGCGCGGGCGCGACATCATGGCCGCCTGCGGCCAGCTGACATCGGCCGCCGAGAAGAAGAGCCGGGTAGAGCTCGACCGCCTCGCGGCCGAGAAACAGGCCGCGCTCGAGGCGGCGTGACCGAGGCACGGGGCGCGTCCGCGCTGCCTTCCGCTGATCGCGAGCCGGGCATGGCCGCCCGCATCCGTCGCTTCGACTGGGCAGCGACGCCGCTCGGTGCGATGGCGGACTGGCCGGACGAGCTGCGCGTCGTGCATAGCCTTATGGAGCGCTCCACGGCGCCGGCCGCGATCTACTGGGGGCCGGAGCTCATTCTGCTCTATAACGATGCCTGGGCGCCGATCCCCGCCGAGCGCCACCCGCACGCGCTGGGGCGTCCGGCCGCCGACGTCTGGAGCGACATCTGGCCCGTGGTCGGGCCGCAATTCGCGGCAGTGCTGGCGAACGGCGAGGGGTTCGCGGCCGAGGCGCAGCTGCTGCCGATGAAGCGCGGCGGCGCCGTCCAAGAAACTTACTGGGATTACAGCTTCACGCCGATCCTGGGGTCCGACGGAACGGTCCTCGGCATCTACAACCAGGGTCACGAAGTCACCCGCGCGGTGGTGACGGAGCGGCGGCTGTCGATGCAGATCGCGCTGGCGGACCGCATCCGCGGGCTGCACGATCCGGAGGCGGTCAAGCAGGCGGCGCTCGAGACTTTGGGCGAGTTCCTGCGCCCGTCGCGCTGCGGCTTCGTCGATGTCGACGAGGCGGAGGGCAGGATCGCGATCCGCAATGCCTGGACGAGTGCCGTCGAAATGCCCTCGCTCGCGCAGGAGGAGGCGCCCTTGGTCGCCCTCCCGGAGCCGATCCTCGCGCATTTCCGTGGCGGCGGCGTGCTCGTGATCGACGATGTCGAGGCGTTCGCCGCGGCCGAGGCTTCGGCCGACCTGCCCGAGGGCGATCCCCTCGCCGGCGCCAAGGCGGTGATCGCGGTTCCGCTCGCGCGAAATGGAGTGCTGCGGGCGCTGCTCTATGTGCACCAGGAGGAACCGCGCCGGTGGCTGCGCTCGGAAGCGGCGGTGGTGCGCGACGTCGCCGAGCGGACCTGGGCGGCGGTCGAACGCGCCGAAGCGGAGCAGCGCCTGCGCGACAGCGAAGATCATTACCGTCACGTCGTCGAGCTCAACCCGCAGGTCAGCTGGACCGCGCTTCCCGATGGGCAGCTGAATCGGGTGTCACGCCGCTGGCTCGAATGGACGGGATCGTCCGGCGTCGGGAGGAGCTGGACCGACGGGCTGCATCCCGACGATGTTGCAAGCTCAATTGCCGCCTGGGCGGACAGCATCGCCACCGGCCAGCCCTACGATATCGAACACCGGGTTTCTCATCGCGACGGAGAGTATCGCTGGGCACGCTCGCGGGCCTTTCCGCGCCGCGACGCCGCTGGCGCGATTTGTCTGTGGTATGGCACCACCGAGGACATTCACGATCAGCATCTCGCGCAAGAGCACCAGCGGCTGCTGGTCGGCGAACTCAACCACCGCGTGAAGAATACGCTTGCGACCGTCCAGGCGATCGCTTTCCAGACGCTGAAGGACGAGACCGACATGGGCCAGGCGCGTCGCCGCTTCGAGGCGCGGCTGATGGCGCTGGCGCGCGCGCACGACCTGCTGACCGAGCGCAATTGGGTTGGGGCGCCGCTCGGCCGCGTCGTCGAGGACGCCACCAGCCATCTGCCGCCGGACCGCTTCGATGTCGATGGACCGGACCTGTCGCTGTTGCCGCGCGCGGCGCTCGCGCTCTCGCTCGCGCTGCACGAGCTCGGCACCAACGCCGCCAAGCACGGCGCGCTGTCGGCCGGAGATGGACGGGTGGCGATACGCTGGGAGGTCGCGCACGGGGGGCTGCGGCTCGACTGGAAGGAGCAAGGCGGCCCGGCCGTGGCGCCGCCCACTCGCCGCGGTTTCGGTTCGCGCATGATCGAGCGCGCGCTCGGGCGTGACCTGGGCGGCAGCGCCGAGCTGCTGTTCGAACCCGACGGGCTTCGCTGCCGGATTACGGCATCGCTGCCAGCGATCAGGGCGGCAGAGGTGGGCGGCTAGGGCCGCACCGCCGGGTCGTGCGGAGTTCGACGAGCGCCGGCTCATGCCGGCGCCCGCCTGCACTCAAGCCTTGTGGTGGGCCGCCCAGACGGCGCGCCGCTCCTCGCGGGTAACGGTGCCGTCCTTGTTGGCGTCGCTCATGTCGAAGCGGCGAAGCGCGGCGGCGGTTGCCTCGGCCAGCGAGACGCGGCTGTCGCGGTCCGCGTCCAGGCGCTCGAACAGCTTCGCGCCGCCGAAGCGAGCCAGGCCGCGATGGTGCGCCCGGAACGCCCGCCGCTCCATCCGGCGCTCGCGCCGCTCGGCGTGATCGCCGCCGCGCGGCGCGTCAAATTCGGCGCGGCTGATCTGCCCGTCCTTGTTGGCGTCAAGGGCCGCGAAGCGCGCGGCGCGGCGCTCGGTGCGATGCGCGCGGCGCTCGCCGCGAACGCGGTCGCGGGCCACTGCACCTTCCTCGCGGGTGACGAAGCCGTCGCGATTGGCATCGATGCGCGCGAACCGGTCGCGCACGCGGGTCTCCACCTCCGCGCGGGTCATCCCGGCGCCGGCCTGGGGCCGCGTCATCTGCTGGGCGACGAGCGGCGTTGCGACAGCCGCGATCAGCGCCGCGCCGATCATTACCTTCTTCATGTCTGCACTCCGATTACCTGGTGGGCGGCAGCGCCGCCGACGAGACCACTCTAAGCCCCCCGCGCTTTCGCGGGCTTGAACGAAAATCCGCCAACGCCTTGTTAACCACCCCTTAGGAGCTGTCATTCATTCCTCGGCCCCGAACACGATCCGGGGAAAAGGCATGCAGCGCTCCGACCAGGCAGTCGACGTCGCTATTATCGGCGCGGGGCCGGCGGGGCTCACCGCCGCCTATCTCCTCACCAAGCAAGGCTATTCGGTCACGGTGATCGAGAAGGACCCGGTCTATGTCGGCGGCATCAGCCGGACGGTGGAGCACCAGGGCTTCCGCTTCGACATCGGCGGCCATCGCTTCTTCTCGAAATCGAAGGAAGTGGTCGATCTCTGGAACGAGATCCTGCCCGACGACTTCATTCAGCGACCGCGGATGAGCCGCATCTATTACGAAGGCAAGTTCTACTCCTACCCGCTGCGCGCATTCGAGGCGCTCGGCAATCTCGGCCTCATCCGTTCGGCGCTCTGCATGGCCTCGTTCGGTTGGGCCAAGCTGTTCCCGAAGAAGGATGCCAGAAGCTTCCGCGACTGGACCGTCAATCAATTCGGCGAGAGGCTCTTCTCGATCTTCTTCAAGACCTACACCGAAAAGGTGTGGGGCATGGCCTGCGAGGACATTTCGGCCGATTGGGCGGCGCAGCGCATCAAAGGACTGTCGCTGGGCTCGGCGGTGCTGGACGGCCTCAAGCGCTCGTTCGGCCTCAACAAGCGCCCGAATGACGGCATGGAAACCAAGACGCTGCTGGAAAGCTTTCGCTACCCGCGCCAGGGTCCCGGCATGATGTGGGACGCGGCGCGCAACTACGTCGTCGCCGGCGGCAACCGCGTGCTGATGGACCACGCACTTCAGCAGCTGTCGCAGGACAAGGCGACCGGCCGCTGGCGCGTCGCCGCCAAGCGCTCGGGTGGCGAGACGGTGGTGATCAATGCCGCCCACGTCATCTCCTCGGCGCCGATGCGCGAGCTGGCCGGACGCATCCATCCGCTGCCGGCGACCACCTCGAACGCGCTCGACCTTAAGTATCGCGACTTCCTCACCGTTGCGTTGATGATCCGCTCGCCCGACCTGTTCCCGGACAATTGGATCTACATCCACGATCCCTCGGTAAAGGTCGGCCGCATCCAGAATTTCCGATCCTGGTCGCCCGAGATGGTGCCCGATCCGGAGGTCGCCTGCGTTGGCCTCGAATATTTCTGCTTCGAGGGCGACGGCCTTTGGAACAGCCCGGACGACGCACTCGTCGCGCTCGCCAAGGAGGAGATGGGCCGGCTCGGCCTGTGCGATCCCGCCGATGTCGAGGGCGGCGTCGTGGTGCGGCAGGAAAAGGCCTATCCGGTCTATGACGACAGCTACCGCGCCAATGTCGAGGCGATGCGCGCGGAGCTGGAAGCGGCCTATCCGACGCTGCACCTCGTCGGCCGCAACGGCATGCACCGCTACAACAACCAGGATCATGCGATGATGACGGCGATGCTCACGGTGCGCAACATCGCGGCGGGCGCGCGCATCTACGACATCTGGGCGGTCAACGAGGACGCGGAGTATCACGAGAGCGGCGATGAGGGCGAGCGTGCTGCGCTCGCCTCCGAGCGGCTGGTGCCGCAGCGCCTCAAGGCGGCGTGAGGTGATTTCGCGTTGACCTCGCGATTGCTCTACCTCCGCTACGTGGTCGCCAGCGCCGGTGCGCTCGGCGTCGACATGGCGGTGTTCCTTGCCGCGATGGCGGTCGGTGTCGCGCCCGCGCTCGCCGCGGGTCTTGGCTACAGTGCCGGCATAGGCGCCCACTGGCTGCTCTCCAGCCGCGCCGTCTTCTCCGGCCGGCTCGCCGCGCCCGGCACCGCGCGGCGTCAGCAGCAGGCCCTGTTCCTCGGCTCGGCGGTCGCCGGTCTTGCCGTCACCACCGCGATCGTCGGCATCGGCGATGCGTTGCGCCTCGATCCGCGGCTCGCCAAGCTCGCCGCGATAGCGATCAGCTTCCAGCTCACCTACGTGCTGCGGCGGCGCTTCGTCTTCGCATGTTGATGGCGGCGACGCCCCCGGTGCGCCTGCGCGTGGCGGCGCTGCCGTTCGTCGCCTGCTGGGCGTTCGCCAGCCTGCTGCTGGTCGCGTTCTCGGCTGCCACGTTAACCACCCGCATCTTTCCCGATCCGGACGACGCGCTGCGCCTCCTCCAGGTGCGCGACTGGCTGGCCGGCCAGAGCTGGTTCGACGTCTCGCAGCACCGCATCAATCCGCCGGACGGCGGCGACATGCACTGGTCGCGGCTCGTCGATCTGCCGCTGGCAGCCGTGATCATGCTGCTCCGGCCGCTGCTCGGTACCGCCGGCGCGGAAACGGGCGCTCTGGTGCTGGTCCCGCTCCTGACGCTCGGAACCGTCATGGCGCTGGTGGCGGCGATCACCCATCGCCTGCTCGGCCGCGAGCGCGCGATCCTTGCTTGCCTCCTCACCCCCGTCAGCGTGATGGCGGTGGCGCAGCTGCGGCCGTTCCGCATCGATCATCACGGCTGGCAGCTGGCCTTCGGCCTCGCCGCCGCTTGGGCTCTGCTCGATTCGCGCCCGCGCCGCGGCGGCATCCTCGCGGGCCTCGCGACCGCGACGTGGCTGACGATTTCGCTGGAGGGCCTGCCGATGGCGGCGGCCGTCGCCGGGTGGCTCTCGTGGCGCTGGCTGCGCGACCCACGTGACGGCGGGCGCCTGCTCGCCTTCGCTGCCGCGCTGGGTAGCGGCGCGGCGGTGCTGCTCGCGCTGACGCGTTCGCCCGGCGCGTGGCTGTCGGTGCAGTGCGATGCGCTGACCGCGCCCTATCTCGGCGCGCTCGCCGTGGCGGCTGCCGGTCTCGCCTCCGTCGTCGCGGCCGCCCCCGCCTCTTCGGTGAAGCGCGGCATCGGGCTGCTCACCGTCGCAGCCGTATCGGGCGCGACCCTGATCGGCATCGCGCCCGCTTGCACCCGAGGGCCGTTCGTCGCGCTCGATCCGCTTGTCGCCTCCTTCTGGTACCAGCACGTCGCCGAGGGCCTGCCGGTGTGGCGGCAGGACCCGGCGATCGTCGCCCACATGCTGTGCCTGCCGCTCGTCGGCCTGGCGGGCTGCTGGAGCGCCTGGCGACGCGCCTGCGAGCCGGAGCGGCAGGAATTGGCGACTTTATTGTTTCTGCTCGCCGCCGCATTGGCCGTGTCGCTGCTGGTGCAGCGCGGCGCGGGCCTCGCCAATCTGCTCGCGCTGCCCGGCGCCGTCTTCCTGGTCCACGCCGTTCTCGAGCGCAGCCGGACGGTTGCGCCGCTGCCGCGCGCCGCTGCCTTGCTCGCCGGGCTGGCGCTCGCCGTGCCGGGGCTGCCGGTGGCGGCTCTGGTCAAGGCGCCGGCACCTTCTGTCGCGGGCGCAGGCAGCACCCGCCAGTGCGTCGATGTTCGCGAGCTTCGCCTGTTGCGGTCGCTTCCGCGGTCGACCGTTGCCGCGCCGCTCGACATCGGACCCGCCATCCTGGTCCACACGCCGCACCGGATCATCGCCAGCGGTCACCACCGCAACGCCGCCGCCATGCGCGACGTGATCGAGATATTCACTCGCGCTCCGGCCGGAGCGCGGTCGATCCTCCAGCGTCACGGCGCGCACTTTCTGGTGGTCTGCCCGGACCTGATCGAACCCCAGCTCTACGCCGAGCGCAACCCGCGCGGGCTCTGGGCCGAGCTCGACGCCGGGCGCACGCCGTCATGGCTCGTGCCGGTCGCCTGGCCGGGGGAGAGCCGCCTGCAGGTCTGGCGCATCCGCTGATCCTCCGGCAAAGGGCGCGGACCTCAACCGAGCGCGCTCTTGTCCGTCACCGAACCCTATCGGCAGCTCGATCCTGCCCGCCCGCGCGGCTTCTGGGAGCAGCCGTGGCTGCTTGCCTTGGTCGTGCTGGCGATGGCGGTGCCGCTCGCCAGGCCGGACGTGCCGCCGCTGGTTGACCTGCCGGGCCACATGGCACGTTACGCGGTGCAGCTCGGCCGTGGCGGCGATCCCGCGCTGCAGCTGTTCTTCGATTACGACATGGCGCTGATCGGCAATCTCGGTCTCGATCTGCTGATCGTCCCGATGGCGGCCTTGTTCGGGCTGGAGCTCGGCACCAAGCTGCTCGTCATCTTTATTCCGATGCTGACCGCCGCCGGCTTCCTGTGGGTGGCGCGCGAGGTGCACGGGCGCATTCCGCCGAGCGCGTTCTTCGCCCTTCCCTTCGCCTACGGCTTCCCGTTCCTGTTCGGGTTCGTCAATTTCGCGCTGTCGATGGCGCTCGCCTTTCTCGCCTTCGGCCTGTGGCTGCGGCTCGGGCGCCTCGACCGGGACTGGCTGCGGGCGGCATTGTTCGTGCCGATCTCGGTGGTCGTGTGGACCGCCCACACCTTCGGCTGGGGAACGCTCGGCGTGCTCGCCTTTTCGGCCGAGCTCGTCCGCCAGTTCGATCAGCGCCGCGCGATCGTCTCGGCCGGGTTCCGCGCGGCGGTGCAGTGCCTGTCGCTCGCGCCGCCGATGCTGCTGATGCTGCTGTGGCGCACCGGCGCGCAGGGTGGCGGCTTTACCGGCGACTTCTTCAACTGGCACGCCAAGTGGCTGTGGATCAAATATGCGCTGCGTGATCGCTGGGAGTGGTTCGACCTGGGCGCGCTCGCACTGGTGACCGCGTTGCTGCTGCGCGCGGCGTGGAGCCCGCGGCTGCAATTCTCGCGCAACCTGCTCGCCTCCGTCATCTTCCTCAGCATCGTCTTCATATGCCTGCCCCGCATCATGTTCGGCTCGGCTTATGCCGACATGCGGCTGGTGCCCTATCTGTTTGCCGTCGCGATCCTGGCCGTCCGCCTTAAGCCGCGCGCAGGACCGCGCTTCGCGGCGGCGCTGGCGGGCCTCGCTTTGCTGTTCGTCGGCGTGCGCCTGGCGGGCCTGACCTACAGCTTCGCGCTTCACGACCGCCGTTTCGACGCCGAGCTCGCCGCCCTGGAGCGGGTGCCGCATGGTGCGCGCCTCGTCAGCTTCGTCGGCCGGCCCTGCCGAGAAGGGTGGGAGCAGGGCCGCACCGGCCACCTGCCCGGCCTCGCGACCGTCCGCCGCCACGCCTTCACCAACGATCAGTGGCAGCTGCCAGGCGGCGCGCTCCTCACTGTGCGTTACGCGCCGGCGGGCTGGTTCATGCGCGATCCCAGCCAGATCGTGACCCCGCGAAAGTGCGCGCGGGAGAGCTGGCTGTCGCTCGACGACAGCCTCAAGACGCTGCCGCGTGACGCATTCGATTATGTCTGGCTGATCCGGCCGCCGTTCCACGATCAGCGGCTGCTCGTCGGGCTGCAGCCGATCTGGCACAACGGCCACAGCGTGCTCTATCGGGTGTTCGACCGGGCGCCGCCGCCGATCGCCCTGGAGGAGACCGGATGATCCGCCCCGCATTGTCGATCGTCATTCCCTGTTACAACGAGGAAGCGTGCCTGCCCGAGCTCCACCGCCGGGTGAGCGCGGCCGCGCGCGCTGTCGTGGGCGAGGATCACGAGATCGTGCTGGTGAACGACGGGTCGCGCGATGCCAGCTGGGCGGCGATGCAGACGCTGGCGGCGGCCGATCCGCGCGTCGTCGCGATCAACCTGTCGCGTAATCACGGCCACCAGCTTGCGCTCACCGCCGGCTTGGATTTGTGCGCCGGCGCCCGCATCCTCGTCATCGACGCCGACCTCCAGGACCCGCCCGAGCTGCTCGCCGGCATGATGGACGAGATGGACCGGCAGGCGGCCGACGTGGTCTACGCCGTCCGTCGCCAGCGCGCCGGCGAGACCGCGTTCAAGAAGGGCACCGCCAAGCTCTTCTACCGCTTGCTCTCACGGCTCACCGACGTCGACATTCCGCTCGACACCGGCGACTTCCGCCTGATGAGCCGGCGCGCGCTCGACGCGTTCTTGAGCCTGCCCGAGCAGGCGCGCTTCATCCGCGGCATGGTCGCCTGGGTCGGCTTCCGCCAGGTTCCGTTCGCTTATGATCGGGCCGAACGCTTCTCCGGCGCGACCAAGTACCCGCTGGCCAAGATGATCGCGTTCGCGCTGGATGCGGTCACCGGCTTCTCGACCGCGCCGCTGCGCCTCGCCAGCCATATCGGCCTGTGGCTGGTGCTCGCGAGCGTACTGCTGCTGATCTACATCGCGATCGGTTTCTTCACCGGCAGCGCCGTTCAGGGCTGGACCTCGACCATGCTGGTGGTGGTGGTGCTGGGCGCCGTGCAGATGTTCGTGCTCGGCATGATCGGCGAATATCTCGGCCGGCTCTATATCGAATCGAAGCGTCGCCCGCTCTACATCGTCGCCGACATTGCGGGGCGCGCCGGCGGCATTCCCCAGCTCGGCCATGTCGCGGACGGATCGGTGACGCCCGCCGAGCCGCCGTCAGGCGGATAGCACCGCCGCGATCGACACGCCCGGCGGGAACGGCAACCTGCCGATCGCATGCCGCTCGAGCGCGAAGACGGTCTCGAACAGGCGGTTCACGGGTGCGGGCGGCAGCGTGTCGTCGCTCTCCTGCTTGCCGGTCACGCGTCCGGCAAGTCGCGCCGCGGCGGCGAGCGGGAAGAGCAGGCTGTTGAACCAGCTCAGATGCTCGACCCGGAGCCCGGCCTCCGCCGCGGTCGCGCGCAGGTTGGATCGCGAGTAACGGCGATGATGATGGTTCACCACGTCGTGCGCGCTCCACATCCACTGGAAGGCGGGAACGGTGATGAGGATCCGGCCGCCCGGCTTCAGCCGTCGCGCGATCGAGCGCAGCGCAGCGCGATCATCCTCGACATGCTCCAGCACGTCGAGCAGGGCGACGAGATCGTAGTGCCGCTCCGGCACGCCGGGAAGCTCGGGCAGACGCGCGTCGCCGACGCGGCGGCCGAGACGCTTGGATGCGATCGCCCGCGCGGCCCCGTCCATCTCCAGCGCGTCGACCGTGCCGAACCGGCCGAGCATTCCGAGATTGTGCCCGGTGCCGCAGCCGATCTCCAGGATGCGCGCCGGCTCGGGCAGCGGCACCTTGCGCGCGATGAGCGCCGCGAGCACCTCGCGCCGGGCGCGATACCACCAGTGCGTGGCATCGAGCTCCGCCATGCGATCGTAGACGACTCGCTCCATCAGCCGAATACCCAGGAGCGATTGAGCGCAAAAGTGACGATCGGCGTGATCGTGACGACGGGCACCAGCGGCCACCAGGTCGGGCCGCCGACCAAAGGCCCGGTCAGCACCCAGGTGAACAGCGCGTTGAGAAGCAGGCCGAGCGTCTGCACCGTCAGGAATTTGAGGGGCGTCCCGCGCCCGCGCGTCTCCGCGCCATGGCCTTCGAAGCTCCAGCGACTGTTCATCAGATATCCGAAGGCAACCGCCGGCAGAAAAGCGATCGGCACCGCCAGCACCGGCTCCATCACATATTCTGCGAGCGGCCAGTAGATGATCGCGTAGACCAAAGTGGACCCGAGGCCGACCACCCCGAAGCGGACGAACTGGCGGAGGATCGGCAGGTGGGCGGAAAGGATTGCTGGCAATTCGGCCCTGCCTCGGCTTCCGCCGGTGGGATGATTGGATTACCGCCCCCGTAAGGCGCGGTTCGGGCGAAGGGAAGGGCGGGGTGGCATCGGATCGGCACTGGCGGCTGCACGTGCTCGCCTTCTGGCTCGCCGCCGCAGCGCTGCTCATCTGGGCGCGGTGGCAGCAGATCCGCTGGTTCGGCCTGGTCGACACCGACGACAATCTGCGCATCATGCAGGTGCGGGCGCTGCTCGCCGGGCAGGACTGGTTCGATCTCCGGCAATATCGCCTCGCGCCGCCCCACGGTGCCAATGTCCATTGGTCGCGCCTGGTCGATCTTCCGATCGCCGGCCTCGTCATAGCGCTGAAGCCGCTGCTCGGCGGTGCCGCGGCCGAGCGTTGGGCGGTCGCGATCGCGCCGATGCTGCCGATGGCCGCCGCGCTGTTGGCGGTCGCGGCGCTGGCGCGGCGGTTGGTGGCGCCGCTCGCTTATCCCCTCGCCTGCGCGCTGCTGCTCTGCGCGCACTCGGCCCGCGCCATGTGGGGGCCGACCCGCATCGATCACCACGGCTGGCAGCTCGCCTGCCTGGCCGTGGTCGCGCTCGGCCTCACCGATCCGAACCGGCGCCGCGGCGGCGTGCTGCTCGGCCTCGCCACTGCGACTTCGCTCGCGATCGGGCTCGAGAACCTCATCTATCTCGCGGTGGCCGGGGCGGCCGCCGGGCTGCTGTGGATCTTCGATGCGGCGGAGCATCCGCGCCTGCGCAGCTACGGCGTCGCGCTCGGCGGCGGCTGTGCGCTCGGTTTTGCTCTCTTCGCATCACAAGCGAACCGCCTGCCGGTCTGCGATGCCTTCTCGCCGGTATGGCTGTCGGCGATGCTGGGCTTCAGCGCGCTTGCCGTGCTGCTGACGGCGCTGCCGCTCGCCAGTTGGCGAGCGCGCCTGATTGCCGCTGCCTTGGGTGCTTGTGTCGTCGCGACCGCCGTCGCGCTGGCGTGGCCGCACTGTCTCGGCCGCCTGGAAGGCGTCTCGCCCGAACTCGATCGTTTATGGCTGAGCCGCGTGCGCGAGGCGCGGCCGATCTACACCCACGCTTGGCTGACGATCGCGAGCAGCTCGGCGTTGCCCGTCTCCGGCCTGGTCGGCTACGCGCTGGTGCTCTGGCGGGCTCGGAGCGACCGCGCGGCGCTCGAGCGCTGGCTGCCGCTGGCGGCGCTGGGGCTGGTGTCGGCGGCGCTGCTGCTCTGGCAAACGCGGGCCGGGCCATCGGCGCAGCTGCTCGCAGTGCCGGGTGCGACGGCGCTCGCCTGGGCCCTGGTCCAGGCTGCAGGACGCCTGCGCGACACCTTTCTGCAGGCGGGCGCGATGGTTGCGGCCTTCTGCCTCGTCGCCGGGCTCGCAGCGCAGGGCGCGGCGGAGCTCATTCCTGCCAACAAGAGCAAGGGAGCGTCCCGCGTCAGCCGCGCGAACCAGACCTGCCCGACCCTGGCCGCGCTGCGCCCGATCGCGCAGCAGCCGCGTGGGCGCGTGCTCACCTTCGTCGATCTTGGCCCCCGGCTTGTCGCCGTCACGCATCACGATGCGGTGGCGGGTCCCTATCACCGCAATCAGGCCGCGATCCTCGACGTGATGCGCGCGTTCCGCGGTTCCGACGAGGCTGCCCGGCGCACGATCGCGCGGCGCGGCATCGATTATGTGCTGATCTGTGCCGGCATGGGCGAATCGACCATCTATGCGGCCGAGGCGAAGAACGGCTTCTACGCGCATCTTGCCGCCGGACGCGCTCCCGACTGGCTGGCACCGGTGCCGCTGCCTCGAAGCTCGCCCTATCGCATGTGGCGCGTCGTCAGACGTTGATGTCGAAGCTGACGGCGATGCCGTCGATGACGAACTGGGCGGCGAGCGCGGCGAGGATCACGCCCAAGAGCCGCGTGATCATCGCTTCGATGCGGTGGCCAAGCAGCCGCATCAGCGGCCCGGCGGCGAGCAGCGCGACGAGCGTCAGCACCAGGATGAGCGCGAGCGCGCCGAGCACCGCCAGCGAGCGGTCGAGCCCCTCGGCGCGTGCCATCAACAGCATCACCGAGGCGATCGATCCCGGCCCCGCGATCATCGGGATCGCCATCGGGAACACGGAGATGTCCTCGATCTCGGGGGCGGCATTGACCTCCTGCGCGCGGTGCTCGCGGCGCTGGGTACGCTTCTCGAACACCATGTCGATCGCGATCAGGAACAGCATGATGCCCCCGGCGATCCGGAACGCGGCCAGGCTGACCCCGAGCTTACGCAGCAAATCCTCGCCGAACAGCCCGAAGAACAAGAGGATGCCGGCGGCGATCAGCACCGAGCGCACCGCCATCGCCCGCCGTTCCGCCGCACCGGCGCCCTGCGTTAAGCTCGCGAAAATCGGCGCGCAGCCCGGCGGATCGATGATCACGAACAGAGTGACGAATGCCGAGATGAACAGGTCGAGCATGGCGCTTGCTTAGCCAGCCGGTGGCATCCCCGCCACTCGCATGATGCTCGCGCCGCCGCTCAGGCGGCGGCTTGTTCCCGGGCGATGATCTCGCGGGCGAAGGGGAAGCATTGGCCGCAGCGTGCGCGCCGGCCGAGGCAGCGATAAGCACTGGACGGGCAACCCGCGCCTTCCCGCGCCGCCTTGCGGACCTCGGTCTCGCGAATCGCATTGCACACGCAGACGATCATCAACCCGCTCCCTGAGGCGAGTTGATACAGCTACTGCGAAACAATCGCAACTACTATCGTCAACGTCGGTTGCGGCGGATCATCAGCTTGAGGCCTGACCAGGTTTCGTCGACAGCACAGACCTTCACGTCGACGAGGTCGGTGGCGGGCAAGATCGCGGCACGGATCGCATCTTCCGTGATGTCGGTCGGCACCTTGGATGCGCGCTTGGGCCAGCTCACCCAGATGAACCCGGTCGGAGCGAGCAGCGGGCGCAAGGCGAAGAGCCGCGCTGTCATCTCGCCACGGTCGGTGACGAAGATGTGCGCTACATCGAGCGGCGCCGCGGGCGCGGCGAGCAGCTCGAGACCCTGTTGGCCGATCTCGGTGCGGACTGGCTCGGGCATGCCGTCGAACCAAGCCCGCAGGCCTGGCTTCAACGACAGCTTGCGCGCGAGCGGCGTTCCCGAATAGCCAGCGGGCACGGCAGCCTCCCCGGCCGCGACGGCGGCGGGGAGACGCTAGCCGATTGGGCGTCGAGTTCAACGGGCGCGGGGGAGCTATTCCGCGGCTTCAGTCCACACGGCCGGGCGGCGCGCGGTGGTGCGGAGCTCGGCCTTGCGCTTGGCGTCGATGCGGCGGAACGTCGCCAGCGCCTGACCCACCACCTGGTCCATATTGTAATAACGGTAGGTGGCGAGCCGGCCGACGAAGGTGACGTTGGGCGTCGCGAGCGCCAGCGCCTCGTACTTCTTGAACAGCTCCTGGTTCTCCGGCCGCGGGATCGGATAATAAGGATCGCCCTCCGCCGACGGATATTCGTAGGTGAGGCTGGAGCGCGGATGCTCCTGGCCCGTCAGGTGCTTGTACTCGGTGATGCGGGTGTAGGGCGTCTGCGGGTCGGGATAGTTCACCACCGCGACCGGCTGCACCCACTCCTGATCCACCGTCTTGTGCTCGAACCGGAGCGAACGATACGGCAGCTTGCCGAAGCGGAAGCCGAAATATTCGTCGATCGGGCCGGTGTAGATGATGTGGTTCGCCTCGATCTCGCCCGCGACCTCGGCATAGTCGGTCGACAGCAGCAGATCGATGTTCGGATGGTCGAGCATCCGGTTGAACATGGCGGTGTAGCCGTGGAGCGGCATCACCTGGTGCTTGTCGCCGAAATAACGGTCGTCGGTCTTGGTCCGGGTCGGCACGCGCGCCGTCACCGCCTTGTCGAGCTGCGACGGATCCAGGCCCCACTGCTTGCGGGTGTAGCCCTGGAAGAACAGCTCGTAGAGCTCGCGCCCGACAGCGGAGACGACGACGTCCTCGCTGGTGCGAATGTCGTCCACCGGCTCGGCGCGCGACGCTAGATAGGCGGCCGCCTCCTCGTCCGTCTGAAGCACGAGATCGAACAGCCGGTTGAGCGTGGTGCGGTTGATCGGGATCGGCACCAGCTGGCCGCGCACCTTGGCGAGCACGCGATGCTCGTAGGGGCGCCATTCGGTGAACTGCGACAGATAGTCGACGATCTCGTCCGAATTGGCATGGAAGATGTGGGGGCCGTACTGGTGGATGAGGATGCCGGCCGCGTCGAGATGATCATAAGCGTTGCCGGCGATGTGCGGCCGCTTGTCGATCACCAGCACCTTGGCGCCGTGCTGGCTGGCCAGTCGCTCGGCGAGGACGGAGCCGGCGAACCCGGCGCCGACCACCAGATAATCATAGCGCTTGGACGACTTGGAGACGAGCCGCGGACCGGAAGCGGCCGGCCGCTGCGGCACCGCCACCGCCTCGCGCACCAGCCCGGCCATACGCGCGAAGGTCGTGTCCCAGGACAGGTTGGCGAGCTTGGCATCGACGGCGCCCAGCCAGGCGTCGTCGCCTTGCGCGAGCGCCAGCGCCTCCTCGCAGGCCTTGATGAATGCGGCCTGGCCGTCGGCGATGAACACGGCGTCGAGATCGCTGTAATGGCGGATGACGTCGGTGATCGGCGTCGACACCACAGGACGCCCGCCGGCGAGATATTCCGGCGTCTTGGTGGGCGAGATGAACCGGGTGGACTCGTTGATCGCGAACGGCATCAACGCGACGTCCCACCCGCCGAGATAGGCCGGCAGCTCCTCGTACTTCTTGCCGCCGAGATAGTGGAGGTTCGGGCGCTGCGGAAGGTCGGCCGGGTCGATCTTCACCACCGGCCCGACGATCGCCAGCGACCATTCCGGATGCGCGTCCGCGAGCGCGGCGAGCAGCTCCAGGTCCATCCGCTCGTCGATGACGCCGTAGAAGCCGAAGCGCGGCCGCGGGAGGCCGGCCTGGTCGGCGGGTTCATCGGCGACCGCGCGCGCCTGTGCGAAGTGGAGCCGCTCGACGCTCGACGGGAAAGGATGGATGTTGGGGTGACGATCCTTCTTCGCCTCGTAGAGCGAATAGCCGCCGGTGAACACCACATCGGCGATCGACAGCAGCTCCTGCTCGAGCGCGAGCAGCTGGGGCGGCGCGAACTTGAAGTTGGCGAGCTCGTCCATGCAGTCGTAGACCGTCGCGGCCGCATCGATGTGCCGCGAGAACGGCAGCATCATCGGCGTGTAGTACCAGCGGATGAGCGGCGTCCGCTCGCCCGCGAGATAGCCGTCGAGCAGCGCCTTCAACGTCCGCTCCCGCTCCTCGTCCGACAGCCCGTCCGGCAGCGAGGGCGTCACCACGATCACGCCGGTCTCGGCGCAGGTGCGCACGCCCAGCGCCGGCTGGCAGTCCGGACCGCAGGATTCAGGCTCCTCCCAGAAGATCACGCGACGCTCGCCGGCGAAGCGGCTCATCAGATGCTGCGGTCGCTGAAAGACGAAGTTCCACCGCAGGTGCGAGAAGCAGATCAGCCCGTGGGATGAAGAGCCGGCAGAAGCGGTCAGCCCCGAGGATGAGGCAGTGGCGAGTTTGATCAAGGAGGCACCCAAGGCTGGAGGAACTAACGGAAACAAACGTCGCGGCCGAAACGAAAGTTCCGCGCGCGCCGGGGCAAAGAGTCTGATGTGGATCAACCGTGCTGCGGCTGCGGCAGGTTCCTGCCGCAGTGCAGCATGGATGCGTCAGCCGATCAGCCCGCGAACGAACTCGTGCAGGAACACCCGGCGGGTCGACTTCAGCCGTTCGGCCTTGAGGATGGTATGGACAAGCGAGCGGCACTTGGCCGGCTCGTTGTTGATCAGCACATAATCATATTCGGCCCAGTGGCTGATCTCGCCGGCGGCGCGATCCATGCGGCCACGGATCACCGCATCGCTGTCGGTGCCGCGCGAGCGCAGCCGCCGCTCGAGCTCGGCCATGGACGGCGGCAGGATGAAGCAGCGGACGATATCGGGATCGACCTGCTTCATCTGCTGGGTGCCCTGCCAGTCGATGTCGAGCAGCACGTCGCGGCCGCTCTCGATCACCCGCATCACCTCGGAGCGCAGCGTGCCGTAGCGGCGGCCGAACACGTGCGCCCATTCGAGGAACTCGCCGGCGGCGACCATCCGCTCGAACTCGGCATCGTCGACGAAATAATAGTCGCGGCCGTGGACCTCGCCGGGCCGGATCGGCCGGGTGGTGGCGCTGACCGACATGGCGATGCCGTCGTCCGCTTCCAGCAGCAGCCTGGCGATGGTCGACTTGCCGGCGCCGCTAGGGCTGGACAGCACGAACAGCAGGCCGCGGCGGCGGAAATCGATCGGGGGCGCCATGGGGGCTAGTGGCGGAGCGCCGCCGCTTGCGTCAAGCCGGCGCGCTCGGCCATTGCGGACGCATGACGCGCTTCGTCGCCCTGCTCCGCGCCGTCAACGTCGGTGGCCGAAAGCTGGCGATGGCGGAGCTGCGAGCGGTCGCCGCCGGCCTCGGCTGGTCCGACGTGCGCACCTACATTCAGAGCGGCAACCTGCTGTTCGAGGCGGACGGCACTCCCGAACTGCTCGAGGCAGAGCTCGAGGCGGCGCTGGCGGCGGCGTCCGGGATGGACGTGCCGGTGCTCATCCGCAGTGCAAGCCAGTGGCGGCAGCTCCGCGCCGCCAACCCGCTGCCGCATGCGGCTGGGACGGAGCCGCAGCGGCTGCAGCTCTGCCTTCCCAAAAGCCCGCTCGCCGCCGGCGCGGCGGACGTGATCGCCGCCCGAGCCACGGCAGGCGAGGACGTGCGCGCGGCCGGCGGCGCGCTCTGGATATATTATCCGGCGGGCGTCGGCAGGTCGCGGCTCACGCCGGCGCTGATCGACCGAGCGGCAGGATCGCCAGTGACGGCGCGCAACTGGCGCACGGTGCTGGCGCTCGGCGCGATGCTCGGGCTAAGTTGACACGGAGTTCACACGAGGAACGTCGCGCAAAGCCGATGCGGTTGATCTCGTGCGGGGCCTATGCGGCGCGCGCGAAGAACGCCTTTTCCCGTGCGACCACGCCAGCAAAGCTCGGCCGCGCGAGGATGCGGCCGAGATAAGCGGTGAGCCGTGGCCGCTCGCCGAGCGCGACGGCCATGTGATCGAAGTTCACGAACGGGCTCGCCACTGCAAGGTCGGCCAGCGTCACTCGGTCGCCGACCAGAAAGCCGTCCGCCGGAACCTGCCCCTCCAGGTAGTCGAGCAGCGGCGGCAGCTCCTCCCGCTCCGCCTTGTCGGCGATCTCGGCATCGCCCTCTCGTCCGAGGAAGCGGGGCGCCACCACGCGGTTGAAGAACATCTTGGCGCCGCAGGCAAACAACAGGGTGTCGGCGAACTCGTCCCACCAGATCGTGCGGCCGCGCGCCTGCGGTTCGGACGGGATCAGCGCCGGCTCCGGCTGCACGGCGTCGAGATAGGCGCAGATCGCCGAGGAATCGGCGAGCGTGAAGTCGCCGTCCTTCAGCGCCGGCATCTTGCGGAACGGGCTGGCGGCAAGGAAGTCCGGATCGGTGGCGCCGAGCCCCTGCTGGCGGAACTCGATCTCGATCCCCTTCTCGGCGGCAAAAGCGACAACCTTGCGCACATAAGGCGAGATGGTGGACCCGAACACGATCATCGCGCATCCTCCCGTTGCATTTCGAAACCTGTGCTACGCCGGACAGACGCAGACCTCAAGCGAGGCGGTAATGATCGGCGAGGCGATCGAGCGCCAGGCTCAGCACCAGCTTGCCCGCGCGCGCCGGCCAGCCGAGCCCGCGCTCGGCATCGCCCAGCCCCTCGCCCGCGCACACCACCCGCCACAATATGTCACCCAGGCCACCCCCGACCGCAGCCGCCGCCGCGTCAAAGCGCCGCCGCGCCGCCAATTGGCTGTCGGTCGGATCGGCGGACGGCGCCGCGCCGCCGCGCCGGCGCGGCGCCGGAGCAGGATCCCAGCGGAGCGTAACGGACGGCGCAAGCTGAGCCCG
>SXGU01556423.1_pt1 | contig 18726 bp, 14 predicted proteins | sample 3174531 | NCBI WGS metagenome assembly SXGU01 (sample SAMN11356863, study PRJNA531348) | freshwater metagenome | isolation source: freshwater sample F1-140 | place: China: Fuxian Lake, Yuxi | collected 2017-12-25 | reverse complement strand
CATCAACAAGATCGATCTGGCGCCTTATGTCGGTGCATCGCTGGAAGTTATGGACCGCGATGCGCGCAAGATGCGCGGGGAACGGCCGTTCGTGTTTACCAATTTGAAAACCCAAGAAGGTCTTAAAGCGGTTGAAGAGTTTATTATTCAAGCCGGAATGCTGGGCTAGATTTTTAACGGCCGAAGTTATGACAGAATTTAAGAGCTTATCGAAGTCTCTCAAAAAAACAGCCATTGCTGTGCAAGATCAAAACCAAGCGCACCAATGTAGACCACTGTTTTTTTAAGCCCTTACCCTTACTGACGTATTATCATTGAGAACGGTCTTTGGTGCGCTTATTGCTATCGATGACTGATGTTCGATTGCGCCGTCACTCACCGTTCAGGCCGAGGACAGGCCTTGTATAAACTGCCGAGGACGCCGGTATCCAACAAAATATCTCAAAAATCCGCCGCGACTATAATGCCTGGGTCGGTAACGAAACGCTGGAAGACTACGCGCTTAGGTTTGCCCCTCGAAGCTTCCGCAAATGGTCCGAATTTCAGGTCGCCAATACCGCGTTCGGCTCTACCTCATTTTTGGTGCTGGAAGCGATAGGAGGATTTCTATCGGTCAATTACGGTTTTACCAATGCTTTTTGGGCCATTCTGACCGTGGGCTTGATCATCTTTATTATTAGTTTTCCTATCAGTTATTATGCCGCCCGCTATAACATAGATATAGACCTGATGACCCGCAGCGCGGGCTTCGGCTATATCGGCTCAACCGTCACTTCGCTGATTTACGCATCGTTTACCTTTACTTTATTTGCACTCGAAGCCTCTATTATGTCCTTGGCTATCGAGCTGTATTTTCATATCCCGATTGCGATAGCGCATGTTGTCAGCGCCGTTACTGTCATTCCGCTGGTGACTTTCGGGATTACCACGATCAGCCGCTTGCAAATGTGGACGCAGCCGTTGTGGCTGGTTTTATTGATCACGCCTTATGTTGCAGTGTTTATACGCGAACCCGATTCGCTGCTGACGTTGCAAACCTATTTTTGGATTGCAGGCAGCGGCCAAGGCTTTAACTGGCTGTTGTTCGGCAGCGCGACCACCATCGCTTTTTCAATGGTGGCGCAAATCGGCGAGCAAGTGGATTTTTTGCGCTTTATGCCGGAGCTCACCGAAAAAAACCGGCTGCGCTGGTGGCTGGCGACTATTACCGCCGGGCCCGGTTGGATTCTATTCGGCATGGTCCGGCAACTGGGCGGCGCGTTACTGGCTCATCTTGCCATTCGTCACGGCATAGACCCGATCCATGCGCACGAACCGACGCAAATGTATTTAGTGGCTTACGGCGACTTATTCGACAATACCGAATTAGCGTTAGCGGTCACTACTTTATTTGTCGTGGTGTCCCAGCTAAAAATCAATGTCACCAACGCGTATGCCGGTTCATTGGCCTGGTCGAATTTTTTTTCGCGGCTGACCCACAGTCATCCGGGACGCGTGGTGTGGCTGGTGTTTAACGTTTCCATCGCGCTGTTGCTGATGGAATTCGGTTTATTCGGCGCTTTGGAGAAAGTGCTGGGCTTGTTTTCCAATATGTCGATCGCCTGGATTAGCGCGGTCGCCGCCGAATTACTGATCAACAAACCTTTGGGCTTAAGCACTCAAGCGGTTGAATTCAAGCGCGCCTACCTGCCCGATCTGAATCCGGTCGGCATATTGTCTACCTTATGCGCCTCGATAGTTTCGATACTGGCTTATTTGGGCTTATTCGGCGATTTCGCCCAAGCGTTTTCAGCGTTTATTGCATTGAGCTTGGCCTTTTTGTTAGTCCCCTGCATTGCCTTGCTCTACGGCAGTCAACGTTATCTGGCGCGCGACCTTGATTTTAATAATCAGGCTCAACTTAGTCGATGCAGCATTTGCGAGAACCATTTCGAGCGCGAGGACATGGCTTTTTGTCCTGTTTATGAAGGCGGCATTTGCTCGCTCTGCTGTACTTTAGATTCGAATTGCATGGATGCTTGTAAACCGGGCTTGCGCCTGGATGATTATCTGCACAGCTTTGCCCAATGCTGTTTGCCGAAATGGCTGAATCTGGGCGTCAGGCTGCGCTTGATACGTTTTAGTTTGTTGTTTTTATTTTTAACTGTGTTGACCAGCGTATTTGTCGGAATTATTTACTACCAGGATTTATTGACCGTCGAAAACTATTTGCCGTCTTTTAATCTGTTACTGGCCAATTTTGTTAAGGTTTATGCTTCGCTGCTGGTCTTCATCGGTTTATGCACGTGGTGGCTGGTATTGAATGACGAAAGCCGCCGCGTTGCGCATGAAGAAATTGCCAAACAAACCCAACGTTTGTTGATGGAAATTGACGAACATAAAAAGACCGACGCCAAGTTACAGCAAGCCACCCAAATGGCGGACCGGGCCAACAGCGCAAAAAGCCGTTTCCTGAGCAGCATGAGCCACGAAATACGCACCCCGTTAAACAGCATCATCGGCTACGCCTACCTTCTGCAAAAAGATCCGGCGATACCGGCGCATAGGCGGCAGGCAGTGGATATTTTAAAACGTAACGGCGAACATTTATCCGCGCTGATCGAAGATATTCTGGATATTGCCCGCATCGAAGCGCGTAAATTTGAATTACGCCAAGAACCTATCGACTTTCCTGAATTTATTGACCATTTAACCAGCGTTTTTAAACCGCAAGCCGAAGCTAAAGGCTTGGGTTTTTACTGCCAAATCGCCACCACCCTGCCCCAACGGGTGCGCGGCGATGAAAAGCGCGTCGGCCAAATTTTGATCAACTTGCTCGGTAACGCGATCAAATTCACCTCAACCGGCGAAGTTATTTTTCGCATCGGCTACAGCTGCGGCGTAACGACTTTTCAGGTCGTCGATACCGGCCCCGGCATACATCAAGATCAACTGCAAAATATTTTCCAGCCTTTTACCCAATTACCGAACGAGAATTTCGACTCGGGCAGCGGGTTGGGCTTAACCATCAGTAAAATCCTTTGCGAAATCATGGGCGGCGAACTGGTCGTGGCCAGCAATCCGAACCAAGGTTCCACTTTTACCGTGCGGCTGTTACTGCCTAATCTGGGCGGCGAACAGCAATATATTCAAGAAGAAGACATTATCGCTTATCGGGGAAAATCCCGAAAAATCCTGGTGGTCGATGATCAGCCGGAACATCGGCAGTTAATTGTGTCGCTTTTGGAGCCCTTGGGTTTTAACTTGATTGAAGCCGCCGGCGGTGAAGAGTGCCTGAATAAAGTTGCCGCAAACCCGCCGGACCTTATTTTATTGGATTTATCGATGCCCGGACTCGACGGCGCGGAAACGGCCCGTCAACTGCGTCAACAAGGTTATTCAACACCCATTATTGTATTAAGCGCCAACGCCTATCCTTCCGATCGACTCAATGCGATCAATGCGGGCTGCAACGATTTTCTGATCAAACCGATACAAGTTAGCAATCTGCTGTACAAACTTAAATTGCATTTGGCCTTGGACTGGCTGCACCAGGAGCAGCACGATGAAATTGAGGTGCAAAACACCGATCAAAAACCTTCGCCGGAAGTGCTTCAGGAATTAACCGGCTATGTCCGCATCGGCGATTTACGGGGGCTTAATCACTACTTGAGCGAACTCATTCAGCTTCACCCGGAATATACCCGTTTCGCCCAACATATGATGACGCTGGCCGGCGAGTTTCGTCTTGTTGAGATCAAAAAACTTTTACCTGTTGCAAACGAGGAATACAGCGACAATGACGAGTAAATCTTCTTCCACTAACGGCATCGTCATGATTGTCGACGACACGCCCGGCAATCTTGCCCTGTTATCCGATACGCTGTCGGAAGCCGGTTACCGTGTGCTCGTCGCCACCGACGGCTTATCGGCCTTGGAACAAATCATTTATCTGAAACCGGATATTATTTTGCTGGACGTTATGATGCCCGGCATCAACGGTTTTGAAACCTGTAAACGGCTCAAATCCAATCTTGAAACGGCCGATATTCCGGTTTTGTTTATGACCGCGTTAAGCGAATTGGACGATCTGTTGCGCGGTTTCGAAGAAGGCGCGGTTGATTACCTGGTAAAACCGATACGTCCGCCCGAAGTACTCGCCAGGGTGGATGTACAGTTAACTCAGTCCCGCAATTTGCGCCGCGCCGAACAGGCTCTAAGCACTAGTCCGTTCTCCGCCTTGGCAATCGATTCATCCGGCGCCGTCACTTGGTTAACACCCGGCGGTAGCGGCTGGTTAAACGAGTTTATACAAACGCACGCGTTAACCGATAGTATTGAGCTGGGTTCCCGGCTACCCAAACCGATGCTTGAATGGCTTAGAAAATGCCTGGACGCTGAAAAATTCGATAATGCGTCTTTTGAAAGCTACCGGGCCGGTGTCGGTTTCGCCGCCAAAATAACATCTTGCCAAAATAGCAATGAATATCTTCTGGTGTTGGAAAAACATTCGGGAGCTTGGGATCTTGATACGGTAAGAAACACGCTAGGCCTTACTTTTCGCGAAGCGGAAATACTGATGTGGATATCCCGAGGTAAGACCAATAAAGAAGTGGGCGCCATTCTGGGCAGCAGCCCGCGCACGGTCAACAAGCATCTCGAACATATTTTCGAAAAACTGGGCGTCGTCACTCGCGCGGCAGCGGTTTCAGCCGTTCTACAACGAACCGCCTTAGGTAACTCGCAATAAATAAGCCCACTGACCCGAATAGTTCCCACGCTCCGGCGCTCATCGTTATACACAAGCGCCAAAGATACACCGTCATTCCGGCATGGATGCCGGAATCCAGTCACAGGGATGTGAATCTATCGATTGGCACTGAACTTCGATCAAGCTCCGGTAAAGCCGTCAAGTTACCGTCCATGGCATTGGATACCGGCATCCATGCCGGTATGACGACTGAAACACATTTGTGTATAACGATGAGCGCTCCGGCGTGGGAACGATAGCTGTGGGGATTTATTGTTGCGAGTTACCTTAGTTATGGTAACCGGACATGAATTGTATTCTATAGTCGGCTACCACGGACGGATTGGCGAAAGGTGTGGTGGCTTTGGCAGACCCGGTATCGTTTGGAGAAGAGGTGGTATTGTATTCGGTCAACGTTTTCGGATTACAGGGTGCGCTTACATTAGGATCGTAAGAATACGGACCGCGATTGTAAACCAAAAATACACCTGAACTGGCATTGCCAACCAAAGTATAAATATTGGCGTAAGCGGTCGATTTTATATCGGATGCTTGGTCAATCGTCTTAAGCAAGGCCGGGCCTGCGGTCCCTGAATTTTTTATACTGTCGCCATTACAATCGGTGACGAAATTACCGATTAAATGGGCGTCCGAAGCGATTTCACCGGTGTGTAACCAATAAACTTCATACAGACTATACGGATCGGCTAAAGCGCCGGTAACGGTAACCGACACTTTGCCGGTAGCGCTGACTTGAATAATGCCTTTAGTTAAATTATCGCCGCCGCACGAATCCGCACTTGAGCCGACATAGCCGGTTTCGCCGCAACGAACGAGATCGTTTTTGCTAGTCGCCTGAGCATTTGCCGGAACCAGCATGGTCAAGGCCAAGGTTAGCATTGAAGCGGTTAATTGCATGGTTTTCATATTATTATCTCCTGCCTACAAAAAAGAGTTTGCATTGTTTTCAGCTCATTACGCTGAGGTCAATACCGGTATCGCATCCATTACGTCTTGCTGAAATATCCTTTGCTGAAGAATAACCGAGTGGAAACAGCCGGGCAATGGAACAGGTCACGCTTTTATGCTTTGGTTAATTCTTCCGTCCCGTAACGCTGGAGCGGGCTCGCGCCCGTGGTGTTTGAACCGCAGTGGAGACCTTATCGCGGGCATGGCTCGCTCCTACGGCGGTTAACTTAGACATATGGATGGAATAACTTAAGCGGGGGCTTTTTCAAACGCCGTATTAATCGCTCAAGGAAAGGCGCAAAGGAATCATCGCCGAAAAACCGAAGCCGTGCTTTTGATAAAAACGTTGCGCCGATTCATTGCTACTGTCGGTAAGTAAAGTGATGCGTTTGCAGCCGTTCGATCGGGCAAGTTCTATGGCTTGCTCCAACAACAGCGAACCGATGCCGGAGCCGCGAACGCCGGGACAAACCACCATGTCTTCCAGTAGCGCGACGCGTTCGCCGAGCGCGGTAGAAACCGTGTAGAGCAGATTGACCATAGCCACAACGCGGCTGTCTTGCCGGGCGACGACGATAAGCCCGATGTCCGGATTGTTAATGATGCGGGTCAATCCCCGGCTCTGGGCGGCGTAATCCGGCTTGAAATCGGCCTCTTGAGTAAACAAGATAGCCAGCAAGTCACACAGTGCCGGGATGTCTGAAAGGGTTGCAGGGGTGATTTGCATGCTTAAGTCTCTGTATTGATGCATGGCCGGGAAGGCATCCGGCTATAGTTCGCGTTTTATTGCTCGGCATAAAGATATGCGGAAAAATATAAACTTCGTGATGAATAAAAATAGATACGTAGGAGTTTGTCTGACTTGTATGATTTTACAAACCTCATCTTCAAAAAACACTATCACCATGAAGAAAAGAAGACTTCGTGTCCTTCGTGTCTTCGTGGTGAATTTTTTAAGATTTTTAACCGAATCGCTATTCTTTGATGAACATACCCTACTGCCGACTTTCCTGCGCCAGCGTATTCAACTGTTCAAGCAAAGCATCCCGGAGGCCATGAAGTTCATCCAGTCTCGACAGCGCTTCCGGGCTGCGGCCTCCATGGCGAAGCTCACATAGCTCCAGCGCCCGCGTATGCACTTGCAGATGCAACGGTTCGATGACCTCAAAAGCCTGATACGCATCATAATGCGCTAATCCATCCGCATCCAGCCAGCGGCCGAAACGGCATTGCCGCGGATCCAGCGGCGGCGGCGCGTCGCTTCCGCCCCTGAGGTAGTCTTCGATGGCCGCAATCCAGGCACGGTGTTCTACAGCGGCATGGAGCACCGACAAATCGTTGCGGCTCACCAAAGGCAAATCGGCCCACGCCCGATCTGTCCGCCAAGTGGCCAACCAAGCGGGTAACTCATGTGCGGGCATGGGCCGGGCAATACCGTAGCCTTGAGCCAACTCGCAACCGAGTTGCAACAGCATTTCGCCATGTTCCACCGTCTCCACGCCTTCGGCAATCACTTGGCGATAGAAAGCGGAAGCTAAGCCGAGTATGCCCTGCACAATCGCCAAGTCATCCGGGTCGTCAAGCATGTCGCGCACGAAGCTTTGATCAATCTTGAGTTGGGTGACCGGCAAGCGTTTCAGATAAGTCAGCGAAGAATAACCGGTGCCGAAATCATCCAGCGCAAAACTCACGCCGAGCTTACGGCAGGCGTCGATCACTTGGGAAACTTGGCCCCAATCGTCCAAAGCGCTGGTTTCCAGGACTTCCATTTCCAAGTCGCCCGGCTTGACCTGGGGATGAGCCGCTAACAGATCGCGTAAACGACTGACAAAATCCACCTGCTGTAACTGGAGAGCGCCGACATTGACGCTGACCGGGATATTCAGTCCGGCCGAACGCCAATGCTCTATCTGGGTCAGGGCGCTATCGATCACCCACTCGCCCACATCAATGGACAGCGGATGATTCTCTATCACCGGCAAGAACAGAGCCGGCGGCAACAGGCCTTGTTCGGGATGGCGCCAGCGGATCAAGGCTTCAACGCCGATGATAGTCCCTGTGCGCATATTTACCTTGGGCTGGTAATACAGCACGAATTCGCGTTCGAACAGGGCGTTGCGGATATGCTCCAAGCTTTCGTGATAGCCGCGAACGCTACGGTCTTGCTCGGCATCGAAGACGTGGTAACGGTTCTTACCGGCCAACTTGGCCTGATACATGGCTTGATCGGCTTGGCGCAGCAATTGGTCCGCATCCACGTCTTCCGCCTGCGGATAGAAGGTAACGCCGAGACTCGCCGAAACTTGGAGGATAAGGTCGCCGACAGGCACCGGCTGGGCGGCCGCGGTCAACAGGCGAGTGAGCATCGGCGCACCGGCTTCGATGTCGGCCAAATCGAGCAGCACGGCGACGAACTCGTCGCCGCCCAGACGAGCGAGCGTATCGCCTTCGCGTAAGGCCTGCTTCATCCGGGTAGCAACGCTGATCAGCAATTGGTCGCCGACCTCATGCCCATGACTGTCGTTGATCGCCTTAAAGCCGTCAAGGTCGAGAAAAGCCACCGCCAGCCGTTGCTCGCGCCGCTGTGTCTGAGCCATGGCTTGGCGTAGGCGGTCAGCCAACAGCACACGGTTGGGCAGATTGGTCAGTGCGTCGTAGTGGGCGATATGTTCGAGCTTTTTTTCATGCTCTTTCAATGAGGTAATATCGGAGAACAGCGCCACATAATGCTGGGTGTTGCCCTGGGCGTCGCGCACCGCGCTGATAGTGAGCATGATGGCATATATTTCGCCGTTCTTGCGTTGGTTCCAGATTTCGCCGTACCAGTGACCTTTTTCGATCAGATCGCCCCACAAGACGCTGTAAAAATCCTTGCCCTGAATACCGGAACTAAGCAAATGCGGAGTGCGGCCCAACGCTTCGTCGCGGTTGTAGCCGGTAATGCTGGTGAAAGTATCGTTGATATCGACGATGGTGCCGTCGGCGGCGGTGATCATGATACCTTCGCGGGCATGGGTAAAAACTCGGGAAGCCAGCTGGAGTTTGGCTTCGACTTGTTTGCGCTCGGTAATATCTTGAATGGTGCCGCGCATTTTCAAGGGGTGGCCTTGGTCATCGAACTCCAACTTGCCGAGCCCATGCACCCAGCGCTCAGCGTGGTCGGTCTGACGAATGATGCGGTATTCCTTATCGAACAGCTTGCCTTGAGCCAGCACTTCATTTGCAAGGAACGCTTTCATCAGCGTGCGCTCGTCGGGATGAATCAAGTCCGCCCAGCCTTCTACCGTGCGTTCGTATAACGGGCCTATGCCGAACAGCTTATCAAGCACATCCGAACTTTCCCACCGGCAGCTTGGAATATCCAGCACATAGCTACCCAAACCGGCAATAATTTGCGATTCTTTAAGCGATTCCTCGCTTTTCCTCAGCCTGTCTTCGGCCTGTTTACGCTCGCTGATGTCTGTCGAAATCCCGCACAACGCATAGATTATTCCCGCTTCATTGCGTAGCGGCAGTTTGACGGTCAAAAAAGTCGACATTCTTCCGTCCTTGAGATTAAAGTTGGTTTCTTCGGTTTTTAAGGTTTCCCCGTTCTCCAAAACCCTCCGATCATTGACACGCAGTTTTTCAACGGTGTCGGCATCAAAGAATGCTGCATCGCTCAGGCCAACGACCTTGTCCATCGATATGCCGAATAATTCCCGCACCGGACGGTTGGCAAACAGGTAACAACCCCGGTTATCTTTGAGATAAATATGGGCATCAACGCTTTCCAAAATCTCGAAGTGCTTACGCTCGGCTTCCTGCAACTGTTGTTTTTGCAGCAATACGGCGCGATGCGCAACTTCCAGTTTTTGTTTGGTCAACAGCAAGCGAAAACCCAGCAACAAAACAAATCCCCCGGCAAACAAAGCGCCGGTCATTTGCAGGCGATAGCGCGTCCAAACATCGTGCAGGGTAAAAGTGGGCGTCGCATCGAAAGGCGGTAATCGCAGCTCTTTAAGAAGATCGGCTACCGGCGTGTAATCGGCGGGCACGGCAAAGCCGTAAATGTCCATCGCCCGAGTAACCGCGGTGTTTTCTTCCAACAGAAAAAGAGCTGCGGCCACATGCCGGGCGAGATCTTCATCAATGTGCGGTAAAGAGGCGATAGGCCACTCCGGATAAAGCTGGGTAGAAACCGCGGCCGGAAATCCCGGCAACTTCTGGCGATTGAAAATCCTGAGCCGGGCCATGTCCAGTTTGCCCTCGCGCACCCTACTTTCCAATACGCCGCTACGCACAAAGCCGACATCGGCACGGCCCGCCAACACCGCCTCGACGACATTATCATGAGGCATGCCGGTAACGATCAGCTTGGCGTCTTCCGGCAAATGAATCCCCACTTGCTTCAATTCATAGGCCTCCATTTGATAGCCGCCCAAGGAATCGATGCTGGTGACGGCAATGGTTTTTCCCTTAATGTCGCTCAGCGTGTCGATAGCGGTTTGTTCCGCACGACTGAACATAACGCCGCCGAATGCCGGGGCTGGTCGGCCTTGATCGTTAACCGCCAATGTCGCGAGTGGCGCGGATAATCCGCTACGCCTGTTCAGCAACATATAATGTCCGGGATTGGTCAACACGAAATCCAATTGACGGCTGGCGACTGCCGCATCCAGCTCGGGAAAAGTCAGCACCTCTACCACGAAATCGCGTTCCGGCATGGCTTTTTTCAACACAACAGTCAACGGCAGCCATTGTGCAAGCATTTTCGCTTTGGGACGAAAGGCGAGTATGCCGATTCTTACCGGTTCCGCGGCATAGGCCGGCAGCGGCAGTGCTAAGGCCAACAACATTGATATGCGGATAAATTGATTGAGTCGAATCAAACTATTCATAATCGGCGAGTCCGGAAGCCGGCGGCAAGAAATCGGGGCGTATTAATGAACTCAAGGTATCGTTCTGCTTGAGCAATTGATTTTTAACCATGATATTCGACAACTTGCCCGCGCAAACCAGCAGCTCGGGCGACGCTCCCGACAGCCAGCGGTAATTGTTCGTGATATCGGGCAAGACCAAGCCTTTAAACGCCGTCAGCACCTTGGCCGCCGGTAGACCGATATGCGCCGCGATGCGATAAGCGGCATCTTGCGGATTGCGGTTTAAGTAGTCTAAGGTACGAAAATGGGCCGCAATCAAGTGCTGAATCGCGTTTGCATGATAAACATCGAGGATATCGTCGCGTATCGCCAATACATCGACAATGGTATTGGGAATCTGCCGACTATCGAACAGCTTAATGCCGTCCAAACCCAACAATTGACCGGCCAGCGGCTCATAAGTGGCAATAGCGTCCACTTCGTTACGGGTCCAAGCCTCACGGTGCTTGTTAGTACTGAGCCTTACCGGCTTGATGTCATCTTTGGTCAAACCGGCAAGCTGCAAAGCTTCGGTCAAGGTCAATTCACCCACCGTACCCGGCTCAAAGCCGATGCGCCGACCTTTAAGATCGGCGAGTTGCTTGATGCCGGAACGCGCAATCAACATATCGGCGCCGGCTGAAATATCGAAAATCATCACCACGGAAAGCGCCAGGCCTGCCGCCCGTGCTTTCAATACTTCATCCAGCGTCAACGCGGCGCCATCGGCTTTACCTTCGGCGAGCGCTTGCAAGGAATCCGTGGCTGAAGCCATTTCAAGCAAATGCACCTGTTGTGTATTCAACCAACCTTTATCGCGGGCAAGAAACATCGGCTCATAGCCGGGCCAAACAATCGTAGCGATGGAAACCGGTTGGTTAAACCATTCGCATCCCGGCAAGGTTTGCGCAAGCGCCAGGCCGCCCAACAAGGTAATGAACCGGCGGCGGGAGATTACGGGTAAATTTTTTTCCAGAGAACCCACTATTTTTAGGCCTTGTGTGCTTATTTTTGATTATGCAAGTAGATTGATCCAGCATCAAAACATGGAATTCATGAAGATAGTTATAATTTATCGTCTTAAGTCATCATGTTACGCTTTCATCCATTAACTCTCTCAAGATGAATAGTAAGCATGATTTCTCATTTTATTTTTCATGCAGCCTCTTTCCGGCATCCATACGGCTATGAAGGATACCAATGATGTCAATGTATTCAGTGCCGACACGATAAAAGACCAAGTGTTTTTGTATCTGTAGGGATCTTAAATCCTTCTTGATGTCCGGTCTGGCTTTGCCGATATAAGGATTGCTCGGTAATTGCATAACACCCCGTTCGATCAGGCCGACATATTGATTCGCCTGCTCTTCACTCCATTCGTTTAGTGTGTAAAATCAAATATCCTCAAGGTGTTGTTCGGCCGTTTGAGTCAATCTGATTTTCAGCACAAGGTCCCTTTATGCTGTGCAACACGGTCAACCGCACGTTTTTTTATGCTCTTAAAATGCTCCCCCAGCTCCTCCTGCTTGAGTTCCGTATAGCGGCCGTCAATAAGATCATGATCGCCCTCCGCCAGACTCGACCGTAAACGATCCAGTTTTATGTCATTGATCAGCTCTTCGTTGGTTTTCATCAAGCTCAGCGCCTCGCGGATAACTTCGCCGGCGTCGTTATACAGCCCGGATGCGACTTTTTCTTGAATAATAACTTCGAGTTCCGGTGTTAATGAAATATTCATGATAACTGCCCCCCTGAATCTTAGAATGAATTGAAACCGCAACTATTGTCTTGAATCAAAATGCAACAGCCTTGATTATTTGACTCTTTCAATATGGATCATGGTCGCCCTTAAAGAAGCCAGCACATCGATAAACAAACACACCATAGAGCTGAAAATAAACAACACGCTGAACACGACAAAGACAATCAAAACCTCGGCGCTGATTCGGTCGCTAAAGCGCAACGCTATCGAGCCCAGCATAAACACGCCGCTGCTGATCGCACTGCACAACAGCAAGCCGAAACTCCATTTGAGCACTTGGCAGCGGTACACCATGGTATTGAGTTCCCGTTCCAGCTTTTTGGCATTTTGGCTGGTTTTCAGCTCATCGTAAATATCCCTGACCCGGCCGATGGCATGGGTATAACGGGCGTTTAGGGTCAATACAAAAATGCCGATGCTGGAAAACAACACCAGCGAGCTGGTGATCAGCTCGACGACACCGTCCAATTTAGACAGCATTAACCCTCCTGGCCGTCAATTCTGGGACGGGTTAGAATCGGCGCATACACAAACACAAACAGCGAAAATGCCGCCAACCAGAACAGCGTCGATACGTAAATTAAAGCTTCGTACCAGTGCGGCAGCGCTATCGGCAATAAAATCCGAAACAAGGCGGCGAAATTAATCGACACAAACGCGACAGCTATCGCATTGGACGCTTTCAGCGCCCGGCCGGTGTGGCCTAAGGAAACTCTCGCCATCATCCCTAAAGTTAAGACGCCGATGCCGCCCAAGGTAAAAGCATGCAGCGCCAATGACGGCGACACGACGGCATAAGCCGCTAATGCGGTCAAGATAAAACCTAAAACCACCCAGCCGTAACCGACATACAGCACCCATAACAACGGCACGTACCAGATGCGCGGCACATACCAACCAGCCAGCCTGACCACATTAACGACAACCGCAAGCGTTGCCGCCAATGCAAGCCAAGCGCCTGAAATGCCGGCTATTTGCAGGGCAAAGACAATAACGGCGGCGGCTATCGATACCTTGTCCAGTATCGGGTTTCTGATAATCAGCGTTCCCGGTATACCGCGTTCGGTAAAAAACGGAAACACGCGCCCGGCAATAATCAATATCATGACGATGATCGTCGCAACGATCAGCTGAATTCCGGTTGCGGCCGCGCTTGCTTGCAGGCCCAGCATTTCGGCATGGATCAAGCCGTTACCCAAGGCCAATAGCAGCAACAGCCCGATAAAAAACAGGTTGTTATAGTTTTTGGCCGCAATAATCGGCTTGCTGACTTGATAAGCCAAGACCGGCAAAAAGGCAAAATCCACTAACGCAATCAAGGCGTCGGGCAACAGCCCCGCATAAAACGGCAGAATGCGGCCGTAAAGCCATAACAAACACAAGCTCGCCAATTGATCGCCGGTTAAGGTCGGCTTACCGGTCCAGTTTTTAACCGCGGTCAATAAAAATCCGGCAATAACGGCTACCGCGTAACCCAGCAACATTTCGTGCGCATGCCAATAGCTATCGGGAAAATAATGTTCCAGCATAAACGCGCCTTTGAACATCGCATTCCAAAAAACAATCAGAATCAGCGCGGCAAGACCTGCCAAAGCAAAAAAGGCTCTAAATCCCAAAGCAAAAAGAGGGTAATCGAATATAGGTTGTGATTTCATAGCGATGTTTTCCAGGCGGTTCAACGTTCGAGAATGGCGGTAATTATACCCATTTCTCGCAACTCTATTCAGCCCTTGGTCATTGATGAGCCGGCACGAAGGCACGAACGACTACATGGGCGCAGTCTCATTTCTCTATGACCGGAGCCTGTTGAGCGTCCGTAATGATTTTTTTGATTTTGCCCAGCACTTGCTGTTGCCGTTCCGGCGGCAGTTTAGCGAAGTCCTGTTCAAACGCGCTCAAGCTATAGCCAGGCTCGGCAGCGGTAGTGCCGGATGGGTTAAGTCCGCAATCGACCAGCACATGCTTAACCGGTTCGGCGGCATTTTCCAAGGGCATCGCGGCGGACAGAACCTTTTGTATCATCGTATTGATACGAATAAAAATGGATTGCCCGGTCAATAAATCATCGACGATGCGTTTGGCGGATTCTTCTGTATAGCCTTTTCGCTTTGAGTCCGGGAAGGTTTTCATTTGCAGGGTAACCGGAGGATTTTTGTCGATTTGATATTCAAAATCGAAAGCGCTGCCTTGCGAGGCGATCAAACTGTCGGCATCGACGCTCACTTGCAAGGTATTGTCCTTGCAGATAATTTCCAGCCTAAGGTTGTCGTAAAGGCGTCGGGATGGCAGGGGCGACAGGGCAAAACTGTAAGTTCGATTAGTTAATCGGTCGTTTTCTTGATGATAGCTCCAGGTATTGGCGGCGAATACCCTGAAAGAGCCTAACAACAGCAGTGCCAAAGTCAGTCTTCGCGCGGTTCTGATGGATGATAGATTATTCGCTCCCGGCTCACGCCTCTGACGGACATCCCTGTAGGCAACGCAAACAGCACGCTTATGTTTCATGTTGATCTCCCAGGCTCCAGGCGCTCGATTATTCCATCAACTTGAAAAAACTTTTCGGAGCGCCGCATATTGGGCAATCCCAAGTCTCGGGAATATCCTCCCAACGCGTTCCCGGTGCAATACCGCTATCCGGGTCGCCTTTGGCTTCATCATAGATATGCTCACATTCCAAACAATGGTACTTTTTAAAATCCGACATGGTCTTACCTTAACGATATTAAAAGACAGCTTGCGCATGAATAGCCGGAGCCAATCCGGCGCTTAACCTTTACCGCGAGTACGGGTTCTGGCGGTGGTGCTGGTGGGTGATTTGTCTTTAGAGATTTCCAGCGTCTCAAAGCGTTTTTCGATAAATTGAATGATTAAATCGGCAATATCCTTGCCGCTGGCCGCCTCAATGCCTTGCAGTCCGGGAGATGAATTAACCTCCATAATCACCGGGCCGTGATTGGAACGCAGCATATCGACGCCGCACACATTCAGCCCCATGATTTTTGCCGCACGCACCGCGGTAGAACGTTCTTCGGGCGTCAGCCGCACTAAAGCCGCGGAGCCGCCGCGGTGTAAATTCGAACGAAACTCGCCCGGCGTGGCTTGGCGCTTCATTGCGGCAACCACTTTGCCGTCCACCACAAAGCAGCGAATGTCGCTACCGCCGGCTTCCTTGATAAACTCCTGCACCATGATATTGGCTTTAAGCCCCATAAAGGCCTGAATAACGCTTTCCGCGGCATTATGGGTTTCCGCCAAGACTACGCCGATGCCTTGCGTGCCTTCCAACAATTTAATCACCAGCGGAGCGCCGCCGACCTGGGCAATTAAATCTTCAATATCATCGGGATTATTGGCAAAGCCGGTGACCGGCAGGCCGATGCCTTTTCTGGCGAGAAGCTGAGTCGATCTTAATTTATCCCGCGACCGTGAGATGGCTACCGACTCGTTCAAAGGAAACACATTCATCATTTCGAACTGCCTTAATACCGCAGTTCCGTAAAAAGTAACTGAAGCGCCGATCCGGGGAATAACAGCATCGAATCCGGTTAAGTCTTCACCCCGATAATGAATCGACGGACTATGCGAAGTAATGTTCATATAGCAGCGTAATACATCAAGAACCCGTACCTTATGACCCCTTGATTCTGCGGCCTTGACCAAGCGAGTGGTCGAATACAGTTTGGGGTTACGGGATAGAATGGCAATTTTCATAAAGACTTAAGTTCTCGCTTTAATACATTTAGGTAAAAGCATATTTTGACATGAAACAGGGGAGGATGCTTTAGAATTGGGGACAGGCAGGATACTCGGCTTTTATATCGAGGAGCAGTTTTCTACCCTCCTCCTGTATCCATACAATCGTGCTCACGCCCCTGTCATCCATGCACCATCTGTCCAGTCTTAAGTGCAAGCCGGTTTCTCGGAAATTTACCATTGATGACCGTCATGACTTGTTGCAATGTCAACGTATTGTTTTCGATAGCCCATGATGCCTGAATCGTACAAATCCGCTTTTCCCGGCGCAAGCGCGGCGTCAATTTTTGTTCGTCCAAGATAGTAGCCATCAAACTGGATAAACCGCATCTTGAAGAACGGCAGGCTGAGAATTTCGTTCTCGCCCGATGAGTAACCGAGCACATATTTCGGCAGCAGAAAATCGCGCTCACGCTCGGTGACCTCGGGATCGGCATCAAAAACTTCAGCATTCACCCACTCGATATGCGGGGAGCTATCCGGCGATTTGGTCACGAGCACATGGGCTAAGCTCTCTTTGCCTTTTTGTTGCAGCTCGGGCGGCAGATTAATCAAATATTCCAATTCAAAGGCATTGGGCGAACCGTCCCCGTCCTGAATACCTTGGGGATTTTCGTCTTCATCGAATATGAAAGTAGGCGGTAAAATACGCCGCACGCGTAGCACTTCCAATTGAAAAAAGATCGCCGCCAAAGCTTCCAGCAAATTGGACTTGCCGCTGCCGTTCCTCCCGGCACAAACAAAAGGCGCAAAATCTTTTTCCTCTTGTAGCGACCACTCGGAACGAAAATAATGTTCAAAATCCGGTTGCAGACTGCGAAACCCCTTAGGATCGGTGATTTTTAACCGGATTAATTTCATTGCTCCGACCCGTCTTCGACAATTGAAAATAGCAGGTTTTGATTTTCCGGATCGAAAGTCTGCTTTATTTGATTTTCAGCTAATAAATCAAAAAGAATGGTTTTGATAGTCTCATACCCTACGACATCGACAGTTGCCAATTCGTTAAGCTGATCTATTAAGCTTTCGAACGGCAACGGTTCAGCCGCATTGGACAAAACGTCCAGGATATCTTCGGCATAGAATAACGGTCTGTCGCAGTCTTCCACGCTAGCCAAATAACTGGCTAGCGAATTACTGGCCAGATACTGATCGTAAACCGATGTTGCGCTTCCCATAGCGTTACGTATATCCGCTAGTGGATCGTATATTGCTTTTTGCGCGTCCAGATAAGCCCTAGATACGCTCGTGTCAAACTTTGGAGCAATTTTTGAATAATCAAGCGCCGATTGAACCCTTCTAGCAGATTCAAGTTGTTCTCGTTGTAAGAATTCTAGTCCTGTTATAGATGAACTGGCTGATGCAGAATTTCTTAATGCGTCATCGGCCAAATCAGACACCCTTAAGTTGTTAGCAAAACCGATACTTTTAGCAATAGAGTCAACCCGAAGGTAATTCAACGACTCAATTTTTCCCATGGCCGAGCGCATCGACTCGAATGGCTCATTCGCGTATTTCAATGCCGCACTATGTTGCTGATCAAGCCAACTTAGGTCACTCTTGGAGATTGAAGAAGCCATGCTGCGCGCCAATTCGGCAGCCTTAGCGATAGAATCATACTGGCTCAAATTTAATGATTTTATAGTCGGCCCAAGCTGCTCCATCGTCGAAGCGATGCCCGGCATATTTTTCAGTTGCTCAATCGGCGAATGGCAGGCAGCCAATTGTGCTGCGGCTTGTTTGACGATGTCGAACTGTTTGGAATCGCTTGGTAAAGCCCGCGCTGCTCTTGCAATATATTTAAGGCCGGTTGCGTTCTCATTAAATACATTCAAACTTTCCAGCGTTATTTTAATACCTTTGGGAATGTCGCTTTTAATAGGAGCTACAGCCACTGCATCTTGCTTGTTTTCGTATTCTGAAAGGGAATCTGGCGGCAACGGAACCCGCGACAAATCCAGTTCACCTTTGAACGCCTGCTGGCTCAATGCGCCATAGAGTTTCTCAAGATCGGTCAGGCTTTGCTGGTAGAGGGATTTAATGCCTTCGACTTTTTCAACGATAGTGGCGAATTGGTTTTGGAGATCAATTGGTGGAATTGGAAAAGCAATCTTATTCATTGCCCCAATGTTGAAATGTTTTTGTATTCCGCCTACCTCTTTTGACGCCACCAGCGCAATGCCACGTTCGGAGTTAAGAAGACTGGTCAAGTAATGAGGGTTAAGCTTCTTTGCGTTGGGGCGAACGATTATTAAGTCGACGCAATTGGAGCCATCGAGTTCTGGAGGGACGACAGCAGCCGTTCCAGTCTTGCCAGTACGTACTATAACGACGTCTCCGGTACGCAAAACAGATTTGGCCAGAACTCCGTTACTTGCCTCCTTCGAGAAAAACACCAGATTATCCAGATCAATACGATTCGGTTTTATGTTGAGTGACCTCAGAGCGATCACTCCACTTTCTTTGTAATACGAAGCAGGCTTGACTACAACTCCGACTGTTAGTAACGCGCTGTAATCCTTTCCGAAGAGTGTTTCCCACCCTTTTTCATTCCGCACCGGATCGCCAAACATCTCCAGAAAAACACTTTTGAGCAGGTAGTCGAGTTGTTG
>SXGU01043987.1_pt1 | contig 18727 bp, 18 predicted proteins | sample 3174531 | NCBI WGS metagenome assembly SXGU01 (sample SAMN11356863, study PRJNA531348) | freshwater metagenome | isolation source: freshwater sample F1-140 | place: China: Fuxian Lake, Yuxi | collected 2017-12-25 | reverse complement strand
GCAAATGCTGATGACGCGCGGCGCGTTGACTACGTTTAGTTTGGCTAACGACTTGGCCAAGTATTTCGCCATCGTTCCGGCCGCGTTCGCCAGCACGTATCCGCAACTGGGCGCGCTGAATATCATGGGGCTGAGCAGTCCTGACAATGCGATACTGTCGGCGGTTATTTTCAATGCCTTGATTATCGTCGCGTTGATTCCGCTGGCCTTGAAAGGCGTCAAGTATCGGCCGCAAAATGCGGAGACACTGCTGCGCAATAATTTACTGGTTTACGGAGGCGGTGGAGTTATCGTGCCGTTTATAGGGATTAAGCTGATTGATTTGGGGTTGGGGATGTTGTAATGAGTAATGATTTGAATGAGTTACTTGGGGAGTACTTGTCTAACCTTAATATAGCGTACATTGATAAATTTAGAGATTTGGTTTCCAAATCAATAGAAGATGAATTCGAACATATTAATTCCAACTATGAAGCACATAAGCAGATACATCATGAAAATCTTGAAAGCGAATATATGAATTTCTCTTCGATTCAGGATGATGCCGTTTTTATGAATGATGTCTCTCATTTGGCTGATGAGCTTTCAATAGTGGCCCTTTATAAGCTATTTGAGCAAAAGCACAAAAGCTTAATTGCCTTTCACAGAAAGGAGAATGATAAAAGCAAACACTACTCCCGTTGGGAAAATGTGGAAGAGGCGTTGCCAGAAGAGGCAAAAAATTTACCGACTTTTAAATCAGTCGATGAATTAAGGCTTGTTAATAATGCTATAAAGCATGAAGGGGTTGTTTCGAAGGAGCTATCAAAAAAATTTCCAGCTTATGGAGAAGCAGGAAATGAATTCTCGGAATTAGACAAAACGTTTATGAGATTAAAACCTTGCGCGATTAGTTATATAAGAGAATTACACCTTATTTATAAAAGTAAAGCTAACTCGTAACACGACTAAAGCAGGACAGGTTTCGGCTCGATCCCAAGCTCTAGCTTCGCGAGACATTGAAGGCTGGTGTTTAAGAACCAGAGCGTAGTCAGTAACTCCAAATTTGAAGGACATAAAAATGATCGCACTAAGACAAATCCAATCCATAGAAGGTGACATGATGACTGTCAAATTACCGTCCGAATTTAAACATTACCAACAAGCTGAAATCATCGTTTTGCCTGTGGAAGACAGTCTCAATATGCTCGACACCGAAGCGTTTATCCAACGTTTCGCCGGAGCGATTCCCGATTTTCCGGAGTTAGACGTGCTATTGCCGGAAACTCGGGAAGAGTGGCAATAATGTATTTATTAGATACCAACACTTGCTTCCTGAAAAATAATCCGGCGGTTATCGCAAAATATCCGCGTCCCGGATTTACTGCTTGAGGATTGGTTAAATCTATGAAGATGACCTTAGATAAGCAGGATATTGTAATCCGTATTCCCAAGCATTCAATGACGCAAACCGCATTGGCTAATTTCCTGGATTACATCGAGTCGATGGCGCTGAATCAAAGCAGCCGGTTAACCCAAGAACAAGCCGACGATTTGGCGCGGGAAGTCGATTGCAGTGTTTGGCAATCGTTGCGCGACAACGTTTTGAAGTAGGCTGCCGTGCCTCTCGTTGTTGTCGATAACACTATTATTTTTTTACTTTAAGTAAGGAGCCACCGATGACCAAAACCATCAAACCCGCTATTATCATGCTGTTGCTTTTTACAGCATTGACCGGTATCGCTTATCCATTAACAGTCACGCTGATCGCGCAAACCGTATTTCCGAACCCGGCAAACGGCAGTTTGCTCGGCAGTAACGAACAGCCGCTCGGTTCCGAATTAATCGGTCAAACCTTTACCCGCCCCGAGTATTTTTGGGGACGGCCTTCGGCGACTTCGCCTACTGCCTATAACGGCGGAGCCTCCAGCGGCTCCAACCAAGGCCCTGTCAATCCGGCATTGATAGACGCGGTTCAGGCGCGCGTCAAAGCCTTACGCGATGCCGACCCCAGCCATTCGGAAGCGGTACCCGTGGATTTAGTGACCGCTTCGGCGAGCGGGCTTGATCCTCATATCAGCCCTGCGGCCGCTGCTTATCAAGTCAGCCGTGTCGCCAAGGCCAGACAGATGTCGCCGGACAGCGTGACTGAATTGGTTGAGCGTTATACACAAGGCCGGCAATGGGGAATATTGGGTGAGCCTCGGGTCAATGTGCTGAAACTGAACCTGGCATTGGATCGGCCTATCAAATAACTGAGTTCCGGTGACAGCCCTAATTACGCCGTTATATCAATTCCGGGCTCTATGCCTAACAAAGACAAGGGGTTGAAGTATGGAACAAAAAACAACGGGACGATTGTATATTTTCTTGCCATGGATACTGACTTTTGCTCTCTTGGCATGGGTTTTGACTTTAACTTTCATGGGAACCGTCAGCCTGTTTGGCGATTATAGCGGGAGCACCAATCCGATCGAGTCTGAGTTTAAGAAAATGGATTTGCTTGCAACGATGAGAATTCACCTTCTTGAAGCCATTGAGGCCGAGAAGAACGCCGTGCTCGCCACTACGGATGAGGCATCGGAAAACTTTGCAGGCCGGGCCCGCCATGCTGCCGACGAGGTAGAAAACCGGCGTAAGGAAGTTGAATCTATTATCCAACAGGAAAAATTTCCGCCCGAGCTGGAGGTTCTGAATAACTTTACTGTTTGCTGGTCACAATTTAGAAAATTAGACGACACCATTCTTGCTCTTGCAACCCAGAACACTAACCTCAAAGCGCAAAAGCTCTCCGCCACTCAAGGCGCACAGAAAATGGAGAGTTTTGAACAGAGCTTGAATCGTCTTATTCATCGAAATACCGCCAACAACCGGTGCAACACGAGCGTTATGTTCTCGTATCAGGCGCTCACTTCCGCTCTGAAAATATTTGCTCTTCATCAGCTTCATATTGAAGAAGTGAACGATCAGGAAATGGATAAAATCGAGCTAAGCATCAAGTCTTATGACCAATCGGTCCGGGAGGCTCTAGGAGCGCTTCGTAATATGACTGATTTAAAGGACAGTGAGGATCTGAATAATGCCGGGACAGCATACGAACAATTCATGAAGTTGACTGATGAGGTGTTAAGGCTTTCCCGGATGAATACCAATATCAAATCAGCCGAATTGTCATTGGGAAAAAAAGAGTTAATCTCTTCACAATGCCGGGAGAACCTCGCTACGCTTCAGCAGACAGTGCAAACCCGGCAGTTTAAAGCGACCCGATAGAGAAGCCTTCAGGCAACGAGACGCTAGGCAGGGCAGGCGTTTCCAGGTTAGGAACTTTTATAGTTCCCACGCTCCGGCGTGGGAATTCAGTTTGCAACGCTCCAGCGTTGCGGGACGCCGGAGCGTCTACCACCGCATTCCCACGCGGCGCGCGGGAACGATAAAATTTTAGCAACAACCGGATTTACGCATGACTGATACCAGACCCGACCCCGACGCCCTGCTTGCCCGCGTCGAACGCGAAGAAAACCAGCGACGACGCGGACGACTCAAAGTCTTTTTCGGCGCGGCCGCCGGTGTCGGCAAAACCTACGCGATGTTGCTTGCCGCCAAAGCCAAACGGGCTGAAGGCGTCGATGTGGTGGTCGGCTTGGTGGAAACCCATGACCGTAAAGAAACCGTCGCGGTATTGCAAGGCCTCGATGTGCTGCCGCCCAAGCTGGTGAAACATCGGGGTACGGTGCAGCGCGAGTTCGATCTGGACGGTACGCTGAAACGCCGCCCGTCCCTGGTTTTGGTCGACGAGTTGGCGCACAGCAACGCGGTCGGTTGCCGTCACCCCAAACGCTGGCAGGATGTAGAGGAATTATTGAATGCCGGTATCGATGTTTACAGCACTCTGAACGTTCAGCATTTGGAAAGTCTCAACGACGATGTCGGTCAGGTAACCGGGGTGCAGGTTAGGGAAACGGTGCCGGATACGGTATTCGAGCTGGCGGATGAAGTCGAACTGATCGATTTACCGCCCGATGAATTATTGCTGCGGCTCAAGGAAGGCAAAGTGTATGTGCCGCAACAGGCGGAACGGGCAATGGGCAATTTCTTCCGCAAAGGCAATCTGATTGCGTTGCGCGAATTATCCTTACGTCTGACCGCCGACCGGGTCGATGCGCAAATGCAAAACTACCGGGACGATCATTCGATACGTGACGTTTGGCAGGTCGGCGACCGGATATTGGTTTGCATCGGGCCTAATGCGATTGCCGAGCGGCTGGTGCGCGCGGCCAAGCGCCTCGCGACCAGTCTTCATGCGCACTGGATCGTGGCCTACGTGGAAACGCCGGAGTTGCAACGCCTGCCTGCTGAGCGTCGCGACGAGGTGCTGCGGGTGCTGCGTTTTGCCGAACAGCTGGGCGCCGAAACGGTGACTTTGTCGGGTCCGGACATGAGCAAGGAAATCCTGAGTTTCGCCAAAAGCCGTAACGTTACCAAAATCGTATTGGGCAAACCCCGCCGTCGGGGCTGGAGACGCTGGCTGCTGGGTTCGGTCGTCGATACCTTGATCACCGAAGCGCATAATATTAATGTCTATTTGCTGGGTAGTCCGCGCGGCGAAGGTCTCGCGGAGCAAAAAGCCGCTAAAGAAATGCCGGGCGCAAAGGTATTGCGCGCCAATTATCCCTGGGGACGCGCCAAGCGGCGTTGGTTAAATTGGGGCTGGGCGGTGGGCATGACCGGCGGCACCAGTTTGCTTGCCTGGATTATGTCCGGAAAATTCGAATTGGCTAATCTGGTCATGGTTTATTTATTGGGCGTGGTTTTCATGGCCGCCCGCTTCGGCCGCGAAGCCTCGGTTTTAACTTCTGTTCTGAGCGTTGCCGCGTTCGATTTTTTGTTTGTCAATCCGGTGCATACCTTTGCGGTTGCGGATGTCCAGTATTTAGTCACGTTCATCATTATGCTGCTGGTGGGATTGATCATCAGCCATCTGACCAGCAATATGCGCTCTCAGGCGAAAGTTGCCTCGCACCGGGAACGGCGCGCCAATGTGCTGTATGCGCTGAGTGAAAACCTGGCGACCAGTCGCACCGTGGCGGAAACCGCCAGAGTCGCCGCGCGTCATATTCAGGATGAGTTCGGCGGCGCCAACGTCTTGCTGTTTCCCGATGATGACGGCCGGATAGTCTACCCTTTAGATCCGCCGGTTCCGGCATCCTTGCGCAATTGCGACCTTAGCGTGGCGCAATGGGTTTTCGATCACGCCCAGATAGCCGGACAAGGCACCGACACCTTGCCCGGCGCCGACGCGGTGTTTTTTCCTATATCCGGTTTTCGTGGCGCGATCGGTGTACTGGTGTTGCGCGCCGCCAATCTGCGCCGGGTGTTTTTACCCGAGCAGCGCCGATTGTTGGACACCTTTATCAGCCAGATTGCCCAAACCCTTGAACGGGTGCGTTTCGCCGATGAAGCGCAACAAACCCAGCTGCGCATGGAATCCGAGAGCTTGCGCAATTCCTTGCTCAGCGCGATTTCCCATGATTTGCGCACGCCGCTGGCCTCCATTGTCGGCGCGGCCAGCGCCTTGGTCGAAGAAGACGCGCAACTGGCCGCTCAAGATCGGCAAGAGTTGAGTCTGACCATTTATGACGAAGCATTACGGATGTCGAATCTGACCAATAACATTCTGGACATGGCGCGTCTGGATGCGGGACAGGCTTCGCTGAACCGGCAATGGTATCTGCTCGACGAAATTGTCGGAGGAACTTTGACCAGAATGCAGAAGCGGCTGAAAGGGCGTACTGTCAACGCCAAGCTGCCGGATGAGCTTTGTTGGCTGCGGATTGATGCGGTACTGATCGAGCAGGTGCTGGTCAATTTGTTGGAAAATGCCTGCAAATATACGCCGCCGGGCAGTCCTATCGACATCATCGCCGAACTCGCCGACCATATGCTCAAAATAACGGTGGCCGATCACGGCCCCGGCATACCGACCGGAGAAGAGGAAAAACTGTTCGACAAGTTTTACCGCTTGCACCGGGAAGGCACGCAAAGCGGCGTCGGTTTGGGCTTGGCTATTTGCAAGGCGATCATTATCGCGCATGGCGGCGTTATCGGCGTCGCCAACCGGCAAGGCGGCGGCGCGCAATTCTTTTTTCTGCTGCCGGTAGACGAAACGCCGCCGCAACTGGTCGCGGAGCCATTGCCGAATGAATAGCGCCAAAGCCGTCATTGTGGTTATCGAAGATGACCCGCAAATCCAACGCTTTTTGCGCACCAGCTTGACTGTGCATGGCTTTCAGGTGATTGAAGCGCTGAGCGGCGAACGGGGCGTGGTGGAAATCGGCACGCGCAAACCGGAATTGGTCATTCTCGACCTGGGCTTGCCGGGTATGGACGGCATCACGGTGATCGAAAAGGTTCGCCAATGGTCGGCGGTGCCGATTATCGTGCTGTCGGCCCGAAGCCAGGAAAGCAACAAGATTGCCGCGCTGGATGCCGGAGCGGACGATTACCTGACCAAACCGTTCAGCATCGGCGAACTGCTGGCGCGCATCCGCGTATCGCTGCGCCACGCCGCCCGGCTGGCCGGGGACGGCGTCGAAACGCTGTTTTGCGTCGGTGATTTACAGGTCGATTTGTCCCGTCGGAGCGTGCATATCGGCGACCGGGAAATTCATTTAACGCCTATCGAATATCGGCTGCTGACTGTGTTAATTCATCATGCCGGTAAGGTGCTGACGCATCGGCAATTATTGCTCGATGTGTGGGGACCCGCTTACGTGGAACATGCCCATTATGTGCGGATTTATATGGGGCAGTTGCGCCGGAAGCTTGAAGCCGATCCGGCTCAACCGCGTTATTTGCTGACTGAAGCAGGCGTGGGCTATCGGTTGGCGGGTGGGGAGTGAGTTTAAAAGCATAGTCTGAAATGACCTATCAAAAAGCAACACGCGCTCTCCTTGTCGGCATATAATCTTACTTCCTTGCTTTGGAGGTCTGCATGTTAGCGAAATTAACCAGTAAAAACCAATTAACCTTGCCTAAATCGGTGGTGCAGGCGGTAGGTAAGGCTGAATATTATGATGTAGCGGTGGAAGCGGGGCGAATTGTTCTGACGCCCGTTCGAATTCAGCAAGCGGATGCCGTTCGGGCTAAGTTGGCAGCCTTGGGTATTGATGAGCGGGATGTGAATGATGCGATTGCCTGGGCAAGGCGCGAATGAGTCGACGGGTTGTGTTGGATACTAATTGCGTGATTTCGGCGTTGTTATTTTCTCAGCAAAAAATGGCCTGGCTACGGCATAGTTGGCAAAATGCACAAATTATTCCGTTGGCAAGTAAAGACACGGTAAACGAGTTGATTCGCGTGTTGGCCTATCCTAAATTCAAACTCAGTGAGGCTGAACAGCGCTTGTTGCTTGCGGATTTTTTGCCTTATGCGGAAACGGTAGTGATTGAGCAAGTTCCCGAGGGCTTACCGATAATTCGCGATACAGCGGCTCAGATGTTTTTAATTCTTGCTGTCGTTGGCCGGGCTGAAGCATTGGTGACCGGCGATGCCGATATTCTTGAGATTAAATCGAATTTTCATACGCCGCCGATTATGACCTTGGCCGAGTGCAGAGATTGGCTGGAATCGACGGGCGTTTAAATTACCTTTAATTTCTTCCTTGAGCCAAGTAGGTGCGCACCCTTGCTTATGTACGGCAACGAAGACGGTAGTAAAAAGTAAAACGAAATATTAACCCAACACTCTCTACAGGAAATCAGTCATGTCGCGCTGGAGACCACCGAGCCCCAAGTCATCCCCTTACATTACGCAACAAGGCTATCAAACGTTGGAGCATGAATTAAGGGAACTCTGGGATAAACGCAAGGACGTGACCCAAGCTTTATCGGCCGCCGCCGCGGAAGGCGATCGCTCGGAAAATGCCGAGTATATCTACCGTAAAAAAGAGCTGCGCGGCATAGACCGGCGCATCCATTATCTGCAAAAACGGTTGCCGGCCCTTAACGTCGTATCCCAACCGCCTGACGATCAGGAGCGGATTTTTTTCAGCGCTTGGGTGACGTTGGAAGATGAGAGCGGCGAGGAATTAACCTACCGCATCGTCGGCGCCGATGAACTCGATCCGAAAAAACACTATATCAGCCTGGATTCGCCGTTGGCGAGAGCTTTGCTTAAAAAAACCTTTGACGATGAAGTTATCCTTACCAACGAGTTTAAACGGACTCGCTATATCGTCGTCGATATTAGTTACCGTAAGGACTGAAACGGCCTTCAGCACCCAAGCGCAGCAAAAATTGAATAAGGGATACGGCAACCTGCTTACTTTTCCTGCAAACCCCATACGCCCTGCTCGTCCAACAATCCCCGCTTAAGCCAACTTTCCAGCGTTGCCCGGTCTTGCCGATAGATATCAGGGCAGGGCAAAACCGTTTCCCGTTGCCGTTCAATCGACGTCAGCCAATTCTCCCACGCTGTTATATTGTCGGCGCTAAACCGCCGATCCCCATGATTGCCTACGGCATACAGCATGACCGGGATGTTTCGGCCTTTAACGCAAATCAGGCCTAAGCGTCTGACCGGGATGTCGAGTTTTTTTGCGGTTTTTGCCAGTTCCTCGGTGACGATAATCTCGGTGTTGAACATCCGGGTCAAGCCTTCTATTCTTGACACCAGATTCAACGGATCGCCGAGTATACCGAATTTCCTGACGCCGCGCTGGGGCCCCAAATCGCCCATGACCACATAGCCGGAGGTCAAGGCGATGCCGGCATTGATGGTTTTACTGATCTCTTCCAAGGCTTTGGGCTCAAGCTTATCGGCGTAGCGCACCGGCACCGAGGCGAAAAAGCTTTGTTGCAATAGACTCAATTCCAATGCCGCATGCAGCGCGTTTTGGTAGCTTCGCTCTTGCTCGGTTTCGAGAAAAGGCCAGTAATAGCAGACCATATCGCCGATATAACTTTCGAGCCAGCCTTGGTATTTGTCCTGCATGATCAACGAGGTTTCATTCAGGTAGTCGTTCATCAGGTTAAGCAGGTTCTCGGGTTCTTTCAAAATGCCGGTTATCGTGGTGTAGCCTTCGAGATCGCTCATCAGCACCACGACTTGGCTACCGGTATTTTTAAAGCTTTCGTTGGCTTTTAATTTAAGCAGCATGTCATGGACTTGCTGCGGCATATATTGGCTGACCAGCTTTCCTTGCCGAAAGCCGATGATCAAACGGGCTCCGGTTGTTTGCAAAGCCCCGGCGACAAAAGCTCCCATGGCGGCGCTAACCGGCCAAAGCTGCCATAGCGGATTAATAAAGCACAGCGCAATCGTCAGGCTAAAGACCAAGCCCGCCACCAGCCATAGCATCGGCTGCGTTAAATAAGCGCCGGCCAGAACGCTGATACTCGCAACCAGGAAAAAAAGTAGGGTGCTGACGATCTTGCCGGGCCTGCGCGGATAGTCGCGGTTTAGTAATGTTTCCACCGCATCGGCGAGATACTGGGCGCCGGGCGTTAACAGTTTGGGCCCGGCAAAGGCCGTGGTCATCGGCGTGATGACGGTGTCGGTGGTTTCGGTAGGGGTGGTGACTTGAAAGATAATGGCTTTGTCTTTGGCCAGGGCGGCTGTTCTAAGGGCCGTGTCCGGGTCGCAGGACGCCAATGCGCTTAACGGCAAAAACAGCCGCTCGCCGCTGCTTTGCACTTCATAAAGCGGTTTGCTTAAACGAATGCGCCGGCAGGGGAAGCCGTTACCGCAACGTTCGTTTTGGCTTTTATCCGCCAAGGAGGCGTGTAACGCATCCGGGTCGACCGATGCCGCAAGCCTTAAAACGGCATGATTGTCGCTTAAGTTGATCCAGCGCGCGACCGAGCTGTTGCGTGTCAGCAAGCGATCCGAGGCCTCGATCCCGGCACCCGAATTAAGCGCGGAGGTATCTAAATCAAACAGCAAAAAATCCGGCAAATCGCCCTGTCCGGCCGGAAAAGGCGCCATACTGAATTGCGCAATCGCCCGCTCGGTCATTTTTAACGGCGCATTGCCGGCGGCGCTGTTCAAAACTTCGCATTGCTTGGCCGAGGTGACCGAGCACTCCGGCATAGACCAGCGGGCTTCGCCGTCCGCTTCGATGCAGGACGCGTAAGGCATGCGGCCTTCTTGCTCCTTCGACACCCTGGCGTCCAGAAAAAGGCCCTTAGCTCCGGCCGCCACCAGACGCTCGGTCGCCAGCGCAATCAGCGGCAAGGCTTGAACGCGCGAGACATCGATCGGTACTTTTTCATCCAACGGAACCACCGCGACATATTTCCATTGATTACGCGCCCGGCTGACCACAGCCGAATCGTGAACCCAGTAATCGATACTGTTGTCGAAGATGAAATCCAAGCCTATGCCGGTTAAAGCGGCGACCAAAATAAAATTCAGCAGCAGCTTGGTATTGATCAGTCGCGGTTCGAGCATCGGGATCTAAAATTGATGGCTTAAGCGAATAGCTTGGGCTGATTTGGGGTAAGGAAAATCGTTGATCACCGCTGTCAGGCAATTGACCAACGGCTGTTCGGCCGGACCGGATGGATCGGGAGTGACCGTTTTCACGCGTCCATTGCTTTCCACCAGCCAAGTGATATTGATTGTGCTGTTGGAGCGGTCAAGCGCTTTGCATAAATCGACGTCCGCTTGCATGGCCGAAACAATGTGCTCCTGCTCGGTTGCCGCGTCATCGGCGTCGTCTGGTGTCGGCAGAGAACGCATTCTGACCGAAGTTGTTCTTTCCTCGATCTCATTGGTAGGCGCTTCGGAATTGATCGCCGCAATAACGCAAGTGAGCGTTTTTTGAGCGCCGGTACTATCGTCGCAATTTATTTTATTATGGGTCCACGGGCTGCAATTGGACAGGCCGGTAGGGTTTATCCAGGGCAGTTTGTTGGTGTCGACGCTAATGCGGACAGGTTTTGACGAGCGGTTTTGACAAATTCCCTGCATTTTTTGTGCATCGGCCGCGTCCTGCGACTTAAACCACAAACGTGCGCCCGGCGTTAAATTAAACTCGCTGCCGACGGCAATAGCGTCGGTTGTTTTGCAGGTGTTGTTCTTAACCGTCACGCCAGTGCTTTTGTTGGCCATATAGCGCAAAACGCCGCATTCATCGGCCTGCACAACAGCGCTGCAAGCCAGGAAAAAAAGGGTATTGATCAACAGCAGATTTTTTCTAAATTTTAATAACATATGCGTACCTGAGTTTTTCTTCAAAATGAGTAAGGACTCAAACCGGTCATACAGGATATGGCCGTTTTTTAAATGAATTGATCATGGACTCGCCAAGGTCGGCGCGTTATAGCGTCTGGAATTAATATAGCGACGCATGGACGCGCTATCGTTCCCACGCTCCGGCGTGGGAATGCAGTGAGGGACGCTCCGGCGTCCCGTACCGCTGGAGCGGTACTTCGGCATTCCCACGCGGGAGCGTGGGAACGATGTCGCTTTATTCATATCGGACTCTATAACGGCGTTCAGCGGTATCCTGTTTGACCTTGACTACTGCATCCCCTGCGGATATTCATCACGCACTATTAAACTTTTTAATTCAAAAATTAGCAAACCTAGATTCCGGCAGTATTTCAAAGCAATCCGATAGATGCCGAAACGAATAAAAGCCCTATAATTCCAGCGTTAAAACGGCCCCAACAATAAGCAGCGGGAAAAGGGCGCGGAAATTTTTTATGGCATAGCCCGCTTAGTGTCATCCCGGTAATACTATTTTTTAACATTAAATAAAATCATCATGTTGCATTGCAAACCCGACCGACTCCTAGGAGCGGATGACGTTCACATTCATGTGCTGCGGCCTGAACCGGTCAAGCCTATCGATGCCGACAGACTTGATGCGGCAGAGCGTCAACGAGCGCAGTCCTTCAAATTCGATAAAGACCGGAATTTATATATCGCGGCTCACCTGTTTCTGCGGCAGGTGTTAAGCCGTTATGCCGTCGTTCCCGAAAAGGACTGGCGCTTTAGCGCCAATGCCTATGGCAAACCTGCCATTGCCAATCCCGGCTATGAATGGCTACAGTTCAACCTTTCCCATACCCAAGGCAGGGTGGCTTGTGCCGTTGCCCGCAACCGGGCGGTAGGCGTGGACGTCGAGCAACACAAAGACCTGAATGACTTGCCTGCGCTCTGCCGTCATACCTTTTCCCCATCGGAAGCGGAGCATGTGCTGTCAACACCGCTTCCGAGCGAGCAAGAACAACGTTTTTTCAGCTATTGGACGCTTAAGGAAGCTTATGTTAAAGCGCGCGGGATGGGTTTAAGCTTGCCCTTGCAACAGTTTTCCTTTGTCCAAGACGCTGACCGGTGCTGGCAACTTCATTACTGCCCCGGTTTTCAGGATGACGGGGAAAGCTGGCAGTTCAATACCCGCCGTTTGGGGGAAAGGCATTCCCTTGCCTATTGCGTTCAAGCCGGAGGCTGCGACTTGAGCGTACAGCTGATTGACGCGAATGCTTCCGGCCATTTTTGCCGGAGCGAAAATGATTTTCTGTCGATGAGGAACGAACCATGATTGCCATTGAAATTGACAACGGCGTGTTAAAACCGGGCCAACGCGCCGTACCCACTCCGGCCGCTAAGCAAGTGTTAATTAAAGTCGCTGCCGCCGGCGTCAATCGGCCCGACGTTATGCAGCGTAAAGGCCTCTACCCGCCGCCGTCCGGCGCATCCGATATTCCGGGGCTTGAAGTTGCCGGCACCGTTCAGGCGGTGGGCGACAGCGTTAGCTCTTTAAAACCGGGCGAAAAAGTGTGCGCACTGGTGACCGGCGGCGCTTATGCCGAATATTGCCTAGCCTCGGCGGCATTATGCTTGCCCCTACCGGAAGGTTTTTCTTTTATCCAGGCGGCGGCATTGCCGGAAACCTTTTTTACGGTGTGGAGCAATGTCTTCGACCGCGCCCATCTGCAAGCCGGCGAAACCTTGCTGGTTCATGGCGGTAGCAGCGGCATCGGCACGACCGCCATACAGTTGGGCAAAGCCTTCAACGCCAAGGTCATCGTCAGCGCAGGCTCAAAAGCTAAATGCGAGTTCTGTCTGCAACTCGGCGCTGACGCCGCCATCAACTATAAAGAACAGGATTTTGTCGAAGAAATCAAACGCCTTAGCGACAGCAAAGGCGTCGACGTCATCCTGGACATGATCGGTGGCGACTATTTCCCGCGTCATTTAAAATGCTTGGCCGACGAGGGCCGCTTGGTGCAAATCGCGGTTCAAAACGGCCCGAAAACCGAACTGAACCTGCTGCCGGTGATGCTCAAACGCCTGACTCTCACCGGCTCCACCTTAAGAGCCCGAGACGATACCTTTAAAGCGGCCATCGCCAAGCAATTGCTTGAAAAAGTCTGGCCGCTATTAAGCTCCGGCCGAATCAAGCCGGTTATCCATTCAACTTTTGCGCTGACCGAAGCCGCCTTAGCCCATCAACTGATGGAAAGCAGCCAACACATAGGCAAAATCATCTTAACGGTATAAAACTATGACCTACACCACGCTCATCGCCACCGACAGGCTGCATCGACACTTGAATCATCCCGACTGGGTCATCGTTGACTGCCGGTTTTCATTAGCGGACACCGAAGCAGGAGCCAAAGCCTACCGGCACGGACATATCCCTAACGCCCGCTACGCCCATTTGGACCGGGATTTGTCTTCGGCGATTACCGATTTTACCGGCCGCCACCCTTTGCCTGACTTTACGTTATTGGCAAAAAAACTGGGCGCTTGGGGCATAAGCAACACCAGCCAAGTAGTGGCTTATGACGATGCGGGCGGCGCTTTCGCGGGCCGATTATGGTGGCTGTTGCGTTGCATGGGCCATCACAAAGCGGCGGTATTGGATGGCGGTATTAAGCACTGGCAAAAACAAGGGTTTCCGCTTACCACGACCTTGCCCAAAGTGAAACCCGCCGCCTTCAGGCCCTACCTGAACGATAGCGCATGGTTGAATGCCTTGCAGCTGCAAGACAGTCTGGCCCGAAAAGCCGTTTGCCTGATCGATGCCCGAACGCCTGAACGTTATCGCGGCGAACAAGAACCCATCGATCCGGTGGCCGGACATATTCCCGGCGCATTAAATCGCGCTTTTCAATTAAACCTGGACAGCAACGCTTTGTTTTTGCCGCCGGAACAGTTGCGCGCACAGTTCAAACGGCTGATCGGCACTCGTGCGCCCGAACAGGTCGTTCATTATTGCGGCTCAGGCGTTACCGCTTGCCATAATGTGCTGGCGATGGAGTATGCGGGACTTGAGGGTTCCAAACTTTATGCGGGATCGTGGAGCGAATGGATCAGGAATAAAAATCGGACCGTTGCGAAAGGATAAATGTCGTCTCTTAAATACGAGGCTGGACTGCCTGCAATCCAGCCTTATCTCCAGACCGGATGAATGCCGTAGTCGTGGGGGAACAGCGTAATATATTGCACCACCCGAGGATAATCCGCCAAATTGCGGCCGCTGCCGTGCGGTAAGGCGTGATGCCAAAGCACGAAATCCCCGGCCGAACCGGTGACCGCTACCGGACCCAGGCTTTCCAAATCCTGTTCGCGTGGATGTTGCTCCGGTGCGAGTTCCGCCAACCATTGATCTATACGACGATGAAATCCCGGCACGCAGCGGAAGGCGCCCTGTTCGGCGCGGGTATCGCTCAAATACAGCAGGCCTTGAACGCCGAAAGGGATAGGCAAGGCTAGACTGACATCCCAGTGCAGACGGCTGGGGCCGGATATATCGATGCCGCCGCGCTCAGGCCGGTTCAAACTGGAGCGGTCCACTGTCGGCCACAAGTCGCCGGTTCCCCAGAGCTGCTCGAAGGCCTTACGGATACGCAATGCCGCGCGGTTTTTATTCAGAATCGGATGTTGAAACAGCGATACCCAAAACGTATGGTTGCCGTTGTACCAACTCTCGGGATTTTGCGGGTCCATGCCGAGAAAATCCCATATCGCCGCTTCGGCCTCCCGGCAGTCCTCTACGGAAACCGCATTGCGCAGCACTACGTAGCCGTTCTCCCGCCAAAACGCCAAGTCCTCAGCCGATAAAACCGGCTCCTGAACAATTGCATCGTCAACGGGATAAGTACGCGGCGGCTGTTCCACATACTGCCGGACCATCCGGTTGAGGCGTTGCACCAAAGCGGGCTCAGGCGCGCCACCGCGTTTTTGCACAACCCAGTGTTCGAATTCGGCATAGCTCGGACGCCGCTGGAACAAGTATTCCGGCGGTTCGACAATACCCAGCCCCAAGCCTTGCATCAACGTAAAATCCAAGCCGTATTCATGGCGCACGCTTTCCCGATCAAGCTTGCCTTCGACTTCCAGCAGCCGTTTAGACCAGTAGCGTCGTAAATGCATCACGCCCAACTCGCCGGTTTCCAGCGAAGAAATAGTAAGCTCGTGTTTTGTCATTTTATGTTCTCTGTGTTTTTTCTGTTCACGGCCGACGTTCGCGTGACAACGCCTTGGTGACGGCTGAAAATTGTCCGTTCATTAATAAACGCGTGGATTAGTGAAACACATCGCAGGGCATCTGGCTAATCAGTCGGATTGTTTTAAGGTGCTCATGATGGAGCGCTCGCGCCGACATTGCCATCCGAGGCCGGAAGCTGGCTGAAACTTGCTGTGATTTGAACTGCTTAAGCTTAAGTTGGCGTGTATGGGTTACAAACCCCGTCCCGCTTGGGTGCCGGAAAGCTGCGTATTATGTACGAAGCTAATCCGATGGCTTTTATTATCGAGCAAGCGGGCGGGGCCTGCTCTACCGGCCGCGAACGCATTTTGGACATTAAGCCCCAAGGCCTGCATCAGCGAGTTCCGGTTATTTTGGGTTCGAAAAATGAGGTCGAGCGGATTGTCGGCTATCATAACGAAAAAATGTAGGATGTGGTGAACGCAGTGAACCGCATCAATCGAGCGAACGGTGCGGTTCGTTCCTCACCGCACCCTTGCCCACCCTATGGTCCTGCCATTAAGTTAGTAAGACAATGGCACCTTAGGAGCGGGCCGCGCCCGCGATATTTGAACGACGATTGCAGTTTCATCGCGGGCATGGCTCTTCCAACGTAAGGGCTGTGAGGTATTTGGTTTTTGAGCGGGGTTGAATGCCATCCAATTCCACATAAAGTCAGTTAATCCAATAATCGCTCAATTTCCTTTACCGCTTCCAGCCATGCTTCATTTTCATTAACCCAATGTCTGGTGTTGGTTACCGGTTCGCCCTTATGCGGCAACGCATTATGTTTAGCAAAATTCAATCTTTCCCAGTGGCAAAAATCGACAATGATCGGAACAAGCTTGCATTCGCCGTTATTACAACGCGCCTCAATCAGCGGCAGCTCGACATTCTGAATATAATCGGTTGCCATGCTGTCGTGAGTTACCAGATACAGCACTATATCCGCTTGGTGCAATTCCTGTTTGATGCGGTCGTCCCAATCTTCGCCCGCCAGCAAATCCCTATCGTTCCAGGTAATTAGCCTGTTTCGTAAACCGGTAAGATGCTTGAGCAAAGTTTCTTTATGCTGATTGTCGTGTTTGGAATAGGAAATAAAAACTCTCGGTAAAGTTTTTGCTTGGCTCCAGTCCGGCATCTTGTGGACTTGAATGCCATCCAACAGCTCCAATACCCGCACATCCTCATAACTGGCAGGGCATTCGATAGTTAATTTGCCGTCTTTTTTACGTTTCAACAGTTGTTTTTGCCCGAAAAACTCTGGCTCAGTTTGTGCGCGGCAATTTTTACAATGACAAGGAATCAACTTGGTTACTTTTTCCGCCAAGCCGTTAAAGGTGTTGTTTAACTTATCCAAATCTGCCGCAAGCACACTCAGTAATTCCTTACGCTCAACACCTCTGGCACGTAACACGATTTCACCGCCTTTGGGCGGAATTTCCACCAGCACTTGGGTTTCGTCATGTTCGAATAAGGTCCCCGACATCCAAGCCAATTCCGGCTGCCGCACAAAGTAGTGTTGGCGCACCATCAGCCGGCTGACCATGCCTTTGGGCAAAAACTCGTAACAAAATCGCAATACCAAATCGCCGGGCTTGGCCCAGTCGCTTAGCACCTCGGGTTTAGACGGCGGCAACAGTTGCGGAGCAAGCCAAGTTTCAGGACAGGTGTCGGGCAAGGCATAACATAATTCAAATTTTTGCATCAAAGCCAGCAACTCCGGGTGCATATCCCTATAGTCCGAATCCTGCCACAGTCTGGCGCAATCGTTGGCATTAAAACGGCCTAACTGCGCCTTGACGGTTTCATCATCGAGCATCTTGAAAACCGCCGTCGTTGCCCATTGGTTTTGCAAAATTACCGTGCGTGCCAATAACTTGTCGTCCTGAAAATGTAAAAACACGCCCAAGTCATGCAAATAGCGGCTTAAATGCAGCGCCTTGTCACGGTCGAACGGCAAATGTTTTCGGTAAAGATCAAAATATTCGTTCTGGGTGATGGTGGCTTGCAATTCGGCTAATTGCTCAATGTCGGCGCGTATGTCCAGCCAGCGTGCGGGCAGCTCTTCGCCGATATGCGGCAAGTTTTGAGCAAAAAATTCTATGGCCGTGCGTAAAGGTTCAGCCCCGTCTTGTTGCTCAAGATTTCCCCGATAACAGTCCTTGACGTTATCGAAACTGCCTTTAATACCGGCCAGATCGATAGATTTACTGCGCCCGCCTTTTTCATTTTGAAAAATCAGCACCGGGCTGTGACTACTGAGAAAATCCACCGCTTCCAGCCAATATTTAAAGCCCTCGTCCAGCAAGGTTTTATGATCCTTGCGGGTGTCGTCCAGCAATATATATAAAGAACGCTGGGTTAAAAAAAACTGATGGGTGGCGTGGTAAATTTCCTGTCCGCCAAAGTCCCAAACATTCAGCCGGAATATGCGTCCGTTCGGGTAACGGGTATCGCGTACCTCAAATTCATGCCGGTATATTGCAATGCCCTTGGTGGTTTCGTTCTCTTCAGGTAAGGGGAGTTCGGATTGATACAGCCGCCGCAACAAACTGGTCTTGCCTGCGCCGCCTTCGCCGACCAACAGCAATTTAGCTTCGTAAATATGATCGACACCTTGAGCTTGTTTTTCATGGAAATAATTTGCAATAGCGGCATCGCCCTGCTCAACAATTTCTCTGGGTATCTCGCTGAGTGGACATTTTTTTGCATAAATACCATTACCTTTCCATGAGCCAAAATCCCACAATATAGGGAGTTTACTGTTAATTAATGGCTTTAATGGAGAAATGTCTGACACTTCTGTGTTGGAAATGTCAAGCATCTGTAAGTGTTTCAAACTAGTTAATGGATGCAAGTCAGACACTTTTGTGTTGGAAACGTCCAGCACCTGTAAGTTGATCAGGCTAGCTATTGGCCTTAAGTTCGATATTTGTGTTCTATTAACACTCAGCCAGCGCATTCCGCTCAGATTGGCAATAAACCTTAAGTCTGATACTAATGTGAGCTCAAGGTCTAGCTTCTGTAAGTTGCTTAGGAATTCCAGTGGACGTAAATCAGATATAACTGTGCAACGAACATTAAGCTCTTGTAGGCTATTCAGTCCAATCAGTGAACTTAGACTAGTACCCAAAATTTGAAATATACCGGATAATTCCCCCTTTTTTTGATTGGATAAGCACGACACATGGCCCGCCCGTTATCTCCGCTAACGCTAACGACTGAACAACAAGAACTCCTGGAAACAATCACACGCTGCCG
>SXGU01244971.1_pt1 | contig 18739 bp, 20 predicted proteins | sample 3174531 | NCBI WGS metagenome assembly SXGU01 (sample SAMN11356863, study PRJNA531348) | freshwater metagenome | isolation source: freshwater sample F1-140 | place: China: Fuxian Lake, Yuxi | collected 2017-12-25 | reverse complement strand
GGAACAGAACGGGCAGGTTTGCCAGCCGGCGCAAGCGCCGCATCACCTTCTGCGTGAAATTCGAAAACATGGTTTAGGCTCTTCTATGCTAGGACCAGTGTGCTGAGCATCAGCACCGCACGCCGCCCATGAATGTTATTTACGGAACACTGCTGTGGCGCGATCCACGTTGCGGCTCGTCGCATCTGCCGCGTTCACGTGCGTAGCGGCGCATCCAGGCCGTAGAGTTGCGAGGCAATACGCTGGCCGTCACAAATGACATGGGACGGAATGGTCGCCTCTAGAGTAAAGCCCGCCTTAAGCAGAGCCTTGGCCGAGCCGATGTTGGTTTCGTAGATACCGGCGGTGATCTTCGCCATGCCCAGTTCCTCGATGCCGTAGCGGGCCACTTCGCGGATCGCCTCGCTGCCGTAGCCCTTGCCCCAGGCATCGCGGTCGCCGATCAGGTAGCCGAGTTCGGCGCGCGCATGGCGCGTCACCACCGGGCCGATCTTAATATTGCCGATGTGGCGGCCGTCTTCGCGCAGGAAGATGCCAAGCAGCAGGCTGTCGGGGCTGGCGTTGACGTACTCGATGAAGCCGACCAGGTCCTGCGTGCTCGTGGGCACGGAGTAGCGGCTCTCCAGGTACTGGTTGACGAACGGGTCGCGCATCCAGCCGAGGTAGGCTTCACTCGCGTCGGCTGTGCTCATCATGCGCAGGTTCAGGCGCGGAGTTTGCAGGGTTTTGTCGAGAATCATGCGGCTCAGACGACCTTGAACTGCAGGCCGTAGTTGCTGAGAAAGGCCTTGGCGCGCAGGGGATTGCTGTCGGAGAAATTGAACAGGCTGCCGCAGGCCAGCGCGCTGACTTCCGTTTCAAGGAAGGCTTCCTTGAGGTGGTTGTACTGACCGGAGCCGCCGCAGCCTATCACCGGTACTTTGGCGGCGGCGCAGGCCAGGCGGAGCAGGGGCAGGTCAAAACCTTCCATCATGCCGTCGTGGTCGACGGACTGGATCAGGAACTCGCCGGCGCCAGCCGCTTCGCAGGCGCTGATGTGTTCTTCAAGCGCCACGGGCTCGCGCTGGCTGGCGCTGGTCGAGACGGCGGCGTAGCCTGCGCCTTCGCGCTTCGCGTCGATGGCCACCACCACGGCCTGGACGCCGAAGCGGTTGGCGATGCGGCTGATCAACTCGCAATCCTTGTAGGCCGCGCTGTTGATGACGACCTTGTCCGCGCCGTTTTGGATCAGGTAGGCCGCGTCTTCCAGCGTGTGAATGCCGCCCCCCACGGACAGCGGCATGAAGCATTCCTGCGAGACCTTCTGCATCAGCTCGGCCAGCGGCTGCAAGGAAGCACGGTCGCGCGCGATGTTGAGGAAAATCAGTTCGTCGGCGTATTGCGAGTTGTACACGGCCGAGCTTTTGACCGGGTCACCGACGTCGCGCCAGTCGGCAAACTGCCGGGTCTTGACCAGGCGGCCATTCATCAGCAACTGCACGGGGATGATGCGGCGCTTCAGCACTGGCCGTCCCAGTTGCAGAAATTCTCGATCATGCGCAAGCCGTTCACCTGGCTCTTCTCCGGGTGGAACTGGATGCCAACCACGTTGTCGCGGCCGATCACTGCCGTTACTGGGCCGCCGTATTCGGTGCTGCCGAGCAAGTCACTTTCCTCTTCGCACACGGCGGCGTAGCTGTGCACGAAGTAGAAGTCGCGGCCCTTCTTGATGCCCTCGTAGACGGGGTGCGGCCGGGTCATGTTGAGCACATTCCAGCCGACGTGCGGCAGACGCAGGCCTTCGGCGGCCAGGCGCGTCACCCGGCCAGAGATTAGGCCCAGGCCAGCGTGGATACCGCCTTCCTCCCCCACCGCCATCAGCAGCTGCATACCCAGGCAGGTGCCGAGCAGCGGCCGCCCGCTGGCCACAAAACTGAGGATGGGCTGGCGCAGCTGACGCGTGTCGATCTCCGGCATGGCCGCGCTGAAGTTGCCCACGCCGGGCAGGATCAGATGGGTCAGATCGTCAAACTCGGCTGCGGCGTGGACCACCACCGGGTCGAAGCCGTTATGGTACACGGCGTTCTGCACCGAGCGCAGATTGCCCATGCCTATGTCGAGGATGCCGATCATGATGCGCTTGTCTGTGAAAGCCCGAGACCTAGCCCTTCACGATGGAGACGATCTTGCGGCGGATGCCGCGATTGTCTTCCGGCTCGCGATACCAGTTGTTGAAGTCCGCAGTCTTGGGAGCGAACTCGGCGTTGAAGTTGGGTTCGTAAGGCGGTACCACCGTCTTGGCGACGATGGCGTTGAATTCGTCTTCCGTGATGCCCAGGTATTCGAGGAAGAGCACCAGCGAGGGCGGCTTACGGCCTTCGTACTCATCGATCAATTCACGCGCCTTGTCCTGGGTGATGCGCTTGTTGCGCAGGTCCAGCGCGGTCATCTGGGTGACACGGCCGTAGCCACGCTTGAGATACTTGATATAGTCGCGCACGCCTTGCAGGTGGCACTCGATCTTCTCGTAGGGATACTCGCTCCAGGGCATGCCCTCGACCTGATCGCCCTGCCAGCCCAGCTCGGCCTGAATGATGCCGACCTGCTTCTTCACGTCCCAGGGAATGTAGGAGCCTAGGCAGACCGATCGGTAGCCCAGCCTCTTCAGGTCGCGCAGCGGCGGATAGGAGAAGGGCTTGAGGTCGCGCGGGTCGAAGTCAAAATCGCCCGAGATCATGCCAGCCATGTCCTCGGCGGTGATGCCGAGGTTGGTGGAACGGTTGAATTTTTCCTCGTCGACTTCCTCGACTTCATCGTCGCGGTAGTCGTAATAGGCGGTGTATTCGGAGGAGGGCTCGCCCCAGAAAATTAGCGGCACCTGCTGCTGGATCGCCAGGTGCATGGGGTAGGAGTAGATGCCGGTGTGGCAGTGCCAGCAGAAGTCGCCCTTGCGCACCAGTGCTTCGAGCATCAGGCGCTTGACCACCTGCCAGTTGGGCGTGAAGCTGATCACATCCACGCCGAGCTTACGGAAGGTGCGCTCGTTGTTCTTGAGCAGACCCTGGCGCATGAAGCCGTGGTTGAACTGCACCACTAGCGGCTTGATCTTGAATTCCTTCATCAAGTAGAGCAGGGTGAAGGTGCTGTCCTTGCCGCCCGAGAAGGGCACGATGCAGTCGTAGGCATACTTACCGCGATACTGCTCGACCAGCTTGACGAGCTGCTCCTTGCGCGCGTTCCAGTCGATCGCCGTGTCCTTGAATTCCTTCTGGCGACAGATGTTGCAGACGCCTTCCTCGTCGAACTCGATGGTCTCGTAGGTTTCCGGCAGGTTACATGCCTTACAGTGCTTGAGCATTGTAGCTACTCCGATAAAAACTTAGTGTTGCGTTTGGCTAGCGATGATCAAGCGCGACATGTCCTCGATCTCGCGTTGCGGAAGTGATACGGTTTTGCCGCCCGGCGGAATGCAGCTGACCACGCGCTTGCCGGCCAGCAGGCCCACCACCATGGCCATGGTGGCGCAGCCGGCAACGATATCGCAGGCGGCAATCTGTTCGAGCAGGGTCTTCTTCTCGCCGCAGATGAGCGGCAGGTCGAACTGCGTGGTGGCCCAATCGTACTTGCCCAGGGGTTCCTGGGGGTGGGGACGCACGACGATACGGTTGATCTCGTCGGCCAGCAGGCGTACGTGCGAGAGAAAGTAGGTCAGCGCCTCTTCCTCCGTATAACCCCAGTAGCGCTCGTCGCCGTAAAGGGCGATTCCGTCGGCGCGCAGCGGCTCGCAGACGTACAGGATGTTAAGCCCGGCCCCTGGCGCACGCGGCGGCACCGGGATGGCCTTGATCTCGTCCTGGATGTCCATGAAGTAGGCGTTCGGCACCAGAGTCTGCTTGAGGTCCGGCAGGTCTTCGCACGCGATACGAGCAGCGGTCTCGTCGCCCACCCAGACCTCATCGGGCCAGTGCCACTGACCGTGGCGCGTGAAGCGCTGGCGGTAGTTGACCCAATGGTCGAGCACCACCACGCAACGCTTGCCGGCCTGCCGCGCCAGGCCTATGGCGCGCCACTCCAGGTCGGAGAGAAAACTGGTGCCGCACAGCAGCCACTCGCACTGCTCCAACAGGGCTTCCAGCGGCAGCAGCGGCACCGTGCCGAGCTTGCGCGCGACCACATTCACGGCCGCGCCTTCGAGGCAGAAGCCGCAATCGAGTCCCTGGCGGCGGATATGGCTGGAGATGATCTCCATCGCGCCGGCATCATGGCCTACCACGCCTATCATTTTGCGGAACTCTGCATGCCCAGGAAATCGTCGCGCAACACGCCGTACTCGACCATGTCCTGCCATCCGCCGTCGAGGAACAGGTGCTTGCGCCGCCTCCCCTCCTCAAGCATGCCCATGCGCAGGGCCAGGCGCTGCATGCCCGTGTTGCCGGAGGCAGTGCCGCAATAGATGCGTTCGAGGTTGAGCTTTTCAAAGCCGTGGCGCAGCAGCGCCAGCGAGGCGTTCAGCCCGGCCGACTTGCGCCAGTGATTGCGGTTACCGATCAGGATCGCGTACTCGGCGTTGCGGTTGATGCCGGAGATGCTTTGCAGGCTGACGTTACCGATATGCCCGTCATCCTGGTGGCAGATCGCCCACACCACCTGATCCTCGCGGTTCAGGCCGTCGTAGAACTCGCGGAACCATTGGGCATTGCGGAAGAACTTGCCGTGAGAATTGTACCTGCACACCTCCTGGTCTTCGAACCAGGAAGGGTAGGGGCCGGCCAGATCGCTCTCGCGCAGGCCGCGTACATGGTAACCATCGGCAAGTTCGTGGATCATCGCAGGGCCTCCAGATTGCGCCACACCTTGCGGAAGGCCGCGATGATCATGTCCACTTCCTCGTCCTTGTACTCATGCGAGCAGATGCCGAAGCCGAGGAACTCCGCCTCGTGCAGACGCTCGGCCACCGGGCAGATGCCCTTGGCGTAGCTGACGTCACGCTTGCAGATTTCCGAGGTCCACGGGAAGCCCTTGCTGCCGTAGGCCATTTTCTTCTGGTACATGGGCAGCATGTGCAGATTCTGGTAGCTCGCGCCCAGAGCCGGCACGCCTTCGGCGAGCAGGGCTTGGTGCAGGCGCTGGCGATTGATGCCCAGTGCGACGACGTCCACATACATCGAGTAGACGTAGTAGACGTGGCTGCAATCGGGCTTGACCACCGGCGTGCGCAGGCCGCGCAAGCCGGCCAGTCCCACATCGAGCTTCTGCGCGATGCGCTGGCGAGACTTCACCATCTTGTCCAGCTTCTTGAGCTGCTCGATGCCCATCGCGCACTCGATTTCACCGAGGCGGAAGTTGTGGCCGATCATGTTGCTCAGGTTGGTCACACCCTTGTCCTCCACCACCACTTCAGCGTGGTTGCGGATCAGGCGCAGGCGGTCGGCGAAATCATCATCGTCGGTGACGGCGATGCCGCCCTCGCCGGTGTGCACGTGCTTGTGATAGTTCAGGCTGAAGCCGCCGATGTCGGCCAGGGTGCCGGCGAACTTGCCCTTGTACTTGGCGCCGGGGGCCTGGGCGGTGTCGGAAATGATCTTCAGATTGTGCTTGTCGGCAATCTTGCGCAGCGCGTCCATGTCCGCTGAATGGCCGGCAATGTCCACCGACATGATGGCACGCGTCTGCTCGCTGATGTTCTTTTCCACCGAGGCCGGGTCCAGGTTGAATGTCTCGGTCTCGATATCGGCGAACACGGGAATCGCATTCCAGTGCAGGATGGCGGTGGCGCTGGCGGCCATAGTCCAGGGGCTGACGATCACCTCGTCGCCGGGCTCGATGCCGATGGCGCCCACAGCCGCCACCAGGCCCGAGGTCCACGAGTTGAAGGTGACGGCATGCTTGACGCCGAAGTAGCTCTCGCACTGGCGCTCGAACTCCTGCACCTTGGGGCCGCCGAAGAAGTCCGGGTCCCAGCAGCCGAGGAACTGCGAGAGCACGCCGCTCTCGACCACCTTCTTGGCGGCCTCGACCTCTTCCGGGCCGAGCGGGTTGTAGCGGCCGAAAGTGTGGTTGATCAGCTTGGGGCCACCGAGGATGGCCAGGGTGTCGTTCTCACTTTGCTTGCTCATAGTGCCGCCTTCATTTCCAAAAGTGATTCCAGGGTACGCAGCGCGTCATCGCCGCTGCACAAACTCGAACTCTGGCCACACAGGCATGCGCTCACGTGGTCGGTCACGTGCCACTGAAGCTTTGCGCCTTCGGTGGCGATTCTTTCTCCGGGCAGGGACAGCACCGTGTATTCGGGAAAGTCGGGGTCGCGCGCCGCGCCCTGCCAGAGTATCTTGCCGCCGCCCTGCTCGTAGCGCAGGCAGCCGTTCGGCGCGACCAGCTGGATTTCGTGATGCGAAAAATGTTCTTCCCGCGCCGCCAGGAAGGTCACTTCGCCTGCCGCAAACTTTACCTGAACATCGGGTTCGAAGTCGGCTTCGCCAAAGGGGCGGCCGGCGTTGATGATGCTGAATTTCTCCACCGAGCCGAGCCAGAATTCCAGGAGATTGGAGAAGTGCGAACCGTTATGCAGCAGGCCCTTGGTGTACCAGAGTACACCCTTGAGCGGGGTGGCAATGGCGCCGCTTTGCAGGCGGCGCTTGACTTCGAGCACGCCCGGCTCGACGCGGCGCAGGTAGTTCACGTAGAGCAGGCAGCCGGCTTCGCGGCACGCCGCCACCATCGCGCGCGCATCCTGCAGCGAATAGGAGAGGGGCTTTTCGCACAGGATCAGCTTGGGCTTGGCGTGACGCAGGGCCATCTGCACGGCTTCAGCGTGATATTGGGTGGGCGAGGCGACCACCACCACGTCGGGGCTCACGGTGCGCAAGCCTTCGGCCATGTCCGCGCCGGCCCAGCCGCCATAGCGTTGCTGGAATCTCGCGCAGGCGCCCGCATCGGGATCGATGCCACCGGCCAGTTCGAAATTCGCGTGATTGGCGAAGGCGCGGGCGTGGGAGGACACGACACCGGGATCCGTGGTGTCGAAGTCGTAGCCCATGGCGACCTGGCCCAGGCCGATCAGGAGGACCTTGTACTTCACGTCGGGCGCGCGTCCTTGCGTTGCACCATGTCGTTGATTCTCAACACCTGCGGGTTGGCGCGCAGGAAGCGGATCACGTCGCCGCAACCGAACAAGGGATTGTCACGGCCGAGGTTTTCGATCAGGGTGCGGATCAGTTCGTAGTCGGCCGGCTCATCCAGCGTCAGGCCCAGGCCGGGCCAGTGCAGCGAGGGTGGTGCGATCAGGTAGACGTGGGGGAACAGCTGCGGGTTCTGCACGATGTGGCGCGACACGTGCTCGCGGTCGAGTGGATCGTCGGTCAACGAGAAGGACTTCTTCAGTGCCTCAAGCGTCATCACCTGTGTATCCATGCCGTCAGGATAGCTGCTGATGAAGGAGTTGGCGCAGTACACAGCCTTCTCGTTGCGCTGGAACACGCGGATGGTCTGCTCGACCAGGTCCGGATCGATGATCGGACAGTCGCCGGTGATCTCCACCACCACGTCGGCCTGGGCCGATTCGGCGGCGCCGATCACGCGCGACATCACGTCTTCCTCACTGCCGCGGAATACCTTGATGCCGTCCTGCTTTGCAAACTCCACCAGCACGTCGTCGGTGGCGTTCACTGTGGTGGCCAGCACGATCTCGTCGATCGAGGGCGCAGCCTTCAGGCGGCTGGTGAGGTGCGCGAGCATGGGGCGGTCCAGCGCCGGCAACATCACCTTGCCGGGCAGGCGCGAAGAAGTCATGCGCGCTTCGATGGTGGCAACGATCTTCATGAGGTTTCCTTAAGCGGCGGCGCGGGCGGCCTTGACGCGATAGATCGCCTCGGCCAGTTGCCAGTCCTGCTCGTCGTCGATATCGATGGCCGTTCCTTTGGACAGCACGTAACCGATGAAGCCGCTGTCCGAGCCGGCGCCTTGCGACTCCAGCACGCGCGAGGCGGGAAACACCGCGAAGCTGCCGGCATCGAAATAGCGCTTCTCCAGGTCCTGCGAGCGCACCGCGAACATGCCGGCCTGCACCGGAGTCAGCGCACCGTTCTCGCCGCGGCTGAAGGCCCATTCGATCGGGGCGGGGTATTCGGAAACCGCCAGCAGGGGCTGCTCGCTGCCGGCCTGCTGGAACAAGGTGGCCGCGCTGCTCAAGTCTTTGGCGTCGATCAGCGGGGCGCAGGCCATCAGCAGCCAGACCTCGTCGAAATGCACGCCGCGATTCGCGTACTCCTGCGCCGCGTGGCGCAGCACCGGCATGATGGGCGTATGGTCGTCCGCCAGTTCGGCCGGGCGGGGGAAGTCGGGCGGGAAGCCGAATTGCGCAGCCACGTCACGGATGCTCTCGCTCTCGGTGGACACGTGAACGGTGGTGAACAGGCCGCTGGCGCGCGCCGCGCTGAGCACGTGCGTGACCATCGGCTGGCCGCAGAAATCGCGGATGTTCTTGTTCGGAATGCGCTTGGAGCCGCCGCGCGCGGGGATGATGGCCAGACGTTTCATTGCAGAACCTCGCTTGCGCCCTGGATCAGGGCCGAACTGCGCTCGCCGCAGTTGAACAGCATGTCAATGATGGACATGTAGGGAAGAAACTCGCCGAAGGGTTGCGGGTATTCCGGATGTTTGAATTCGTAGTACTGCACCGGCACACCGATGGTCTCAAAGGCATCCGATTCATCCAGATAGTCCTTCGAGCCGGGCGGGGATACATACGTGGTGGCGCCGATCTGCCTGCACAGCGAGGCCAGCAGGTCGGCCTTGGCGCCGCTGCCGTCCAGCTCACTGGAGCGCAGCACGCGGGTGGTAATGCCCAGTTGCGCCTTCAGTTGCAGGATCAGGCCTATCGTCAAATCCGCCAGGAGGGGGCTGCCATTGTCCAGCAGGGGCAGCAGCGTGTCCGCGTATTGCCTGAAGTGTGGCGTCTTTGCATAGCTCATCTCGATGCTGCGGCGATGCGTGGCGGCAAAGCCCGAACTCTTGTCCAGTTCCACTTCGCAGATCAGCTGGTCGCGCTTGCCCTTGGATTGCACCGGCACCGAGAGCCACTGCGCGCCATTGGCCGTCTTGATCTGGTTACGCTGCTGCCAGGAGCGGCGCGCGAACTGCACCGAATCGAGCAGCACGAACACGTCGACCGACTGCATCAGCCCGAAGTAGCCGCTCCAGGGCAGATAGGTGGGCTGCATGATCGCCACACGCGTCATTCCTCTACCGCCAGTCCGATGCCCTCGACGCCGTAGTTGTTGCCGTTGTAGAACATGAAGCGCCGGCCGTCGTGCCGCACCACCGCGCCGTACTCGACCATCTCGCTGTCGAAGCCGGAGGGGCTCACGTCAATGCCGGCAAGGTGATCCAGCCGCTCCCAGGTGAGCCCGTCGCGTGATTCGGCGTAGCCGATGCGGTAGTCGGTGCTCTTGTAGGAGAACCACATGCGCCACAGCCCGTCCTCCTTCACCACATAGGGCCGCGCCAGCGCATGTTCGGTCTCGTCGCGGAAGTCTAGGCATACATGGCCCTCGCGTACCCAGTTCTTGCCGTCCTTCGAAGTGCCGGTCTTGATGTTGTAGCGCGGCAGGTCCTTGTGCAGCCACTCGTGGCCGGAGACGTAGAAGATACGGTAGCCGTCGCCATCGCCCACCACCCAGGGGGCGGTGTTAAGGTAAGGGTCGTTGCGGTTGCGCTCGAGGATGGGCGCGCGCGACCAGCGTTCAAACGTCTTGCCCTGGTCGCGGCTGATCGCCAGGCCGCCGAAGATGTGCATGCGCACCGTCGAACCGGGATTCCAGCCGATGTAGTACAGGCCCAGCTCGCCGTTTGGCAGATCGACCACGCAGGAGGGCGTGACGCCGTTATCATCGAAACAGCCGAGCGCGCCGGGCGCCAGCACCGGGTCGGCCGTGTAGTCGACCACGCGGCCATCCTGGTTCAAATCCACCGTGGCGTGGCCGATGTGCGAGCGGTTCAGGCTATCTCGGCCGGAGAAGAACACGCGCACCAGACCGCCGCCCAGGCTTTGCGGCGTGGGCACCATGCAATGCGTCTGTGCCCAGAACAGGCGCTTGTCGGGCCGGATCACCATGCCCAGCTTGCGCCACTGTTGCACCTTCCTGTCCTGCATGGCTGCCTTACTCGATGATGATGAAAGTGCGGTCCGTCATGAACTGCGATTTTTTCACGCGGTACTTCATGCCCTTGAACACTTCCTTGAAGGCACGTGTCTCGCCGGGGTAGTCCTTGTTGTTCAGCTCATCGAGCATCACCACGCTGCCGGGCACCAGGTGCGGCTTGATCGCGTCCAGCGCCGCCTTGGTGGGCTCGTACAGAGCCATGTCGAAGTAGGCCAGCGCGATAATCACGTCGTCGTTCTTGGCGAAGTAGGCGGGCGCGGTCTCGCTCACGTCGCCCTGCACCAGCTCGTGCTTCTTCACCGCCGCCAGGACGTTGTTCTTCTCGTGGTAGTCGATCAGGTTCTCGAGGTACTCGCGGTAATTCTCCGCCACCTTGTAGCCGCCGATCTTGATGGTCTCGCTGCCGCGGTCCTTGTCGGAAATTTCCGGATAGCCCTGGAAAGTGTCGAAGCCGATCACGCGGCGGCTCTGGTTGAAGGGCTCGTAGATGGCGCGCAGGTTCTCGAACAGCACCAGGTTCTGGCCCCACCAGGTGCCGAACTCGACGATGATGCCAGGCTGGTTGAGGATCAGCTGGTAGGCCTCGTTGACGAACAGGATCTTCGCCAGCGCCGAGCTGCGCATGAACAGGCCCGGGCAGATGAGCAGCTGGTCGTCAGGCATGGGACGGTCCTTGAACATCTGGTAAAGCAGTTCACGATGGGCAAGCTGCTGTGCGCTCGCCTTGGTTTCCATGGTGTAGCCGAATTCCTTCTCGCTGGACATGATGCGTCTCCCGTGATTCACTAAATCTTGAAATACATGCGCTTGAGCGCCTTGGCGCGGCGGTCGTCCGCCTCGTACACCTCGGCCTGCGGTGCGAGTGCGACCGAGCCGCCGGGCATGTCGCGCGCCACCGAGGCGCCCATGGCGATGAAGCAGTCATCGCCGATGTTGCAGAAGTCGCGCAAGGTCGAGTTTACGCCGAAGAAATTGCGCTGCCCGATCTTGCAATGGCCGGAAATCACCACATGCGAGGCGATGTAGGTGTGGTCGCCGATCTCGGTGCCGTGGCCCAGATGGTTGCCCGACCAGATCATCACGTTGTTGCCGATGCGCACGGTCGGCTGGATGGTCTGGTTCTCCAGGATAAAGCAATTGTCGCCGATGGCCAGGTCCGGCCACATCGCGGACTTGCTGCATACATAGGAGGCCAGCGTGTAGCCCGCCGCCTTGGCCTGTTCGTACTTCTCCTGGCGCAGGCGGTTCAGCTTTGCGTACGACAGCGCCACGTGCATATCGCAGGCGTCGGCCGGGTAGCGCCTGGCCACCTCGCTGAACGGCACCAGCGGCAGGCCCTGGAACAGGTCTTCCTTGACATAGTCGTCATCCACCGTGAAGGCCACGACCTTGCGGTCGCTGTCGTGCTTAAAGTAGAACTTCGCCAGTTCCGCCATCTCAGCGGAACCGAAGATCACCAGGGGTTTGCTCATCGTGTGCCTGTGCTCAGCGGCAGAGCGCGACGAGGAAATCGAGCGGCAGCTTGATCAGCTTTTCCGTCACGCGGCCGGTTTCCACGGTCTCGAACACCTGCTCGCAGTAGTGCTGCAGGTAGCGCTCGGTATCGCAGAAGAAGAACTGCTCGCCGGTGCGGAAATCGAAATCGCGCACGCGGTAGCGATGGCCGCCGAGTACTTCGGCACGGCGGTAGATTTCATGCTCCGGGCCCACCGTGGAGATGTACAGGCCGCCGCCCGGCTTGAGCACGCGGCGGAACTCGCGCAGCGCGGCAAGGAAGTTTTCTTCCGTGCCTTCATAATGCAGGGTGTTGACCGAGAGCAGCAGGTCGAAATGCGCGTCCGGGTAGGGCAAGGCGCGGTTGCTGCCGGCCTGGATCTTGGTCTTGTAGCCGCGATCGTCCATGATTTCCTGGACGGTGGCCGCCATCTCCGGCGTGAGGTCCACACCGTGGCATTCGCAGCCGATGTCAGCAAAAGGGACGAGGTTGTTGGCGAAGCCGCAGCCCACGTCGAGCACGCGCCACTCAGGCTGGGGACGGAACGGCGATTTCAGATAGTCACTGCCCCCAAACAGGATCTTCAGCATCACCTCGTTGGGCCACTTCGGATACTTGCGCTCTTTCTTCTCGCGCTGGATTTCCTTGTTCCACTCGTCGGTGGCGTGGTTGGGATTCTGCGCGCTCACTTGGCACCTCCAAAGCTCAACGCGTTCCAGTCCAGCGGCTGGTCCTTCTCCACCGCCTGTGCCAGCGTGGCACCGACCACCGCGCTCGCGTAGCGGGCTCGCAGGCCGACGGCGGGGCGTTTGATGACGATGTCCGCGACCGTGATGGTCTCACCCTTGGCCATGTTGCGCGCCAGGTACAGGCCTTCGCGGCGGCCCAGTTCACGCTCATTGGGCAACATCTGCTTTTCGCCCGAGCCCAGGGCCTCGTGCGCCTCGCGGATGGCGGAGATGTAGGACTTCAGCTCATCCGGCTCGAGCGCGTAGAAGTGGTCGGGGCCCGCGCCCTTCTTGTCCAGCGTGTAGTGCTTCTCGAACACAGTGGCGCCCAGGCCCACGGCGGTGATCGCCGCCACCTGGCCCAGGGTGTGGTCGGAAAAGCCGACCGGGCAATTGAAGCGCCGCGCCAGCGACTGGATCACGCGCAGGTTGACCAGCTCGTTGGGCAGGGGGTACATGGCGCCGCATTGCAGCACCACCACCTGGCTGTTGCCGGCGCCCAGGCAGGTGTTCACGGCCTCTTCCACATCCACCATGTCGCACATGCCGGTGGAGATGATCATCGGCTTGCCGGTGGAGGCCAGCTTGTGCAGGAAACCGAGGTTGGTGGTTTCCGAGGAGGCCACCTTGTGCGCGGGCGTCTTCACCGCCTCCAACACATCGACCGAACCCATGTCGAAGGCCGAGGCCATGAAGTGCAGACCCTGGTCGCGCGCGTGCTTGTCGAGCACGGGCACCCACTCGGCGTCCAGTTCGATGGACTTGAAGATGTCGTACAGGCCGTCGCGATTGGGGTAGAGCACGTCGGCGCGGAACAGCTGGAACTTCACCGCGTTGGCGCCGGCATCCTTGGCCACGTCGATCAGCTTGCGCGCCTTGTCGAGGTTCTTGTCGAAGTTCGATCCGACTTCCGCGATCACGTAGGGAGCCGCGCTGCCCCCCACAAGGGTGCCGCCTATGTTCAATTCATTTTTCAGCAAGATAACTCCTTCTCGATCTCGTCAAACAGGCGCTGCGCGCCCATCCCGCCCACCATCGAGGCGCCGCGCGCGGCCATATCCGCGCGCAGGGCCACGTCATTCAACAATCGTTGCGCTTCCCGTGCCACCGCCTGCGGCTCCACGCCGATGCCCAGGTCCACCACCGTGCCCATCTGCGCGAACGAGCGGTTGACCTCGTCATGATAGGCGTCGATCGAGAACAGCAGGGCCGGGGTGGCGCTCGCAGCCAGTTCATACTTCGTCAGGCCGCTCGCGCTGATCGCCAGGTCGCACCACCGCATTTCATCGAGCAGGGTAGGCGGTGCGGTCAAAAGCTCGACGGCGTGGCGCGATTGCACAGCCAGATTCTCCACCTGCGCACGCAAATCGGCGCTGAACATCGGGCCGACCACCACTCTCACCTCCAGACGCCCCGACACGTTTTCCAGGCCGCGCAGCACGTCCATCGTGTAAGCCTTGGGGTCGCTGCCGCCGCAGCTTACGAGCACGCGGTTGGCCTGCGCGCGTTGCTGCCGAGCCGGCAGGTCCGCGTACTCCGGTGCCAACAGTGCATACGAGGCGCCTTCGAGAAAGCGCCAGCGCGCCTGCTCCACATCCGCCGGCGGCGCCACATAGGGGCTGATGACGATGTCGGCCGCCAGTTCAGGCAATTTCCGCGCGATCGACTCCTCGCCCAGCACATCGATGGCCACCAGCTTGCGCGCCAGCTTGTGCAGTTGCCCGAACAGCGCGGCAGGTTCTGTCGCCTTGAAGAAACCCGGGAACAGCAGGTCGGCGATGATCGCATCGGCGCGGATTTCGGCGGCTTGCGGCCAATGCGTGGCACGCAAATCCGCTTCATCCAGCAGGATGCAGCCAAACCCGGCCTTCTCCACCCGCGCCCGCGCCGCTTCGCTGCCGAATACCAGGAAGCCCACATCGACACGCCGCTTGCGCGCATGGGCCGCCAGTGCCAGGCAACGGCTCAGATGGCCTAAACCGATCACGTTGCTGGCGGCGCAAACAAACAGGATGCGCGGGGCGTTCACTTCAGGCAGCATGCGGGTTTGTGCGTGGGCTCAGTTCAGGCGCTTGAAGCCGGCGTGGCATACTAGCCCCTTGAGCAGGGACATCACATCGCGGCCTTCCTCGCACTGCTTGATGGTCGCGAAGATCGGATCGAGCGCCTCGAAGTAACCGTCGACGACCTCCGGCGTATGCGCCAGGCTGGAGAAGATCAGGTTGCTGGCGAGGTAGCCCTTGGCCAGCATCTCCTGCGTGATCAGGGTCTTGTAGGCCAGCGCGTTGGGGCTGTCGAAACCGAAGGCGCAGATGGCCGGCAGGCCAGCCACGTTGACCTTCAGGCCGTGCTTTTCGCCCAGCTTCTGCCAGCGCGCCATGATGCCCGTGCCGGTCGCGGTGATGCGCTCCCAGGACTTCTCGCGCTCCATCACTTCCAGCGTCTTGAGCGCGGCGGTCGAGCCGATGCGCTCGGTCCAGAACGTGCTGCTGATGAAAGTGGACTGCGCACTCTGCATGATCTCGCGGCGGCCGATGGTGGCCGTTACCGCATAGCCGTTGCCCAGTGCCTTGCCGAACATCGCCATGTCGGGCTCGACGCCGTACATCTTGTGGATGCCCCCAAAAGTCTGGCGGAAGCCCGAGGTGCACTCGTCGAAAATCAGCACGATGCCGCGGCGTGTCGCCAGGTCGCGCACCTTCTGCAGGAAGTTGTCCTGCGGGCCCTGGTTGCGCATCACTTCCATCTTGATCACACCGATGTCGTGCTCGGCCACGATCGCTTCCAGCTCGGCGTAATTGTTGTAGTTGAAGGGGTAGACCGTGCCGCGCAGGTTTTGCGGCACGCCCTTGGGGTCCAGGCCGGGCAGCAGGTGGCCGGCGAGGTGATTGTCGTCGCCCAGGTTGGCGGCCAGGTACCAGTCGTGCCAGCCGTGGTAGCCGCAGATGGCGACCTTGTCCTTGCCCGAGGCGGCGCGCGCGATGCGGATGGCAATCGCGTTGGCCTCGCCGCCGGAACGCGCGAAGCGCGCCATGTCGGCCCAGGGGTGCATCTCGATCAGCTTCTCTGCGAGGTAGACCTCCTCGGGCGCGTTCAGCGTGGACATGTTGCCCGCCTGCACATTGGCGAGCACGGCGGCGTCCACTTCCTCATGGCCATAGCCCAGCGTATTGGTGCCAATGCCCATGATGCACATGTCGGTGTATTCCTTGCCGTCCAGGTCCCACACCTTGCAGCCCTTGGCCTTGCTGTAATAGGCCGGCCACTGGTCGGGCAGGAACATCTCCGCACGTTTCGACAGCAGCATGTTGCCGCCGGGGATGATTTGCTTGGCGCGTTGCCAGAGGTCTTGGCCGGTACCCATATCTATCTCTCGTAAAGGTTGATCGTGTTGCGGGGTGTGGCGGGCCTTACAGGGCCGGCCATTTGGCGGGGTTGATCAGATTTTCCTCTTCGCAGGCGATGTCCGGAAGAGGGGCGGTGGGCGTGTGCCCGGCGGCCAGCGCGATCTGCCGCAGCTGTGCCACATCGAGCGCGCCCACCACGACACGATCGATTTCCGGAAAGGACAGCGGATAGGCCAGGCAGGCGCGCACCGCATCCATATCGTGTTGCTTGAGCCAGGCATGCCAGCGGTCCCAAAGCGCATTCCACGGTGCGAACTTGGGCGGTATGGCGTTGCGCTGCATCAGCAGAAGGCCTTGCAGGAAGGCGGAGCGCACATGCACCTCGCAGCCCTGGTCCCTCAGTCGCTTCAGCCAGCTGCTGCTGGCGAGGCGATGATCCACCAGGTTGAACGGCGCCTGGATCAGGTCGAAGGTATAGGTGCATTCATGCGCATCAAGCTCGGCGGGCGCGTAGATCGACACGCCGATCTTGCGCACCTTGCCCGCCTGCTGCAATTCACGCATGGCGGCGTACAACGCCGCGCCCTGCGGGCCGGACAGGTCGGAGGAGCGGTGCAACAGCAGGCCGTGCAGCTGGCTTACCCCCAGGCGCGCCAGCGAGGCCTCGGCTTCGCTCAGCGCCCAGGCGTGGGCATCGGTGACGGAGGCGGGGAGCGGCAGCAGCTTGCTCACTACATTGAGGCCATCCATGCCGATCTTGCCCAGCGCCTGCTCGCTCTCGCCGTAGCCGATGGCCGTATCGAGCGTGTCGATGCCGTTCGCGCTGGCGAATTGCACCATGGCCCGCGCCGTTTCCAGCGGCACCTGGCCGCTGGTGTTGGCCACGCCATAGGGCACGCCGAACTGCACCGTGCCCAGGGCAAGGCGCCGTGCGCTGCTGCCTGCGGTCATGACTTGCGGCGTCGCGCTCATCCCTTGATCGCTTCCTTCAGGGCGCCGGCCACCTTGAGCAAGTCCGTTTCGGCGAGGCCGGGATACATGGGCAGGCTGATGGCTTCGCTGTAATAGCGCTCGGCTTCGGGGAAGTCACCCTCGGCAAAACCCATTGCGCGATAGTAGGGCTGGGTGTGCACGGGAATGTAGTGCAGGTTCACGCCGACGCCGCGCTCGCGCAGGGCGACAAACACCTCGCGGTGCGACTTCTTCATCTCGTCGAGATTGAGCCGTATCACGTACAGATGCAGGGCCGAGTAATCGGCGCGTACTTGGGTGCGCAGCGGCAGGCCGGCCAGCAGCTCGTCGTAGCGGTTGGCGATTTCGTGACGGCGCGCCACGTACTCGTCCAGCCGGTTCATCTGACTCACACCCAGCACCGCGTGCAGTTCGGTCATGCGGTAGTTAAAGCCGAGATCGACCTGCTCGTAGTACCACGGGCCGTCAGATGCCTTGCTCATCAATTTTGGGTCACGCGTGATGCCGTGGCTGCGCAGCAAGGCCATCTTCTCGGCCAGGTCGGCATGATTGGTCAGCGTCACGCCGCCCTCGGCCGTTGTGACGATCTTCACCGGATGGAAGCTGAATACGGTGATATCGCTATAGCGGCAATTGCCCACCGGCTCATCGCGGTAGCGCGCGCCGATCGCATGCGAGGCATCCTCGATGATTTTGAAACCGTAGCGCTGGCCAAGCGCGTGGATCGCCTGCATGTCGCACGAGGTGCCGCACAGGTGCACGGGCACCACCACCTTCGGCAGCCTGCCTGTCTTCTCCGCAACGGCGAGTTTCTTTTCCAGCGCCTGCGGGCACATGTTCCAGCTATGTGGATCGATATCGACAAAATCTACCTGCGCACCGCAGTAGAGCGCGCAATTGGCCGAAGCCACGAAGGTATTCGGCGTGGTCCACAGCCAGTCGCCTTCACCCAGGCTCAGGGCCAAACAGGCGATGTGCAGTGCCGAGGTGGCGCTGTTCACGGCCACTGCATAGGCCGCGCCGCAATAGGCTGCTAGCTTCTCCTCAAAGCGCGGCACCTGCGGGCCCTGCGTGAGGAAGTCCGAACGCAAGACGGCGACAACAGCGTCGATGTCCTGCGGGGTGATCTCTTGTCGACCGTAGGGAATCATGTCCTAGATGGCACCGATCTTTGCGCTGTTCTGCTCGATCCAGCTGCGCAGAGTCTCCATGCTCATCCACTCGGCGTTGTTGTCCGAGCAGTAGGTGAAGTCCGGGCTGACGCGCACGCCGTCCTTAATGCGCGCCGGATCGTTGCTCCAGCCGTGGATGGCCGGCAGGATCTTGAAGTGGTCGACGTACTCGTAGGAGTAGAGCGCGTCCTCGATGCCGATCATCTGCTCGTGCAGTTTCTCACCAGGGCGAATGCCGATGATTTCATGTTTGGCATTTGGCGCGATAGCGCGTGCGATGTCCAAAATATTCATGGACGGAATCTTCTTTACATAAATCTCGCCACCGACCATATCTTCAAATGCGTGCCATACCAGTTCCACGCCCTGTTCGAGAGTGATCATGAAACGGGTCATTCGCTCGTCGGTGATGGGCAAGCTGCACTTGTTGGCAAGACTGACAAAGAACGGAATTACAGAGCCGCGCGAGCCCATCACATTGCCATAGCGCACAACTGCAAAGCGAGTGTCGTGCCCACCCGCGTAGGAATTCCCCGCAACGAAAAGCTTATCCGAGGCAAGCTTAGTGGCACCGTAAAGGTTAGCCGGACTGCTGGCCTTGTCAGTTGAGAGCGCGATCACTCTTTTGACGCGGCTGTCAATGCAGGCATCGATCAGATTCATCGCGCCAATGATGTTGGTTTTTATGCACTCGAATGGGTTGTATTCTGCCGTGGGGACGATCTTGGTGGCCGCAGCATGGACTACATAGTCAATGCCGTCTAAGGCGCGCACCAACCTGTCCTTATCGCGCACATCGCCGATGAAAAATCGAACCCGCTCATCCTCACCATAGAGCTTGGCCATCTCCCACTGCTTCATCTCGTCGCGCGAAAAAATGACCAAG
>SXGU01125459.1_pt1 | contig 18740 bp, 19 predicted proteins | sample 3174531 | NCBI WGS metagenome assembly SXGU01 (sample SAMN11356863, study PRJNA531348) | freshwater metagenome | isolation source: freshwater sample F1-140 | place: China: Fuxian Lake, Yuxi | collected 2017-12-25 | reverse complement strand
GATGGTGAAGGTGCGCACCGGACGCATGCTGCGCGCCTGCATCAGCGCCACCACCGTCGACGAATCGAGGCCGCCGGAGAGCAACGCGCCGAGCGGCACGTCGGCGACCATCTGTTCGCCGATCGCCGCGCTGAGCACCGCTTCCAGTCCGTCGAGCGCCTCGCCGTCGCTCAGCGCGCGCCGATTCGCGGCCCCCTCCTGCGCTACCGAGGTGAAGCGCCACCACGGTTCGGGATCGCCGAAGCGGCCGTCGGCCGTCACCTGCAGCAGCGTGCCCGGCGGCAGCTTGAAGATTCCCCGGTAGATCGAGTGCGGCGCCGGTATGTAGCCATAGCGCAACATGAGCGCCAGCGCACCGGGATCGGTGTCGAAGCGGGCGGCGGGCAGCGCGCGCAACGCCTTCAGCTCCGAGCCGAAGGCGAAACCGTCGCCTACACGGCCGTAGTAGAGCGGCTTCTCGCCGATACGGTCGCGCGCCAGGGTCAGCGTTTTCTCCGCACGGTCCCAGAGGGCCAGCGCGAACATGCCGCGGGCACGGCGTAGTGTCGCCTCCAGCCCCCAGGCGGAGATGCCGGTGAGCAGCACCTCGGTATCGGAATGGCTGCGCCATGCCGGTGCCCGTCTCGCCGCTTCGAGTTCGCCACGCAGTTCCGCCCAGTTGTATATTTCGCCGTTGTAGGCAATGACGTAGCGTGCGCAGGCCGACTGCATCGGCTGGCGGCCGGCCGGCGAGAGATCAAGGATCGACAAACGGCGATGGGCGAGCGCGACTCCTGCTGTAACATCGACCCAGACATCGCCATCGTCTGGCCCGCGATGCACAAGCGCATTTGCCGCGCAGACAACGGCCTCAGCCAGAGCAGGCGATTCAAGGGTCCAGTTAAGCGCCCCTGCAATTCCGCACATTGCCTATGTCCGGCCTTGCCGGGTCGTCACGCGTCGAGAATGGGACATCATGCGCAGGTAACGAAAAAGCACGGAAAAAGCGCTACCCGGCAACAGACGATGTGCCAACAACCAGCCGAAATATAGTATCAGTGGATAAGTCGATGGGCGATTGCGCCACCCTCTCCAAAGTGTCAGCAAGTTCCCGAAGCAATATAGGTCGTAGTGCTTTTTCTGAATAATTCGCCATAGATCCCCATGCAACCGATTTGACTGTGATATCAGCATCCCACCGCTCGAAACACGATAGTGAAAAAGGGGTTCCCGTACAACATGGCCATAGTAGCCAGCTACGCCGAGGCGGATGTTGAACTCCCAGTCCTCGTACCCTTTACGCATCAATTCGTCATAACCCCCGACAGATTCCCATACTGCCCGAGGCAACAACAGGCAATAGGGCATCTGGTTGAGAAAAAGCTGCTCAAAGAAGTTGTATGACTTCACAAGTACTCCGGACGCCTCGCCCTCCAATTGCATATGGGAATATGAAAACGTAGCAGAGGAATCCTCTCGTAACCCGCGTATGAGGCGCTCAATGGCATCGGTTTCCAGCCAATCATCGGCATCCAACGGCAGTACATAATCGCCGGTAGCTGCTGCGAATCCGGCATTACGGGCGGCAGGCAAACCTGCATTTTTTTGTCGGACAAGCCGGATGCCGGTCAGGGCATTCAGCACAGCAATAGTCGACGGATCTGTCGAACCATCATCGACAACGACAATTTCGACCTGAGGACAGGTCTGGGCCCGGACAGAGGCCACAGTCTGGCCAATTGTCTCCCCACTGTTGAAACACGGGATGACGACGGTGACCCGTTCGCCGTTTAAAGCATCAGCTAGCATCATCACCCACCGGTCGGCAATCCGCCCAGATTTCGCCCCACATCGTCTGCAACTCGATCGGCTTCAGGCCGGCCTCGGACATTTCGGCCAGAAACTCGGCCAGGGTATGCTCAATCTTGTGATCGTCATCGGAGCGGAAATCCACTCCCAACTCCCGCCGCAAGGCCATCTGCCAGTCGCGCTCGAAGAGTGGGACGCGGATCAGGTAGCGTGAAGCCCTAGTAGCAGTCTGCAGCGCAGTGAGAAACAGTGCTCGTTCCTCGACATGCTCGAGGACATTTGACAGCACGACCGCATCCCATGGCCCCGAAGGCACAGCTTGGGTCACATCGCCTTCCACGAACAGCAAGTTGGCGGGATTGCCGGAAGCTCTAGCTTGTGCAAGACGGGGCATATCCTGATCTATTCCCGTTACTTCGCATCGCGGATAGGCCCGAGCAAGACTGCGGCCAACTGCACCGTACCCACACCCGACATCGAGGACACGCTCGCCATCACGAATCCGTCCGACAAAAAAAGTGTGGTAATTCGTCAGTCGATGCTTGGGATGTTCGCCGCGCCCGTAGACCATGGCCCGCTCGTTGATCACCCAATCAAGGCGATCGCGAAGGACCAAGAGCCGGCGCAGGCCTACCGCCGGGTCAGGATGCCTTGAGTCGAGCACCATCAACCCCGTCATCAAATGAGCTCGCAAACTGCTGGAGATAAGGCGCCACACATAACCCAGGGCATTGGCGATTCCTAGAGCCAATCGTTTCATGTTCGCGCCCGTAGCAGCAATTCAAATACCTCACGATGCCGCTTAATCCAATTTTGGATATCAAAGCAGGCGACGGCACGCTCTCGCGCGGCAGCAGAGTGCACTTTGGCGCCATTTGCCACCGCAACCATTCCATCTCCGATAGCTTCCGACGAAGGCACATGTATATGTTCCCAGTCTTCGACCACCGGCAGGCCGACCCCGGCGTGAAGCCCGACAAGCTCAGGAACACCGCCGCTCGCGGAATATAACACCGGAAGGCCGCAGGCCATGGCCTCCAGCACCGTGTTGGGGCAGGGATCAAGGTATTTCGTCATCACGTAAGCGTCGGCCGAACGATAGACTTCGGGTGCCTCTTCCTGCCGGTAGGCCCCCGAAAACACGACACAACCTGTTACACCATGACGCTCCACCATTGCCTCGGTCGCGAATCTATCCTCGACCCAGCCAGCAATCACTAATCGCGCATCCAGACCAGATCGCCGTGCAGCGGCAAGACCCCCAATCGTGCTTTCGAGACGGTACCCGAGATGTCGCCCGATTTTTCCCGTGACCAGGAAGGTGAACGGTCGGGGGGGGCGTTGCACCGCCGGAGAAAACCGATCGACATCAATAGCGTTGAACAGAATCTCGCCCGGACCGTCTCGGACGCCAAGAAATCGGTCAGCACAGCGACGGCAAAACTCCGATTGCCAGAATACGTAGTCCGCACTATGGTAGGCGCTGCTCATGAGACGGTTTTGCGCTTGCCAGTTCCCCGCATACCAACCCGGGTAAAAGACGCCGTTCTGGTTCAGTACGACTGGTACTTTCCGATTGGCAAGCCAGCCGAGTGCGATTGCTGGCAGGTAAGGCGCATTGGACAAGGCGTAGACCAGGTTGTAACGCCAACGATCCTGAGGAAAGAACTCCTGGAGTCGTTTGACCTTGACCAGCGGACCGCCGAGATTGCCGCTGCGGGCACCCCCATAGAAGACCTCCGGAGTACCCGCCCGAGAAAACCCCGCCGTCATCAAGACATGCGCGGCCATCGCCCCCCGATAAGCGGACCGAACGAGCGGCTTCAACTTCCCCTCGACCTGACGATCTGTAGTCATGCCGACAGCAACGGCTGGTAGATTTTGGCCCAGTGATCGTCGCCCACCACCGTCCAGTCAGCGACCTGTACGGCTGTTCGAGCCTGCTCGCGCAACTGTCTCAAGTTCGGTGTGGAAACGAGAGCCATCGCCAGATCTGCCACATGCTGTGCGTCACCAACCTCCGCAAGCCGCCCGGTTTGGCCGTCGACTATCAGGTCCGGAGCCATACCGACCCGTGTTGATACCACCGGCACTCCACTCGCCATACTTTCCATCAGGCCCATCGGCCCGCCCTCCTCCCGGGAGGTCACCAGATAAAGGTCAAGCGCGTGATAGCAGGCAACCAAATCCGAATGGTCTTTCACATAGGTATGCACAAGCGGAATGCCGGCGGCTGCAAGCCGCTGTTTGACGTAACCGCGAGCCGGACCGGTAAGGAAAGCCATCACCGGTAGTCCGGCCGCCTTCATCGCACGCATCGCTTCCAAGTAAATGTCGGGGCCCTTGATCAGTTTGGGTTCCATCCCATCCCCCCAACCTACGCCATCCTTTTGGAATGACCCGACGACAACGCCCCCATCAGGAATACTGAATCGCTGCCTTGCCGCGTTTCGTTGTGCGTCACTTGGGGGAGAAAACAGGGATGTATCTACCCCGATTGGAATCCGGACTAACTTGGAACGTGGCACGCCCCAGTCAAGCAGCCGCTTCTCGATCAGACTGGCTGCCGTTACGATTCTATCCAACTTGGGCACGCTGGCCATGAAGCGGTCAATATGACGCGCAACATCCGGGCCATCCTCGGGCTTGCCATGAAAAAAACTGGTGACGAAACGATTGGTCCGCGACATGTGGCGTCCCCAAGCAAGCCACATGTATTGAGAACCGAAATGCAGCACCCGGTTTGAGACTCGGCGCGGATCGATCGTCGTCTGCACAGCCCCCGGTGCCAAGGTCTCGATCCGGTCCCGCACATGCTCGCCGACCCAGCGAATCGCCCAATCAGCGTTCTCGATCACGAAATGAACGCGAGCACCTTCCCCTGACCAGAGTCCGAATTTAGAAGCAAGCCGCCAAGGAACACAGGCCGCGCCTGTACGAACCTCCCGCAACAAATTCGTCAGCATGGCACGCTCTCACCGCGCAAGCGTGCAAGCTCACCAAGAGTCATCCGCGAAGCCACATCGCGCATGATCATGCGTGCCACCCATCCAAACGCACGCCGGGCCTTATCGGAATTACCCAATACTGTGCGGATCTCCGAGAAGGATGAGATCTCCGCGTCGCGTGACGTGCCATGCACAAGATAACCGCGCTCCAGCAGGAAACGGGCGAGGTAAGCGCCGTCTTGTCCGGACACTCCGAAAATCAATGCCTTCTTGTCATCCATCTCAGTTGAAGATGCTCAGACTCAGCACACCGGCCGGCTCGATGAACTGCGCCGCCTTCGCATCGAGGAAATAAGCGCCAACCACCAGCGACAGGAAGATGGCATTCCAGAACTCGGCCTGTGCCGACAGCTTGTTGCGAGACAGGGCAACCAAATAAGCGAGATAGGCCAGCGGCAGGATGACCAATTGCACACGATTGAATACCACCGAGTCGAAGCCTAGCGCCAAAACGGCAAACCAGACACCTGCACAAGAAAGAAAGAACAAAGACAGGAATGATGACTTTTCACGTGCCGAAAGCACATAAAGCCCCCCCAGAACGATCAGTTGCTTCGCGAAAAAAACCAAGCCAGACCCGTTGCCAACCATTTGCACAAGCGCAGAAAAAGGATATGACAGTCGCCCCTCCATCTTTATCAGCACATATTCCGGGATGTGCGAAAAAGCCAAAAGTAGCAGCAAAGCGGAAGCGACAACCACTTCGATCCAACGGTTTCTCCTTACCCTCCAGCTGCGCCTTGTCTCAAGCCACCCGCTGGCGAAGAAGGCGCAAATGCCGTCATGAACACCAGAAGCCAACTGGAAAAGTGAATCAGCGCCGCCAGAAGCGATGCCCACACTAAGGCAATCTTGTCCCATCTGTCATTGAGGACGAAGTAAAACGTGCAGGCAAAGACGACAAAGGACAAAAATTGCCGCAGCAAATGGAAGGGCATCATCCTGGTCGCGCCATCGAGCGCAACGTACGCGCTGAACATGAGGGCATAAACCCCCATATGACGGATCGCGTATGCCATTGCCAGGCAACCGGTGACGGTCAGGGTCAGGGGCGCTAACACAAGGGGCCCGCCCCCTGTAATTTCGCACCCCCTTCCCTGAAGCAGTTGAACGATTTCAGTCGCTGCAGGCATCAGCAGCAGGAAGACGGGCTCGGACTGATATTCATATCGACCGCACCCCATCCGCCCCGCTTGTATCGCATAGTTGAAATAGGTTTTCGACATACCCAGGAGTGCCGGAGACAGAAGCAGCAACACCCCGAGAAGGAACACGACAATCTGCACCTTCGTTCCTGGCCCCCATCGAGAAGTCCCGCAGTAGGCTGCGCCTAGCTGGCTCTCATGTATCAATGCCGATACTCCTCGACTGTCGGGCACGAAGAAATAGCATCCAGCACGAATACGCCAACACGAAGAGAACAAGTCCAAGGACAGCGGCACGGATGATCGCCTTCAATCTACCCGACTCGGTCATATCATTAATTTCGATCATCGAGAACTTTTCTTTCTCGAGGCTGGCGGGGGGAATCAGCCGACGCTTCGACAGAAGAAAGTCCCAAAGGGCATCCTGTTTCTTGTGCATCATCTCAATCGAGCAGTCGATCTGCTTGCGTGAGATTTTGGCTGCAATTTCTTGTATGACGAAACGGTAGGATGTCGTATCTTGGTTGCCCGTCGCCATCACGCGAACCGTTAACTGCCGAGTCTTTCCGCACTCCCTGTAAAAATTCTCCAAGTCTCTTCTTACTTCGTCGTAGGGCTGTAACAAATAGACCGTAGCTGCTCTCGATGCAGTAACAGGGTCCTCCTGGACATGCATATACTTTGCGGGAGCGAGTGCAACCTCGACTGAAATCGCCGGTGGAAGAATCGAATAGATGGCATAAACCACCAGACCATAGAAGGCCCCCGCGGGGAACCAGAGAAAGTGTTTTTTCATGCAATCGCCCGACTGTTATACCCGATCCTGGATTCTGGAAATTGCAAACATTGTTGGACAGACCCTTGCGTAGCAATCACACGCAACGGCCCCACGTAACATCCGTACATATAGTCGTGGGAGCCACCTGCGGATGGGAAGACGCAGCAGCATCTCTCCGACCGTGATCAACGTGAGATGCAGCACAAAACCGAACAGCCCGCCTAAAGCAAAAATTCGTACGCCACGGCGTCCGAATGCCTCGGATACGTATCGTAGCGGGTACTGGCGGAAGCCATGCCACAAGTATACCGGCAGACCCCAGCCCGAGGGCACGTAGTGCAGCTCGACGCCCTGTGGCGACAACATCGATGGCAGGCGGTCAAGCAGCCGCCGCTCCTCCGGAATGTGCTCAAGCGCAGACACGGAGACGATCAGATCGTAGCGCGAATCGTGTGCTTCGAACTGGTGGGCATCTCCCAGCACAAGCCTGCGCTCGAATCCTGGTATGGCTTTGGTGCCAAAACGGTCCTGCACATCGAGGCCAACGTATTCGCCCGAGTAGCCCATCTCTGCCAGCATCCCGCACAGCCTGCCGCTGCCACAGCCGATCTCGAGGACACGCACACGCCCCACAGGCAATATCGCAGGCAGGAAACGCCGTATGTGCAGCTCCGTCAGCAATCTGCCGGGAGACGAACAGTCGTTCGCGTCGGAACGAGTCGCACCGAAATGTTCCGTCACCGGTCGTACGCCGGTGGCGCCGAGGTTCCGCACCGCGTTGCGCCAGAGATACTCAATGCGCCGAAGCGGCGGCATCCGCACATCACCAGAGATTTCCATCAGTCCACCTACTCAGCGCCCCGGTTTTCTCGCGACGGCGAGCATCATGTGCGCCACCCACCAACCTGGGGAGAAGGGCGACAGCGCGACCGAGAGCCCCCGCGTCAGGAACCATTCATAGGGCAGCCCGAACTCGTGGTGCAGGCTGCGCAGGACGCCCTGCCGTTTGTGGAGGGGATGGAACCCTGCCAGCTCGAAGCCCGCCATCGAAAGCTCGCGGGCCAACTCGGCACGGGTGAAGCGGTATTGGTAAAAGCGATCCCCGGCGGCGCCCGGCTGCGGCTTAGCGAAGCAGCCCCTGACGCTTTGCCGCAGGTTGTCAAGGGGCACCGAGATGAACAGTAGGCCGCCCGGCTTGAGGATGCGCAGGGCTTCGCGGACGCAGTCGCCCGGCCCGGCCTCGAAATGTTCGAAGACGCCCCAGGAGTAGTAGGCGTCGAAGCTGTCGTCCGGGTACCCGGTCTTACGGATGTCGCCGTGTACGAAGCCGGACTCGGGGAATATACTGCGCAGCTGCTCGACGGTACGCCGGCTGATGTCCATGCCGACCACGTCGTAGCCCATGTTCGCGAGCGCCATGACCCATTCACCGAGGCCACAACCGCCATCCATGATCCGCGCGCCGGCCGGAAGCGAACACAGGTGCGGTGCGATGACGCGGTATTCATCCTTGCGCGAGAGCGTGATCGGACTGACCTGGGGGCCGCCCTGGCGTTCCCACACCCGGGTCCAGAATTCCTCGACGAAGGCGGACTCGTCGCTGTTCGCCGTGCTGCTGTCGGTGAGATAGTCCTTGCGCAAGCTAGATTCCTGTGACTTGTCAGCCCTGCACGAGCGGAAGGGCGTGCTCGGCTGCAGGAGCACCATCACGGCGTCCTATCGGTCGCGCGGGCACTCCGCCTGCGATCATATAGGGCGCGACATCCCGTGTCACCACTGCGCCGGCGGCGATCACGGCCCCCTTGCCAATGCGCACGTCGGGCAGCACGACGGCATTCGACGCGATCCATACGTCATCCTCGACGATGATGCTGCCATCGGTCATACCCTGGTCGGCGATCGGCACATCGACCCCGGATATGACATGGTTGTTCGAACGGAGAACCACGTTGGGGCCGACAAGCACGTTGTCGCCGATCTCGATCCCGCCCTGCCCGCGAGCGTTGATCATGACATTGGCGTTGGCACTGAAGCGGGCACCGATGGTGACCGGGCTGCCGGGCGACGCATAGATGCGGCAGTCGGGGCCGAGGTAGGCCCCCGCGCCGATCGCGACGTGCGAGGGAGCACCGATATGCACTCCGGTTTCGATGCGGATGCCCGGGGCCGGACGGGCCAGCCGCCGGCAGTAGTACGAGCGGCGCAACCGGACCCCGGAGCCGCCGGGCACGTGGGCCAGAGCGTATTCGAGCCAGTCCTTCAACTCCGTCAGGAAGGCGCGCAGAAGGCTCATAGGCGGCACCTACATCAGCAACAGGTTGCGCATGGCCGACAAGGGCGAGCGCCACAAGCGGCGGGCGGCGAGCACGCACTCCCGCTCGACCGCCATCTGGTCGAACAGGGATACATACCCCGCGCACATGCGCGCCGAGGTGTGCGTATATGCGGGCATGGCAGCCTTCAGGGCAGGATAGCTGACGAGTATAGTGTTAAGCGCGGCCAGGAAATCGTCGTTCTCGAACGCGATGCCGAAGCCGCGGCAGTATTCCGGCAAGGCGCCGCTCCGGCGGTAGAGGATGGGCAGGCCGGAGAGCGCCCCCTCGATGTGGTGCATGCCGGCCGGTTCGTTCATCGAAGCCGTGATGTAGGCGTGATGCCGGGACAGTTCCTGCGCCAGCACCTCCCCCTGCAGCGGAGGAAGGTAGCTGGCATTGCGGAAACGGTAGCCTGCCGGCAGGTTGCCGATGTAGGTGAACTCGATCCGGCCGCGCCACTCGGGCTGCACCAGCATCTCGTCGAGCCTTGCATAGACGTCGAAGCCCTTCATCCGGTTCCCGCCCCAGTGGTGGGTCACTAGCTTCAGCGGCTGCCGGCCATCCCAGGGCACATTGTACTCTTGGCGGAAGATGCCGGGGTCGGCCCCGTTGAGAATGATGCTGCGCGGCGAGCTGCGTTGCCACAAGTCCAGGTGCTCGAGCCAGGAGGCGATAAACACGGTATGGTCCGCCACGTAGTTGGCCCAGCGCAGCATTCGGTTCATGTTGCGGGTGCCCTTGCGCTCGTCACATTCGTTGATGCGGTGGATCACCATGGCGCGCGGGTTGCGCCAGACGAGGTAGCGCATGATCGCTCCGGCGCCGAAAGATACGCTAGCGCTACGCCAGCGCGGGTCGGTGAGCAGAATCAGGTCGAGGTCCGGGTCGGAGAGGTCGAAGCGGACCGTGTCCCCCCTGTTCTCCAGCGCGCGGGCGAGGGAATGGGCGAACTGGTTGCCACCGCCCCACGGCCCGCTCCGGAGGTGGTAGCCGATCGCGACCTTCATCGCGCTGCCGCTCCCCGCGGGGCATCGAGGCCGACCCTGATGATGCTCTCGGTACTGGCGGCCGCGACCGCGAGGCTGAAATGCTCGAGCACGGTGTTGCGCGCATTCATGCCGATGCGCGCACGTAGGCCGGGGTCTGCGGCAATGCGTTCGATGGCCCGGGCCAGTTCGGGGGAATCGCCTGGGGTAACGAGGAGGCAGTTCTCGCCGTCGTGGAACAGCTCCGGCGCCCACAGGCCCTTGATGCGCGACAGGATCACCGGCTTGCCGCAGGCCATCGCCTGCAGGGTCACGCTGTACCCGGTCGGCTGGAATACATCCTTGAGCGGCACGACGACCGCCATCGAATCCTGGTACAGGCCGCGTAGCTGCTCGTCCGTTAGGTTGCTCCGCTGGTAGCTGCCGTGCGTCAGCGTCACGTTCTGCCGCGAGGCGGGAACAGCGATCGACAGCGCGGTATGGATGCGGATGGGGACGTCCACGTCGGCATCTACGAGGGTCACGAAATCGCGGTTGGTATCCTGCCCGACGGAAAACACGTAGTCGCCCGCGGCTACCGGGGACGGCTGCCAGAACACCGTGTCCACGCCGAAACGGATGATGCTGGTGCACTCCGGCGCAAGGCCGAACCGGTCCAGCGCATAGGCCCGGTCGGCCGGGCCGAAGAAGGCTACATGGTCCAATCGCCTGACGCTGCGTTCGATGGTTCGCGCTACCAGCGTCCGCAGTGCAGCGGGTGCCTTGGACTCCAGGTCGCACAGGCCGTGGAAGCAGCCGATGAGGAAGGGCGAACAGTGCGGCGGAAGCTTGCCGAAATGATGCCCGAGCGTGACGCTGAAACCATCCGTGAAGCTGATCGCAACGTCGGCGGCGTCAAAGTGCTCGCTATAGTGGTTGATGACGTTCGCCCGGAGCCCGAGGTGCGTGATCCGACTGAGAAATTGCTCCTTGAAATGGACCAGGCTGTCGTAGGCACCTGCGGTATAGGGAATGCCGCTGGACAGCTGCTCGATGTCATAGCCCTGCTCGATCAGCCGGTCGGTGCCATAGAAAAAGTCGCGCGGCGCCTTGCCCGCCTCGACCAGTGCAATGCGCTCGGCACGGCCGCCCTTGTCGAAACAGAGAATTTTCCCCATCGTCAGAACCCGGCGGCGAAATTCTTCTCGTACCAGGAGAGCATCCTGCTCAGCCCATCCTCAAGCGTAACCGTGGCGATCGGGAAATCGCCCAGGGCCAGCCGGAGGCGGGTCGAATCCGAACTCTTGACGAAGCGCCCCTCCGGCTTCGACAGGTCGAACTCGATGCACGGCGCCCGCCCGGAAATCCGGCAGATGGTTTCGACCAGTTCGTGCACCGACAGCGTGTCTTCCGTCCCGATATTGACCGGCGTCCCCGAGTGCCCCCGGGTGACCAGCTCCACCATGACACGGGCGCAGTCGAGCGCATGGAGGTAGTTGCGGCGCTGCTGGCCAGATCCCCAGACGACCACCGGATCTTCACCATCGAGGATGCGCTTCACGAGCATCGGGATCGCCCCCGAATAACTGCCGACCCAGCGCGAGCGCTCGCCGTAGATATTGAACGGCCGCACGATGGTCACGGGCAGTAACCTTTCACGTGCGAGCACGGCCAGTTTCTGTTCGAGAAAACGCTTGGCCCAGCCGTATCCCCAGTTCGCCATCTCCGGCTCGCCTTCGAACACGCCGACCTCTGACATGGTTTCGGGGCCGTCATCCCGGTAGACGCAGGAGGAACTGGCGGCAAGCACATGCCGCGGCCTGCTGGCCGCAATCGCGGCGATGACACTGTTGTTCACCCGCTCGTTGTGCTGCATGGTTTCGAGATGATGGCCCATCGAATAACCAACGCCATAGGCCCGGCTTGCCAAGTGGAAGACGACGTCTGCACCAGCCAAGGATTGCGCGGCGAAGGCGCCGTCTTCGAGATCACCTTCGCGTAGTTCGATCCTGTCGGCGATGGTGTCAAGATTGGAACGGAGACCCTTCGAGAAATCGTCGACGACGATGACTCTGGCATCACGCCTAAGCAGCTCTTCCGCGACGAACGACCCGATAAGGCCCGCCCCGCCGGTGACGGCGACGGTGGCGCCCGTAAAAATACTGTCATTCATGGTTGCTTACGGTGTCCTCTGGTTCTGGATAGGGTTTCGATGAATTCCCGCAGGCGCCGCTCATAGCCCTGCGGGAACGAAGTGACAAAATGCTCGCAGGCCTGCTGCAGCTTTGCTCCGAAGGCCTCATCGCCGGTGGTGACGAGCAGGCCGCCGACTGACGGCACGAGCTCGGCATCGCCCCTGGCGATAGGAAACAGCGGGTTCGAAAAGAGGCCTTCGAAATGGATCATTGGCAGAGCCAGCCGATAGTGATCCTCGGCCTCGTCTTCGGCGGGCAGGAAGCAGAGTGCCGGCTTGCCGTGCATCGCGCCCTCCAGCAGGATGGTCGAGAGCGGGGACACGAGCGCGTCGATGCACGAGAGTAGGTCGTGGGTATCCCGGTAGTCCGGTGTTGCCATCGCGCGGCCTTCGTTCTTGACCCGATCCAGGTAGACCTTCATCGTGGCCTCGATGCGGACGTGCCGCCACTCATGGTCGATGATTCGGCTTCCGCCCTTGCCCCCGTTGCCCCAGGGATGAGGGCGATATACGACAGCGGCGTCGGGCAGGGTTGCGTTCTCGATCGCATCGTCGAGCATGCAGAGGTGCTTGAACTCATCCGTGCCCTTGCTCGAACCGGCATACAGGAGAATCCGCCGGTCGGGAGACAGTTCGTGTCGCGCGCAGAACTCCGCGCGCGACAGGCGCGACGGATTGCGGAACACGTTGAACTGCGCGGAACCGAAGCAGATCACGCGCTCCGGCGGCATCTTCAGGAAATCGACGGCATGCTGGTGCGTCTGCGGCCCCCAGACCAGTAGCCAGTCGGGCGAGCCGGTCATCGCCCGCTTGGTGCTGGGGTTGTCCCAGGAATTCATGATGGCCACGAGGGGGATGCCGCGTTCCCCGCAGACCGTCACGAGGTCGTTGATGAACAGGCCCGCCAGCACCGTCGGGTGGATCACGACGTCGGGCCGCTCGGCATCCAGCAGGGCCTCCAGCTCAAGATGGGGCGCGGCCTTCAGTCGGCGCGCATAAATGCGCTTGAAGACGGAATGGATTCCGGGCAGAGCCAGGAAGGAATGGAGCAGTGCTGCCTTCCTGCCGGCCACGTGGCGGTGGAAGGTGCGTAGTGCCGCATGCTGCCGTCCCGGTCGCCAGACTAGGAGGTTCGTCAGCAACATCTTCTGCGTCAGCGCCAGGCGCAGGCGATGCGTGCGTAGCCGCCGGATAGCGCGGGGATCGATGCCGAGCTCTGCATCGGGCAGCGTGATGCGCTTGTTTTCCGCTTCCGGCAGCACATAGACGACGTCATGGTGCCGCGACAGCTCCGCGAATACGCCGGAGTGCAGGAAGTGGCGGACGATGATGTCGTGATCTACGAAGACAAGGATTTTCACTGGCAAGCTGGGTTCGGATGTCGGCTGCGGAATGCTCGTGACGTCCCCGCATTCGGCGGCACCGGATTCAGTATGGGGCGCGGTTCAGGCCCGACAGACCGGGTTCGCGACGATTCGTGTGTCATGACCTGCGGCAGAGGAACTCGGCGAACTCCAGGTCGAACGGGTCGTCGATGTTGACCACATCCCGCTCGATCACGACGGCGTGGCAGGACTCGTCAAGAATCACGCCCCGGTCGACCAGGGTCTCCCGCAGCACCGCGTAGCAGATACCATTGCGATGATAGCAGGGCGGGACCGTCTGGCGCAGGCTGTGGCGGGCGCCGGTCGGCAGGTAGAAGCCGATCTTGCCCTCCCCGCTGATGGTCAGCGTCTTGTGTGGCGTGTAGTGGGCGGGGGTGCGACTGACCGTGGCAGCCGCTGCATGCCCACCTTCCAGCATGACGCGCACCGTCCGTTCCACGTCCCCCGGCTGCCGCATCGGGCTGGTGGGCTCGAGCAGGACCGAAGCATCGAAGCGCATGCCGAACGCCTGCTCGCTCGCCTGCCAGGCATGCCGCCACATGTCCACCGAGGTCGACAGGTCGCCCGACAGCTCGTCCGGCCGCATGAACGGAACCTCCAGCCCTGCCCGGCGCCCCTCGTCGGCGATCTCGCGATCGTCGGTAGACAGCACCGCATGGTCGATCCACGGCAGCGCGGCGCAGACCGCGGCAGCGCTGGCCACGAGGGAACGCCCGGCGAGCACGGCGAGGTTCTTGCGTGGGATGGACTTGCTACCGCCACGGGCGGGAACGACAGCCAGGACGGTCTTGCCGAGGATCGCCATCACGCCACCACCGGCTGGACGCGCCCTTCGGCGCTGGAACGGCGCGCCGCCTCGACGACGGCAAGCACCGACAGTCCGTCATCCAGACTGCAGGCCTGCACCAGCCCGCCGTCGAGGACGGCAAGGAATTCCTCAGCGACTGCGACGAACATGTCATTGCGATCGCAGGCGAAGTCATGGCTCTCTGGCCATCCTTCTATTTCACCGCTGACCGTGATCCTGTTCGGGCTGGCAGTCCAGAGGATGCTGCCCCGCTCGCCGACGAAGCGGATGAACTTCTCGTGGGGACGACCGAAGATGTCCAGATGGATCGCCACCCGCAGCCGCCCGGGGTATTCGAGCAGCATGTCAACGTTGTCGTCCGTGCCGATCTCCAGGTCGCTCAACTTCTCCACGCGCGCCGAAACGGACAGGGGCAGCCCGAACAGCCACAGTGCGAGGTCGATCCAATGGCTCTCGTCGAGCAGGGCGCCGCCACCTTGGGCCTGGCTTGCCATGAAGAAATCTTGGTAAGGCTCCCACGGATGCCAGTCGGCCAGGTGGGCCGACATGTGGAACTGCACGTGACGCAGGGCACCGACCTTCCCTTCCGCGATCAGAGACCTGACACGGCGCAGGGGCGGCCACCATCGCCAAGTGTAGCCGAGCAGGACCGGGACGCCGGCGGCGCGGGCCGCGTCGGCGAGACGGGTTGCTGTGGCGAGGTCGGGCGAGACCGGCTTTTCGAGGAGCACGGGAACTCCGGCCGCAATGCAAGCGAGGCATTGCTCGACGTGGGCGCTGGGCGGCGAGCCGACGACGACTCCGTCATACGCCACCCCCACTGCCAGGGCAGCACCGAGGGTAGAGAAAATCCCTTCGGTCGGCCCCTCGGCGGCGAGTTCGTTCAGCCTGTCCTCGCGCGGATCGACTGCGGATATCCGGCAGCCGAGCTGGCGCAGGTTGCGCGCGTGGCGCTTGCCGACGCTGCCGCTGCCAACGATCAGGAGATGTCGGTCCATTCCGGCTCCTCAGCGGATTCCCGCGACCATCTGTTCGTAGGGATCAGCTGCGAAGGCAATTTCGACATAGGCCGGCCCCTGCGTCGGATCCCATGCGGCAAGCACCTCCGCCAGGGATTCCGGCCGCTCCACGCGCCGCCCCGGCAGACCGAGTCCCGCCATCGCGGCGACCCAACTGGGGTCAGACATGGTCAGGGGCTTGAGCGTGAGGCTGTCCTTCAGGGCCCGCGTCGCGATGGAGCTGAATCGGCCGTCCGTCATCAACACCACGAGCAGGGGCAGCTTCTGCTCCACGGCAAGGCGGAGCTCGGCGGCATACATGCCGATGCCACCGTCGCCGAGCACGGCCACGGTCGGACGGCTGCGGTCATGCAGGGCAGCGGCCAGGGCCATCGGAACGCCGGTGCCCATGTAGCGCCCCTGCCCCGACATCAGGCAGAGATCCGCCCTCGGCGCGCGCCAGACATGTTCGCCGATGGTGCAGAAATAACCGGTGTCCATGGCCATGCAGACGTCCCTGCCGAAATGCTGTGCCATGACAGCAAAGGCTCCCGCCGGAAGGAACGGGCCGGCGGTGAGCCGTGCGTCCATCCGCCGCAGGCATTCTGCCAGGGCATCGAGACCCCAGTCCTTGCTCTGCAGGGAATCGAACACGGCGCCAGCATGCGTGTCGGCGATGGTTTCGGCATAGACAAAGCCTTCCGCGCCGGAGATGCCGGCCACCGCCTCAACAGCGACAGCAGGACACGGCAGTGGGATCGTAGCGAGCACCTCGCCGGGCCGGACCCCAAGGCACACAACCAGATCGGCTTGGCGCAGGAGTGTGGACTCGGTCGCCAGCTCAAGGCCCACGCCGGTATAGGGACCCGCAGCGTGTGGGAGGGTTTCGTTGATAACGCCCTTCGCCGCAGCCGTCGAGAAGCAGGGAATGACAAGCGCATTGAGCCGGCCGGACCAGCCCTTGCGCAGCGCCAGCGTCCCGGCAATGACCACAGGACGCTGAGCTGCATCGATCATCGCCAACACCCGCGCCACATCGCCGGCCGGCGCAAGTACGCTGTCCGGGCAGGGGGGCGGCGGCACCTCCTTCCCTCCGGTCAGCTCGAGCACGACCGGTGCCGGCACTTCGGCCTCGGCCCAACGGGCCATGTCGGCGAAGCCCGGGCCTCCCTCAGCGAACAGCCGCACCCCTTTGGACACCGGCTGCACAAGGGTGTGATGGTCGACGCGCTTATGCGCCTTGGTGGGACCGGCCTTGGGCCCGTAAGCCTCGACGATCGCCACCAGAGGGAAAGACTCGAACCAGGAGACGGCGAGCCCGGGAACCATGTTGACGAGACCTGGCCCCTTGATGCCCAGGCTCACCCCCGCCCGGCCGCTTAGGCGGCCGATGGTGCCGGCCATCATCGCAGCGACGCCCTCGAACTGGGTACGCACGAAGCTGACACCACGGCGCTCCAGTTCGTCGGCGAGGACCAGGCTGATCCCCGAGCCGGTGATGCCGAAGACGTGCTTGTTGCCTGCGGCCGCAATTTCGGCGGCGAGGTTCTGCATGTTGGGCATGGCTTATCCCAGGATGGTACGGATCTTCGCAGCAGCATGGGCGCAAACCAGCTTCACCGCGTCGGGGCTGTAGCCGCCGCAGTGCGGCGTGATCAGGATATTGTTGTTACGCTTCGCGTAGGCGATCAGTGGGTGGTCGGCAATTCCGGGCTCGCCTTCCAGAACATCCAGCCCTGCCGCGCCGAGGCGCCCGGACTCCAGCGCCTCCAGAAGGGCGGCCTCGTCGGCGATGGCGCCGCGCGAAGTGTTGATGAAGACTGCTCCGGGGCGGACCACGGCAAACATTTCCCGACTCACCATGCCCCGGGTGTCATCGCCGAGGTGGACATGTACGGAGATGAAGTCGCTCTCCGCCATCACTTCCGCGAGGCTGGCCTCGGCGACTCCCGCAGGCAGTTCCGGGCGCATCGGGTCGTATGCTGACACGCTCATCCCGAAAGCCTGCGCGTAGCGGGCCATCCAGCCGCCGATCCGGCCGCAGCCGATCAGGCCCAGGTGCCTGCCGTTGAGCATGATGCCCGGGAAATCCTCGCGCACCCAGTGTCCGGCGCGGGTGTGGGCTACCGCCGCGCACAGCCTGCGCGCGCACCCCATCAGCAGTGCCCAGGACAACTCCGCCGCCGGTGTGATGTTGCGCAGGACCTCAGGGTCTTCCTTGAGCGTCCGCACCGGTATCCCCCGGGCATTGATCTCGTCGCGCTCGATATGGTCGGATCCGGTGGTAGCACAGCTGATGACCCGCAGCTTGCATGCCGCGGCAACCATCGTGTTGGTGATGCGCACCTTCATCGACGCATCAAGCACCGCATCAGCGCCAACCAGCGCTTCGGCTACCGCAGCTGGATCTGCCGCGATATGGAGCACGTCGGCGACGCCTGCTAAAGCGCGGGCCGTTGCTTCGAATCCGGGCTCCCCGCCCAGGTAGATGACTGTTGCCATGATGATCTTCTCTTTCCGAATAAAGAATTCAATGAATCCGGGCAGCCCGCGGCACCAAGTCGCAGGCGGCTCATCCCCGTGGGTGCGGGTAACGACCGCTCAGGCGTTCCTCCGGGCCGCCCTTGTGCGCCGCTCCCGGCCCAGCAGCCAAGGACGGAGCTCGATGCGCGCTGCCGGCTGATCCACTCACTGCGTATGATGCTTGTGATGCATGGACCATCGCCGGGAGCGCGGCTCATTGCTGTTCGACGGCAAAGTGCAGGCGCTTCTGGATTTGGAATTCGGCCGTGGCGAGGATCTCGGCAATCCGCTCCCCGGCCTTGCCATCACCAAAGATGTCGGCACCGGGATAACGGCCATGCGCAAGTTGGACCCTGACCGCCGACTCTATCGCGGCGGCATCGTAGTCGACATGTATGACGTTCGCACCACACTGGCGCCCACCCTGGCGGGTGCCGATATTCACCGCCGGCACACCGAGGAACGAGCCCTCGCGCAACGCCGAGCTGGAATTTCCGACTTGGCAGGCGCAGTTGGCGATCAGCCGCACGTAGTCGTCGGGCGAGAAGTTCCGGTAAAAGTGAATGTAATCGGGCTTCTCGATCTCCCGGAAGATGCGCAACCCCTTCGACACGTCATCCGACCCCGCATCGACGTTGGGCCACAGCCATACCGCCTGCATCCGCAGTGCGGTGATCGCCTTGATGGTTTCCCGGATCTGGTTGAATCCCTTGCCGTATTCGGTGGTAACCGGGTGCTGCAGCACGACTAGGTAGGGTTTGTGCGGATCAAGGTCCGGGCCCACGCCCTTGTAGTGCAGGAACAGGTCGTCCGGCATGGCGAGATCGGTCTCG
>SXGU01091862.1_pt1 | contig 18742 bp, 17 predicted proteins | sample 3174531 | NCBI WGS metagenome assembly SXGU01 (sample SAMN11356863, study PRJNA531348) | freshwater metagenome | isolation source: freshwater sample F1-140 | place: China: Fuxian Lake, Yuxi | collected 2017-12-25 | reverse complement strand
TGGCGAATGGGCCGCCACGCTTCGTGAAGTGTTCGGCGAGTATCGCGCGCCGACCGGGGTGGGGTCGGTTGCGGCACCTCGCGGTAGCGACTTGCTCGCGGTGGCCCGGCGGTCCAGTGCCCTGCCCGGCGGTCCTCCTCGCTTGTTGGTTGCCAAACCCGGACTGGATGGACACTCGAGTGGGGCCGAGCAGATTGCGATAGCGGCACGCGACGCCGGCATGGAGGTGGTGTACGGAGGAATTCGCCTGACACCTCAACAAATCGCGGAGTCCGCACGAGACGAGGATCCCGATGTGATTGGACTCTCGATTCTCTCCGGCTCGCACCAAGCGCTGGTTCCCGATGTGTTGCGCGAATTGAAGTCCGTCGGTGTCGACGTTCCCGTCGTGGTGGGCGGCATCATTCCCGACGACGATCGCGAGTCACTCCTGGCGGCTGGAGTTGCGGCGGTCTATACGCCCAAGGACTATGCGGTTGCCAGAATCATGTCGGACATCGTCGACATCGTCGAGCGTCACCGCGCCTGAACCAACCGCCCTACGGCAGCATCGTGGTGGACGGTGCAACGGGTACGAAGCCCGTGGCCGGCGGCATCACCAGTTCGTCACCGGCTTCGACCCGGTCGGGGTTCGCGATGCCGTTCAGGTCCATGAGTGCCTGCATGTCCACCTGAAAACTGGACGCGATCGCAAAGAGCGTGTCGCCCCGTTGCACCACGTAGGTGATCGGTGGTTGATACACGGTGGTGGTCGTCGTGGTCGTCGTGGTTGCGACGGTCGTTGGGGTGGCCACCACCCCAGAGTCGTTTCGTTGGGCAAAAAACAAAGCCAGTGCACCGGAAACGACGGTGACCGCAAGCAACGTCCACTGCAGTCGTCCTCGAAGAAACATCGAGTTCATGATAGGAGTGCGATTCGCAGTCGGTTGTATCTCGCAACGACGATGCATGGCGCGTTGACCGCAATTCCAAATGACACGTGAATGGGAATCCACCAACCCCGACTCCATGTCATCACCAGCGGCACCACCAGGAGCAACGCCCAATGCACGCGTTCGGCTCGCAGGGATTCGGCGGCAAACCGTTCGAGTCCACCGTCACTTCGCCGTGGGAGTCGGCGTTTGCTCATGCCGCCAAACCATGTCCCGGCTTCCGGTAGCAGATCCTTCCAGTAATGCACGTGGAGAACCCGCTCGTACAACGACCGTTGGTCCAAATTCCTCAGTCGCGTAATCAATCCGGGAGCTCGCATCTTTCTCCAGTCTCTGCTCGCATACCACCAACCGATCGACACGCCGCACGCGAGCCACACTGCAACGTTCAGTGCTACGGCATTGACGGAGAAATCATTCATGTCCGAGTACCACTCGGCGCGTCGCGCTCAGCGACGGGCGTCCATGAACATCCCGCGCAGCGCCTGATAGTTCTCGATGCAGTGTCCTGCCCCGAGCACCACCGCTTCCAGCGGCTGCGGTGAGAGTTGTACCGGCACCTTGGTCTCAAGTTGCAGTCGTTCGGGAAGGCCGCGCAACAGCGCACCACCGCCAACGAGGTAGATGCCCCGCTGCAGTAGGTCTTGTGCAAGCTCGGGCGGCGTAAGACTGAGGCACTCCTTGACGGAATCGATCATCTGGGTTACCACTTCATCGAGCGCTTCACGAATTTCCGCTGCGGTCAGAACGACGGTCTTCGGCAACCCGGTGACGAGATCACGGCCCTTCACTTCGGCGTCGCGATCGCCCGATGACGGTTGCGCGCTGCCGATCTGCTTCTTGATCTCCTCAGCCGTACGTTCACCGATCGCCAAGCCGTGCTCCTTGCGCACCCATCCCTGAATCGCCTCGTCCATGGTGAAGCCTCCGACTCGTTCTGCTCGCAGGGTGACGATGCCACCAAGACTGATGACCGCGGTTTCCGTCGTTCCTCCTCCGATGTCCACCACCATGTTGGCAATTGGCTCCTCGATGGGAAGATCCGCTCCGATTGCAGCCGCCATCGGTTGTTCGAGCAATTGCGCGTCGGCGGCACCCGCGCGGCGCGTTGCCTCCGTGACGGCACGACGTTCAACTTCGGTGATTGCGGATGGGACGCAGATCAGGACTTTCGGGCGGGCAAATCGAGACACGCCGGCCCGTTTGAGGAGCAGGCGAATCATTTGTTCCGTGGTCTCGAAATCGGTGATGGCACCTCCCCGCAAAGGCCGAACAGCCACGATGAAACTCGGTGTCCGACCGATCATGTCCCAAGCCTCGTGTCCGGTGGCCAAGACTTCGTTTGTCCGGCGATTCTTCGCGATAACTGTCGGCTCATTCATGATGATGCCCTCGCCTTGCTTGTACACGAGGGTGTTGGCCGTACCGAGGTCAATCGCGAGGTCACGTGCCACGGTCAGTTCCCCTGTCTCTGTTCGCGAGCGATTCGAATCTGCTCACGCAGGTGGCCCCGTGAGTCGTCCGACAATGCGTCGAGATGACGCCGAAATTGTGCGGCACCGTCGACCGGTTTGGAGCGACGTTGATCGGTGGCAACGAGGTACGCCAAGGCTCCGGCTGACGTGATGGATATGGCTGCGAACACGAGGCTCGTCACCGAGGTGGCCGCAATCATGCACCCATCCGAATGGTCGACGACTCGACCGTGGATGCGGGCACTGGTTTCACGGCGTTGGTACCCCAATCGGATCCACCACTCCACACTTCCTTCTTCCAGATCGGTGCGCTCCGCTTCAATGCGTCGATACAGAACCGCGCCGCATCGAACGCCTCGGGGCGATGAGGTGCGGAAACCACCACCACCACCGATGACTCCGTGAGTGCGAGGTCCCCGAGTCGGTGGACCAACCCGACACGACCCAACGAGGGAAATCGTCGCCGAGCCTCGCCGATGATCTGGCGCATGACGTTCACCGCTGCTTCGTCGTATGCCTCGTACGTGAGTGCCGTCACACCGGACCGATCCTCTGCGTGGTCTCGGACGGTTCCGGAAAACAGAACGACTGCACCGCATTCCGGGAGGAGCGCCCAATCATACAAATCGGCAACGTCGATGGTCTCGTTCACCACCTCGACGCGGTCGTGCTTCATCGAGGTTCAGCGTACTTGTGAACACTCATAGGCTCTAGGCGCGTGGCTGATGACGAGACGCCGAATCCGTTCAACAATCCGTTGTTTGCGCAGTTTCAACGCGCGATGTCCGCTCAAGGTCCCCTCCAGTGGGACGTGGCGCGTCAAACGGCGATGATGTCGGCCACGCAAGGCAGGACGGAATCGAACGTCGATCCCCAGAGACGAATCTCCGTGGAGAGGTTGGCGGCCGTCGCACAGATGCACGCGGCTGACGTCACTGGACTCGCGGTTCCCGATCCGACGACCCTCGAGGTGGTCGGTCGTGCCACATGGGTGAATCTCACGCTCGAAGCATGGAAGCCCTATTTTGCCGCACTTGCGCAAGCGATTACTGCCGCACCCGAATCGGAAGTCGGCGATGATGACGCGGAAGAACCGATGATGAAGATGCTCGCCAACATGGGCAGGATGATCGCCCCGTCCATGTTGGGAATGTCGGTGGGGACCCTGGTCGGTCGGCTCGCAGTTAATACGTTCGGCCAATTCGACCTACCACTACCTCGCGAGACGCCCGGACGTCTCCGAATCGTCGTTGGGAACGTCGACGAATTCGCCGACGAATGGTCCATCCCCCGCGAAGATATGACGATGTGGGCCCTCGTGCACGAACTTGTGAGTGCAGCGATACTCGCCACGACACACGTCAACGTCGCACTACGAACGTTGATCATCGACTTCGCAAGTGGATTCCGCCCGAATCCCGGCGGCTTGTCCGAGAGCATCGGTCAACTCGATGTCTCCTCGGGTGATCCGATGAAGATTCTCGACTCCTTGTTGTCGGATCCGACCGTGCTACTGGGCGCTCATCGATCCCCGGCCCAAGATCGAGTGGCTCCCACGCTTGACGCAGCAATCACGGCAATCGTGGGCTACATCGATCATTGCGTCGACCGTGCCTGTGCGCGAGTGCTCGGTGGTGAGTCAAGGATTGCAGAAGCCGTGCGTCGACGACGTGTTGCCCAGTCGACCGACCGAATCTTCGTCGAGCGACTCCTTGGCATCGACCTGACTCCCGAGCGAGTTGCCCTCGCCCAGCAGTTCGTTTCCGGCGTGCTCGAACGCGCGGGGGAAACGGGATTGGCGCAGTTGGCGGGACGACCGGGCTCGCTACCCACACCCGCCGAGATCATCGCACCGGGACTTTGGCTGGCTCGCCTCGAGGGCTAGACGGGTCGCTCGAATTTGTATCCCAGTCCGCGGATCGTGAGAATCGCGGTTGGATTGCCAGGGTCGGATTCCACCTTGGAGCGCAACCGCTTGATGTGCACGTCGAGCGTCTTGGTGTCACCGTAGTAGTCACTGCCCCACACGCGGTCGATGAGAGTGTCCCGGGTCATCACGCGACCAGCATTGGCGATCAACACATACAGCAATTCGAACTCCTTCAGCGGCAACTTGGTGACCTGACCACGCACCGTCACCACATGCTGCTCGGGATCGATGGCTACTTCTCCGACGTTGATGCTGGTACCCGAATCCACGACACCACTCTCCACGACGCCGCTCCGCCGCAGCGCCGCCCGCACGCGAGCAACGAGTTCCCGGATTCGGTACGGCGTGACGATGTAGTCGTCGGCGCCCACCTCGAGTCCAACGACGGTGTCTATTTCGGTGCCTTTGGCCGACACCATGATGATTGGAACCTGGCTCTTCTTGCGAATCTCGCGACATACGTCGGTTCCCGACACTTTCGGAAGCATCACGTCGAGGAGCACGATGTCCGGGTTCACGCGGTCGAAGTTCGAGAGGGCCTCCGCACCATCTCGTGCCACCTCGACGCCGAAACCCTCACGTTGGAGTCCAACGACGAGCGCATCGATGAACGCTTCCTCGTCTTCAACCACCATGACGGTCTGTGTTGCGTTCGCATTCATACCGAGACTCTCCTTTCGCCGACTTGTTCGTCGACGAGATCGTTGTTGTGCGCCGAAACCTCGCGTGGCAGCACCATCGTGAAGGTGGAGCCACGACCTTCTTCGGAAACCACCGACACGGTCCCTCCGTGGTTGGATACCACGTGTCGCACGATCGAAAGACCGAGACCCGATCCTCCCGTGCTGCGGGAACGTGCGCGGTCCACCCGATAGAAGCGCTCGAAGATTCGCTGGTGATCCTTGGCCGCGATACCGATTCCTTGGTCAATCACGGCAATGCTCACCAACTCCGCGGTGGCCTGCACTTCGATCAGTACTTTCTTCCCGTCACCGCTGTACTTCACGGCGTTGGTGATCAGGTTCTCCAATGCCGAAACGAGTTGCATCCGATCGCCGAGAACTCGAACGCGCTCGTCATTCTTTGCTTCGAGCGTCACACCCGAGCGCATCGCCTCGTGCTGCAGCCGGGAAACCACCTCGTGGACCACTTCGTTCACCACGACGGGTTCCCAACCGTCGGCCCCTCCGAATTCGATCCGGGAGAGATCGAGTAGGTCGTCGACGATCCGCGACAACCGGTACGACTCGTCGACGATCCGCGAGGTCAAGCGTTCTATGACTTGCGGATCGGTCTCACCGATCATCGTGTCGGCGAGCGCGGCGATTCCACCGATCGGCGTCTTCAGCTCATGGCTGAGGTTGGCAACGAAATCCGTCCGTACGGTATCGACCCGAGCCTGCTCGGTGACATCCTCGATCGTTGCCACGAGCTTGCCGTCCGCTAAGCGCCTCGTTCGGAGGTCGAACGAACGCGAAGGCGACCCTGCCGTGTCGAACCGACGATACTGCGGGTCGGCACCCACGGTGCCGCGCAACAACACCATGATCGCCTCGTCGACCAGTACATCGATGTGCCTGACTCCGCTGATGGATTCGGCTGCTGCATTCTTGAAGACAATGTTCGCATTCGAGTCGGTGATCACGACGCCGCTCGGAAGCGAATGGAGTGCTGCGGTCAAGACTCCGTCCAACTTGCCCAACGAATCGGTCGCCGCCGCAGATGTTGAGGGTGGTGTCGCAATCGGAGTGACTTGCGCGATGTTCGTGTTCGTCGCACCGCTCTTAGTCGCCGCGAGCACTCGTCGTCTGGCGACGGAGACTCCCAGCGCGGCGCCGACGAGGAACGTCACAATGGCGAGGAGGTAACTCATCGCGTCTCGACGCTTAGCCCTGTGTTATCGGATACTCGCCGGTCGCGTCCCGCTGGCGTTGGCGCTGGATTGCTCGAAGCTCCGGCTTCCAACCAGTGAGTGCGAATTGCACCCGCTCACCGACGTTCACGGCATGGTCCCCGATTCGTTCGTAGAACCGCGCCACGATGGCAAGTTGTACGGCCAGCTGCAGGTCCATTCGCTCGCGTGCGTGTGTCTCAAAGATTGCCTGAATGAACTGTCGGTGCAACGCATCGAGGAATGAGTCCATGTCCTCGATTGCCGCCGCGGTGGCGGCATCATTCTCAGCGAACGAGTTGATGGCTGCTTGGTACAACTGCTCTGCCTGCTCGCTCATCTTGGAGATGAGACCTCGCAGGACGGGATCGATCTCCTTTCCATAGATTCGTCGAGCAGCCTTGCAGATATTGACGGCGAGATCTGCCGAACGCTCGAGGTCGAGGGTGATCTTGAGGATGGAGACCAACTGGCGCAACTCGCCGGCTACGGGCGCCTGAAGGGCGAGGATCTCGAACGTTCGAACTTCGATGTCGTGGGCACGGGCGTCGATTTCATCGTCCGACTGCACGAGGTAATCGGCTCCCTCCAGGTCGCCGCTGAGCAGCACGTTGGTGGCTCGCGGTACCGCTTCGATGACGGAGGCCCCCAGGCGGACGACGAGCGCCCGCAGTTCATCGAGCTCGGAATGGTACGACTTACGGGTCTCTTCCATGGTGTCTACGGTAGGCACGCTACGCCTTGCCTGCCCGTGCAGTTGTTCAGAAATCTAAACGAGCGCTGGACGACCACTGAACACTCGGTGAACGGCCACCAAGACCTCGCTATCTCCGAAACACCTAGCGCGACTGGGTGGCGACGACCCATTCGTACAGCTGCCGTTGGGCGTCGTTGGGAGTGTGGTGCTGACCGACCTGGGTCCACGCGTTGTCGGGACCGAGTCGATAGTGGACATTGGAGTCATCCATGAGGAATCCAAGCGCGGTATCCAACCACGCCCGATGTTTCGGATGAGTGAGCCGCACCAGGGTTTCCACCCGACCCGCCAAGTTTCGAATCATGAGATCGGCCGAACCGATCAAATGCAACGGCTCGTCACCGACGTGACCATGACCGAATCGGTAGATGCGCGAATGTTCGAGGTACCTCCCGAGCACCGACCTGACCGCGATGTTGTCCGAAAGTCCGGGAACTCCGGCCCGCATGCAGCAGAGTCCCCGAACCACGAGGTCGACCTTCACACCCGCTGCGCTCGCGGCATAGAGCGCTCGAATGACCTCGGGGTCTTGTACCGCATTCAATTTGAGGGTGATCCTGCCCTTGTCTGCAAAGGTCGCTTCGTGTTCGATCAAGGCGATGATCTCGGACTTCAACTGATGTGGAGCCACGAAGAGTTGCTCGTAGTGCGGTTCTCGACCGTAACCAGTCAGATAATTGAACAATTGCGTGGCGTCGCGACCGACGGCATCCTCACAAGTAAAGAATCCGATGTCCTCGTATATTCGCGCCGTCACCGAGTTGTAGTTTCCCGTAGCCAAATGGACGTACCTTCGAATTCCGCCCGCTTCCTCGCGCACGACCAAGATGCATTTGGCGTGCGTTTTCAAGCCGACGAGGCCGTAATTCACGTGAACGCCGGCTAGTTCGAGTTCTCTCGCCCAACTGACGTTTCTGGCTTCATCAAACCGCGCCTTCAACTCGAGCACCACCGCCACCTGCTTTCCCGCCTCGGCAGCGCGAATCAGGTGCCGAGCAATCTGACTATCACCCGAGGTGCGGTACAGCGTCATCTTGATCGAAAGCACCTTCGGATCTCGTGCTGCCTGCTCCACGAAAGTCTCGGTCGACGACGCAAATGACTCGTACGGATGATGCACCAGCAACTGTCGGGAACGAATGACGTCGAATACGGACTTTCCTGCTTCATCGGCGGCCGCCAGTCGACCTGCGGTGACGGGAGCCCAGGGCTTGAATCGCAGTTTCGGTACGTCGAGGTTCGCCAACTGCTGCAGGGCGGAGAGCTCGATGAAGGACTCGTGCCGAATGACATCGACTGGATCGAGCTCAAGTTCGGCGCACATCATCGCAAGTGTCGATTCGCGAATGTTCGACTGCACCTCGAGACGAACCGCCCTACCGAAACGACGACGACGAAGTTCCATCTCAACTGCGGCTAGCAGGTCTTCGGCATCCTCGTCGTCCAGGGAAAGATCGGCATTCCTCGTCACTCGAAATCGCGAGACACCGACGATTTCCATTCCAGGGAAAAGACGGTCCAGATGCGCTTCGACGAGATCCTCCAGAAGGATGAAGTCCTGGGACTCGGGTACCGGAATGAACCTTGGGAAGTTCCGGGGAATCTTGACGCGAGCGAACCGTTCCTCGCCCGAGTCGGAGTCGCGAACCGTTACGGCAAGGTTGAGTGCCAAGTTCGAGATGTACGGACAAGGGTGGGAAGGGTCGACGGCAAGCGGGGTGAGTATGGGGAAGATTCGATTCTCGAAGTCCGTGGTCAGGCTCTCTCGAAGTCTCTTACCGAGCCTCGACCATTTCAGAATTCGAACGCCGTTGGCTGACAATGCCGGAAGCAGTTCGCCCGAGAGGAGTCGCTCTTGCCGCACGACGAATTGTTGAACACGGGCAGAGATCTCAGCCAACTGCTGGACGGGTGACCGTCCATCGAGGCTGGGCTCGGTGACTTCGGCTGCAATCTGGTCGTGGAGTGCGGCCACTCGCACCTGATAAAACTCATCCAAATTGGAAGCGCTGATGGAAAGAAACCGAATCCGCTCCAAGAGCGGCAGCTCTTCGGCGACAGCCAGCGAGAGAACACGCTCGTTGAAGTCGAGCCAGCTCAATTCACGGTTGATGAACACGGATTGGATACCTGCACCGTATTCAGCGCCCTGGGGGAGCGTTCTTGGGTTCGATCGATTTTCCCGCGGCGTCATGGAAGTTTCATACGATGTTCACGACCGTTGAGCCGAATCATTCGGGTTCATCGGATCGACCTCGGTAAAACTCAGCCTGACGCTCGGGCGATCCGAATAGCCCGAGTTGCGCAAAACCTAGTTGTTGACTTCTGCGGGAAACCATTCGACGCTGACGCCCTCGTTCTCGGCATCCTTGTTGACGCGCTCACGGTTGCGACGGAATTGGCTGTCCTTCATGGGTACGTACAGCAGTCGCATGTACGCCCGCCGGGCAAATTCATCGATGAGTTCGGGATCGCCGTAATCGCCGACGATCTCCCAGTGCGGGTACACCGGACCCGTGTAGGTGATGCGAATATGGGCTCGGGGTGGTGCTTTGGTGACGTCGGACATCGAAACTCCTTGAATGAGGAAGGCTATCGTCGGAACGAGTGAGCGAGCTCGTTGCGGCCCTGGACATCGGCACCAACAGTTTTCATCTCGTCGTCGCCAAGCCAGTCCCCGGGGGATTTGAGGTGGTGACCCGAGAGAAGGACGTGGTCCGCTTGGGTCACGGTGGTGGCGACATGAAGGAACTCACCGACGAAGCAATCGAACGCGGGGTGCGCAGTCTCACCCGAATGGCAGAAATCGCCTCCTCTCACGAGGCAGAGGTCCGCGCTGTCGCAACGAGTGCCGTACGCGAGGCCAAGAATCGTTCGGATTTCATCAAGCAAGTGCGCAAGGCCACCGGCATCGAGATCGAAGTCATCTCCGGTGTGGAAGAAGCACGTCTCATCCATCTCGGTGTCGTGAATGCCATCGGAATCCACGATCAATCAATGTTCGTTTGCGATATCGGTGGTGGTAGCACCGAGGTAGTCGTCGGTCTCGACGACGAAGTCCTGTTTGCCCGCAGCTTCAAGCTCGGCGCGGTCCGACTCACGGATCGCTTCTTTGCGAGTACGACCCTTCATCCGAGTGCGATCCCCAGTTGCCGCTCCTTCATCCGATCAACGCTGTCTGTCGTTGCCCCGGAGGTACACGAGCTCGGTTTCGAAGCCGTTGCCACCTCGTCGGGTACCGCCGAGACGATTGCAAAGATGATTCTGTTGGCGCGCGGCATACCGGAGCCGAAGTCCATGAACCGGTTCGAGTTCACCGCCGACGAAGTTCGCGCGGTGGTTACTTCATTGCAGCGAGTACCGACTATCGACGAACGGGTCAAACGTTTCGGTCTCGAACCCAATCGGGCGGACATCATCCTCGCCGGTGCCCTGATCCTCGAGGGCATCGTCGACACCTTCGGATTGAAAACGCTCATGTTCTCCGACTACGCACTACGGGAGGGACTGTTGCTCGATACGTTGCGACGTGAAGGTCTCATCGAGGTCGATGAGGATCATGACGCGGCACGACGCAGCGTCCAACAACTCGCGGATCGATGCGACGACCGTCCCGAACATTCACAGCACGTTGCCGAACTGGCCGGGCAGTTGTTCGACGAACTCGAGGAGCCGCTCAACCTGCGGCCCGAATGGCGCCGCTACCTGGAATTTGCGAGCCTCCTCGCGAATGTCGGCGTGGTGGTGTCACATGCCAAGCACCATTTGCATTCCTACTACTTGATTCGAAATTCCGAACTCATGGGTCTCACCGACCGCGAGGTGGAGATCGTTGCACAGGTGGCCCGCTACCACCGCAAGAGCGTCCCAAAGCCCGAACATGCGGAGTTCGCCGCCCTCACCGCTGCCGACCAGCGGATCGTGCGCACCCTGGCCGCAATTCTCCGCGTCGCAGTCGGTTTGGATCGCACGTACGACGCCCGCGTCAAGACGGCGACCGCAAAACTCGGATCCACTGAACTGGTCATTACCGCTAAGTCACGCGGAAAAAAGAGCGATATTTCCCTCAACCTCTATGCTGCGAACGAACGCAAGGGTCTTCTTGCCGATGTGAGCAAACGAAGAGTGAAATTCCTCGAGGCGTAGGCCCCGATCATTGCGCCAGAGGGGGTCGATGCCCTATGCCTGCGGAGTAGCGCCGCTCTCGGGCTTGGATTCCTTGGCCACTTCGGCATTTCCTTCGGACAGGCCCTTTTTCAATTCGCCTTGCGCTCTACCGAGATTGCGCGCAATCTTCGGGAGTCGCGAGCCTCCGAACAGCACGACAACGAGGGCAACGATGATCCAAATCTCCGGTCCGCCTGGCATACCCGTACCTTACCAGCGGTCAGGCCGTCGCGGAACTGCGATTGGCTTGGGCACGCTGACGACGTAGGCGACGACGCTCGCGTTCCGAGAGTCCACCCCAGATTCCGAACTTCTCGCCGTTTTCCAAGGCATATTCCAGGCACTGCTGTCGCACCTCGCAACCCCTGCATACTTCCTTGGCTTCGCGGGTCGATGCTCCACGTTCCGGAAAGAAGAGGTCGGGATCGACTCCCAAACAATTCGCCTGGTCCTGCCATGCGCGGTCGTCACCTTCCGACGCTTCGATTCGTTGACTCACTGACCCCTTCTTCCTACCCCGCCCAAATAACAGCCATGTGATTCTGACAGATGGACGGGGACCTTTGCAAGTCGGAGTCGAGTCTCAACTTGCGCGTCGCCCGCGACTCTTCCGCAACGACCGCTTGTGTTCCAGAAAGTCCACGAGCACGTACTCGCCGAGCGTCTCTGGGGTCGTGAAGAATGCACGACCCTTGTTGATTGCCGTCAGTTGCTCGATGAAACTTCGCAAAGCGCCCGTGGCGTCCAACATGAAGGTGTTGATACGGATGTCGTCACGAGTGCAACGCATGACCTCGCGGAGCGTGGTTTCAATCGTGGAATAGGCGGGCGGATAACTGAAGAACACCTCGCCATCGGTTTGAATGTGGGCCGTCGGCTCGCCATCGGTGATCATGATGATTTGCTTGGTTCCCGACTGACGAGCCAGCATGCGACGGGCAAGTGCAAAACCATGCTGCATATTGGTGCCATAGACGAAATCCCACGACACCTCGGGCAACTGTTCGTGGCGCAACTCGCGTGCCGTCTCGCTGAAGCCGACGAGACCCAGGTAGTCCCGAGGAAATTGCGATGAAATCAGGGAGTGCAGCGCCATCGCCACCTTCTTTGCCGGCAGGAAGTTGTCGCGCATCGGCATGGAGAGCGATAAGTCGACCATGAGGACCGTGGATGACCGCGTGAGCTGTTCCGTCTGGTCGATTTCGAAGTCCTCTGGGGATAGCCGGAGTGGTAAGCCACCGCCCTGCCGTCGGAGGGTATTGCGCAGGGTCTGCTGGAGGTCCAGATGAAAGGGGTCTCCATATTCATACGGCTTGGTGTCATGGGCACGTTCGTGTCCGGCGCCGATGCGCTCGATTCGATGCTGCCCTAGGGCATCACGCTCGAGTTGACCAAATAGGTCGCGCAGCGCCTGCTTACCGATGCTGCGCAGTCCGCGCGGCGTGAGTTCCAGACGTCCCTCCTTCTGGTCGACCAGACCCGCCTGGCGTAACTGTTCGGTGAGTCGGGCAAGGCGGTCGAGGGACTCCGCGGTCACGTCCCCGAGCAGTTCACGCACCCTGTCGAGATCAACCTCCTGCAGGGCAGATGGCGACGTCGCCTGTTGGAGGAATCGTTCGAGATCATCCAGATCACTCAATTCCTGCATACTTCTCAATGCGTCGCTGAACGGCATGGGTTGGTCTCCCGTGAACTCCTCGGACTCACCCCAACCCAGACTCGGAAACATCGCCTGCATGTTGGCCGAGAGACGCGCCATCTGGTCGCGAATCTCACCGTCTCCCAGCATCTGCTCGGTCAGGTCTTGCAGTTCGGCTCGTTGTTCGGGAGTCATCGAGTTGAGCAGTGCCTGAGCGGCAGCCATGCGTTTGGCGATGAGTTCGAGCAACTCATCGAGGGTCGACGGGTTCTCCGGGAAGAAGTCGCCGAACTTCTTCATGAAGTCCTCGAATCGTGGATCCTCGCCGCGTTGTCGCCGCTCGATCATGTCGTTGAGCGCCCTCATCATTTCGTTCATTGCGGCAAGTGACTCGGGTGTCATGCTCTCGATTGCACTCGACACCTGTTCGAATTGACGTTTGGAGAGTTGGTCACGGAGACGCTCCGACAAACGCTCGAAACGTTGCTGCGCCTCCGCGGACTGAAAGTCGTAGTGCGATAGCTCATCGATCTTCGCGGCCAGGTCGTCGGGCAGCATGTCGAGACGCAGTCGTCGTTCCATCGCCGAGTCTCGGGCGACCTCGGCCCGCCGCTGATCTCCCGACTGCTCGGCGGCCCGTTCGACGGAGTCGATTGCCAAGCGCTCCTCGTCTACGATGTCGTTGAGTTCGTTCGCTACATCGTCGAATTCGTGACCGATGTTGCCCCGCTCACGAATCTCGTTGCGCTTCTGACGCAATCGCTCCAGTGCTTGTCGCACTCCTTCGATGTTTCGACCGTTTCGGTCTCGCATACCCTGCTGCATGATTCGACGAAGTGCCGCAGTGGGATCGCCATGGTGGATGAGTTCGTCGGTGAGCTCGCTCATCACCGAATCGGCGTCGAGCTCGAATCCCTTCTGACTGCCATCCCAACGCGAATAGGTGAATCGAAGGGCCACGTGCGAACCGTAGCATTGGGACCACGATGCGTTACCCACGCACGATCATTTTCGTCGACCTCTCTGGATTTACTTCGTTCATTCAACGTACGGACGACGAACAGGCCAAGGCGATGCTCAAGGACTTTCGAGAGGTCTCCCGAGATCTCGCATCAGAGGTCGGTGTGCGCATCGCCAAACACCTCGGTGACGGATTCATGGCCATCGCCGTCGAACAGAACGCCGGCGTCATCTTCTCCCTCGAGCTCCAACGACGATTCGCCGAGCGCCTCGGTGAGTTGCGCCTCCGTATCGGAATTGCGACCGGACCAATCATCCTGTTCGAAGGCGAGGATTACATCGGAGAGGCACCGAATCTGGCGTCGCGTTTGTGCGACGAGGCAGCCAACTACGGCGTACTCATGCCCACTGCCCAAGCGGTACATCTTCCCGACGGAATCACCGCCGAGCCCGTGGGCTACCTTCCGCTGCGCGGGTTCGACAATCCGGTGCACGCCTCACGTTTGGTGGGGATTGCACCGACGAAGTACCGGAACGACACGGACGAACATTGGACTCGCACACCGTTCGCGGTGTGAGCCCTTCGGGAACTACACGGTCGTAGAGCGCGATCGGTACACCGAACGACCCCCGGATGCGTCCTTGTTGAGTCGTTTCGCCAAGTGCAAACCCTCCAGGACGAATTCAACGGCGCTCGCCACGACGGCGGGTGACTCGTCGCCGTCACCGAGCTTCACGGCCAGCGTTCTCAACTCGGGTACTTGCTTGGCAAACTCCAGGAGATCCTGCGATGAAACATCCTCGCCGGTGTTGGCCACCGCCCCGGCTTCGAACGCTGCCACGATCTCCTTGGTCTTGTCGCCGGTGACGCGTCGCTTGTACACCTGCAACACGGCCCCACGGACGATCTGCTCGAACACCGCACCCTCACGGCCGTCTTCGACGCTCTCGATCTCGATCTTCCCTGCCGTCGATGCCACCAATGCGTCTAGGTCGCTCACCCGCGGTGCCACCGCGGTCTCTCCTGCGCGTAGGGCCCGACGAACGGCATTCGCTGCCAACAACTCGTGGTTGCTCACCGAAACTCGTACGCTCACGCCACTGCGCTGACTGACGTTGGCGTTCGCACGGGCGAGGTGACTGATCTCCGCGACGATCTCCTCCATGAATGCTGGATAGTGCACCTGCACGTCACCGATGGTGGCTGAACGCGCCTCCTGGCGGACGATCTGCATCTCCGTGGGGACGTCCAGTGGATAGTGCGTTCGAATCTGGCTACCGAATCGATCCTTCAAGGGCGTGATGATTCGACCCCTGTTCGTGTAGTCCTCGGGATTGGCGGAAGCCACGAGCAACACGTCGAGCGGCAATCTGATCTTGTACCCGCGTACTTGCACGTCGCGTTCCTCCAGAACGTTGAGTAGCCCAACCTGAATTCGCTCCGAGAGGTCGGGCAATTCGTTGATGGCGAAAATGCCGCGGTTCGTCCGCGGGACCAGTCCGTAATGCAGCGTCAACTCGTCGCTCAGGTACCTGCCCTCGGCGACCTTGATGGGATCGACTTCACCGATGAGATCGGCTATCGAGGTGTCGGGTGTGGCCAGTTTTTCCCCGTACCGGTCGTCTCGATGAATCCACGCAATCGGCGTGGCGTCACCGAGTTCGGCGACGGTGTCACGGGCGTGCCTCGAGACGGGATGGTAGGGGTCGTCGTTGATTTCGCTTCCAGCGACGATCGGCATCCACTCATCGAGCAAACCGGTGAGTGAACGGATGAGCCTCGTCTTGCCCTGGCCCCGCTCGCCGAGAAAGACGATGTCGTGTCCGGCAAGGAGCGCATTGTGCAACTGGGGCATCACGGTGTCGTCGTACCCGAGGATGCTGTCACTCAAGGGCTGTCCCGCTCGGATTCGTGCGACGGAGTTCTCGCGAATCTCTTCCTTGACCGAACGCGATTTCCAGCCAGACGACTTGAGCTGTCCGAGGGTTGCAGGCATAGGTTTCATCGTCCCTCACCGTAGACGGTGCACGAACTCGGCTCGCAGTCAGGCTGGTGTTTTCAATACCTACTTGCTGGTCTTGACGGTGGTCTTCGTCGTTGCCGAGTCGCTCGTTGAACGTTGACCCGACTTGGTGGTGGACGACTTCCCTGCGGCGGACCGCGTGCCGGTCGCCGACTTGGTCGTCGTTCGTACGGCCGTCCTCACCGTCGTCGTTGTCGAACCCGACTTGCCGAGGCTCGGTATCCCGTTCGAGGCACCGACTGCTGGACCGGCGTCCAAGTCCGTTGGTGTCGGCGTTGCCATCACTTCGCCCGTGCGGGTAACAACGACGACTTGCACATCGTCGGAAGAAGATCCCTGAGCCGGAATGAGCAGGCTCTTGGCTTCATCCGGTGTCACCGACTTGACGAGTTGGCCGTCTTTGTACACGTGCACGAGCGATCCCTTCGGTGCGACGACCTCCACCTTGACGTTTCGACCAATCGTGCGAATGGCTGCCGCGAGTTGACGAACCGAAGCCGACAACGCGGGCGTCGGACTACCCACGACGGGTCGCACTCCGGCGGCCGGGGGCCGCGGAGCAACGACGGACGGTCCGGCGCCTGGTGACGACGCTGCAGGCGACGCACCCGACGTGCTCGGCACCGTCGTCGACGTTGTCGTTGGATTGACCGTCGTCGACGGTGGAGGCAGCGTGGTTGTCGGCGCCGCACGCGGCACCGTCGTCGCTGGTTCCTCGTCGCCGCCACCGCCGTCACCGCCGTCACCTCCACCACCCGAAGGGACCGTGGTCGTCGTCACCATCGTTGTGGTGGTCGTGGTGGTCGTGGCAGGTGCGTCGTCCTCGGCGTTCGGCGCAGGCGTCAGCAGGGCATACACCAGCCGATTGAGGGAACCGGTTCCAGGATTGGTGACGACGTTGCGAGTTGCAGAAGTGGCAATCGCCGACGACACCTCGGCAGGTGTAAGGGCAGGATTCTGTGACAAGGCCAAAGCGGCGACTCCAGCCACGTGCGGTGCGGCCATCGACGTACCCGACATCGTGCGGGTGGCCGTGTCCGACGAATGTCCCGCCGACACGATGCTCGATCCGGGTGCGAACACGTCGAGGCAGGAGCCGAAGTTCGAGAAGGACGATCGATCATCGCTCGATGTAGTGGACCCGACCGTGATCGCGAGCGGTTCACCGGCAGGTGACACGGTGCATGCACTGACGTTGGAGTTTCCGGCTGCCACCACGAAGGTGACGCCATCGGAGATACCGCGAGAGACGGCCAAGTCGAGAGCCGCCGAGCGAGGTCCGCCGAGACTCATGTTTGCAACGGCCGGCACCCCGGCTTGATGGTGGTTGATGATCCAATCGACTCCCGCGATGATGTCGGAGGTGGACCCCGAACCGCTGCAGTTCATCACCCGCACCGGCACGATCAGCGCGGCGGGCGCCACTCCATAGTTGGTGCCGGCGATGGTTCCCGCGACGTGTGTGCCGTGACCATGGCAGTCGTTGCTGCCGTTGCCGTCACTGACCGTGGAGAATCCACTCGTGACGCGCCCTGTCAGCTCGCTGTGGGTTGCGCGAACTCCGGTGTCCACGACGTAGGCCGTCACTCCCGAACCGGACTGTGTGCGCGCGTAGCGGGTGTCGAGCGGGAGTGAGCGCTGGTCGATGCGGTCCAGTCCCCAGGCCAACGTCGTCACCCCATCGTTCGATTCCGCACGGGGAGTCACGGGGTCGGATGGTGAAGAAGCATCGCTCGTACCCGCACTGTTCGTGGCGGTCACGGTGAAGGAGTACGCGGTTCCATTGGTGAGTCCGGTCAACGCACAGGTCAGTGCGCCCGCCGTTGCACAGGTGCGACCGCCTGGTGACGCCGTTGCGGTGTATCCCGTGATCGCCGCCCCGCCGTCAGACGAAGGTGCCGACCAGTAGATGGTCGCCTGGCCATTGCCGGCTACCGCGCGCACGCCCGACGGCACCGAGGGCTTCTGTACCGGTGGCGCCTCGGTGAACGTCCAGTTCAACACCGTCGAGCCCTTTCTGCTGCCGTACCCGTCGATGGCCACCCAGTACGTGGTGCCGATGGTGGGTACCACCGTGACCCGACTCCAGTTGCCACCACCAGCATCGTCATTGGTAATCACCGTGGTGAGCGCATTCACCGCACTTCCCGTGTAGATGCCGAGCAACGTGTCGAAGTCGCTGCCTTGGGTGTCGATCACCACGGTTCCCGCGCGACCGACACTGAACGAGTACCAGATGGAGGCGGAAGCGCCATAGCCACCGTGGGATGGCTCCCCCGTTTCACGAGTGGCGGATCGCGTGGAACTCGCAACCCGTACCAACGTGCCCGACGGACAATCGTTCGCACACACGAGTGGAGTTGCTCCGCTGAAGGCGTCGTTCACGAGCGGCGCCGACGGCACCAATGCGCTCGACGACGTCGATGGTTGACCCCGCCCAGATGAGTTGACGGCGCTGACTCGGAAGATATGAGGGATCCCGACGGTGAGATCCCGTAGTGACGCGAGCGTCGCCGTGCTCGTTCCGTCAGCGAACGTTGTCCATGATGTTCCTCCGTTGGTGGAGTACTCGACGACATAGTCGGTGATCGGGGCACCACCGTCACTGGTGGGGGCATCCCAGTCGAGTTCGATGACCGCTGGAGTGACCGTCCCCGTCACGTTGGTCGGCTGACCCGGTACGGCGGGAGTCAGTGGTGTCATGGAATCGGTGGACTCCGACGCCGGACCTGATCCGACGGAGTTGTAGGCCTTGATTCGGAAGATGTGCGCAACTCCATCGGTGAGGTCGGTCACCGAGCGAGCCATGTATTGACATACGCAGCCGTTCACTCCCGTGTTCACCGGCCAAACGGTCCAGGTCGTTCCATTGTCGATGGAATATTCGATGGTGTAGCCCAGCAGTGCTACTCCACCATTCGAAGATGGACGCTCCCATCGCAAGGTAATCCTTCGGGCACCTGCCTC
>SXGU01245584.1_pt1 | contig 18749 bp, 17 predicted proteins | sample 3174531 | NCBI WGS metagenome assembly SXGU01 (sample SAMN11356863, study PRJNA531348) | freshwater metagenome | isolation source: freshwater sample F1-140 | place: China: Fuxian Lake, Yuxi | collected 2017-12-25 | reverse complement strand
GGCGCCGCGCTGAGTTCCGCACCACGCGGGCACGGTGCGTTGCCCGCCTTGCCCGCCTTGCCCCCCTTGCCCGCAGGGGTTGCCGGGGCCGGAGCATCGGTGTCGAATCGGCGGCCCTGAAGCACGTGAGCCACACCGATGGACGCCGCCTTCGAACGCCAGCTCCTGATCGACGGCGACACGCTGCGCCTGCGGCCCATCCGCAGCGATGACCTCGAGCCGCTGTACGCGGTGGCCTCGGACCCGCTGCTGTGGGCCCAGCATCCCGCGAAGTCGCGCAGCCAGCGGCCGGTGTTCGAGGGCTGGTTCGCCGGTGCGCTCGCCGAACGTGCGCTGGTGTTCGAGGCATGCGCGGACGGGCGCGTGCTCGGCAGTTCGCGCTACTACGACTGGCGGCCCTGGGCGCGTGACGTGGCGATTGGCTACACCTTCATTGCCCGCGACCGGTGGGGCGGGAAGGTGAACCGCGAGTTGAAGGGGCTGATGCTCGAGCATGCGTTCCGCTTCGTCGATCGCGTGTGGTTCCACGTGAACCCGGACAACCACCGCTCGCAACAGGCGATGGCCAAGATCGGCGGCGTCGTCTCGCACACCGGCATGCACGCGATCGGGCGCGAAGCGCCTGCCGAGTTCGTGTTCTTCCGCATCGATGCGCCGGACTGGCGTGCCGCCAACACAGCAGCCGGCTGAGCCACGCGCGCGCTCAGGGATCGCATGCGTATCCCGTGGCCTTGGTCTGCTGCCGAACCTGCGGCAGGATGGGTGCGAATCGGGAATGGACGTTGCTCGCAGATGATCTACTTCGACTACCGCGATGCACCGAACGCGCGCGTGCCACGCATGTTCGCTGCAGAGAAGGGCATGCACCTGCCGCTGCGTGCGGTGGACGTGCGCGGCGGCGAGAACCATCGGCCGCCATACTCGACCGAGGTGAACCGCACGGGGCAAGTGCCCGCGCTGCAGCTCGACGACGGCTTCGTGCTGCGCGAGATGCTGCCGATCTGCGAGTACCTCGAGGAACTGCAGCCTACGCCGGCGCTGATCGGCGCGACGCCACGCGAGCGCGCGGAGACGCGCATGTGGACGCGCTGGATCGATCTCAAGTACGTGGAGCGCATGACCGATGCCTGCGTCACGCGCCCGGGGCCGATCCGGCAGCTCTATGGGCGGTACAACTACAAGACCATGTTGCCCGAAACGAACGGCGACATGCTGGCACGCATGGCGCTGGAGAAGCTGGCGTGGTTCGATGCCGAGATGACGGGTCGCAGCTTCGTGTGCGGTGAGCGTTTCACGCTCGCGGACATCCATCTCTACGTATTCCTGGATTTCTTCGAGAATCTCGGCCTGAACTACCCACGCGAGCTGGCGTGGGTGCACGATTTCTACCGCCGCGTCGGTGTGCGCGAGAGTGCGGCCGCATGACGGCGCGCGGAAGGCAGCCCTGGGACTTCGACTACCCGCTCGATCGTGGCGCGGTCAGGTTGCTCGCCGCGCGTGCGGGCCTCGGAGGCGAGGTACGAGCGCTCGGTGCAGGCTGGGACTACGCGACGTTCACCTGCGCGGGCACGGTGATCCGCGTGCCGAAGCGCGCGGAGACCGCGACGGCGCTCGTGGAGGAACACGCCTTGCTGCTGCGCTTGCCAGCGTTGCCGCTGCCCGTGCCTTCGCCGCGTGCGGCGCTCGTGCTCGATCCGGTTCGCGAGCGGGGCCTGCCTTACGCGTGCATGCTCTATCCACTGCTGGTCGGCACGCCACTGTGCGATGCCGCGCACACGTGCTCGCCCGTGCGGCTCGGCGCGATCGTTGGCAACTTCCTGCGCAGCTTGCACTCGCCAGAGACGGCTCGCGCCGCTAGTGAGGACGTTGCGTCTGCGACCACGTTCAGCTTCGTGGAGTGGAACGCCTGGAACCTGCGCACGCTGGGCACACTGGCACCTGCGCTCGAAACGGCGGACCTGGCCCATGCGCTGGAGCTGCTGCGGCGCACGCTGCCGCCCGTGCGCGCAGAGCACGTGCTGGCGCACTGCGACCTCAACGACGAGCACATCCTGGTGGATGCGGCGGGCGAACCTTGCGGCGTGATCGACTGGGGCGATGCAGACATTGCGCCCTGGTGGTTCGACTTCACGGGCCTGTGGCTTTGGGGTGGCGATGCCGCGCTCGACGCGGCGCTGGCAGCGGCGGAGCGTGCGCTCGCGCCAGACGAGCGCGTGCATCTCGCGCACCACGTGTTGCTGGTTGCCATCGGCGAGCTGCACTTCGCGCTGTCGAGTGCGGCGAGCCCGCGTGACGAGCCACTTGCGCGCGAGCGCTTCATGCGGGCCCTGGCGTTTGCTGCAGGCTGATCACGGCCGCTGCGATGACCGCGGCGGCTCCGGCCAACCCGCAGTGCCTCGCTATACCCGCAGCGGCTCCGCCACATGGTCCGTGTGGCCGCCGATGTCGTAGGACATCATCACGAGGTCGCGTGGCGTGCCGTTGCGATCCTCGACGTAGTCGGCGAGCAGTGCTTCGGGCACGAAACCAAGACGGCGGAACGCTGCCTGTGCGCCGTGCTGGTCGGTCGTCATGTTGGCCATGATCTTGCGCAGGCCCAGTGCACGCCCGAGGTCGAACACCTGGGAGGTGAGGATGCGGCCGAGCCCACGCGTGCGGTACTTGCCGCCGACGTTCACGCGGATCTCGCCCACGCCGCGCGTCCAGGGTGCGCGCGTTCGGTGCACGGTGGCGTAGCCGACGATGCCTGTCTGGTCGCACGCGAGCAGCGTGCTCGACAGGCCGGCCTGGATGTTGTGGATCCACTCGTCCACCGCTGCCGGGTCAGTGATGTCCACGCGCAGGAACAGCAGGTCTTCCTGGGGCAGGCTGCGCGCGAATTGCAGCATCGCCTCGCGATCATTCGCATTCATCAGGCGGATCTGCACCGACTCGCCGTCGGGAAGCTGGATGTTGCGCGGGTACTGCGCCATGAAGGCGTCGCTGGGCATGGGATTTCGCTCGTCGGTTCTGGGTTGCGGAGGAGGAGGTCGTCGGGATCGGGTGTTGCGGTGCCGGTTGGGAAGGCCCGACGGATCAGGCCTTCCCTGGCGACTAGCCCGCCTTGAGCTGCTCGGTACGTGCGCGCGCGGCACCGAGCAGCTCGGCGTAGGCCGCGGATGCGTGCTCGGCGATGAGCTCCACGTCCGGCATCAGCCGTGGTTCGGAGATGAAGCTGAAGTACAGCGCGCCGTTGTAGCTGAGGATGGTCACGCTGAAGCCGATATTGCCGGAGAGCACCAGCACGCCGAGCGTGTCGAGCACCCTGTGCCCGCAGAGGTACTGCGCCACCTGCACGCCGGGCACGTTCGTGCAGACGAAGTTCAGGCCGAAGTTCGGCGGTCTGAAGCCGCCGAGCGCCGGCGGTACGGGCATGGGGAAGCGTGCGCCCATCGCTGTCTGGTCCATCGCCGTGCCCACCATCTGCATGGGTGCCAGCGCCACCGGCCAGGGCTCCTGGGCGCTGTTCTGCATCAGCGTCAGCGCCTGGGCTTCCTGATCCTCCTTGATGCGCTCGATCTCTGCGCACACCGCGCCGTGGCGCGTGGCAGGGTTCTGCGGCCACGCCGGCAGCACGGGGAAGATCGCCGACACCTGGTTGCCGAGCGCGCCCTTCTGGTCCTCCGTGCGCACGTTCACCGGGCACATGATGCGCATGAACTGGCCCTCGTACTGCTCGCCGTGGGACTTCAGGTAGCGCGCCACGGCTTCGCTGACGACCGTCAGCACCACGTCGTTGATCGTGCCGCCCAGGGAGCGGCGGATGTCGCGGATCTCGGTGAGCGGTGTCTTGATGTAGCGCAGCCGGCGCTTTGGCCCGACCATGGCGGCATTGAACGGCGCGGTGATCACCGGGCGCGTGACGAAGCGCTGCATGATGCCGAGCGCGCGCCGCACCATCGTCTGCTGCGTCTGGGCCACCCGCACCGGCAGGTAGGGATCGAAGTCGCGCAACTTGCGCAGGTTCTCCTACAGCGCCTTCGAGAAGCGCTCGGCCGCGCTCGGCGGCGGCGCCGGGGCCCAGGGCTCGTTCGGCGGCGGCGGCGACTGGCCGCCCTTCGGATCGAAGTCGTAGAGGATGGTGGTGAGCTCGATGCCCGACGCACCGTCGATCATCGAGTGGTGCGTCATCTGCAGGATGAGCGTGTGGCCGGGTACGCCGTTGATCACCCAGAACTTCCACAGTGGCCGGTCGCGCTCGAGCATCCGCTCGTTCAGCTCGATTGCGGCGTCAATGCCCTGCTGCAGCGTCGAGCCGGGTTCCACCTGATGCGCCAGCACGTGCCGCGCGAGGTCGAAGTCCGGGTCGTCCACCCACTCGGGATGGGCGATGTTCAGCGGCACCTGCGCCAGCTTGCGGCGGTAGGACGGCACAAGGTGGATGCGGGCCGCGAAGTGCCGCAGCACGCGCTCGTGGGCGAGTTCGCCCTCGAGCACGTAGACGGACGAGATGTGCATTGGTCCGCTGACCGACTCCGCGTACAGGAACGAGGCGTCGGTGGTCGTAAGGCGCATGGAGGTGCTCCGCAGCGTGGCGCGCGAGGTCGTGCACTATGCCGCGCGGCCGTCCCCCGCTCAATCGATAGCGCGGGCGATCGTGCTCCGCGGTCGTCGTGACTTGCTTCCGGGAGGGTTGCAGTGTGAGAGCCGGATTCCGCTACTTGTGCTGGCTGCTCGGCGTGGCGGCCTGCACCACGCTCCTCGTCGGTGCCGTGTACCCGCAGCCCGTCTGTGCCTGCGTGTCCCCGCGGCTGTTGGTGTCGTCGTTCGCCGATGCGCCCGCCGATGCGCTGCCCGCAGACCTCGAAGCGGGCCTCGCGCGGCGCTTCTCGACCTGGCACTACACCGTCGACATGTTGCCGCCGGACCTGCGGCGCTTCTGCGTGGCCAGCGAGTCCGGGCGGGTCGATTGCCTGCTGGTAACCCACACGGCGCCACTGCGCGAGCGCGGCGTGGCGCTGGCTTTCAGCGAGGACGCGCAGGGCTTCCTGGCCGAGGTTGAGGTGCGACCGTTCGCGCGCTGGCGGGTCGCCAACGTGAACCGCCGCTGATCCATCTGCGCCCTGCGCCCTGCGCCCTGCGCCCGGCGCCCGGCGCCCTGCACCCTGCCCCATGGCCTGCGCCGATGACGCTGCCGGGCAGCGGATCGGGGCCGGGGCAGGACGAGTCGGCCCGGAGCCACGACAAGCTGGCGTTGAGGCAGGACAAACCGGGCGCGCAGGCGGCCGCTGCAACCCGCCGCCGTCTCCGGCGCTGGGGGTAGCCATGACCACGGTCGCGGTCGTGGGCAGATCCGCAACCGCCCACTCGAGTGCCGCCGAGGTCTTCGGTTCCCCGGGCCCGCGCGGTTCCTGCCCGCCCGTTCCTTGCCCTGTTGCTGCTCCCCCTGCTGCTGCTCGGCTGCGTGAGCAACGTGCGCGACATGCTGGACCTCGGCAAGGTGGCGATACCCCGGGTGTCGCTGCGGCGGCGGTGCGCAGCGCGTTGGTCACGGCAGGCTGCCAGCGCGGCTGGATCTTCACGGACGCCGACCTCGGCCTGCTGCGCGGCGCGCTGTCGAAGGCAGATGTGTTCAGCGTCACGGTCGAGGTGGCCCATTCGGCGACGTCCTGCCGCTTCCGCCACGCGGAAAACAGCGGGCAGGACCACGACGGTTCGCGCGTCGACTTCCGCTACAACTGCTGGATCACGATCCTGAGCGAGGACGTGCAGCGGGAACTCGCCAAGCCCGCGAGCTGACTGGCCCGCGCTGCTACTCGGCGTCCCGTCCGGGCAGGGGTATGGAGGAGGCCGTGCCAACGGGAGCGCCAACGGGAGTCTCAACCGAAGCGCCAACGGCAGCGCCTGCCGGAGCGCCAACTGGAGCGCCTGCCGGAGCGCCAAGGGGAGTGCCGACTGAAGCGCCAACCGGACAGACAAACGGACGATGGCCGACGCACGCAATGCGCGGCTTCCGCTGCACTCGTTCATCAGCTGCCTCGGGCACGGCGGGATGGCGACCCTGTACCTGGCGCGCCACGACCGGCTTGGACGGCTGGTGGCCGTCAAGGTCATCGATGACCGGTTCGATGACGACCCGCAGTTCCGCCAGCGCGTCGAGCGCGAGGCGCGTACGGCGGCGGGGCTGACCCATCCGAACATCGTGCCCGTGCACGAGTACGGGTTCACCGCGGAGGGCCGGCCGTTCATCAGCATGGCGTCCATCGAGGGTGGCAGCCTGCGCGAACGACTGCGCGAGCGTGGTCGCGTGCCGGTGGACGCGGCGCTGGCGATCAACCGCCGGATTGCCGGTGCGCTGCTCGTGGCGCATGCGCGGCACCCGGCGGCGAGCGGCAAACAGTGCGAGCATCGGGACGGTGAAGCCCGGGTGGCGGGCGATGGAGGCAGGATGATCGACCGATCGACGACGCGCGCTGCCCCTGCGGCGGATGCAGCGCCCTGGCAACTCGGTGCGAGCGAACTGGCTCGCCGCATCGCGGCGCGCGAGTGCACGGCGGAGGCCGCGCTGCAGTCGGTGCTTGTTCGCGTCGCTGCCTGCAACCCCGCGCTGAACGCGATCGTCTATCCGTGCCACGACGCCGCGCTCGAACGCGCGCGCGCTGCAGACGCGGCCCTTTCGCGCGGTGAGCGCTGGGGCCCGTTGCACGGTGTGCCCGTGACCTTCAAGGAGAACGTGGACGTGCGTGGCATGCCCACGCCAAACGGCGTGCCGGGGCTGGAGCGCGTGATCGCGCCTGACGACTCGCCGGTGGTGCGCAACCTCCTGGATGCCGGCGCGATCGTGTTCGGGCGCACCACTGCGCCCGAGTTCTCGATGCGCCTGACCACCGAGAGCCCGCTGCACGGCCGCACCTTCAACCCCTGGCGTCCCGATGCGTCTGCGGGTGGTTCCTCCGGTGGTGCCGGTGCAGCGGCCGCAGCAGGCATGGGGCCGCTGCACCATGGCAACGACATCGGCGGTTCGTTGCGCTTCCCCGCCTCGGTGAACGGCGTGTGCACGGTGAAGCCGACGCTCGGGCGCATCCCCTCGTTCAACCCCTCTGCAACCGGCGAGCGTGGTCTGCTGGCGCAGCTGATGTCCGTGCAGGGCTTCATCGCCCGCGAAGTGGCGGACGTGCGCCTCGCCATGGCCGTTGGCGCGCGCGGCGATCCGCGCGATCCCGGGTGGGTGCCGGCACCCTTCGAGGGCGAGCCCATCGCGCCGCCCTTGCGCGTGGCATTCACGCGCAATGCACATGGCTACCCGATGCACCCGGAGATCGCGGCCGGCGTGGAGCGCGCGGCGAACCTGCTTGCTGCCGCCGGCTATGTGGTGGAGGAGGTCGAGCCGCCGCCGATCACCGAACCCGCGCGCGGCTGGATGTCGATCGCCCTGGCGGAGATGCGGCTGACGCTCGACCCACAGATTCGCCGCCTCGGCAGCGACACCATCCAGCTGGTGTTCGACGGCTACTACCGCTTCGGCGATGTCGCGAACGCGGAGGGCTACCTCCTGGGCCTGGCTGCGCGCACGCGGATGACGCGGGAATGGAACAAGTTCCTCGCCCGCTACCCACTGGTGCTCACGCCCTTTCTCATGCGGCCCGCCTACCCGCACGACATCGACTCGCGCAGCTACGAGGGCCTGGCCGACGTGTTCTCCGCGGCGATCTACAGCTATGGCGTGAACTACCTGAGCCTGCCAGCCGGCGTGCTGCCCATCGGCTTCGTGGACGGCATGCCGTCTGCGGTACAACTCGTCGGCGGCCGCTATCGTGAGGACCTGATCCTCGAAGCGATGGCGGTGCTCGAGCGCGACACAGGCGTGCTTGCACGGCAACTGTGGGCGCGCGACGCGGCGAGTGCGTAGCTTTGCTGTTTCGAGCGCGTGGCTACCTTGTTCAGAGAAAATGGGAGATGTTGCAATGACGAACGAGTTCGACGAGCGCGCCAGCACCTGGGACGACGACCCGATGAAGGTGAAGCGGGCCGAGGACATCGCCAGTGCGATCTCGCGCGAGGTGCCGCTGTCTCCCGGGATGCGCGGCTTCGAGTACGGCTGCGGCACGGGGCTGGTGTCGTTCGCACTCGCCGAGCGTCTCGGCGACATCACGATGGCGGACAGTTCGGACGGCATGCTCGAGGTGCTGAGCAGCAAGATCGCCCGCTACACCGCGCTGGGCGGCGCGCGCGGCGGGCGTTCGATGCAACCCGCGAAGCTCGACCTCTCGACCGAGCCGTTGCCGGCGGAGCGCTACGACGTCGTCTACTCGGCGATGACGCTGCACCACATCCCGGACACGGCGCAGATCCTGCGGCAATTCCATGGCCTGCTGGATGACGGCGGGCACCTGTGCATCGCCGACCTCGATGCCGAGGACGGTTCGTTCCACGGCCTGGATGTGGACGTGCACCACGGCTTCGACCGCGCGACGCTCGGGGCGCAGCTGCAGGCCGCGGGCTTCCGCGACGTGCGCTTCGACACAGCGCTCACCATGCGCCGCGGTGAGCGCGCGTATCCCGTGTTCCTCGCCGTGGCGCGGCGCTGATCGCGGACGCTCAGACGTCGAAGCGGAACGCCGTGCCGTCACGCCTCACATGCCCCGCCGTCGGGGCGGCGAAGTGCGTGCCGATCACCAGCACCTCGTCGCCGGCAACGCGCTCCATCACCGAGCGGCGCATGCTCGCGCCGGCCACCGGGTCGCTGTCGAAGCTTGGCGACCACTCGGGGTGCCCGAACTGGCAGGGATGGTGGAGCATGTCGCCGGTGATCATCGCCCGCTGGCCCTGCGACTCGATGAGCACGCTCACGTGGCCCGGCGTGTGGCCGGGTGTTGGCGTGAGCCGGATCTCCGGCGAGATCACGTGGTCCATCTCCACCAGGTCGGCGAGGCCGCTGTCGAAGATCGGCTTCACGGAGTCGTCCAGGATCTCGAGCTGCTCTGCGTCCCCCTCCTTGCTCCAGTGCGCGTACTCCTGCTTGCCGATGAGGTAGCGCGCCTTCGGGAACGTGGGCACCCACTTGCTGCCCTCGAGCATGGTGTTCCAGCCCACGTGGTCCACGTGCAGGTGCGTGCACACCACGGCGTTCACGGCGTCGCGCGTGCAGCCGGCGGCTTCGAGGCTTGCGAGGAAGCCTGTCTGCAATGCCTGGCCGCCGAACAGCGCGCGCGGCTTGTCGTTGCCCACGCAGGTGTCGACGATCAGCGTCAGGCCAGGCGCCTGTACAAGCAGCGCATGGATCGACAGCCGCAGGTGGCCTTCCGCGGTGACGAAGTGCGGGTACAGCCAGGGCATCGACTGCAGCGCGTCCGGGGTGGCTTCCTTCAGGAAGGCAGATTCGGGGCTATAGGGGATCGGAACTTCCGACTCCACGACGCGGGTGATCGTCACGTCACCGATCTTCCACTGCAGCATCTTGTTGCTCCTGTTTCTGGCCGTCGGCCCTGCTCGATTGTTGGCTTGTCTTCATGCCCGATCCCGCAGCTGGAGGCTACCGCAGCCGAGCCGCCAACCATTCCTCGATGTCGCGGTTCGCGCGCTGCGCGATGGCGGTGCCGGGCGCAAAGGCGTCGAAGCCGTGGGGCGCGCCCGGATACACGTGCAGTTCAGTGGGCACGCCGGCGTGGCGCAGGCGCACGGCGTAGTCGATGTCCTCGTCCGAGAAGCCGTCGAGAGCGCCCACCGAGATGAAGGTGGGTGGCAGGCGCGTGAGGTCGGTGGCGCGCGCCGCCGCGGCGTACATCGGCACGGCGTCGCCCGTGAGTTCACCGAGGTAGCTGCGCCAGCCGTAGGTGTTCGCGTTGGGCGGCCACACGGGATCCTGCCAGGCGCTGGACGGCGTGATCTGGCGGTCATCGATCATCGGATAGATGAGCGCCTGGAACGCGATCGGCAGCTCGCCCCGATCGCGCGCGAGCAGTGCGAGGCCGGCTGCAAGGCAGCCGCCCGCGCTGGCCCCGGAAACCCCGATGCGTGTGGCGTCCACGCCCAGCGATCCTGCGTTGTCGCGCACCCAGCGCAGGCCCTCGTAGCAGTCCTCGAGCGGCTCGGGGTACTTCGATTCCGGTGCGAGGCGGTACTCGACCGACACACCGACGCAGTTCAGCAGCTGGCACCAGCGGTCGAAGCGCGCATCGTCGCCCTTGTTGGTACCGAGGATCAGGCCGCCGCCATGCATCCAGTAGATGCAGGGCAGGTCGCCTGTCGCCGACTTCGGCCGGTGCACGCGCACACTCACGCCCGGCCGGCCCGGGATGTCGTGGTCGCTGCGCGCAACTGCATCAGACAGGTCGACCGTGGGGCGAAGCAGGCCGGCGGCGCGAATCTTCGGCAGCATCTCGTCGGACAGCATGCCCAGACCCAGGGGCAGTGCGGCCAGCACGGTGGCGATCTCGGGATCGAGCAGGGGTGTGACGTCGAGTCGTGCGGGCATCGTGGTTCTCGTGTGAAGCGTGGGTGGACTGCGGATGCGTTGCGGCGCGCCAGGTTGAAGCGAAACGCAGGGTCAGCCTGCAGTGGCCGGCTGGTTGCCGATGGGCTTCGCGGTCTCCGGCGCCGTGGCATCGATCTCCGCTCGGCGCCGCACCTGCAGCTCGGCAAGGATGGCGGCATGCCGTTCCCGGGTGAGACCGTAGTGCGAGTAGCACCACACGGAGATCACCGCACAACCGGCGACGACGGGCCCGTAAAGGACGCCGAGTTCCATGAGCGTCTGCTCCGGAATGTCGGCGATGGTGATGTGGCTGCCCGTGGGCCAGTCGATGGCCATCAGGCCGATGCCTGCGCCAATGCTGCCGAAGCCGGCTGCGCACTTCGCGGAGAACGAGCTGGCGGCGAAGAAGATGCCCTCCTGGCGCCTGCCGGTGCGCAGTTCGTGCTCGTCCGCGATGTCGGCCACGGCCGAGCCGAAGGCGACGTTCGCCTGCACGGTGCCCGCGCCCTGGATCACCCGTAGCATGAAGAGCACCGGCACGAGCCACACGTCCCCGTTCTCCGGAAACATGTCGAGCAGTCGCAGCACCACGGGGATGATCTGGAAGGATGCCCAGCAGGTGGTGCCGAACATCACCGCGAAGCGCTTGCCGAAGCGGCCCGAGAACCAGGGTGCGGCCATGGCACCGAACATCAGGCCGAGCGCATAGGCCGGGGTGATGATGCCGATCTGCGGGCCGCTGAGCTCCCAGAAGTAGGTATTCATGTACAGGCCCAGCGCGCCGTCCACGCCGACCATCACGAACACGATGAGCACGCCGATGAACAGCCAGCGGAAGGAGTGGTTCTGTAGTGCGGACACGATATCGTGCCCGAGCCGCACGAACACCGCGACCACGTTGAGTCGTGCTGCCGCGGCAGCGCGTGGCAGGAAGGGGATGACCTGCCGGGTGTCCCAGGCAGACCAGATGATGGTCATGAAGATCAGCACGCCGAACAGCGCCGCGAAGGGCGGATAGGCCTCCGGGTTCAGCTGCCCCTTCGGATACTCGGCCGTTGCAACGAAGAAGACGAAGAAGCCGATCAGCTGGGTGGCCATCGCGCCGAATGTCGCGAAGAACTGCCGGAAGGCGACGAGCGAGGAGCGTTCGTCGAAGTCCTGCGACATCTCGGCCCCGAGCGCGAGGTGCGGCACGTGGTAGAGCGTCATCGCCGTGCGGGTGAGGTTCGCGAACACCGCGAGCCACACCGCGAGCGCGAACTCGCCTTCGACCATCGGGTTGAACAGCAGGAAGAAGCAGATCGCGAGTGGCAATGCCGAGGCGTACATGAAGGGATGGCGGCGACCGTGCTTCGACTGCCAGGCGTCCGACAGCGACCCGGCCAGCGGATCCGTGATCGCGTCCACGATCACGGCAACGCCGATCGCGAGGCTCGCAAGCCCCGCGGATACCCCCAGCACCTGGTTGTAATAGAACATCAGGAAGGTGCCGAGGGCGGCGTTCTGGATGCCCTCGGCCGCCTGGCCTACCCCGAAGGCGAACTTCCGCCGGAACGACAATGGTCCACTGACACCCATGTAGTCCTACCCCCGCCCCTGCACGTGCCTGTTCGTCGTCGCGCCGGATAGTGTCTGTTCACGGGTGGGTGGACAACGGGGTGCGGGGCGCGGCAGTGGCACACACACGTCAGGCGATCGCGGCCCGATAGCTGCCGAACACGTCCCCCGGAAGCGGCCGATCCAGCCGCCAGGTGATCTGGATCGGCTGCTCGGAGCGATGCTCGACGTAGGTGGCAGTGCCGGCGCAGAAGTAGGGCATGGCGCGGCCGGCATCGTTCTTCCGCTGCTCGCGGATGAAGAGCACGACCTTGCTGCCTCGGGCGGCGTGATGCAGGTAGCGCTGGCCCGTGGGGCTGGCCACGGATGTCGTCGACTGCGATTCCCAGTGGAAGAGCCGGTCGCTGATCGCGTAGTCCTTGTAGCGCGTGCTCGGGGAGTAGTGCTTCTCGGTCTTCTGCAGCGTGATGAAGAAGATGTCGGTGTTGCTCGGCGCGTGCCAGTAGACGCCCGACTGCAGCGGCAGGCGCTTCATGACGGTGCTGGCACCGAAGGCTGCGAGTACTTCCTCGCGCGTGTACGTGGCGTGGGTGCAGAGGGGTACCGGTGCAAGCACACCCAGCGGCGCCTGCAGGTGGATGGGCGACGTCGACAGGATGGGCAGCAGTTCGAGCAGCTCGGCTCGCAGTGCTGCGTGCTGCCACAGCACGTGCAGTGCGTCGGCGAGGTTCGGGTAGGCGGCCTTCGACTGCGGCAGCAGCGTGAGCAGCAACCCGTGGAGCTGGCGTTCGCGGCGCTCGTCGAGCGTGAGTTCATCGGGTGACGCTGCGGACAGAAAGTCCAGGTAGGCGCGCAGACGCTCGGGATCGTCGATGTGCAGCAGCCGGCCGATGCCTGGCGCGATCGCACCCTCGTTGGCTCCCTGCGGGACTGCCGGTACCCCCGCCGCGCGACGGAGCGCTGTCCAGCCCTTCTTCCTGTCGCGGTAGATGTCTTCGATCGACAGCCCCGTCTCGTCCAGGAACTTGCGCAGCGATACGTCACCGAGCGAGATCAACTCTGCCACGCGCCGGCGCCACTGGATGGGTAGTGCGTTGCGGAGGTTGTCGAGCACGATCTCGCGCGCTACGCGGTCGAGGGAGATGCGGCAGCCCGCCGGCAGGAACGGAAAGCCTGCCTTCACGTCCTCCTCGATCTCGCGGCGTGAACGCCGGAGCAGACTGCGAAAGCGTGCATCGAAGCGGAACTCCTTGCGGTGATGGCTTACGAAGTCGAGCACGGTGAGCACGTCCTTGCCGTCCGAGCGGCGCAATCCGCGGCCGAGTTGCTGCTGGAACACGATCGCGCTCTCCGTGGGGCGCAGCATGAGCACTACGTCCACGGCCGGCACGTCGATTCCCTCGCTGAAGAGGTCGACGGAGAAGATGATGCGCAGGTCGCCGCGCGCGAGCGCGCTGAGTGCCTCGTCCCTTGCGTGCACGCTCGACGCTGCCGTGAGCGCGATTGCCGGAAGGCCCGCGCGTTCGAAACGGCTTGCCATGAACTCGGCGTGCGCGACGCTGACGCAGAAGCCAAGTGCACGCATGCGCTCTGGACTACCGACCTTGTCGCACACTGCCTTCAACACCTTGCTGATCCACACGTCATCTGCGGTGTACAGGTTTGCGACTTCGGTGGCGTCGTAGCCCTTGCCCCGGTGCCAGGTCACGTCCTTGAGATCGGTGCCGTCGTGGATGCCGTAGTAGTGGAACGGGCAGAGCAGGCCCTGCTCAAGTGCGTCCCACAGCCGCAGTTCGACCGCCGTTTCGCCACCGAACCAGCGCAGGATGTCGAGCTGGTCCGTGCGCTCGGGTGTGGCGGTGAGGCCGAGCAGGTGCCGTGGCCGCAGGTAGTCGAGGAGCTGCACGTAGCTGTCTGCGGCTGCGTGGTGGAATTCGTCGACGATCACCACGTCGAAGTGCTCGGGATCGAGGCGCGTGATGTCGTTCGCGCGGATCGACATGATCGAAGCGAACACCTGCTCCCACCGCGTCGGCTGCTGGCCATCCACCCAGCGCTCGCCGAACGCGCCGTCACCCAGAACGTGCCGGAACACCGTCTGGCTCTGCCGCAGGATCGTCTCGCGGTGCGCCACGAACAGCAGTCGTGCACGTGGCAGCGTGCGCCTGATGTCCCGGTAGTCCAGCGCCGCGATGATCGTCTTGCCCGTGCCGGTCGCTGCCACCACGAGGTTGTGCGGCTTGCCATCGGCTCGCGCCAGCGCCAGTCGCTCGAGGATGTGCCGCTGGAATGGGTAGGGCTCGATGGCGAACGGCGTGACGATGCGATCGGTCTGCCGCTGTGCCTGCATGGCGCTTGCGAAGCGTTCTGTCTCGAAGTCCTCGAAATGAGCGTCTGCCCAGTAGGTGGCGAACGTGCGTTCGACGGCGTCCACGAGTTCGGCGTTCGTGTGTGCCGACGCGCGCACGTTCCACTCCAGCCCCGTCACCTGCGCGGAGAACGTCAGGTTCGACGATCCGATGTAGACCGTGGAGTGTCCGGTGTCGCGCTGGAACAGCCAGGCCTTCGCGTGCAGGCGGGTTGTCGAGGTGTCGAAGGACACCTTCACCTGCGCGCCAAGGTCGATCAGCGCCTGCAACGCTCGCTGCTCGGTGCTGCCGGTGTACACGGTGGTGATCACGCGCAGCGGCTTGCCTGCCTGCGTGTGCGTGCGCAGTTTCTCCAGCAGGTCGCGGATACCCGTCCAGCGGATGAACGCGAGCAGTACTTCAATGCGATCAGCGGAGGCGATCTCCGCCGCGATCTCGTGGCCAACGGATGGCTGTCCGCGCGCGTTCGTGATGAGGACCGTGTCGCGGAGTGGCGTGAGCGGGCGATCGATCCGGATGGACTTTTTCGTGGGGCCTCGTCGCTCCACGGCGAGCAGCCGGCTCACAGGAAACGGCACCGGGCTCGCCACGTCGTGCACGGCCGGTTCGACGGCCGCGAGTGCCGCGAGGACGCTCGCCGCGATCCTCTCCGCGGTGTGGCCGCGGTCGGAGTCCTTCGTAACGGCCAGTGCGTGTTCGGTCCAGCGGCGAACCAGATCGGCGATGCGCCCAGGCAACTCCGCCGCATCCACCGGTTGCGCAGTAGCTTGCACGCGTGCTGCATCAAGTGCGTCGATCCGGGCGCGCAGGAGCATGTCCACGATCTCGTCGTAGAGGCCGGGTTGCAGGTGGTCTGGCATGGCGCGCCTGTTCGGAGGAAGCGGGTGGCTGCTGAGCAACCTCGAGCCTGCACGCGGGAGCACGGACCGTCCAGGCCACTCAGCTGACGCGCTCCGTGCTACCCGCGGGCAAACCTCGCGCGGAAGTGCGCGGCGACCTGGCCGAGGGCTTGGGTGTAGTGCAGTTGTTGCCGCGTGCCGGGAATGCGATGACACTCGTTCAGGAATTCGGTGCCAGCTGCAGCGTCCTGCGGGGTGATGCAGCAGAGGCTGATGGCATCAAAGCCCCAGGCGACTCCGCGGGCGGTGGTGGGCAGGCCACGGCTGAGCATGGCGTGCACGTTCGCTGCTGCTGCGTCCTGGTCGCGACACCAGCGGCGGGAGCCGTACAGCAGCACGTGCGCAGCCCGGATGGCGTAGCGCATTCGTTCGCTCGCGAGGTAGCCGCTCGCGAGGATGTCGGCGTGCAATCGCGGCGCGTCCAGCGGGTGCGTGACGTCCACCGCCTTCACGATCAGGAACAGAGCCGACTCATGTGCGCATGATGCGTCCAGCTCTACGATGCAGGGCAGCGCGGCGACGCGCTTCATGAGTGCCGGCGCCGGCGCGGGCAGCAGTGCTGCCAGCCGCGCGTCGAGCGCACTGGCAGCGTGCAGGGACCCCCTTCCGTTCGTCAGCGCCACCAGCACGTCAATCGGCTGGTTGACGTAGTCGCATGAAGGCGCATGCAGCGCGAAGCCGACCTCGGCGTTGGCGGCGGATTGATGGAAGGCGCTTGCCTGTTCGAGCAGGTCCACCAGGTAGGCGCACCCTGCGATTGCCTGTAGCGCCGACGGGGCCAGGCGTGTGCGATCGGTCGCCCCCGTGGACGCCGCGGGAGCAGCACTGGCGACTGCGTGTGCAAGCAGTTCCGCACCGAGCATGATCGAGCACTCCCGCCATGACCCGAGCCCGCGATGGGCAAACCCAAACGGCCACAGTGCTGGCGGTGATCCTCGCAAGCTCACTCAAGTGGGTGTCAAGCCCGCTGCGGGAGCGCGGTGCCCCCATCCTGGCGCCGGCCGACGGAGGTGATTTCGGGGTGGCAGACCGCACGCATTGCGCTACCCCTTCACCCCCGTCATCCGCACCAGCACCCCCGGCACGAACTCGTCGACCATGACATTCCTGAACCCCGCGTCTGCGAAGTAGCCGGCGCAATCGGCGCGGGTGTGCGCGAGGCCCGTGCTGTTTCCCAGCACCTCGTTCAATCCCCACATCGCCGCATCCGCGGGGCCACGGCGATCGTCGTCGAGCATCTCGCCCACCAGGTGGAACTCGCCGCCTGGCAGCAGTGCGGCATGCGCCTTCGCGATGACGCCGCGGATGATGTCGCGGCTGTACTGTGGCAGGTTGCTGGCCATGACCGCCACATCACAGCCGTCGGGGAAGGGATCGCGCGTGAAGTCGCACGCCTGCGCGCTCACACGCTCGCCCATGCCGTGCTCGGCGATGAACTCGCGCGTCACCTCCACCACGGGCGGAAGGTCGCACACCACGGCGTACAGCGTCGGGTAGGTCTGGGCGGCAACGATGGAGTACGCGCCCGAGCCACCGCCGATGTCCATCAGCTGGCTGCGCCCAGAGAGGTCCACGCGGCGGGCGAAGCGGCGGCCCGCACCGAAGCCGACGCTCGAGGTCGCGCGATGATAGGTACGGGCGTACTCCACGCTCATGCCGTCGTAGGTGGTGTTGATTACCTGCGGCGGCTCGCTGCGGCCGAGCTTGTCTGTCAGCTGGCCCCACTTGTCCCAGTTCGGCCGGTTGAACAGCATCCAGGCGCCGGCGTAGGTGCTCGCACCTTCCACGAGGAAACGCGCGACGTCTGGAGCGTTGGTGTAGCGCTCGTTGTCCCACTCGATGAGGCCGAGGGTGCCGCACATGGTCATGAGGCGCTCCGCGTTCAGTCGCTGGATGCCTGCATGGGCAGCGAACTTCGCGACGGTGTCGTGGCCATGTGCGATGGCCGTGAACAGCTTGAGGTCGATCGCTGCGAACAGGCTCGCCGAGTTGATGAAGGCCCGCGACAGATGCTGCAGGCGTACGGTGTCGAGCTTCGGTTCGCTGCCTGCTGTGCTGGGTCGGTCGGTCATGGCTGGTCGTTTCCCTCGCCTGGTGTGCCGAGCATCTTCGCGCGCTCCTCCCGGTGGAAGCCATCGAATGTGCGCATGTTGCGGGGTGGCTCGGGTTCGAACACGAAGCTCGCCGCGCCGTGATGAATACCGCCGTCCACGCGCAGGTCCGCGCCCGTGATGTAGGCCGCCATGTCCGACATCAGGAACACGACAGTGGCCGAAATCTCTGCCGCGGTGCCGTAGCGCTGCAGCGGCACGCGTTTCGAAACGCGGCGGATGCCGTCCCACGCGTCCTCCGGGTAGCGGTCGAGTCCCGTGGTGGCGATGAAGCCCGGGATCACGCAGTTCACGCGCACGCCGGCGGGCGCCCACTCCACCGCCGAACTGCAGGTGAGGTTCGAGAGGCCCGCGCGCGCGGCGCCGTTGTGCGCCATGCCCGGCATGCCGTTCTCCCAGTCCGCACCGATGTGCACGATGTTGCCGCCATGCGTCACGAAGCACTGGTTGTACATCTCGCGCGAGGTGAGGAAGTAGCTCGTGAGGTTGTTGTTCAGCACTGCGTTCCAGCCGTTCAGGCTGAGGTCCTTCAGTTGCGCGGGGAACTGGCCGCCTGCGGCGTTGACCAGCCCGTGCATGCGGCCATGGCGATCGAGCACCGTGCGCACAAGGTCACGCACCGTAGCCTCGTCGCGCAGTTCCGCGCTGTAGATGCCTGGCACGGTGCCGCCGTCGTCCTCGATCTCGGCGCGCGTGCGCTCGAGCTTCTCCATCGATCGCCCGGCGAGCACCACCTTCGCACCGAGCGCCGCCAGTTCGTGGGCGATGCAGCGGCCGAGGCCGCCACCGCCACCGGGGATGAAGATGGACTGGCCGTCGAACAGGCCGGGGCGGAATCCGGAGCGGTAGGGCATGGTCTTGCTTGCCTGGATCGTGTGGAGAGGAGTCTTTGTCCGGAGTCGTGGGGCGCTGGATCGGCACTGCGGCCTGGTGATGCCGTCAGGCTGGCGTCAGGTTCAGCATCACGCCCGACAGGTGTGAAGAGCGGGAGCTCGCGAGGAACACCACGGTGTCTGCCACCTGCCTTGGCTGCTGCATGCGCACGCCCTTCAGCAGTTCTTCCCAACGGGATTCGTCGCCCAGGCGCTGCCGCGCCATGGCCTTGTTGAGCGCCACGATGCGGTCGGTCAGCGTGGCGCCCGGGTGCACGCCGAGCACGCGCACGCCGTGGTTGATCGAACCCTTGCCCGCCGCCTTCGTGAAGGCATCGAGCGCTGCGTTGCCGACCGCACCGCAGATGTAGCCGTCCGGATGCGTGACGCCCGCCATGCCGATCACGTTCACCACCACGCCACTCCCGCGTGCCTGCATGCGTGCGAGCACTGCACGTGAAAGGTTGATGTAGCCGAACACCTTCAGC
>SXGU01528007.1_pt1 | contig 18750 bp, 9 predicted proteins | sample 3174531 | NCBI WGS metagenome assembly SXGU01 (sample SAMN11356863, study PRJNA531348) | freshwater metagenome | isolation source: freshwater sample F1-140 | place: China: Fuxian Lake, Yuxi | collected 2017-12-25 | reverse complement strand
TGCGCCCGCCGACGTCAGTTGCGTCAGGCGCTCTGCGTCGGCCCGCGCGGCCCGCATGTTGGCCGACTGCTCGTGCATGGCTGCGACTTCACGCACCACCGCGTCGGCGTGGGAGCTGGAAGGAAAGCGCCGCAGCCAGTCTCGCCATAGCGCGATCCGCTCGGCCGGCGTGCGGCCCAAGCTGTTTTGAAACGCCTCATCCAGGGCAACCTCATCCGGCGTGGCGCCCGCCCGGGCATTGGACACCGCCGAAGGGCAGGGTGGGCACGGGGTCGCTGGCGGGCATGTTCCGGCCGCCGCGCCTTCAGTTGACTCGTCTTTGGCACCACTACCGGCCATTGCGGCTTTGGACGGCTTGGCTGGCTGCTTGCCGGCCGCTGTCACAGGCATGGCCGCCGCGGCTGGCGAAGGTGCCGGCACCTGGCATTCAACAAGGTCGCCCTCCGCCAGCTGCGCCAACAACTCCTTGTCTGGCTTGAGCAGCGACAGGTGCGTGGCCACGTCGAGCACCGGACACAGCCCGGCGACGAAGCGGTCGACCAGTTCCTTTCCTGTGCGGGGATGGCGAGCCTTGACGGTCCGGTACAGCGCCAGCTCTTGCCCGCGCCGCAAGCCGTCGGCCGTGCCGAGGTCGATCACCACTTCAGAGCCGTTGACGCGCACGATCCAGCCGCGCGCCCAGCGGTAGCCGGCGGCCGGCTCACCCGGATGTGGGGTCTCCTCCGCGACTCTGGGTGTGACAGCCGGTGGCGCGGCGCTGGAGGTCGCTGGGTAGACCACCGCCCAGAGCGCGAACAACGTCGCAAAAGATGTTTGGTTTCCCGGTGGGGCTGTCGTCCGCCGTCGAAATAGTCGAGCGTGATTCGCCGCTGTTCGGTGCATGGCTCCTCCGACCTAGTTGTTGTGTCCGCCGATGACGCAAACGGTCAGCTGCGCCCCGCGATTCATCGCTGCGCATAGAATCATCTGGTTCACTGGTTTTGCCAAGCGCGCACCGCCATAGCGTGCGGTTTCATGACAGAGCGCTGTGGGAGCGTCGGCGTGTGAACTTTGCGACGATTGCAGACAGTTGGGCGCAAAATCAGCGTCGTGGCGCGGGGCCAGACTCAAGTCCCCGCAGCATCAAGGCTAGCCAGCGCGTGCGCCAACTCCGCGTCACTCAAGCGCGCTTGCAAGGCCATGAACAGCGTGCTTTCTTCCCAGCGAGCGTGGTCGTGCAAGGCCTCGGCGCACGCGAGCGCAAGCAGCGGATCCGGCTCAGCCACCTCAGCCACTTGTGCGAAAGCGGCGCGCAGTGCGGCGTGCTGGCGGTCGAGTTCTTGGCATTCCGCTGCGGTCAGCACGGGGCGCAAGCAGCGATCTTCACGGTCGAAGTGCCCGGACAGGTCCTGGCGCCACGCGCGCACCAGCTCGCGGTTGGCGCGGGCGATGAGGGCCAGGTCGCCGCTGTGGGCCGCCCAGCGCACGTCGCGCACGACCAGCAAAGCCGCAAAGTGCTCGCGCGACAGCGGGCGCAGCGCAGGGTGGCGCCACATCGGCGCTCAGGCGGCTGTGCGCAGCCGCGCAAACAGCACGTTGTTTTCCAGGTGGATGTGCTGGCGCAGGTCGGCGTCCAGCTCTTGCAGGCCGTGCCACAGCGCCCGCCAGGTCGCGCAGGCGCCTTCAGGCAGCGTGTAGTGGTTGGTCAGCTCGCTCGCGCGGGCCAGCAGCGCGCCGACCGCCTCGTGTTCCGCGACCATGCCGGCAATCGCCTGCTCGGCCTTGGTCAGACTGCCCGCCCGCACCGCCGGAAACAGGTTCTCCTCTTCCGCGGCCAGGTGCGGCAGCAGGTCAGCGCGCAGCTGCAGCGTCACCTCATACAGCCCGGACAGGCGATCGAAGTCCTTGTGTCCATGTACGGTCAGCACCCGCTCGGCCATCGCCACGATGCGGTCCAGCTCTTGGGCGAGGCCGTCGTGGTGGGTGGCTTGGATGTGGTCGATGAGGGACGCCAGTGGCGCCGTGTCCCAGCGCTGACCGCCCTGGCCGCGGTTCTCGACGGCGGTCACTTCGTTGAGCAGAACCTCGACTAAGACACCGGCAGCTGCACAGGCGTCGTCGAGCGGCTTGCCACCGCCGCAGCAGAAGTCGATGCCGTGCCGTTGCAGCACCTTGACGGCGTGTGGCCGCCGCATCGCCAGGTCGCCGACCGTGCCGGCCGCAGGGTGAATGTGCAGGTTGAGGTGTCCGTGATTCGCCATCGCATGCTCCGCGAGCCGCGTCCGGGCGACTCTCAACAGATAAACTAGTCCATTGATCGGCGGATGCAAGTCAAGATTGTCGTGACTTTGTCACGGCGACGCCGCGCCACGCCGTGCGCCGGCGTGGACTCCGGCTGCCAGCTGCTGGGCAAAAACCGCAGGATCGGTCGTCGGCAGCTCGCATACGCCTTGCCGGCAGACGTAAGCGGTCACTTTGCCTTCGCGCGCGGTCTTGCCTGCGACCAGCGGGGCGAGCTTTGCAAGGTCGTCTTGTGCCGCGCCCATCTCCACCTGCAGCAGAACCCGGTGCGGCATGTAGTGCTTGCGCAATTCGGCCAGCATGGGTTCGGTTGCGCCCGGCGCAGTGCCCGCGGGGCGCACCAATACGACCTCGCGCATCGGCCACGCCGTCGACTCGACGCCCAGCAGCATCTCCGTCAGCAGAAACGGGTATTGGGCCAGGCGATCCGCCACCGAACGCCAGGTCGCCACCGCCTTGCGTCGCCAGCTGTCGGCACCGGTCAGGGCAGCCAATCGCACGAGATTATTGGCTGCGACGGAGTTTGCCGCCGGCTCCGCGCCGTCGCGATCCGGTTTTGCGCGCGCCAGCAGCAGCTCGCCGTCACTAGGTGTGGCGAAGTAGCCACCGGCCGCTGCGTCCCAGAAATGCGCATCCTGCGCCGCTTGCAGCTGCATCGCCCGCGCCAGTGCCGCGCGATCGCCGCTGGCCTCAAACAGATCCAGGTAGCCTTGCACCATGTTGGCGTAGTCGTCCAGATAACCAGTGCCGCGGGCGACGCCTTCGACCCACGACCGGCGCAGACGGCCATTCTGCTGCATCTGGGCCCAAACGAAGTCGCCGGCCCGCCGCGCCGCGTCCAGCCACCGCGGTTCGCCCAGGGCCAGCGCAGCGCGGCAGAAGGCGGAGATCGCCAGCCCGTTCCACGACGGCAGCACCTTGTGATCCAGCAGCGGCGGTTTGCGCCTGGCGCGCGCAGTGCGCAGCTTCTCCAATGCCGCGTCGAGTTCAGCCGTCAGCGCCGCTTCTGCCACGCCTTCCGCGGTTGCGGCTTGGGCCAGACTGTGCGGCAGGTGGAGGATGTTGGAGCCTTCAAAGTTGCCGCGCGCACTGGCAGCATAGACTCGCGCGACCCGGTCGCCGGCCGCCGGGCCCAGTACGTCCCGCAGCTGTTGCACCGTCCACAAAAAGAACAGTCCCTCGCGACCTTCGCTGTCGGCGTCGGTGGCAGAGTACAGGCCCCCTTGCGGGTGCTGCATCTCGCGAACGAGGTAGTCCAGCGTTTGTGCCACCGCGCGCCGCACGAACGGATCGCCAGTTGCCTGCCACACTTCGACGGCCCCTTGGACGATCAGCGCCTGGTCGTACAGCATCTTTTCAAAATGTGGCGCGAACCAGCGGGCGTCGGTGCTGTAGCGGTGAAAGCCGCCGCCCACGTGGTCGTACAAGCCACCGCGCGCCATTTGCACGAGCGTGTGGTGGGCCATACGCAGGGATTGGTCGTCACCGGTGCGGAGATGGTGCCGGCACAGCAGCGCCAGCGGGACCTGCGACGGGAATTTCGGCGCCCCGCGCCGGCCGCCAAAGGCCTCGTCATAGGTCTGTGCGGCGGCCTGTATCGCGTGGTCGACGTCGGCAAGGCTCGGCTCGCGGTCGCCGGCACCAGTTTGCGTCAGCTCGCTAGCAATATGGGCCGCGACGTTGCGCCCCTCTGCTAGGACCTGGGTAGGGCTGCGCTGCCACGCCTGAGCAAAGTGCCGCAGTAGCGTCGCAAAGCCCGTGCGCGAGCCGCGGTCGCCGTCGCGCGGTGGAAAATACGTCCCAGCGAAGAACGGCAGGCCTTGGACGCCGCCGGTCGCCGACGGGTCGACGGCCAGCCACACGCTCATCGGCCAGCCACCGTGGCCGGTCATGGCCTGCACCGCCGCCATGTAGATCGCGTCGACATCGGGCCGCTCTTCGCGGTCGACCTTGATGGGCACGTAGAGGCTGTTCATCGCGGCGGCGATCTCCAAGTCCTCGAAACTCTCGTGCTCCATGACGTGGCACCAGTGGCACGTGGCGTAACCGATCGACAAGAAAATTGGCCGGTTGAGCGCCCGCGCCTCTGCGAAAGCCGCTTCGCCCCAGGGCCGCCAGTCCACGGGATTAAAGGCGTGCTGGCGCAAGTACGGGCTGTTCTCTGTCAGCAAGCGGTTGACGTAGTTGGGCTTGCTGCCCGCAGGTGCCACCGGATCGGGATGTTCGCCTGCAGACTTGTTCTCTGCGCCGCCGTGATGGCGGGTGCGTGGCGCAAGATCGGCGGGCAGGGCAGCCAGAGCGGCGCGCAGGATCGCCATGGTCTGGGCCGGCATCGGCACCGAACCGGGGTGTGGCTGCCATAGGGCGGTTGCGGTGGACATGGAGACCTCGGGCGTTGACGGCGGGGCAGGGCGCGCAGGCTGTCGTCGGCAACCGACTGCGACTGTGAAGGCTACGCATAGCGCGGCGGTGGCGGCGGCGCTTGGCACGACACCGCGCCTGGCAGCCCACACCTGGGCCTGCGTGCACCGATTGGGCGGTGCCAAGCGTGCTTCAACAAGCGACATCAGGCAAAGTCGCCGCGTTTCCGATGGTTGTCTAGGCAGTGGCTAGCGCAGAAAGTCGCGAATGGCGGTGACTGCGGCGTCCGGGGCTTCGACCAACGGCATCGCGCCGCAGCCCTCCAGGCGCACGAGCTTCAATTGCTTGCGTGTCGCAGCTGGCAGCTTGTCGATGGCCTCTAGCGACGACTTTGTCCACGGCGCCTTGGTGCCCTGCAGCACCAGCATGGGCACCGTGGCTTTGGCCGGGTCGAAAGTGACTGCATCAGCCAGCGCCCGATCGCGGGCCTGCAGGCTGAAGCCGTCGTCAAACAGCAGTGTCGGTCGCACCGCGCGCGCGTGCTCCGGGTCGCCCAGGATGGCGGCCAGATGCGCCCGTGCCAGCACTTTCTGGCGCAGCGCGGGCACCAGTAGCCCGGCCTGCTGCTGCGCCCACAGTGCGTCCTCTTTCCACGGTTGCGGCGTCGCGGAGTCGATCTCGCCGGCCAGATTGCGCGCCGCGGCCAGCGTGGGCCACGGACCGCCGTGCAGCAGCACCGCGGCAACCTGGTTAGGGTGTTCATTGGCATAGCGCAGCACGAAATGCGCGGTCGTATGGTCGCCGAGCAGCGCTACCTGCTTTTTCTTCAGGGCCTGCAGCATTTTGCCGAGTTCCTGGCCTAGCACCGCCTCAGACAGCGTTGCGGCCGAGTACGGACTGATGCCGCGCTGCAGGACCGCCACGTGGTAGTTGCCAGCGAGGCGCCATACGTGGGGCATCAAGTGACCGGCATCGCGGTACGGCGCACCAGCCACGACGACGATGGTCTTGTCGTCGGCAGATCCAGCTTCCAGCCAGCCCATCTCGCGGCCGTCGACGTCAAAGCGGTGCAGCACGGCTTCAGTCTCTTCAAAGCTCTCCGGCTTGCGCAGCTTCTCAGCCTCAATCCACGCTACCCACTCCGCTTCGCGCCGGGGACCGTTGTGGAAAGTGAGACGACGCAAGCTGCTGAGCGCTGCGCGAAACACCGCGTCGTTCGGGTCCGACAGCTGTTGCGTCAGCACGTTGGCGCCAGCCAGATCGTCGACGCGGCCGATGGCCTTGAGCACCTCAAGACGTTCGTCGACGTTGTTGACGACCGCCAGTTTGCGCAGGTAGTCCACTACCTTGGGGTCGCCGCTACCGACCATGGCGCGCATGGCCAGGATGCGCGTGTTCACGTCTTCGTCGCGCGTCGCCATCTGGCGCATCACCGGCCAGGTCTCCGGGTCGGCCAGCCGCCACAGCAGCTCAAGCGCGATCCGGCGCACGCCAAGGTCTTTGTCGCCGGCCAGGTCGACCAGCAGCTGGCGGACTTGCGCGTCGTACAGCGTCAGGGCCAGCAGCAGCCCCTGCCGCAGGTCACTAAACTTGCGCTCGCGCACCATGCGCAGAATCTCTGCGCGCACTTCCGGCACGGCGAGGTGCGCCAGCACGTCGGCAATCAGCGCGCGGGTCGTTTCGTCGCGGGCATTGCCCAGCACTGGCACCAGCTCGGGCGCGGACTGGATGCGCAGGTGGCTGAGCACGATGAGCGCCGTTTCGATGCGGTTGCGCTCGGCAGTCTGCAAGAGGTAGGCCGCGGCGCGAACCGCCGGAGCTCCGACCACCAGCAGCGCATCGAGCACGGCGTCGCGCTGGTCGGGCAGCTCCAACGCTTCCATCAGCGGCGGCACCGGCGCGTCCGTGTCTGCGCCGATGTGCGCCATCGCGTTGATGAGCTTGGTGCGCAGCGTCAGGTTTTCTGGGGTTGGCTTGAGGCGCTCCACGCCCAACCGTCGCACCAGGGCCGGCAGTGCGGCGGTGTGGCGCTTGGCGACCAGCGTGTCGATGGCAAAGTTGCGCACGCCCTGGCGCTGGTCATCGACCAGTTCGACCAGCCGCGGCAGTACTGCCGGTCGACTGCGTCCGACCAGTTCTGGCAAGACCAGCAGCAGGATGGCCTCGTCGTCGCGGCCCAGCAGCGACTCGAGCAACTGTGCTTGACGGTCGTCCGCGGCAAACCGCAGCACCTGGCGAGCAACGCGCAAGGCCCGTAAATCGTTCATCTTTGGCGTGCGAGCCAGGATGTCGTCCCAGGCCGCCACGCCAAAGCCAAGCAGCAGGTCGACGACGACGTCTTCGCCCGCGTTGATGGCGGCAATGACGTCGAGCGACGCGCGGACTTCGGGCCATGCCGCCTCGCCAAACTCGATGAGGTCGTCCACTGCCGCATCGCGGTCTTTGCTGGGCGGCAACGCCAGGATTTGCTTGAGTAACTGCCCCGCCGTTACCTTCTGCACCTTCTTGGGGCCAGCAGTTGCGGGCGCAATCGGCAATAGCGCCTGTGCGGCGCTGCCGGTCAGGGCCAGGCAAAGGGCCAGGCGGCGCAGGGGCGGACGCGACAAATCCATGCGAAGCAACCACCTGCGGCGGGGGAGCGCCGCGACCGCAGCAGTGTACACCGAAAACCGCTGACTGCCAGTGCAGGAAAGCTTCAAGGCGCCTCGCGCGCAATCCGGCGGTCGTCGCGCGCCAGCCGGTAACGCAACACGTCTTCGCGCGACAGCACCCATAGCTTGCCGTGCTGTTCGCCGCGGATGCGCCCGGCGCGTACGGCGTTGATGATGGCTTGGCGGGTGATGTCGAGCATCTCGATGGCTTCGCCGACGGTCACGATGGGCTCGGTGGTCAGCTTGCCATCGCGACCGCCCGTCGGCGCCGCAGTCGCCACGCGCAGGCTTGAGGGCAGCACCTGTAGCGCCCCGTCGGCATTGGTCGGTGCGATGTGGCCCTCGGCGACGCCGGCGCGGTAGACCAGATCGCGGGCCGCGCGCAGCGCTGGCAGGTCATGGACGGTGGGCGAAAGCGGACTCTGGCCCTCATAGATGGGCGCATCGGGCCGCTGCACCCGTAGCAAAAGCTCGTTGTAGCCTTCGCCCTGCACCAGCCGCAGCGCCAGGTCGGTCAGGAACTGCCGCGCCGCCGGTGACGCCGGGCGCAAGTCGACCGCCACGCCGTTGAGCAGGCGGTACGAGTCGATCTGGTCCGCTGATTCGGGTTTGGTGGGCACCGGCGGCGGCCATCTTGGCGCGGCGCGGTTGTGCGCCGTCAAGTGGACGATCTAGCGGCTGCTTGACAGTTGTCAAGCGTTTTGCCGGGTTGCAAATAATCCGTTGTTGTTCTTTGGGGTTGCAGTCAGCGCAAGTGCGGAATAGCAACCCAGCCCGACCGCGCAGCCGCGAACTCGTGAACCATTGAGCAACCAAGGTGCGATTCCGCGGCCTGGCCGCACCAGCAATCAGCGGCGCGGGCAGCCACGCGAGCGGTCGCAGGCAAACGTTGGCGGGAGCGGTGAGTCGGCTGCGCGGTCCGACCGCGCAGACGCGAACCCGCGACCCACCAAGCGAACTCGTGACCCACCAAGCCAACTCGTGACAGATAGAGCAACCAAGCTGCGATTCCGCGGCCTTGCCGCACTAGCAATGAGCGGCGCGGGCAGCCACGCGAGCGGTCGCAGGCAAACGTTGGCGGCAGCGGTGAGTCGGCTGCGCGGTCCGACCGCGCAGACGCGAACTCGCGACCCACCAAGCGAACTCGTGACCCACCAAGCCAACTCGTGACAGATTGAGCAACCAAGGTGCGATTCCGCGGCCTGACCGCACCAGCAATCAGCGGCGCGGGCAGCCACGCGAGCGGTCGCAGGCAAACGTTGGCGGGAGCGGTGAGTCGGCTGCGCGGTCCGACCGCGCAGACGCGAACTCGCGACCCACCAAGCTGGCAAGCGCGAATTGCGCCGCAGGCGCAAGAGCGGGTGGAGACGGCGGGAGTCGAACCCGCGTCCAGAAACCCTCCACTGGACTGTCTACGTGCGTAGTCGCCTGATTTGTACGGCGCGGCGTCCCCCAGGCGACAGGGTCCATCCGCGACGGTCTTTCCTTGTCTTACCGCGCGCTACAGAGACATGCGCGCACGGCCAGCCCACCTGTATACGAACGCGCGGCCCAGCAGGCACGGCCATCGCGTCCGTCGTCGTTAAGGTGTTTTAAGTCTTAAGCGGCGAGAGCAAGTTCAACGTTGTCGTTGGCACTTGTTGGTTGCCTTTTGGTACGCGGCCAAAGGCTCCGCGGCACGCGAGCACAGCTTTGTGGCCCCTGTCGAAACCGGTACGTCCCCATTTCGAAGCGCACGCAAGCGACCAAAGACAGTCACGGCGAGCGCGGGATGACAAAGCACGACCGGGCGAACCGGCACCGGCACACCTTAGGCGCCCGGCCCCCAGTCGTCAAGCAAGCCCATGCGAATTCCTGGAAATTGTTGCAGCAGCGCCTTGAGCTGGTTGCGCGCCTGACTGTTGCCGCGCTGGACCTTTTTGGCCAGGATGAGTTCGTTCTTAAGCGAGTGCTCCCAGCCCACCAACTCGGTGACCGTGACCTGGTAGCCGTGGCTTTCCAAGACCAGAGTACGCAGCACGTTGGTCAGGTGGGCGCCAAACCCGCGCCGCAGAATCGGAAACCGCCACAGCGGACCCAGGGCATGGTCCGCCCGCACGCCGCCGAGGTTGTTGGCCAGTTCGGCCTGACAGCACGGCACCACGGCAACCACTTTGGCCTCTTGCCGCAGTCCGAGGACAATCGCATCGTCGGTGGCGGTGTCGCACGCGTGCAAAGCCACCACAGCGAGATTGGCCGCCGGCCGATCGTAGTCGGCGACCTTGGTCGCAGCAAAACGCATGCGGTCGAAACCCAGCCTTTTTGCGCGGGCCGTTGCCCGGTCTACCAGCTGCGCGTTGCTCTCCAGCCCCACAACTTCGCCTGCGCCGGCCGGACCGACGAAAAGCTCGTACAGCACCAACCCCAGGTAGCCATTGCCAGTTCCGGCGTCGACCACAGTGGCGGGCTCTGGTCGATCCAAGACATCGTGGAGCGCCGGCCGCAACAGGCCCGCGAAGTGGTTGATCTGTTTGAGCTTGCGTCGCGCATCGGCGTTAAGCTTGCCGTCCGGTGTCAGCAGGTGCAGGGCGTGCAACAGCTCGCGCGACTGACCGTCCAGCAGTTCTGCCGAAATCTCGCGTGCCGACAACGCTCTGCGCGCAGGCGGGTCGGCTGCGTGCGGCTTGCCGCTCACTTGTCGTCGGCCTTCTGCTCGGTCGCGACGCGCAAGCGCTGGGTCATGACCCGGATGACGCCGCGCGCCAGTGCGGGGTGCATGTCAAGCAGATCCTGGAAGTCATCGCGCGAAATCGCCAACAGCTCGCAGTCAATGCACGCCCGCACGCTGGCGGAACGCGGCGACTGGTCCAGCAGCGCCATCTCGCCAAAGCACTCCTTGACGCCCAGACGCGCAACCGGCTCATCGCCGCGCAGGACGTCAACCTCGCCTTCCAAAATGACGTAGAGGTGGTTGCCGGGCTGGCCTTCGGCGAACACCAGATCGCCGGCCTCGACGTGCACAGGCTGCAAGATGTCGGTGACCGGCAACAACTGCTCGCCCGACAGGTCGCTCAGCAGCGGCACGGCCTTGAGCAGGAACACCATGTCCATCGGGTCGCGGGTCATGCGCTTGCCTCCCTGTGCCTCAGTCCACCGCCACACACGAACCAGCCACGGATCGGCGCCGCCCAGCAGCGCAGTCATGTCCGCGCCGTCGTCGCCGATGCTGGTCGAGTCACCGCCAGTTCCACCCGTCTCGCTACGCTCGACCAGGGCGACAAATGGCCGCAGCTCTTCGTCGGTCAAATGCTGATCGAGCAGCTCAATGGCGTTGCTGCGGACACGCTGCTGCGGGCTGCGGTAGTGTAGATACGCGCGGTGCATCGCCGCCCGCGCGTCCAACAGCCCCAGCAGTCGAAAGCTGCGCCGCTCCGCCTGCAGCCGCAGGCTGTGCAGCTCGGAACCAAAGAACAAGTGGCGGGGCGACGCACCGCGGCCGCACAGTTCGATGCGCTGCAACAGCCGCAAGGCTTCGATTTCGACGATGACTTTGGAGCGAAGCCACTCGACTGGCGGCTTGGGCGCCTCGGGGTCGCGCGCCATCCGCCACAGCGACTGAATGGCGTTATTGCGCACTACGGTCACCGGCGACTCGACCTGGTCCATCAAGTAGGTCACGGCCGCCTTGGTGCCAAACCGCTCGACGATGCGCAGCAGCCGCAGTTGGATAGCGACGTTGACCGGTTTGCGGCGGTTGCGCTCGCGCAGTGCCGCGACCAGCGAGCCACCGTAGCGGGTCAGCGCCGCCGATGACGCTGGCACCAACTCGCCGCGGCCCAAGCAGTCGACCAGCGGGTCGATGTACTCCATCGCGCCGATCTGGCCCATCGACACCACGGCGTTGATGCGCACCTCTGCCGACGGATCTTGGACCATCCGGACCAGATCGATTTCCGGATCCAGCACGTAGCCGCCTGAAATGTACGCGGCGCGCGCCCGCCTCTCAGCTTGCGGACTCTGCAAATCGTCTTTGAGTTTTTGGTTCAGCTTGGCGGCATACTCGGCGCCGCCGACACGTTGCACCCAGATGACGGCGAGCCGGGCCACGCCCAAGTCGCTGTGCTGCACATAGCCGCTGACCAGCGGCAACAGCCCCGGATCTTGGAACTGATCGAGCAGTCGCAACGCTTCGCGCAGAATCGGCGGCGGCCGGTCCTTTTGCATCAGCCCCAGCAGCAACGCGCGTTCTGGCTTGAGCTGCAGCTCGTTCATGAGCTCCAGCGCCCTTCTAGCGATGTCCTGGTCGTGGCTGCGGGCCAAGGGAAGCAGGTCTTCGACCCGCACCGGCAGCTTGGATTCGCGCACGATGTCCATCGCCGACAGCACATCGCGGCGATCGGTCGAGGCCAGGCGCTGCTGGACTTCGCCGGTAGCCGACCGCTGCAACAGCGCACGCGTCTGCGGGTCCACGTCCGAGTCGACGCGCCGCGCCCGCAGGCCCTCGAACAGCGCTTTGCGGTAGTGAGGGTTCATCGACAGGCCGATAAAGACCACGCCTACGCACGCCAGGATGGTGACCGGCGAAAGCAATGCCAGTTTCTCGCTGGTGGCGCCGATGAATAGCAGCACCACCGACGTGCCCATGGTCGCCACCCGGTACACCACGCCGTCGATGAGCGTCTTGGCGCGTTCGCCCTTCTTGCTGTCGAGCGGCGCGACCAGCATCTGCATGGCGTTGCGCGTCAGCGCGAACTGAAAAATGCGCTCCAAAAACGAGGTGGCGACGATAGCCAGGAATGGGCTGCCCAGACCGAGGCGGCCTGCGGAAAAATACGCCGCGCTGCCCACCGCGACGAAGATGGCGCTGGCCGAAATCGCCACGCCGATGCCGACCACCCGCACGATGCGCCCGGACGCCGTCAGCGCGACAAAGAAAGCAACCGTGTTGGCGACCCAGTAGTAGGTGCCCAAGAACGCCGCCATCTCGTTGCGGTTGGTGTACTTGAGCTTCATCTCCGTCGAAAACTGAAAATCGATGATGAGCGAAGCCACCTGCAGCAAGAACACCAAACCAGCTAGCCGCAACAACAGCGGCGTGTCGGTGATGGTGCGAAAGCCGCGCGTGATGTCGTCGAACGGGCGCTTGGACTGCGTTGCCGCGGCCTGTTCCTGCGCCTGCTTGCGGGTCAGCGGACGTGCGGCCAGGTTGTTCAGTTGGGCCTCTGCAGCCGTATCGCGCTCGTCACCCGACCACTGCAGCGCCTTGATGAGCTTACGGACCTGCAGCAGCGGATACAGCAGCAGCAAGATGACGAACCACATCATGTGCTGCGCTTCGACGACCTTGAGGCCGAGCGTCAGCACGCCGCCGCCGAGCGCCGCACCCAGCGTCGACACGGCCGCAAGCACCGGAAACAAGCGCTTGGCCTGCCGTGACGGCAGCACAGCCGACGACATGTTCCAGGTCTGGACCAGGATCAGCTGGGCGATGCCGGTACACCAGACCAACTGTGCGAGCGCCATGGTCTTGGGCGCAAGCGGATACAGCAGATGCAGCGCGGCAAAGCTGCAAATGGCCGTCAGCAGTAGCGCAATGAAGCGCCGCTGCAGGTCAAGGCGCTCGACCACCGCCACCCACACGATCGACAGCACCGCGGTAAAGGCGCTCGATCCCAGGAACATCAGCGGCAGTGTCTTGACCTCGTGGGTCTGCAGAAACGCCGTTTTGGTAAACGTGGCTACGACAACGCTGGCGGCCGTGACGACCGCGAACAGCGGCGACAGTTGGCCCAGCACCGGCCGGTCGGTCTTGCGCAGCGAAAAGACTTCGCGCAGCACCCAGTCGATCGCGCTACCCCTCAGGGCCACCGTGTTGCGTTCGTGGGTGCTATGAGCCGCTGCCGCCGTGGACATGGCGCGCAATGTAGCCGGGAACAGGTCGGATGGGAACCTGCAGCTTGTGGCCGCCGCCGCACGGTTCGCCCCCCGTCAGTCGCCTACTTGGACACGACCGGGTTGCCCTGGACCAGCGAACCAACGTACCCAAGCACCTGCTTGACCAGCGTCTTGTCGTTGAAGGCGACGAAGTGGCCGTCGTAGGGCTTGCCGGCGAGGCTGTTGGCTGCGTCATTCTTGGCCTGCACGCTGACGGCGGTGATCGCCCCGCCGACGTTCTTGGACAGCGGCAGGGCGCCAAGGGTCACGCCGAGGTCGTCCATCTTGTCGAAGTAGGTCGGCAGCGGGTCGGGCAGACCACCGGTCAATCGCGCCGCAGCCGCAAAGATGCGGCTGGTGGTGGGCGGCGTAAAGCTGTCGCCATGGCCATAGGTGTGCATGACGTGAATCGCCTTGTGGACCGGCGCCACGTGCATCAGCTGTGCATACAGCAGCGGATCGGACGACTCGAAGTAGTTCTGCAGCAGGTTCAGCACCGGATGGGTCGGATCGGTGCCCAGGTCCTGCAGGCCGATTTGCATGCCGACCGACGCGTCGATGGGCTTCTTCTTGCCCAGCAAGCCGAAGGCCAGCGAGCCGCCACAACCGGAGAACACCGCGCCCTTAAGGCCATTCATATACGGCACGGCCAGCGGACCTGTGGTCGCGCCTTGCGAGTGGCCGAAGAACAGCAAGTTGTTGGGGTCGAAGTGGACCTTGCCGACCGCGGCGTTGTTGATGCCTTCGCCCTGAAATTCCTTGGCGAATCGGAACAGTGCCAGCTTGTCGGTCGCGCCCTGCCAGAAGTTGCCGCGCGCGGCGGCCGGGTTGGCAAAGTTGTAGAACAGCGGCCCGGGGTCGGTGGTGATGGGCTTGCCAACATCGTCGGTGCCGCGGCGATTGGCATGCATCGGGGCGTCAAAGCCTATGGTGGCAATGCCGGCCGGCGACCCAGTGTTGGCCGGCACCGCCAACTGCGCCGCCATCCCTTCCGCCGCGGAGCGGAATGAACCACCCGTACCGTGACCAAACAGCGCCACCGGCCAGCCTGCCGCGGGCTTGGTCGGGCCCTTGGGGATGGTGATGGCGACGCAGATGTTCTCATAGTCCACCAGCGCCGGCTTGCCGTCGGCGGCAACATTGGCCGCGCCCTCGCGCTTCTTTTCGCTCGGCTTGGTGTAGGTCAGGTACGGCCGCTTGCCGTTTTGAATGTAAGGCAGACTCAACTTGGCGTGAATCTCGTAGAACGGCAGCTTGTCGGCATTGGCCGGGCAAGCGCGCGGGTCGGGCGCGTCGGCCTTGCCCAGCGGCGTCGCGGCCCAGGTGTCATCCGCGCACGGCGACTTGACGCCTGCCGCGCACACCACCGGCGCACCGTTCGGAGCGAACGCGGGCTTGAGCGCTCCGCCCACGAGGTCCGCAAGCTGCTGCGTGAACTTGCGGCTGTTGGTCGTCGTGAACACCGTCGCCGTGATCGGCTTGACTGCGGCATTGGCTTTGAGGAAGGCGCGCAGCGGCGCGTACACATTCCACGCAGGCTCGAGCGAGGTGTCGGTGGGCTTGGCGTCCGCCAGCAGCATGTCGAGGTCGGTGCCACGCGCTGGCGCCGGCAAGTCGGTGCGCGGCTTGGCGGTGTCGGCCTGCTTGTCGGTGCAGTCGTTGGCGCAGGTCAGGTTGGTTTCGCCCAGGGTCTTGTCGCACAGGCCGTTGCCGCACGCCTCGCGAATGCCATCGGTCACAACCACTGCGTAGGGCGTGTCGGGGTCGAGCACCTCGCTCCAGCGGGCGTGCACGTACAGCCAGTTGCGGCAGATGTACTTGTTGCGCTCCTCGTGGAAGACCAGGCTGTCCTTGCTGTCTTTGGTCTCCTTGTTGGCCACCGCCACGTCGACACCGGATTTCAAGTTGATGAGGCGCACCGTCGCCTGCTCTTTGGCGACGAATGGCACGGCCTTGATCGTCTTGGGGTCGACAGTGCGGGTGAAGCGCAGATAGGCCGCAGTGGTCTGGCCCCAACCGGTCATGTCGGCGGCCATCGACTCGGCAACGCGGTCGACGGCATCAAAGCCGATGACCCCCAGGCCGGGTCGGGGGTGGCCGGTCAAGTCCAGGTTGGCGCCCTTCTTGCGGATATCGTTTGGAAACGGCATGGCGTAGTAGTCGGCGGCAACGCCCGCACGCGGCACGTGCAGCACTGCGCCAAAGGGCGCCTTGGCTTCGGCTTCGTCGTTGCATTCCACCCCCGGAAACAGGTCAGGATTGAGCAGCAGACTGCCGGGAATGCACTCCTTGCGTGTCGCCGAGCAAGCCAAGCCACGACGGCAGTCGCCATTGGCCGCGCACTTGGCGCCGATGTCGCCCTGGCCGGTCGAATTCTTGCAAACGCCGGACAAGCCAATGCTGTCGCAGAGCATGCCGGGCGGGCATTGGGCTGCGCTGGTGCACTCTTCGCCTTCGGGCGGGACCGCCGTCGCGCTGGCCACCGTGCACGCACCGCAGCCACTGGACCCAGCGGCGCAACTGGTCACCGGAAGCTGTTTGCAGAACATGCCCTTGCCGCAGTCAGCCGTCTTCTCGCAGCCGTCGTTGGCTTTGCCCGTGCCCGCCGGTTGAGCAGTGCAGAATCCGGCCCAGCTGCAGTGCAGCCCGGCCTGGCATTCGTCGGCCAGCAGGCATTTGCCGTTCTCGGGCGTATTGGGCTTGGCGGCGCACTTGCCGCCGTCGCAGGTCAGGCCTTCGCGGCAATCGGCAGTGGTCTTGCACGCGCCACCGATGCCCAGGCCGGCAAAACTGTTGGCGGCGCTGTCTGCCGCGTCAGTCTTGGCAGCGTCCGCTCCGGCGCGGTCAAAATAGGGCTCGCAGGCCGCGAGCGCCGTCGCCGCCAGTGACATGGCCGCCATCGCCAGGTTGTTGTGCAATATTCGCATCATGTCTCCCCAAAACTGCGTGGACGTCGGCCCCGCAGTCCTACAGCGCGCCTTCGAGCACCTTGACAGCGTTGATGACGAATTCCGGTTGCAGCTCAATCTGCACACCGCCACCACCCAACGTGATGCCGTACAGGTTCTGCTGCGGAATCCAGATCCGCTGAAAGATCTGGATCCAAGTCGTCTCGGCGTTCAGCACTGCCTTCTTGGTCTTGATGGTGAACTCGGCCTTTGGATCCAGCGCGAAGCGCTGCGGCGTGGTTGGCGAGATCGCCGACAGGTACCGCTGCTTGACCAGCACGGTGTCGTCGCCGCCGGCCGCGGACGAGACGCCGATCTCCGAATTGCTGAACAGCTTGGTGATCGAGATGGTCTCGCCGGGCTTGCCGCCGACCTTGGCCTCGTAGTAGTCGAGCTTGGTGAACTCGGCGCGAATGGCAACGATGGCGTCCGGGCTGGTGCCGTTGCTCAATACCTCTTTGATTTTTTTCGCCTTGGCCGCATCGAGCAGCTGGAACTTGATGCGCGCCTCCAGCATCATGCCGCGAAAGCCCTGGCACTGTTGCACACACCGATTGGGGTCGCCGCAGTTGGTGATGATGAAGTTCAGGTCCTTGAGCAGTGAGTCCTTGGCCTTGGACTCGACGGTCGGCACCACCACGCTGCGGTTGCACTCGCCGTCGATGGTCATGATGCCTTGCACGTGCGCAAGCGTCGCCGAGCCCAGGCTCGTCGGCAGCCCGGGCGGCGCCTTGCTGGTGCCACTGGACGACGTCAGCGCTTTGCCCAACACCTGATCGGCGCCCGGCCACTTCAAGTCCGTCGAGACCTTTGGAATCTTCTCTTTGGCGCCGACAGTAATCTCGCCTGCGGCGTTCAGGAACGAACAAGCCCCGGTCAGTAGCGCCGCTGTGACCGCCAGCAAGCGGCTTGGGTGGTCGTAGGTCATGGCGTCCTCGCTGGTGTGCGGGCTTGTTGCCCGGCGGATGATGCGCGGTCTACTTGTCGCTGCCCTTGCCGTAGGCAAAGCCGAATTCGCCGTACAAGTTCACGTCGACCGTATTGGCGAAGAAGCTGTCCGGGCCGATGCCAAACGGGGTCAGCGCTTCGAGGTTGACGTGGAAGAAGTCGAAGATGCGATAGCGACCCTTGAGGATGAAGATGTCGCGGGTCGTAAAGGTGGTGTCGAACAGCGCCCCGGGTGACTTGGCCGAGCGCCGGTGGAAGGTGGCCAGGAACTGAAAACCGCTGATGTGCGGCACCTCGAGGTGTACGAACACGTTGTTGTCCGGCGTGGAGTCGTTGACCTCGGCGGCGATCGCCATCGCGAGGTAGTCAGCCACCTTCCAGCTGGCTTCGAAGAACAGGCCATAGACTTTGGCGCCGCCATTGGCTTTGGGGTCGCGACCCAAGATGGCCTGCAACTTGGTGCCGTTCTGGTCCAGGATGCGATCGCCAATGCGGTACTGCACGCGCTGGATCTCGTACATGGTGTCAAAGTAGCTGGGCAGGTAGTTCTGGTCGTAGCGGCGGACTTCGGCACGTAAGCGCACGGCGTGGACGGGATCTTCGCCCAAGTTCAAGCGCAGTAGGTGACCCCATGCCAGACCCGACGACATGACGCCGCGCACTCCGGGCCTGGTCGGCGCTGTGTCCCATAGCGGGTCTTTGTTGTTGACTGGCAGACCGCTCGCCAGAAACGAGTAGTCGACGTAGGTCTTCCAGTCGGTAGATTTGGTGTCCACCAGCTTGACTTCGGCGTCCACACCGAACGACGCCACCTTGGTCGCGACGTACACGGGCTTGAACGACTTCTGGTTGATCAGGTACTCCGACTCGCGCAAGCCGTCTTTGTCGACGTCGTTGAAGTCAAGATCGTTGCGCAAGGGGGCGTCGGTATCGACAGCTGCGGTCGCGCCAATCGAAAACGACCGCATCACATAGTTGTCGCGATCGATGAGCGACAGCGGCTTCAAGAAGAACAAGCCGCCGATTAGGTTGGGCCGTGTGATGTTGTTGACGTAGACCTCGCCGCCGCCGTAATCGGTAAACCCGTCGAATTCAGCGCTGACCTGCCGCGAATTGAGATTCAGGTTTGGGTTGTAGCGCTTGATGATGGCGCCGTGGCCCAGCGAACTGGCCTTGAACGCGTTGACGTCGAAGTAGACCCGTTCTTCCTTGCCACCCCAGGTGATATTACGGATGAGTTGGGCGTAGTCCTGACCTTCGTCCCAGTCCTCTTTGCGCAGTCGGCCGACGTTGTTGAAGCCCTTGCCGGGCCGAGTGTCGTTGGCTTCCAGGCGGACTGGGATGCCAAAGCTCATCGACAATGGGCGGTCGGCCAGGTCCGTCGAGTAGTTGATGCCGGGCGTGATCGTGCCGTAGTACACCTCGCCGATCCGCTCGATACCGCCGGTCAGACCGAAGCGGTTCTGCCAGGGGATGAGGCCCAACGCGCCGACGTTGGCCAACTCGCCTTCGATGAAGCGGCGGACCTTTTGTGGCTTGACTGAGACCGTTGTGGCGGGTGCAGCTGTCGCGGCATCCGCGGCTGGTTTCGCTGCCGGCGGCGCCGTTGCCGGCTTGGGCGCTGGGGCCGGAGCCGGCGCGGGCTTCGG
>SXGU01292159.1_pt1 | contig 18758 bp, 15 predicted proteins | sample 3174531 | NCBI WGS metagenome assembly SXGU01 (sample SAMN11356863, study PRJNA531348) | freshwater metagenome | isolation source: freshwater sample F1-140 | place: China: Fuxian Lake, Yuxi | collected 2017-12-25 | reverse complement strand
GCTGCCGTGCTGCGCCGACCAGCCTGAACGCCCCGCGCTGGCGCAGGCCCGCCGATCGGATAGACTTGTCCGACCTCGGGCGATTAGCTCAGCTGGCTAGAGCGCACGGATCACACCCGTGAGGTCGAAGGTTCGAGTCCTTTATCGCCCATCTTTCACCTCTCATGGAATCGCACGCGGTTCCATGCGATGTCACAGCGGACAACTCAAGCATCCGCGGCGCTTGGACTTGTATGTGCTTCTGTGCCGGTGGGTGTTGCTGTGTGCAACTCGGTGCGATCGTGTGTTTATGCGCGAGTGTGACCACCTGTGTTGGCGGATTTGTTGCTGATCGGTCCCCGCAGCTGCCGTCGTTCAGCCACAGACTGCCGCGGCGACCCGTACCGGCCGTACACCGACGCCAGCTCGACGATCCGGCCCGTCAGCGGCGCCTCGTCGTCGCGCACCCGCGGACGAGCTCTGCCTCAGCCTGCCGGAGCTTGTTGACGATCTCCTCGGCCTTGAATCGCTTGTCAGGCATGACCTGGCCTCCTGAATTGCGCCGGATACAACGATCCGGCGTGGAGTGGTTTCAGGAAGAGGGTCACGCCCGTTCGTGAGATGAGTTCAGCTGGTGAGAGCACACGCATCACACGCGTGGGGTGGTAGGTTCGATTCCTCGAGCGCCCACTTCATCGACGCGAGACTTCACGATCGATGGCCTGCATGATTGATCGCGGATAGGTACTTGGACTCAATTCTGCACGGAACGGATTGAGGGTCTCCACTCCCGTCGATGTCGTATCGAAGAGTCTGGCGTGCTTACGGGCACTCGCCCCACTCCCCGAGGAGCTGGCCTAAGTCTGCTCCATCCACCGCGCCATCTCCGGTCACATCGCCGTCGCAGCTGCTACCTGCGCTCGTTGCGGATGGCAGGAGCGCGACGCGGAAACCGCCGAACGCGCGCGAGTTGCCAAGTACCTGACCGTAGGGATCACTTGCACCCGTGGCGGACATCCAAAGTTGCCAAGCACCTGCAGCAGCGATGCCGCCATGCATCTGGCGCCAGATCGGCATGCCCTGCGGATTCGGCGCTCCAGCGATTGGCGGCACGACGGTATCCGTCCACTCAACGACATTGCCGCCTTGATCGAATGTGCCCCAGGGACTTGGCGAATGACATTCGCCAACGCCGACGAGATTGCCGACGAAGAATGCATCGGGGCAAGATGTGGTGTCGCCGTTGGCACACGAAGCAGGACACCAGTTTGCAATGTTGTTGTAACACGCAAGCGGTTGCGTCGAAGCATTGGTGACATGACCGCATGGATCACAAGTTGCAGCTGTCGGAGTTTCGTCGGTTCGCTCCGGGTATCGCCAATAGTGTCGACCTGCCGGCGTGAGTGTGGGCGTGTAATACGCCGCCTTTATCCACTCATCCTGGCTGGGCAGCACAAACCCCTCAACCACACCGCGCGTTGCGTATGAACCAAAGGTGGCTTGGTTGCGCAAGTCGTATGCGCCGATTTCGGTCTGAGGTGAGAACTCGCACTGATAGTGGATCGAACCATCGGCCCCGACCTCGCGCTGATGATGGCCGTTGCGAAGCGAGTTGATGAAGCGCGCGGCACGGAAGAAGTCGATGAACCCGATAGGCTTGCTGGCCCAGGCCGGAAACGCGATATGAAATCGCTCGCCTGCAGGCGCGTCCGAAACACGACGGATCGATCCATACTTCGGATTGGTGTTCGGATCCATCAGCGGATCCCACAACTGCCGCGCATTCGTTCCCTCAGGATCGACTGCGTTGAGGAAGTGCACATACTGCTGCACCGTCACTTCAAACTTCCCTATCTCATACTCGTACGAGACGGCGCCAACGAACTCGTCAGCGGATTTGGGTGTGGGGAATGTTGGATTGAAGTTGTCGATGGGCAGCGCGGCGTTTCCAGGATCACCGACCGGCACCAGCGTGAACCCGACTGGCGGGGTGAAACTCAGCGACAGAAACAGCACGATGGGATTCATGGGGACACTCCTCAGCACAAGCTTTCACGAGGCGGAACCGCTTGAGCACAAACACGGCCACCCGGAGATTGCCATGACTACCCGGTTGGGGACGGAGATCTTGTCGAATTCTCGACTTTGCCAAGTCCTTGTAACTCGCCCCATGGCATCCGCTCAAGCGCGAGAATGCGACGCGTGACAGGTGTGCGTCGAAATCTGCCGACTGTAACGGGTGCGGCTCGGCACTGACAGTGGTCCTCTAAACAGGTCCCCCCTCTATGAGAGACTTTCGCGGCCCGAAGGGCCGAGATGAGTCTCCGATGAAGCGTTCGAACAGGAAGCGTCACCGTCCCGAGGAGGTGGTTGCCAAGCTCAGGCAGGCTGACGAGGCCCTGGCCAAGGGCACGCCGCTTGCCGAGGCAGCGAGGTCGCTCGGCGTGTCCGAGGTGACGCTGCACCGCTGGCGGGCGGAGTAGGGCGCGGTGGACCGGGATGCGGTGAAGCGGCTGAAGGACCTGGAGAAGGAGAACGCCCGGCTGAAGCGCCTAGTGGCTGACCCGCAGCTTGACATCCAGACACTGAAGGAAATCGCAAAGGGGAACTCTGAGCCCGGCGCGGCGTCGCCGCCGAATCCTTTCCGGGACAAGGTGGTCACCCGAACGCAAGCTCGTCGCAGCGCCGTCCAATCTCTTGCGACTCGCCGCTGGGACCGCTCGCCCCATCAACACCACCAATCTCGCCGCCACCCGATGCTCCGGACGGTCGTACCTCGATTGTGCCGATGAACTCGATTGCGTCAGCCGGGTCATCCATCGTGTCGCCACACTCATCTGGTAATGAGTGGCCGGTGGGCCGGTGCAACTTTGCCAGCATTGCCTCCCAGTCGAACTGATGCGCTCCCTCCCATCGAAGTGCGGTTTCTTACTCCGTCGCCCGACCGGGGGCGCGGCGGCCTGGGCCATCGCGATTGGTGAGCGCATCGCCTAGGTCGGCTCGCGCCGCTTCGACATGCTTCATGATTGCGGCGACAACATCCGTGTGCGCGGCGCTCACATCCACCGATTCTGTCGGATCCGCTTCGAGGTCGAAGAGCGCCAGCGGTACCTGCTTCTCCACATATGCGACCTCCGCGCCATCGACGCCGCCCGGCTTGCCATCCAGCGTGCGACTCTTCCTCGGCAGGCTCAGTTTCCAGCGGCCCAGGCGCACACCTTCGAGGTGACTGGCGTGGTAGTAGAACCACAGCGCGTCATGCGGCGATTCCACCCCAGGTTCGCAAGCCCACACGCGGCGGACATCTAGGCCGTCGATCGGGCGATCGACTGCGGCGGGCGGCGCCTCCACGATGGCCGCCATGGTGGCGAACAGATCTATGGACATCCACGGCACATCCGAGACGCACCCGGCGGGCACATGGCCCGGCCCGCGCACGATGCACGGCGCACACACGCCGCCTTCAAAGGTGGTTCCCTTCCCCTCCCGCAGGCCGCCCGCGTCACCAGCGTCAGTACCGAACGGCAGCCACGGACCGTTGTCGCTGGTGAACATCACGATGGTGTTGTCCGCCGCGCCACACTCATCAAGGGTGCGCAGCACCTCCCCCACTGACCAGTCGATCTCTCGCATGACTGCGCCGTAGAGTTCGCCTCTGGAGGCCGGTTGAAACTCGGGCCCGGCGGCAATCGGTGTGTGCGGCTGCGGGTGCGCGAGGTAGGCGAAGAATGGCGGCCCGGCCGCGGCGCTGCGGCGGATGAAGTCGCAGGTGCGCGCCGTGAACTTGCCGGTGAGCAGCCCCTGCCCCTCGAGGTTTGAGATCTCCTCCCCGCGCTCGATGCCGGAATACAGGTGCAGTGGTGGCGCCTTGCCAAACCGCGGCGGCCACATGTCACTTGAGTAGAGGATGCCATAGAACTCGTCGAACCCATGCTGCGTCGGATTGAATTGCGGAAAGTGGCCCAGATGCCACTTCCCAGCCATGAGAGTCGTGTAACCAGCATCGTCCAGCAGTTCGGCCAGTGTGCGCTCTTCAGCAGCAATGCCGATCTTCGAGTCAGACATGAGCGCGCCATTGATGCCGACGCGATTGGAGTAGCAGCCCGTAAGCAATGCGGCCCGTGAAGCGCTGCACACCGGCTGAGCCGTGTAGTAGTGGCGGAATCTGGCACCGCTGGCCGCCAGTCCCGACAAGTTCGGCATCTGCCGCGTGTAACTGGGCGGCGTGTGCCCCTCGAGCCCAAAGCCCGGCACATCACCCCACCCCATGTCATCGCAGTAGATGACCACCAGATTGGGACGCGTGGTCGTGCGCGGGGCGGACGCGAGAGTCGGATTGTGAGTGGGACTGGCGCAGCCGCCGGAACTCGCGCCCGTCAGAATCGCCAGCACGGCCAGCGTGACCATTCGCGCGTGACACAGGATGTTTCGGGGTGTTGCCTCTGGACCCAAGAACTCAGTCTAATCGTGCGCGGCTTCGGGAACACCAACGGTCTGGCGCCGTTCACCGGCGGCGCGACGGCGCGAAACAGTCGAGTGATCTGTTAGGGACTCCACCCACCCAATAGGGCGGCCAAGTCGAGTCCGTCCGTGACGCCATCGTGATTGAGATCCCCTTGGCCGGAGCTTCCCCAGTTCGAAAGGACGGTGGCGAGATCAACGCCATCGACAGTCCCGTTGCAGTCAGTGTCAACTGGAGCGCATGGTTGTCCAGTCTCGACCGTGAGCTGCAGCGAGGCAGCGTGCGCGAGTTGAAACGGGATCAGTGGGTTTTCTTTCGCATAGAACGCGGGAAAGTTGCCACCCTGCTGTTGGACGAAGGTCAGACTGCTGATCACAAAGAAGAGCTTGCCGTCGTTGAGTCCAGCGCGCAAGTAACTCTGCACATGCGGATCGGTGAGGTGGAGATCGAAGTGCATCTGGGTGTTGACTGGAACAAGCGCCCCCGCGGCGACCGTGGGGCACGCACCTGTCGCAAACCGTCGCGGCTCAAATCGCTCTCGTGGGTTGTTCGAGACATCGAGTGCACCGCCAGCGTCATTGAAGCTCATGGCAAACGCGTTTCGAACTCCCGACGCCATCGGGTTTGGAGGCGTGGCGTAGGGAGAGTTTTCCATGAAGGTCGCGGCAGTGAATCCATTTCGGAAGCCGCATCCAAAGAGGTCGACCGACTGTCCGGCGTCACTATCCGCAACGAATTCCGCGTCGGTTGGGGCGAGAAAGGATCTCCAACTATCGGGCGATGGGTCGTACGCGGCGACAAGGTCGTTGGCGAACTCGATAGTGAGTCGCGCCGTGATCACGGTGTAATGATCGACACCGAGCGCCGGTGGAATCTGGTCGCCGGTGGAGTACGCGACGATGAACTGCCCGTCGCGGGAATCGAACTGAGCGGCGCCTGGATCGGATCCGAAGGTGGAGATGACTGGTCGGGTTCCCGGAGTGCTATTGAACGGGTACATCCAGCGGTCGAGTTGAGGAGTCGGCCAAGTCGCCGAAACGGTGTCACCGAACCCAGAGTTGGATGGGTGGATTGCGCACAGCGCAACAAAGAGGAAGCGCAACCACGATAGAGGACGCCGTCCCAGTAGAATCATGTTGTTCGTAGTACGCATTGGGGTGACATGACAGTACATCAGACGGCCTACCTTTCTCCACACCGGTTGAAGATATGTCATGAAGACATCGGCAACCCGTCGCGCGATCTCTCGGCAGTCCGCGCGTCGACGAGCCGTGCGTTCACAGCCACCGAACTGCTCGTTGTGATCGGATTGGTTGCGATTCTTGCGGCGCTCCTGATTCCCGCAGCGGCGACGGCCCACCGCGCGGCGGCGCGCGCGAGTGAGTTATCCGCTGCTCGGCAGGTCACACAGGCGTGGACTGCCTACGCCATCGATCAACAAGGGCAGTTGATTCCCGGGTTCAAGCACGGACTGCCTGCGTTTGAACCCGATGGCACCCCGATCCCCATCAACTCCTACGGGGGTGGAGCCACGATCGCAGCGCGATGGCCCTGGCGACTCGCCCCTTACTTCGCGGGTGACATGCGCGCGCTCTATGTCGGCGATCACGGGGAGTTTCTTTCGCGTCTTGGTGGCGGTGATCACGGCGAAATGTTGTACTTCGCGAGCCTCTATCCGTCATTCGCGATGAATTCGACCTGGGTCGGAGGCGACAGCGAGCGCATGGGATTTCAGCCGCACACCCTTCCGAGTGGCGCTCCCCACCCGCTCGCGCGTTTCTATATCTCGCGACTCGCACAGTTCACTCATCCGCAGCGCGTCAGCGTGTTTGTGTCGAGCCGTACGGCTGCGACGGTCGACGGACAGACTTTGCCGGGATACTTTCGAGTGGAGAGCCCGTGGCTTGTTCAGTCTCAATGGGGGGCGAGATACGATCCAGATGATCCCGTGTCGTGTGGAAATGTGCGCGCTCGATGGGGTGATGAGGCAGTGGTGGCGACTGCCGACGGAGCCGTTGAGGGGATCGCGATCGAGTCGCTGCGAGACATGCGCAGGTGGGCCGACCAAGCCGACACCGTCGACTTTCGCCTGACGCCGCCCTAGGCGCTTGCCGTGTCGGCGCGAGGGCGGTGTCTGGTGAAGTGACCCGCGATGCTCGCGCGAGTGCCCAGTTCGATGTGATCCCGGTCGAAGATCCCACCTTCTACCAGCAGTTCTTTGCTGCCTACTCCTAGCCGCTCTTCCTTGAGACGCACGAAGTGGATCCCGCAGCGCCGGGGGCCTGAGGCAGAGCGCGCTAGACGCCCAGCGCCTTGAGGCGCGGCTGCGCGCCGTAGAACTCGTCGACCCAGAGGAGCATTGAGTAGATCCGATACTGAATGTTCGGGGGAAGTGTTCTCGTCCACGATTGGCCTCGGCATCCCTCTTCGAGGATGCCAAGGTCCACGGCGAGGTTGACGAGCCGTGAGCGCTCGGGGGAACGGCCCATCGCCTCCACAAGGAGCTGCGTCGTCGAGTTGCCGAAGCCATCCTTGCGCCTTGTCCAAGCGACCTCGTTGGGGAGCACCCCCTCGAGCGCGCGGCGAAGGATGAACTTGCGGTAGCCGTTGCGAAGGAGGAGGTGCGTGTCGAGCGAGAACCCGAGTTCGACGAGCCGGTAGTCGAGGAAAGGGCAACGAGCCTCAAGACTGCAGGCCATCGACATCGCGTCGCTGTACTGAAGCAGGTTCGCGAGGCCGTCGCGATGCGAGTATCGCAGATTGCGGCCTAGGCACCGCCCTGAGAGGTCCAGTCGGATCTGGTCGTCCATCGCGCCCGCACGCACCGCCGGGGTCAGCAGCGTGTGGCTCGACCACGCGATCGCCTGTCGCCGGTAGATCGCGGGCATCGAGAATCGAACGAGATCAGCGACGAGACCCCCCCACCCCAACTGCGATGCGTTCAGACGAGCCACGCGCCAAGCGTCGTGGAACTCACCGCGCCGGATGGCGTCAAGCGCCGCCGGAAGGTCGAAGTTGGGATACCCGGCGAAGACCTCGTCGGCCCCTTGCCCTTCGAGCATCACGGTGACACGCTTTCGCGCCTCGCGGCACAGATTGAGATACGGGACGACCGCTGGAGCATTGTGCGCCGCATCGAGGTGCCAGACGCAAGTGCGCAGGTCCTCGACCACCTGTTCTGGCGCACCTGGGGGCACCTCGACGAGTGAGTGTCCGAACTTCTCGGCGATCTCTCGCGCGATGGGCAACTCCGATCGCTCCTTGTCGCCATGCCATACTGTGAAGGCGTCGAGAGGTGCGCCGAAGTTTTCGCGCACGAGTGCGGCGATCCCGGTTGAGTCCAGTCCGCCTGACAGGCTGATGCCCACAGGCACATCGCTGCGCAGGCGAATCGACACGGCGTCCGTGAGAAGCGTGCGAACGCGCGAGGTCGCGTCTTCGACTGAAGTGACGGTTCGATCCGTCGGGTAGTCCCAGTAGCGGCGAGGCGGTGCTTGTCGGGGGCCGTCGGCCAACCGGAGCCACTGTGAATGCGCCTGAGGAAAGCGCCGCACGCCCGCAAACCAGCCATTCTCCGCGTTGCCGCTCGTACCAAACTGCAAGTAGCGGCCGATGGCCTCGTGGTTCGGCGGCGGAACCTCCCCGAGCCAAGCGAAGATCCCCTTGGCCTCCGAGCAAATCAGGAGCCGGCCATCACGCTCAAGAATGTGCAGCGGCTTGGCTCCCCAGCGATCGCGCGACAGGAGAATCTCCCCCGTCGCCGCGTCGACGAATGCGAATGCCCACATCCCGTTGAGCCTCGGCACGAACTCTTCGCCCCAGCGAATGAGCCCAGCAAGCAGCACCTCCGTGTCCGATCCCGTCGTGAACGAGTCTCCGAGGCGCTCAAGTTCCGCGCGCAATTCGATGTAGTTGTAGACCTCGCCGTTGAAAACGATTGCGTAGCGGCCGCACCGCGACCAAAATGGCTGCGTACCTGCCTCACTCAGGTCGAGGATCGACAGACGAACATGACCCAAACACCACCGACCACTGTTGTCGAAATGCGAATCCGCGGCGTCGGGTCCGCGATGGCGGATCGCGCGAAGGGCGCGATCCATGCGAACCGCACTGTCCTCGGGCAGGCCCCGGGCACCGAGGCAAATGGCGGCAAAAATCCCACACATTGAGGAGTCGCCGCAGGCTACCAAAGCACGCACACTCGACCTCCGGGTGCGATGTGGCGCCGCACAGGTGCCGATGCTCGCGGGTGATACAACCTCCGGCATGCCGCCGGTCGTCCATTCTCCGGAGCCGCGTCCGCGCGTCGCAGTGGTCTACCACTTCTTCGCCCACTATCGGAAGGCCGTGGTGGAACGGCTCGCACGCAGTCGTGTGGCAACATTCACATTCTTCGGCGACGACCATGACTACGAAGCTCCGATCAAGTGCGGGTCGTTCTCGCCGCTCGTTGACTTGCGCCCCTGCCCGACCCATCAGATAAGGGGGTCGTGGATGTGGCAAGGCGGTGTCATCGGCGTGGCGGCCTCGAAATCGTTTGACCAGGTGATCTTGCTGGCGAACGCCTATTGGGTGGCAACTTGGATCGCCGCGATCGTCGGCCGACTCACGGGGAAGCGTGTGATTTTCTGGAGCCATGGGTTCCTCTCGCCCCCCACGGGCGTCAAGGGATGGTTCCGGCGCATGTTCTTCGGACTCGCACACGCGCACCTCTTCTACGGTCGCACCGCCAATCGCCATGCCATCGCCATCGGTTGGGACCCCACGCGCATTCATGCCGTGCATAACTGCCTCGACCTCGACCATCAGCGCGCGGCGCGCGCCACGATCGATGCACGCGCGACAGCAGCCTGCCGCACCGCGCTCTTCAAGGACCCGGCGCTTCCGACGGTGATCTGCTCGTGCCGCCTCGTCCCAGGGAAAAAGCTCGGCTTGCTCATCGAGGCGCTCGCGGTGTTCAAGCGCGAGGGCGTCGGAGTCAACATGATCATCATCGGCGACGGACCCGACCGGCAGCGGCTGGAGCGACTGGCGCACGATGCGGACCTCAGCGCCCACTTCGAAGGAGCGTGCTACAACGAAGAACGGATTGCGCTGCTCACGATGAGCTCGGACCTGACTGTGTGCCCCGGATTCATCGGACTGACCGCGATGCACAGCATGGTGTACGGGGTCCCAGTGATCTCGAATCGGAGTTCGTCGACGACCGCTCCCGAAGTCGAGGCCATCGTGCCAGGTCGAACGGGCGATCTCTTCGCCGACGGCAATGTCGACGACCTCGTGCGGGTGATGCGCCCATGGATTGCCACGCGGAGCGATCGAGAGACAGTGCGCACGGAGTGCATCGCCATGGTCGAGCGCTACTGGTCGCCCGACTACCAGCTTGCGATCATCGAGCGCGCCGTGTTGGGGCGACCTGCGGACGATGGCGACTATCCTTGGAGCGCGGCATGAGGCGAAGACCAGCATGATCAGGAAAATCCTCGGACGCGGCGCACTCTTTCTGCTTGTTCGCAGAGGGCTGATGGCGTGGCGTCGGTGGCGGCACGGACTGAAGCATGTCGCCCCGACCTTTTACATGGCAGAGGGGTGTACCGTTGAAAAGGACCTCGTCGCCGGCGAGTATTCGTTTGTCAATCGCCGTTGCTTCCTTCAGGCCAAGGTGCGCCTCGGGCGCTATGTCCTGCTCGGCCCGGAAGTCGCCGTCGTGGGTGGGGATCACCGACCCAACCTGCCCGGCGTGCCCAATGTCTTCAGCGGCCGTCCTGAAATCAAGGAGACCGTGTTCGAGGACGACACATGGATTGGACACGGGGCCATCATCATGCAGGGAGTGCGAGTGGGATGCGGCGCGATCGTGGCGGCGGGGGCCGTCGTCGTGAAGGATGTCCCGCCGTACGAGATCCACGGCGGTGTTCCCGCACGAAAGATCAGCGAGCGGTTTCCCGACCCGTCCGACCGCGCGAAGCACGATTCGATGCTCAAGGGGCCGACCCTCTCCGGCGCGCTGGCGCGACCGCAACTCGATTGAATTCACGGACGCTCCTCGACCATGTGCGGCATTCTCGGCTACTCGGGACGGTTCGACGCAAAGGCGCTTGAGCGCGGCCTGGAATGCATCACGCACCGCGGCCCCGATGACTCTGGGGTCTTGATCTATGCGAACGCGGGCATCGGGCTCGGGCACCGTCGACTGTCGATCATCGAGCTCTCGCCGCTTGGTCATCAACCGATGGTGGACGCCACTTCGGGCGTCGCCATCATTTTCAATGGCGAGATTTACAACTTTCGGGAGTTACGACGCGATCTCGAGGCTCGCGGCCACGCGTTCCGCAGCCACTCCGACACGGAAGTCATCTTGCACTTGTATCTCGAGCGGGGCGAGGCGATGCTCCCGATGCTCAATGGGATCTTTGCGCTCGCGGTGTGGGATCCCCGTTCACGCACCACGCTTGTGGCGCGCGATGCACTCGGAGTCAAGCCGTTGTACTTCGCTCGCCTCGCCCACGGGGTGGCGTACGGCAGCGAGATCAAGGCGCTGCTGCATCTGACACCCGAGTGCCGCGAACTCGATCCGGAGTCACTGCGTCGGTACCTGACATTCCTCTGGTGCCCCGGCGAAGGCACGCCGCTGAAGGGTGTTCGCAAGCTTGATCCGGGTACTTCGATGCTGCTTCGTGACGGTCGCATCGAACGGACGGACTGTTGGTACCGCCTGCCGGTGTTCAGAGGGGTGCGACCGGATCTCGACGCGCATGCCGCGGCGTCGGGCACACTCGATGCCCTCAGAACCGCAGTGCACCGGCAGTTGGTGTCGGATGTGCCAGTTGGCGCGTTCCTCTCCGGAGGACTCGATTCGAGCGCGATCGTGGCGCTCGCTCGAGAACAGTCGCCCAACATCCGCTGTTTCACCATCGACACCGGCGGCGCGCTGAATCCAGGCGACGCCGACGACCTCCCGTATGCGCAGCGAGTAGCGAAGCACCTTGGCGTGCCGATCGCCGTGATCCGCGTCGAGCCGACCCGAATGGCAGGAGAGCTCGAGAAGATGGTCAGGCAGCTGGACGAACCGCTGGCTGACTTTGCCGCGCTGAATGTGTTCTCCATCTGCGGCCTCGCGCGCGAACAGGGCATGAAGGTGCTCCTCTCGGGTGCCGGAGGCGACGACCTCTTTACGGGCTATCGCCGACACACGGCCGCGTCCGTACAGCACTTCTGGTCGTGGATGCCTGCGATGCTGCGCCGGGGACTGGAGCGCACGGCCTCGAGGCTCGACCAACGGCGCGGGCTGTCTCGGCGCATGACGAAACTGTTCCATGGCGCTGGACTCAACGGCGATCGGCGACTCGCGAGCTACTTCGAGTGGGCACCACCGGAACACATCAACGGGCTCTTCGCTGAGGGTCTACGCACCACGCTTGCTGGATCGAGATCGACAGAACCGCTTGAGCGTTTCCTCGGTGCGCTGCCACCTTCGGTCGGTTCCGTTGACCGCATGCTCGCCCTCGAGCAGCGGTTCTTCCTCGCCGACCACAACCTGACCTACACCGACAAGATGTCCATGGCAGTGAGTGTCGAGGTGCGAGTCCCATTCCTTGACCTCGACCTGGTCGAGTTCGCTGCGCGAATCCCTGCGTCCGTCAAGCAACGAGGGCGCATTGGAAAGTGGCCACTCAAGCGCGCGATGGAGTCGATGCTCCCGCACGATGTGATCTACCGACCCAAGGCGGGATTCGGCGTACCGCTTCGCCGTTGGGTGCGAGAGGACTTCCGACCGATGATCGGCGACCTGCTGTCGCCGACGGCGACCTCGCGGCGCGGACTCTTTGACCCTGCGGCCGTGACGCGCCTCATCGAAGCCAACGCTCAGGGGCGCATCGATGCCAGCTACACCATCCTCTCGCTCCTGTGCATTGAGATCTGGTGTCGCGCCTACATCGACCGCTAGACTCGCCGTCACGAATGACAACCGACGACAAGACGAAGGTGTCCGATTTCTGGAACCGTGCGTCGTGCGGCGAGGCACTCTTCCTCTTGAACACCGAGCGTGATGGGTACGCGCAGCACGCCCGTCTGCGCTACGAACTTGAACCATTCATCCATGAGTTCGCCGGGTTCGCAACGGCGAAAGGACTCAAGGTGCTTGAGATCGGCGTCGGGCTCGGTGCCGACCACCAGTCCTTTGCGGAGGCAGGCGCCGTCCTGCACGGCATTGACCTGACGACGCGTGCGATTGAACACACGACGCGCAGGCTCGCGGCGTTCGGGCTCACCTCAGGGCTGGCCGTCGGCGACGCCGAGGCGCTTCCGTTCGCTGATGGCACCTTCGACATCGTTTATTCGTGGGGCGTGCTGCATCACAGCCCCGACACTCCCAAGGCGTTTCGCGAAGTGTTCAGGGTGCTCGGGCGCGGCGGCCGCGCCAAGATCATGGTCTATCAGACCTGGAGCATCGTCGGCCTGATGCTCTGGACGCGCTATGGACTCATGCGACTACGACCATGGACTTCGATGCGTGAGATCTACGACCGCTACCTCGAGAGCCCGGGCACGAAGGCGTACACGCCGAACGAAGCGCGCGCGCTCATGTCCGGCTTCGAAGACATCCGCATTCGCACGGTGCTCACTCACGGCGACCTTCTTGAGTCGGGCGCGGGACAGCGACATCGGGGGCCGCTGCTGACGCTCGCTCGACGCATCTGGCCGCGATGGCTGATTCGGCGCATGGCCCCGGGCATGGGACTCTTCATGCTGATTGAGGGCACGAAGCCACGCGGCGACGCCCCCTACCACTCACCCGCGTAGATCACGGAGTATGAACCAGCGTCGCGTGCCGCGAGGCCGTGGACCCGCTTGGCGATCTGGCGAATGTGGAGCGCGTCGTGCGCGGCCCACGATGCGAGCAGCATGCCAGCGGCGAGCGGGCCGTGCTCGGGATGGATGCGCGCGTGCGACCAGTCGGCATCACGCAGCACACTTGAGAGCCAAGCGAGACTCGCGGCTCGCTCGCGCCGGAACTCCGCGAGTGTCCCGATGAGGTCGCGTGAGGCATATCCGCGCAGTTCTGCGACGCCCTTCAAGTCCAGGCGCGGCCACTCTGCCGTGGGATCGCGCAGCGTGATCTGCGCGCGCAGACGAAAGTCCTCGCGCTCCTCATCGAGGAGATGACAGCAGATCTCAAGGATCGACCAGTGCTCCGGGGCTGGCTTCCAGCGTGCGTCCTCGGCGGACACGATGCCGACGCATGCCTCAAGAGCCTTGGGAAAGCGCGAGAGTCGATCGGCGAGCGCACTGGCTGCAAACGCTCGACTCATGCCTCGTGCAGCGCTGGCTTGTACGCGGCCACACGCTCGGCCTGGATCATGGGCGGCGCAGGTTCGGCGTGCGCAAACTCCATCGTGTAACTGCCGAGTCCAGCCGTGATCGACTTGAGTGTGCTCGCGTAGGTCATGAGTTCCGACATCGGCGCCGTCGCTCGTATGACGGCGAGTCCCGACGAGGTCGAGTCGCTCCCTTGCACCCGACCGCGTCGCGAGGAGAGGTCGGCCACGATGGCGCCGATGCTGCCGGGTGGCGATGTGATCTCGAGGTGGACAAATGGCTCAAGCAGCACCGGCCGCGCCTTCTTGATCGCCTCGATGAACGCGTGCTTCCCCGCGATCGTGAAAGCGACTTCCTTGCGGTCCACCGGGTGATACTTGCCGTCGTAGACCTCGACCTTGATCCCCCCGAGCGGATAGCCCGCGATCGCGCCCTCGTGTAGGACTTGGCGAACACCCTTCTCGATGGCCGGGAGGTACTGCTTGGGCACGCTGCCGCCGAATGTGTCATCGACGAACTCAAGGTCGGCAGCAGTCCCCGCCATCGCGCCGTCGAGCGGCTCGACCCGGAGGAAGACTTCGCCGAATTGCCCCGCACCGCCGGTCTGCTTCTTGTGGCGGTAATGCCCCTCGGCCTTCGCGGTGATCGCCTCGCGGTAGGCGACCTTCGGTGGATGCGTTGTCACCTCCACGCCGAACCGTTCCTTCAGCATGTAGAGCTTCACTCGCAGGTGCAACTCCCCGAGGCCACGCAGCACGACCTCTTTCGTTGATGTGACATGGTCGATCGCGAGTGTTGCATCCTCTGCCGCGAGCTTGTGGAGGGCTTCACCGAGCTTGGTCTCGGCCGCGCGGTTGGCCGCCTCGAGCGCGACGCCATACATCGGCTTGGGGAGCGGCAGCGCGTGCATCACGACCCCAGATGGAACCGCGTCGGCGTGGATGACCGTGCCCGCGTGCAGTTCCTCGATCTTGGAGACGGCACCGATGTCCCCGGCGACGATCGCATCCGTTTCCTTGTGCTTGGCCGCCATCACCGAGTAGACATGCGGCACGCGCACCGCCTTGGTGCCGTCATCAAACTTGAAGTTGGCGCCGTGGCCTAGGGTGCCTTGATGCACTTTGAAGAATGCGAGCCGACCGGCAAATGGGTCGGTCGACATCTTGAAGACATGCGCCAGAAGTGGGTCGCCGGGCTTCATCGACGGCACGATGACCTCCGTGGCGCCGTCCTTGCTGTACTCGAACGGCCGCGGATTTCCCTCGCATGGGCTCGGACACAGGGCGATGATGTCGTTGAGGAGCTCCTTGACTCCAGCCTCTGACCGCGCTGACACGAAGCAAATCGGGATGATGTGCCGCGCACGCATGGACTTCTCAAAGGGATCGTGCATGCGGGTTCCAGAAACAGGCTGCCCGCCGAGTACCTCTTCGAGAAGTGCATCATCCTCCTCCGCCACGCGGTCAAGGACACGGTCGTGGAATGGCTTCACCGCGCCGAGATCGCTCGATCCAGCAGCGTTATCGAAGCAATCGATGACAGACTTGCCGTGATCGACGGGCAGGTCGATCGGCTGGCAGATCTCGCCGAACTCCTCTTGGATCCCAGCGAGAACGAGCTCCTCGTCCTCGGCCATGTCCATCTTGTTCACGATGATCATGGTCGGGAGGTTGCACTCCTTCGCCACTGCGACCATGCGCCGCGTGGTCGTCTGCACACCGATGACGGCGTCGATGACCACCACGACCGTCTCGACCGCCGGAAGCACGCCGATGGCGGCGCCGACGAAATCGGGCGCGCCCGGTGTATCAATGATGTTGAGTCTCACCCCCCCGTGGTCGAGGTGCACGATGCACGAGTCGATGGTCGTCCCAAAGTGTTTGGAGACCGGGTCCGCGCCAGTCTGCGTCGAACCGTCCTCGACGCGGCCAGCGCGTTGCACCGCGCCGCCCGCGTGGAGGAGAGCTTCGACGAGCGTGGTCTTTCCAGAACCGGCCGCCCCCACAATGGCAATGTTGCGAATCTGACTCGTTGTGTATGCAGGCATCGGGAACCTCCTTCAAGGAGAAAGGGAACCGAGCAACCAGGGGCCGCGACCACCCACGACGGTTGGCCACCGCGCCCCGTTCAACATAGCGCGGATTCGGGCCTCAGTCCATGCAGGAAGGGGCGATTGGCCGTGTGGAATCCACAAGAGCGCCCAGATCGCGCAGGAGGCCGTCTGCGAGGTCGTAGATCCAGCCATGAACCTTCACCTTCCGACCCGCCGGGGTGCGCAGCACCGGAGACTCTCGGACATGCACACACTGCACAACAACATTGAGTTCGCACAATCGCCGCTCTTTGGCGGCGCGCGAAGGTTGCGAGTCGATGTCTTCACGATAGAACTTGGCGATGTCACGGACATGCCGGATCCAGTGGTCGTAGGTGCGACCCGACTCGGGCGCGAGCGCAGCCTCGATGCCGCCGCAACCGTAGTGGCCGCACACGATGATTTCCTCGACCTCCAGCGCGTTGACGGCGAAGTCGAGCACGGAGACCGCGTTCAGGTCGGAGTGGACGACGAGGTTCGCGACATTGCGGTGGACGAAGACTTCGCCCGGGCGAAGCCCGACGATCTGATTCGCTGGCACGCGGCTGTCTGAGCAGCCGATCCAGAGATACCTCGGCCGCTGCTGGTGGACGAGGTTGGTGAAGAACCCAGGGTTCTCCCGTTCGGTCCGTGCGGCCCACTCTCGATTCTTGGCCAGGAGATCGTGCGCTGCGCTCACTGCGGTGATTGTAGAGCGTGCGCCGAGCAGGCGCTCGCTCGTGGAGAACCACTGTGGACCTGACATTCCTGAACTCCTGCTCGACATCGCGGGGCCTCCATCGAGCTACCTTGGAGGCATGAACCAGACCACTCCCTCGACGGTCGCCGTGCGCGGCCCGATCAAGAGTCGCCCCAAGTCGACTCCTGTCGCCGAGATCCCGGACTTCGTTCGCCGAGCCCGGCACGCGCAACCCGCGTGGGCCGCGCTCGGGGCAGCGGAGCGAGCGCGATTGGTCGGTTGCGCCGCGAGTGAGATGCAGGCGCGCGCGGAGGAGATCGGTTCGCTGGCGTGCGCTGAGATGGGGAAGCCTCTTCGCGAGGCCGTCGGTGAAGCCAGGTACTGCGGCGAGGACCTTGCGAAGGCCGCAGAACTTGTGGCGAAGGCACTTGCTCCCGAGCGTCTTGAGGATGAATCGGTCGTTTCCGAGCTACGCTTCGACGCGCTCGGCGTCGCGGTGTGCATTACGCCCTGGAACTTTCCTGTGTGGATGCCGCAGGATGTCGTCGTGCCGAGCCTCGTCGCTGGCAATACCGTCATCCTCAAGCCCAGCGAGAAGACCCCCGCTTCGAGCCAAGCATGGGCGGAATGCCTCATGGCGCAGTTGCCCCCAGATGTGCTGCAGGTCGTCCACGGCGACGAAGCGCAGGGCAAGGCGCTCGTCCAGGCAGAAGTCAATCTCGTGGCGTTCGTTGGAAGCCGCGCCGCCGGAAAGCACATCATGCGCGAGGCGGGCACCGGACTCAAGCGGCTCGTTCTCGAGCTCGGCGGCAAGGATGCACTCATTGTGCTTGAAGACGCCGATCTCGATGCCGCGGTCACATTCGCGACGCGCAACTGCTACCGCAACGCCGGGCAGGTTTGCGTCAGCACGGAACGGATCTTCGTTCACGAGCGGCTCGCGGCGCGATTCACGGAGGAACTCGCCCGCCGCGCAGGCGCGCTCGTGCAAGGGGATCCCTCCGCGGAGGCAACGCAGGTCGGGCCGATGGCTGACTCGGGCCAGGCCAGTCATGTGCGCGAACTCATCGACGATGCCATCCGAAGCGGCGCCAAGGTCGCTGTCGGAGGAAGCGGACACGGCGACTTCGTGCAGCCCACGGTGCTCACTGGAGTGACCAGCGCGATGCGCATCATGCGCGAAGAGACATTTGGGCCGGTCGCGTGCATCATGATCGTCGCCTCCGACGATGAAGCCGTGCGCCTTGCCAACGACTCGCCATACGGACTCGGCGGTAGCGTGTTTGGCGAGCGCGAACACGCCATGCGCGTCGCCCGTGCTCTCGAGACCGGTATGGTCGGGATCAACCGAGGTTGCGGCGGTGCCGAGGGCGCACCGTGGGTCGGCGCCAAGGAGTCGGGCTTCGGCTACCTGCGCGGCACTGGAGGCCATCGCCAGTTCGCGCAGGTCCGCGTGATCAGCGCCGCTCGCTGATCGTTCGTGAGGACTCTATCGCCGCCACGCCCTGCCCGACCAGTTCACCGTCTGGATGGTGCTTGCGACCGGTCATCGAGTCGGCGATGACGGCGCTCAAGAGACTCTCGATGGCTCCGAGGGGTCGGTGGCGCTGATGTGTGCAACGCCGCTCTAGGGCAACTGGAAGCGAGGAAGTCCGCTCGGGAGTCCCCCGTGCACGACGCCATCGACCGTGTGGCCAAAGCGCGAGTCGATCGTCGCGGGAGTCCAGTCCGGTCCCTGGCCCGACAGCCACATGGCAAGAGCGACAGCGCATGGAAGGATCACGATCGCGCCCGGGATTCGGCGCGCCGCGCGCAACTTTCCCCAGGCCACGAGTGCGGCAGGACTCACCAGCCCAACGACCGCATCGCCCTTGCCGAACGAACGCCAGTTCTGCGCCATCTCGCAGACCCGCTCAATCGTGCTCTCGGGAGTCGCCGTGAATTCGATGCCGAAGAGATCCTTCACTTGCAAGAGGGCAATCGTCACCGCAATGCCGAGCGTGAACCCCGCCGTGGCGGAACAGGGAATGAACTCAACGAGCTTGCCGAGGCGAAACACGCCCATGAGCAGAATGAACACGCCCGCGATCAAGGTGGCCAGTAGGAGTCCGCCCGGGCCGTCCGCGGCGACGACCGGCGCGAGGATCACAACGAACGCGGCCGTCGGACCAGTGACCTGCGCGCGTGAACCGACAACGGCGGCGGCCACGAATCCGGCGACGATG
>SXGU01434252.1_pt1 | contig 18778 bp, 18 predicted proteins | sample 3174531 | NCBI WGS metagenome assembly SXGU01 (sample SAMN11356863, study PRJNA531348) | freshwater metagenome | isolation source: freshwater sample F1-140 | place: China: Fuxian Lake, Yuxi | collected 2017-12-25 | reverse complement strand
GGGTCACCAACGTCGGGACCACGCACTACATCATCGGGTCGGCCGTGGGTCCCGCCCCGTACCCCGAGATCGTGGCCGCGTTCCAGTCGGTCATCGGGATCGAGGCACGGGCGCAGATGCTCGACGGGGCGGGCACCCTGCCGGGCTCGGTCGTTGCGTGTGTGGGGGGCGGGTCGAACGCCATCGGCATCTTCCGCGGGTTCCTCGCCGACGACCAGGTGGCCCTCGTGGGCGTCGAGGCCGGTGGTGAGGGCCCGGCGGGCCGTCACGGCGCATCGCTGGCGCTCGGCCGCCCCGGCGTCCTGCATGGCTCGTACTCATACCTGCTGCAGGACCCCGACGGGCAGGTGGCCGAGGCCCATTCGGTATCGGCGGGCCTCGACTACCCGGGCGTGGGCCCCGAGCACTCGCACCTGCGCGACACCGGCCGGGTGCGCTACGTGAATGCCACCGACCAGGCGGCGCTCGAGGCGTTCCTGGAGTGCTCGCGCCGGGAGGGGCTGATCCCGGCGCTCGAGAGCGCGCATGCGCTCGCACACGTGCGCGACGCCGCCGCGGACCTCCGCGGGCACGGGCCCGTGCTCGTGTGCCTGTCGGGGCGCGGCGACAAGGATGTTGATCAGGCCGGGGCCGCGCTGGGGATTGACGCGAGTGCCTGAGCCGGGGGCCGCGCGCCTGGAGCGCACATTCCGCGAGGCCGGTCGCCCGCTGTTCGTGCCGTACGTCATGGGCGGCTATCCCGATCTGGCCGCCAGCCGGCGCCACGCGCACCTGCTGGCGCCGTACGCCGACATCATCGAGCTCGGCATCCCATTCTCCGACCCCCTCGCCGACGGTCCCACGATCCAGGCGGCGGGGCAGGCCGCCCTCGACGCCGGCACGCGCCCCGGCGATGTGCTCGACATCGCCGCCGATCTGCGTGGCGGCCCGCCCGTGGTCGTGATGACCTACTTCAACACCGTCATCGCGCAGGGGGCCGACGCGTTCCTCGCCGCCGCGGCGGCGAAGGGCGTCGCCGGGATCATCATCCCCGACCTCCCCGTGGACGAGGCCGCTGACGCGCGCCGGGCGGCGCGGGCCGCGGGCGTCGCGCTCATCGCGCTCGCCGCCCCCACCACCGACGACGCACGCATGGCCGTCATCGGCGAGGAGGCCGAGGGGTTCGTCTACCTCGTGGCCGTCACCGGCGTGACCGGCGGTGAGATGAGCATGGACGACCGCCTGCGCGCCCTCGTGGCCCGGGCCCGGAGGCACATCCCGGTGCCCGTGGTCGTGGGGTTCGGCGTTCGCACGCCGGAGCAGGCCGCGCAGATCGGCACGCTCGCCGATGGCGTCGTGATCGCGAGCGAGCTCATCCGGCGCATCGGCGACGCGCCGGATGCCGCCGCCGCGGACGCCGCGGTGGACGCCTTCGGGGCCGCCGTCGCGGAGGCGCTGCGCCCCGGGTAGGGGCGGGCCCGCGCGACCCTGACCGGGGGTGCGCCCCCGCCCGCCGGCGCCCCTAGTAGGGGTAGGCCCGGATGAACTGCACGAACCCCTCGAGTTCCTCGTCGGCGAGGGGCCGGTCCTTGCCCGCGTCGTCGGTGAGTTCGAGGTACTGCATGCGGATGAGGCGCCCGAAGTCGCCGGCGCCCCGGGGGAGCTCCCCGAACTCGCCCCACCAGATGAAGTCGGCCCTCGTTCCCCAGTGGCGGGAGAGGGAGCGCATGGTCAGGAGCGGGTCGGCGCCCTGCTCGGGCACGGCCCGCACGGCGTCGCGGGTGGCGCTCACGAGATCGTCGAAGTCGGGCCAGCTGCCGGGGTCGAGCAGGAGCACCGGAACGACCTCCACCATGAAGTCGGCGGCCTCCGCGTGGTCGGCGAACCACATGAACGTGGCGGGCCCCTGGTTGGGCGGCGGGACGGGGTCGCGCGAGAGGAGGCCAACGGGGAACTCCCGCGGGTCGCGGGCGGTGACGACGCCCAGCGCGCGCCCCCGTGAGAGACCGGTCCATTCATGCATGCGGGCCAGCGTACCTGCACCGCGGATGCGCCGGGGTGCGCCGCTAGGATCGGGATCGTGAGTGCCTCCCGGACACCGCGGTCGCCCGGACGGGGTCGGCCCCCGGCCGATGAGCGCCGTCGCGACCTGCGCCGGCGACGGCGGAACGCCCTGCTCATCCTGCTGGTGGGCGTCATCGTCATCGTGGGATTCGTCGTGTGGGCGGGCCGGGGGGGTGACGGGTCGGCCGGCGATGGGGCGACGACGACCCCGGCTCCTGTCCTGCAGGTGGTGGCCCGGAGCCCCCAGCCGCAACTGCCGGCGCCGGCGAAGCCCGCCCTCGCGGTGACGGCCACCGGTGGCGATGGGCTCGAGATGCGGGTGGTGGCCGCCCCGGCGGGCAAGCCGGTGGTCCCCGGTCGGTGGCTGCCCGCCGCGAAGTCGCTGTCCCTCCCCGGGAACATCACCGCGCTGCTCGAGGCGGGCTCGATCCCCGGCTACGTCGAGATCCGCGACGACTCGGGCCGCACCACACGCTCGACCACGCTGCTGCTGCCGCCGACGCCGGGAACCGGCACCGCCGAGGTCATCCGCTCGGTGGCGACCACCCGGCCGTATGTGGCCCTGGTGTTCGACGACGGGCTCGACGAGTCCGGGGTCGAGCGCATCATCGAGGTGCTTCGGCGCACGAAGTCCGGCGGCACGTTCTGCCTCAACGGCGTGAACGTCACGACCTGGCCGGCATCGCTTGCCAAGAAGGTGCAGGCAGCGGTGGCCGACGGCATCATCACCATGTGCAGCCATGGCTGGAGTCACCGCACCAGCACCTCATCGACCGAGGCCGAGGCCCTGTCCGACCTCACCGCCAATGCCAGCACGGATCGCTACCTCGGTGTGGCGAGCGTGCCCTTCTACCGGCCGCCGTACGGCGCACTGAGCCCGGGGATCGAGGCGGCCGCCGGGAAGCTCGGGTACCGGTGGATCGTCATGTGGGACGTTGACCCCTCCGACTACGAGAAGCCCGACGCCGCCACCCTCGTCTCGCGGATCGTCAGCGCCTCGGGGAAGGGGTCCATCGTCGTACTGCATGCCATCAACGCGACCGCCGATGCGCTGCCCGGGGTCATCAAGGGGCTGGCCGGGAAGGGACTCAAGGCCGTCACGCTCACCACCCTCTTCGGCACGGCCGCGGCGGATCGGGCAGCATCCACCACGGCGACCACCCCGGCCACGACCGGCGGTGAGGTCGAGACCGCCGCCGGAGAGGCGCCCTGATGACATCCGACTGGGTCATGATCGCCGCGACGATGGTGATGTTCGTGTCCCTGTTCGGCGCCTTGGGGCTCGCGCTGGTGGCGTGGCGCCGTCAGGCGCTCATCCAGGGGCTGCAGGCGCGCGAGCAGGGTGGCCTCGGCATGTCGTCCCCGGTCGCCACCGACCGGGGACAGGCCCTCGGGCAGCGCGATGGCATCTCGCAGGGTGGCGTGGCCATGTCGGCCAGTGCGGGTAACGGCGCGGTGATCGGCGTGATCATCGGGGTCATCGTGCTGCTCGGCGCCGGCGGGTTCGCCGCGTGGTGGTTCGGGTTCCGCAGCGAGACCTCCACTGCGGGGACCGCCGCTCCGATCACGAAGCCGGCGAACGGGCCGCTCGGCGCCGACCCGGATTCGGTGGTCCCCGCCGACCCGCCCGCGATCCAGGACCGGGCCGCCTATACCGTGGCGGTGCTGAATGCCAGCGGCGTCACGGGCGCCGCACGGGACATCGTGGCCCCCAAGATCGAGACCACCGGCTACCGGCTGGGCGAGGTCGGTGATGCCAACGATCAGGATCTGGCCACATCGGTCGTGATGTGGCGCCCGGGCAAGCAGGCGGTGGCCCAGAACGTGGCCCGCGACCTCGGTATCACGAGTGCCCCGCCGTTGGACGGGGTGGCGGCGGATGCGATCGGCGAGGCCGACGTGGTCGTCGTCGTGGGCAGGGACTCCGCGTCCGGGCCGTGAGCGACGACGGGGACCGCCTGGGGCTCGAGCGGCGCTACGCAGGCGCCCTGAGCGCACTGCTCGTGCAGATGACCCCGCCGTACGGCTTCACGCTGGCCACCTTCACGGCCGGTGGGCTGACGGCCCATTTCGCGGGGACCACGCCCGACCCGTGGGACATCCTGCTGTTCCTCGCGGGTGCCCTGACGGGCTATGCGCTGCTCGCCCTCATCGCGGTGTCGTTGCTGCGGCGCCTCCACCCGCGCCCGCTGCCCGTCAACAGCTGGCAGATGCTGCATGTGATCCCGCTGGGCGTGGTGTTCCTGCTGGCGCTCGCCGCGGCGACGCTGGTCGCATTCCCGGTCGCGTGGTTCATGAGCGGCATCGCCCTGACCTTCGGCTACCTGGGCTCGTTCGCCTGGGTCCTGCGCTTCCTGGGCCGGGACGACGGGACGATCGCCGGGGGGGCATGAGCACGGCGCCCCCGCATCCTATGGCCGACACGGTGCGTGCCCTCGCCGATGCCGGGCCGCCCCTGGTGCTGCCGGGCGTGTACGACGGCCTTTCGGCACGCCTGGCCGCGGGAGCCGGGTTCGGCGCGCTGGTCGTGTCGGGGTACTCGGTGGCGGCGTCGCGCCTCGGACTTCCCGACTTCGGCTACCTCACGCAGACCGAGATCACCGATGCGGCCCGCGACCTCGTGGCGGCGGTGCCGGGGGTACCGGTGATCGTGGATGCCGACACCGGCTATGGCAATGCCCTGTCCGCCGCGCGTACCGCCCGCCTGCTGCACCGGGCCGGCGCGGCCGGGATGATCCTGGAGGATCAGGAGTGGCCGAAGCGCTGCGGCCACATGGAGGGCAAGCGCATCGTGACCCGCGCCGAATGGCTGGCGAAGGTGAGGGCCGTCGCGGACCTGCGCGACGAGGGCATCGACCTCTTCCTGATCGCGCGCACCGATGCCCGGGGCCCCGAGGGTCTCGACGAGGCCATCGCCCGCGGGCGCGCCGCCGCCGACCTCGGAGCCGACGCGGTATTCGTGGAGGCCCCGCTCGACCGTGACGAGCTGGCGCGCATCGGCGCGAAACTCGCCGGGACCCGGCCCGTGGCGAACATGGTGGAGGGGGGGCGGACACCCATGGTTCCCACCCCGGAACTCGGGGAGATGGGCTTCCGGATGGTGTTGTGGGGGATCAGCGGAATCCTCGCCGCCGGCCACGCACTGGCCGCGACGTATCAGGCGCTCGCGGCCACCGGGTCGGGCCCCGACCCCGCGACGCTCATGACGTTCACCGAGATCACCGATGCGGTGGGCCTGCCCGACCACCGGCGTCTGGACGAGCGCTACGCGGGCGGTCCGGCGTCGTGAGCGTGCCGTACCCGGCCGACGTGATCGCGGCCGCCGCCGGCATCGGGACGGGCCCCGGGTCCGCTCCGGCGGACGGCAGGGCGCTGACCCGGGGATAGCGCCATGCCGGCCTTCGAGGTCTCGGTGGATGTGGACGTCGCCCCCGGGACGGCGTGGGAGGTCGTGCGCGACCCATGCGCCATCACCCGGTGGTATCCGCGGTACGTGCGGTGCCACGCGGTCCGGGACATGCGCATCCTCGAGCGTGCGGATGGGGTGAAGGTGCAGGAGCGCTTCCTGCGACGCGACGAGGATGCAATGACCCTCACCTCCACCGTGCTGAGCGGCCTTGCGTGCACGGACCACCTCAATATCTTCCGCGTCGAGCCGCTCGAGCCGGGGTGCCGGATCACCTGGTGGACGCGCGCCGAGGGCGCGGACCCTGCGAGCGATGTCGGGGCATGGCTACCGGAGGAACACCGCACCGCGCTCGCCGGGCTGAGGGACTACCTCGAGGACATCTGAGGGGTAACTCCTCGGGTAGGACTCGAACCTACAACCCTCCGGTTAACAGCCGGATGCTCTACCAATTGAGCTACCGAGGATCGGCGGGGCGGGAGTCTAGAGGAGCACCGGCACGTTGTGGTCCGTGCGTGGGGGAGTGAAGCGATGGACGTGCACGATGGGCCCCGTCTCATCAATGCGCCCGGGTACTGGCAGGTCGTCGCGGCGGTATCCCCACCCACAGCGCTGCATGGCGTCCACGAACGGCCGGGAATCCGGGCGCCTCGGGTCGGCGATGATCACCTCGCCGGAGGGCGCACACAGCGCCGGGATCAGGGCGCCCAGAGCGACGCCGTTGCGGGCCTCGTAGAGGATGTCGGCGCCGATCACGATGTCCCAGGGGCCCCGGTGGATGACCGACTCCGGTGGGTCGCGCCAGTCCATGACCTCGGCGTCCATGCCGAGGCCGAGGTTCCGCGCGTTCCACCGGCTGAACTCGACGGCGGCGGGGTACCAGTCGGTGCTGAGCGCGCGGGCGCCGCGCAGCGCGGCCGTCATCGCCCCGGTGCCGATCCCGCCGCCCAACTCGATGACCGTCCGCCCCGTGAGGTCCATACCCGCGAGCACGCCGCACAGCACGCGCGCGCTTGGCCACACCTCGGCCCAGTACGGCAGGCGTTCGTCATCGGCGAACTCCCGCTCGTCAATGAGGTCCTCGGCGGCCGGCGGGCGGCGCACCCTCAGGATGAGGTCACCGGCCGGCACGTCCTCCCAGATGCAGCGTGGGTCGTCGGGGTGCACGGCGGCGGAGCCTAATCCGGGCGGGGGCCGCTATAGTCCCCGGCCGCCAGATCCGAGGAGACGATTTACCCGTGAGTGAGATGACCGAGACCGAGGGCCCCGAGGCAGAGGCTGCCCCCGAGGCGGAGGCTGCTGCTGAGACGGAGCCCGCGCTCGAGGCCGAGGCGGCCCCCGAGACCGCGGCCCCTGAAGCCGAGGCGGCCCCCGAGGAGCCCGTGGACGAGGCCCCTGAGGCCGAGGCTGCCCCCGAGGAGCCCGTGGACGAGGCCCCTGAGGCCGAGGCTGCCCCCGAGGAGCCCGTGGACGAGGCCCCGGTGACCGGCCCCCGTGCCCGCGCCGGTCTGGCGACGCTCTACCTGTGCGAGCGCGGCCACCGCACCCTCGCCGTCTGGAGCGAGGCCCCCACCACCTGTCATGCCCGCCCGACCCGCTCAGGCGGCGAGTGCGGCCGCCCCGTGTACCACTCAACCGAGTTGCCGGAGACCGTGCAGAAGGCCCTCAACCCGATCAAGGCCTCGAAGAAGTCCAGCAAGGGCTAACGGGTCCGCTGACGACGAGGGTTGCGGTCGTCGTCAGCGGGACACCACGCGAGGTCGCGCCGTGCGCGCCCCCCGGGACTCCACGCGGCGGCGCACGGGGGACATGATCGAGTGTGGCGCGGCGCGCCGTCGGGCTACCCTCCTGGGGGTGCCCGGCCTTCGGGAGGGTGCGTTCAGGGCTCGTCCCAGATGGGCCATGCCGCCCCTGGGGGGTCGGCTGCGTCCACGGTGCGCGGAGCAGGCCCGCACGGCCGACGGGCGGCTGCCCCCCGTGACCTCCGGGCAGCGGGCCTCACCGCCGGGGCGTGCACGGTTCAGAGGTGCGGGTGGCCAAGGCACGCCATACCGGCGTGCCTTGGCCCCGTCGGAAACCCGACCCCCATGGGCCGAGCGGACACCGGCCCTCCGGCGCGGGGTCGCTGGGGCGAAGCGCGAGTCCGGGGTTGTCCGCGGGGTCAGGCGGCAGCGTGTACCGACGTGGCACGAGGGTCTCCCAGTCGCGTCGGCCCGTCCTGTGGCAACACCCACGATTGTGCACATAGGCGGTAGGGGTACGATGTCACCGATGAGTCCCCTTCCCTCAATCATGTAGGTCCGCGCGTTGTCACACGTCCGTCTGACGAGCGCGCTCGCGCTGGTCACGCTGTGCTGGGCCGCGATGCCCGCTGCCGCCACGTGGGGCACGACGCCCCGAAATCTCTCTGTGGCCGGGCAGAACGCCACTGATCCCCGGATCGCGGTGGCCACCGACGGGACCGCGACGGCGGTGTGGGTGCGCTCGAACGGCACCCACACCATCATCCAGGCCGCGCGGTACTCATCCGGCGCTTGGGGACCGACGGTGGATCTCTCGCTGGCTGGGGCTAACGCCTCGACACCCCGCGTGGTGGTGGACACCTCCGGGGTCGTCACGGTGGTGTGGAGGCGTGATGGGGGGTGTTGCGGTGTGGTCCAAGCCAAACGGTATACACCCGGCTCCCCCGGCTCTTGGGGCACCACGACGGATCTCGGCGACGGGCAGGAGCCCACCGTCGGGGTTGACGGCTCGGGAGGCGTGACCGTCGTGTGGAACTACTCGTACACGATACGGGCGCGGCGGTATACACCCGGCCCCCCCGGGGCTTGGGACGCGACGGAGACGACCCTGTCGGCCTACAATGCGGGTTATCAGGAGCGCGCCCCAAACGTCGCGGTGAATGCCAGCGGGCTCGCGGTTGCGGTGTGGAACCGCTCCCCACTGCCGAGTGGCACGACCACCGTCAAGGCCGCGCGGTATACGCCCGGCTCACCCGGGTCCTGGGGCGGCATCGAGGCGGTCGCCACCGGCGGCGAGTCCACCGTCGCGGTCGCCCCCGACGGGGCCGCGGTAGCGGTCTGGGTGGCCACAGTCGCCTCCTACCAGATTGTCCAGACGGCCCGGTACGCCGCCGGGGTATGGGGAGCCCCGGTGAACCTCTCCGAGACAGGGGCGCACGCCAGTTCCCCGCGGATCGCGATGGACCCCGACGGGACCGCGACGGTCGTATGGATCCGGCCCGTCTCGGCCAACTATGTCGTCCAGACCAAGCGCTCTCCCCTTGGGATCTGGGACCCCACGGCGACGACGCTCTCTGGAGGGGGGGCGTACGGCGGCAGCCCAGCCCTGGCGGCGGGTGTCAGCGGGACCGCAACCGTGTTGTGGCTGCGCCCGAGCACCGGCGCGAGCATCGTTCAGGTGAAGGAGCACACCACCCCCAGCGGGTGGACCGCCACGGCGACGGATCTCTCCGGGACGCAGGCGTTGACCCCCCACGTCGCGGTGAACGCGTCCGGGGTCGCAATGGCGGTCTGGGCGCGGACGATGTCGATCGACGGAATCACCAACACCGTCATCCAGGCCGCGCTGCCCCCGACGATCCCTGAGGCCCCGGCGACGGTCACCGCCACGTCCGGGAACACCCAGTTGGACGTCGCTTGGGCCGCGCCCGTGTGGAACGGCGGGAGCGCCGTCACCGGCTACACGGCCACCGCCACCCCGGTGGCCGGCGGCTCCTCCTCCACCTGCGCCGGGGGCTCATCCGCGACGTCATGCAGCATCACTGGTCTCACCAACGGATCGGCCTACACCGTCGGGGTGACCGCCACCAATGGGGAGGGGGCCGGTCCGTCCGGCGCCGCCGCCGCCCCGGTGACTCCGGCGAGGAGGTCCTCGGCCCCGCAGAACGTCACCGCCACGCCCGGGAACGGGCAGGTGGACGTGGGCTGGCAGCAGCCTCTCGACAACGGCGGGAGCGCCGTCACCGGCTACACGGCCACCGCCACCCCGGTGGCCGGCGGCTCCTCCTCCACCTGCACCGGGGGCTCATCCGCGACCTCATGCAGCATCACCGGCCTCACGAACGGCGCCGCCTACACCATCACGGTGACCGCCACCAATGTGGTGAACTCGGCGGCGGGCGCGGGTGCCTCCGGTGCCGCCACCGCCCCGGTGACCCCGCGGACCACGCCCTCGGCTCCTCAGGGCGTTACCGGCACGTCGGGTGATGGACAGGTGACCATCAGCTTCAGCGCGCCGGTGTCCGACGGCGGGAGCGCCATCACTGGCTACACGGTCACCGCGTCGCCCGGGGGGGGCACCTGCACCGCGGTCCCGGGGGCGACATCGTGCACCATCTCCGGCCTCACGAACGGCACCACCTAGTCCTTCACGGCCACCGCCACGAATGCCGGCGGCACATCTGCTGGGTCCTCGCCATCGGTCGCCGTGACCCCTGCAGCACCGGCCGCACCATCGTCTGGACCGGGAGCGGGGTCACCCCCGGCCACTGCACCGATCCCATCGCTCGGGGCGCGTACCGGGTGCCGCCGCGGGGCGTGCACCACCACCGGTACCGTTCCCGTGCCGGCAACGCGCATCACCCAATCGGCACGCCGCGTGATGGCGGGCACCTCAGCGGCCCACCGGCTCGCGAGACTCGGGGCAACCCCCGCCAGGGCCCGATGCACCATTCGCACCAAGGGCAAGGGCAAGAGCACGAGGAAGAGCAAGAAGCGCACCTACACGTGCACGGTCCGGCTCGCAAAGGGTCAGTGGACGATCACCACCGGGGCACTCAGCCGCACCGGGGCCGTGGTGGCGCAGACCGTGAAGGTCACCCGCGTGAAGTAGCCAGGGGGCTGGCGATCAGGGTCCTGCACCGCACCCCCACTCCTCGGGCCCGACCGCATCCGGCCCGCGTTGCCGGGTGGCACGGGGATGGGGTCCACCGGAACGCACCCGACTGGTGGCTGCCCGGGGAGTGCATCCCATCACCGCGGCGGCGATGGGGGACCGGGACACTTCAACGACTGCGCAGGGTGGGCCTACGCGGCAGTCATCTCCTCGGCCCGCGCGACCATGCGGTCCATCTCGGCGAACCCGGGATCCCAGCAACCCGGATCGGCCAGATCCACGCCCAGGGGGAGCAGGAGGTCGGCAGGCTCGGCCGAGCCGCCGGCGGCCAGGAAGTCGAGGTAGCCGCCCACGAACGCATCGCCGTCCTCGCGGTAGCGCGCATACAGCGCAAGGGTTACGAGGTGGGCGAACACGTAGGCATACGTGTAGAAGCGCGTAGAGATGAAGTGGGGGATGTATGACCAGCCGAGGCCGTACCCCTCGGGCATCTCCACGGCGTCGCCGTAGTACGCCGCGTTGCGCTCCACCCAGACCCGGGAGAGGCGCTCGTCGGTGAGCGTGGTGCCGTCGGCGCGCATGCGGTAGGCGTCCTGCTCGTAACGGGCCAGGACGGTCTGGCGGAAGACCGTGGCGAACGAGCCCTCCACCCGCTCGCACACCAGAGCGGTACGGGTGCCGTGGTCGCTCTCGGTGGCCATGAGGTGGTCGAACGCGATGATCTCGGCAAATGTCGAGGGCACCTCGGCCAGTGCGAGCCCCGTGTGGAACGAGAGCGCCGTCTGGCGTTCGGCCGACAGCGTGAAGTGCATTCCGTGGCCCAGTTCATGGGCGAGGGTCATCACGTCGTCCATGCGGTCGGTGTAGTTCATGAGCACGAACGGCTTGGCGTTCTGGGCAACCGAGGCGCAGAACGCACCGCCGCGCTTGCCTGCGCGCGGCTCGGCGTCAATGCGCCCGTCGGTGAAGAAGCCGGTGGCGATGTCACCGATCTGCGGCGAGAAGGCATGGAACGACGCATCGATGATGCCCCGGGCTTCCGGGAACAGCACCTCCCGGGCGTCACCGAGTGGGGCGTACTGGTCGGCAAGGTGCAGGCGGTCCAGGCCGAGCAGCCGCGCCTTCACGCGGAACCAGCGCTGCGCCAACCCGTAGTGGTGCTCCACGGCGGACATCATCGCCTCGACGGCGGGCCCCGGCACCTCATTGCGCAGGTGGGTCGGGTCCATGGGGTCCGCGTAGTCGCGCAGACGGTCCATCGCCAGGCGATCGCCCACCAGTGTGTCGTAGCAGTGGGCCAGCGTCGGCGAGTGGGGACCCAGGGTCTCATACAGCGTGGTGAGGGCACGGAACCGGGTGTCGCGGTCCGGGTTGCGCACGCAGGCGAGCAGGCGGTCGATCGTGTGGGGCTCAGGTCCCTCACCCGAGTCGAACTCCGCCTCGAGGGTCGAGGTGATCCGCCCGAACAGCGTCTGCCACGCTCCGGTGGCCGCCGGGCGGCGCTCGGCGAGCATTCGCTCCTCGGGCTCGGTGAGGGTGTGCGTCCGGAACCGCCGGGCCGACACGAGATGATGACGGTCGGCGGCGACCTCGGGCGCGTTGGCCAGCCGCTCCGCCACCGGATCATCGAGGGCCAGCCACTCGAGCTCGAAGAAGCGCAGCGCATTCGACGCCTCCACCAGTCCCCGCTCCACCAGCGCGCTGAGGTCCTGGTTCCCGGCGTCGGTGACATCCACCGCTTCGCGCAGCGAGGCGTAGGAGGACAGGCGCCCGATCTCGTTCTCGATACGGGCCATCTCCCCGAGGGCGGCGGCCAGGGTTGGGCCGTCCATTGCGGCCATGGTGCCCCGGTATCGGGTGGCGAAGGCCGTGCAGTCGGCGAGGGCCACGGACAGGCGGTCGCGGCAGTCGGCGGCGGAGTCGCAGAGAGGGGAGAGGTCCCAGTGCACGCCCGCGGCGCGGCGTGCGGAGTCGGTGGTCGTCATCGGGATGACGTTACCCCAGCGCCGCCGCCATGAGGCGGTCGATGGTGTGCCCCGGCAGCGGCGGATCACCGGTGTCACCGGGGTGGTACGGGCTCGTGGAGCGGTGATAGTCGGATCCCCCGGAGGGGACGAGGCCGTACCGCTGCGCGAGGGTCGCGTAGGCGGCGAACTGATCGGGACTGTGCTCGGGCCGGTGCACCTCGATGCCCGCGAGCCCGGCGCGCGCGAGACGTCCGACGAAGGGGTCGAGGTGCGCGCGGTCGAGCCCCAGGGTTCCCGGGTGCGCCAGCACCGCGGCCCCGCCCGACTCGCGCACCAGCGTGATGCCCTCGTCCACCTCAAGACCGTGCGACGCCACGTACGCCGGGCGGCCGTCGCCGAGGTAGAGGTCGAAGGCGGCCCGGCGGTCCGGCACGTGCCCGGCGCGCACGAGGGCGTCGGCGATGTGGGGGCGCCCGAGCGCGGCCCCGGCCGCGCCGTCCCGCACCTCGTCCCAACCGACGGGGACGCCGAGGTCGTTGAGCCGGTCCACCATCTCTCGCGCGCGTTCCTCACGGGTCTCCGCGAACCCCGCGAGCAGGCCGGTGAGGGGCTGCGGAGCGAGGTCGGAGAAGTAGCCGAGCAGGTGCATGCTGCCGTGGGGAACCCGGATCGAGAGCTCGATACCGGGGATCACCCGTACGCCGCTGACCTTCCCCGCGGGGTCTGCGGCGGGCACGCCGGCCATGGTGTCGTGGTCGGTGATGGCCAGTACGTCGACCCCGCGGGTTGCCGCGTACATCACGAGATCGCCTGGTGCATTCTCGCCGTCGGACCGGTTGGTGTGGGTGTGGAGGTCGTGGGCCACGGCGCGCCGACGGTACCATCGCCTCCATCATGGGACGCATCCGACGCGCGGACGCGGGCAACGCCCGCGCCGTCTACTCAACGGGCACCGGGCGCGTTGCACCCGGGGCCGCACCGGTGGAACGATCCCCGGCCGCCAGCGGGGATGGAATCGTGCGGGTATCGCGGACGACGGCGGGCCGCAAGGGCAAGACGGTCACCCTCGTCACGGGTCTGCCCCCGGGCGAGGCCGCCGACATCGGGCGGGAACTCCGGCGCCTGTGCGGCTCCGGGGGCGCGGTGAAGGGCGGCGTGGTCGAGGTGCAGGGCGACCACCGCGACACGGTGGTCGCGTACCTGCGGGGACGCTTCCGGGTCAAGACCGCGGGCGGCTGACTCCCGCGGGTCCTAGGCGCGCTCGATCGCCAGCCGCTGTCCCGTCGCCCGGGTGAACACTGTGGCCTCCTGGCGGGCCGACCACATGGCCACGTCCACATCGCCGTGGGCGCGCAGCCACAGGGTCACCAGATCACCCGCGTGCGCGCAGGCGATGCCGGTGATCGCGCGTGCACGCCCCACCTCAAGCTGCTCCGCGATGCGCAGGAAGGCGGCGAGGCGGAGGATGCGCGATTCGTCCCGCGGCTTGAGGACCGCCCCGAGCGGCCCGGGCGACTGGATCGCCTTGCGGTGGCCGCGCACGAGTTGGGCGATGACGACGAGTTCGCGATGGGGGAAGCCCGGGAGCCCGGAGTTCAGCACGAGGTAGTGACCGTGCTTGTGGTGGTCGTTGTAGTCCACGAGCGTTCCGACGTCGTGCAACAGGGCGGCGGCGTGCAGCCACTCGCGTTCGCGCGGGTCACCGTCGTGCACGCCGAGCCGGGCGAGCCCGTCGAAGATCTCCATTGCGAGCCGGGCGACCTGCTCGCAATGGGGGCGGTCATAGCCGAACAGCTCCGCGAGGTCGCGCACGCTCGTACCCCGGACATCGGGGACCAGCGGTGGATCCGTGGCGGGCAGGAAGGCCTCCCAGAACACGCCCCAGCGAAGGCCCTGGGCGCAGACCTCGACGCGGTCCACGCCCCCGGCCTGCATCAGGGCGTCCAGCACGACGGCGCCGGCGAGCATGATGTCGGCGCGGTCGGCCTTGAGGCCGGGCATCCGCTGGCGTTCGCGTCGTGGGAGGGCGGTCATGCGCTCGATGAGATCGCCCAGCGCCTCGCGCGAGAGCAGGTAGCCGTGCACCTCGCCGAGGGGGTACCCCGCTGCCTTCTGCGCCATGACCGCGAGGGTGCGCACGGCCCCGCCCATGGCGACCACGCGCCGCGCATCGGCGAGCCAGGCATCGTGATGGAACACATCGAGGACGTGGCGCCGCAGTGCCCTGACGTCGCCCCGGGTCTGCACCTGATCGGCCATGAAGGCGTCGGTCATGCGTACCGCGCCGACCGGACGGCTCATCGATTCGGTCATGAGGCGGTCCTCCACCCGGGCCACCTGGATGCTCCCGCCCCCCAACTCGGCGACCAGGCCATCGGTGAGGGTGGAGCCATTGACCGCGCCGATGTAGCCGTAGCGGGCCTCCTCGTCGCCCGACACGATCCGTGCGGGCAGGCCGGCGTCGATGATCGCCTGGAGCACCTCGTCCCCGTTCGGGGCGTCGCGGATGGCGCTGGTGGCGATCGCGCGTACCTCGTCAATGCCGGATCCGTCGCAGAACCCCGCGAACAGGCGCGCCACGCGCGCGGCGCGCCGGGCGGCGTCAGGGGGGATGGGTGCGCCGGGTGGGGTGCCCTCGGTCAGCCGCACGACCTCGCGTACCTCGTCCACCAGACGGAACGGCCCGCCGGCGCGGAACTCGAACACGACGAGGCGGAAGGTGTTCGATCCCAGGTCCACCACCGCGAGGCGACGTGGCCCACCCCGGCCCTGCCCGTCGCGGGGTACCCTAGAGCCCATGTCGATCGGTCCGCTTGAGCCACCTTCGGTCAGTGAGGCCGGGGATGCGCTTGCGCCGGTCGCCCCGCGCTACCTGTCGTGGCCCGAGCACTTCGACACCGTGTCCGACGTGCAGGCGGCGTGGGACCGGGCGCTGGCCACGCATCCGGCCGCCGATCGCCCGACCCTGCTTCGCGCCGATGCCCTGGCCCGGGAGCGCCACGAGGGCCAATGGCGGCGTGGCAGCCGCACGCCGTACTGGGTGCACCCCGTCCGGGTGACGATGGGCCTGATGCAGTGGGGCGTCACCGATCCCGATCTGCTGGTCACCGCTCTGCTGCACGATCTCGTGGAGGACACGGTCACCACGCCCGGGGAGATCCGCGGGGCCTTTGGGGCGCGTCCCGCGGATCTGGTCGTGTGGCTCACCGCCCCCGACAGTGGACTCGCCGGGGATGCGGTGCGCGGGTACTACCGTCGTCTGCTCGAGCAGGGCCCCCCGGATGCGCACCTCGTCAAGATCGCAGATCGTTCGGACAACCTCCGCAGCATCCAGGCGTTGGTCATGCGCACGGGCGACCGCTACCGGCAGTGGGCGGGGGCCTACCTCAATCGCACCCAGTGGCAGGTGCTGCCGCTCGCGGCCGATGCGCCATCGCCTGCGCGCGTCGCATTGGTGAGCGCAATGGCGGATCTCGCCCCGCTCGTGGAGCCCGTGGGCTTCACCGAGCCCTAACACGACCGCTACTCCACCGCCGTAGTCGCGGACGTTGGATTCCCCGCAGATGAGGTGGGTTCCACGGCGGTTCGAGGAGGAGATCATGGGCACCATCATCGCGTTGGGGAGCAGGGAGGTCACCGACATGGATAGGGTCGCTGAGCTCCTTGCCCGGCTGGAGTGGCGGCTTGACGAGCCGTGCTGCGTACCGGGCTGCTCGCATGATGGTGAGTGCAGTGGGGCGGTCGGGATCCCGGCCGCCGCCTAGCTCCTCCCGGAGGTCCGGGGGGCGTCCCACGCCAGGGCAGGGCTCCGCCCCAGGCGCAGGCGCCCCCCGTTGCCGTCGTCGGGCAGGAGGCATCTGGGGGCCCGCGTTCCGCCCCCGCCCCGGGGACCGTGCCCGCTTCACCCCGGGACGTCAGGATCCGGGGAGCGTGATCTCCGCGAGGTAGGGCGCCCTCGCAAGGGGGGCGATTCCCAGGCGCCCCGCGGCGAGATCGAGGATGGCATCCCCGGCGACCTCACGTCGCCATCCCCGCCCGAGGGGGGCATCCGCGGGGTCCCCGTCCGTGAGGACGGCGGTCAGGAAGGCATCGATGTCGTCGCGCGTGGCCACGAGCCCCGGGGCGAGGTCCACGGCGGCCGCGCGGGCCCCCACGAGGATCTGCGCGAGCGGCGTGAGCGTCTCGAGGCGCGCCTGAACCGCCGCCGGGGGAGCGGGGCCGAGCGTGATGGGTGGGTCGCCGGACCCCTCGTCCATCGCACGGATGAGGGCCTCGGCCTCCTGCTCGCGCATCGACGACGGCACGCCCCGCTCGGACAGCAGGGCGGCGGGTCCCCCGGGACGCCGCCGCACGAGTTCGATGAGCGTGCGGTCGGGCATGAGCCAGCCGACCGGCCGGTCCCGTCGCCGGGCCTCCGACTCGCGCCAGGCGGCGGCATGCCGGAGCACCGCACGCTCCGCAGGCTGCAGGCGGCCGTGCCCCTTCACCTTCCGCCATGCCTCAAGCGGGTCGGGGGCCAGACGGGCCGCCGGGCCGTATCGGCGCTCGTGCTCCTCGAGCACCCAGTCAACGCGTCCGCGCTCCGCGGCCCGTCGCATCAACTCGTCCACCAGCGCGAACAGGTGCTCCACGTCGGCGGCGGCGTAATCGAGTTGGGCGCGGGTGAGCGGGCGCCGCGACCAGTCGGAATAGCCCTCCGTCTTCGCGACCCTCACGTCAAGGACGCGCTGAAGCAGCGTCCCGAGGCTCTGGCCCGCGCCCATACCGACGAAGCCCGCGACCAGTTGTGAGTCGAGCAGACGGGAGGGGCGCACGTCGAACGCCAGGGCGAAGAGCGTGAGGTCGGCGGTCGGGGCATGCATGACCACGTCGATGGCCGGGTCGGCCAGAAGCGCGGCAATCGCGTCGAGCGGGCCGCCCCCGATCGGGTCGATGAGCGCGATCTCATCCCCGGTGGCCACCTGGGCCAGGCAGGGAATGGGCGCGTAGGTGCGCTCCCACAGGAACTCCACGTCCACGGCCATCCGGCCCGTACCGCGGATTCGGGCCGCGAGGTCCGTGACGCCCTCCGGAGTGTTGATGATGCTGGCGTGCGCGCTCACAGTGCCTAACATTAGGGGGATGCAGGTAACCGGGCTGACCAAGGCATTCGGACCGCGCACGCTGTTCTCGAACGTCTCGTTCCGTCTGGGTCCCGGGGACCGGCTGGCGGTGGCGGGCCGGAATGGCGCGGGCAAGACGACGCTCCTCAGGATCCTCGCCGGGCTCGAGGACGCCGACGACGGCGCGGTGTCGGTTCCGCGCGGCGAGCGCGTGGCCCTGCACGATCAGCGGCCCGACGCGGGTGCCGCCGGGACGGTCCGGGAGTACGTGGAGCAGGGCCTCTCCCACGCACGCGATGCCGAGCGGCGCCTCGCGGATCTGGAGGGGCGCATGGCCGGTGGTGATCATGGGCCCGCCACCATGGCCGCGTACGACCGTGCGCAGGCCGACATCGAGGCGGCGGGCGGGTATCACTGGCGCGCATGGGTGGAGCGAGTCACGCGAGGCCTCGGTCTCACCGGGGACCACCTGGACCGCCCCCTCGCGAGCCTGTCGGGGGGTGAGCTCACACGGGCCTCACTGGCGCGCGCGCTCGCGGGCCGGCCACAGGTCCTCCTGCTTGATGAGCCCACCAACCACCTCGACCTCGAGGCGATGGAGTGGCTGGAGGCGATCGTGCGCGACCTCGAGGCCGCCGTGGTCATCGTGTCGCACGATCGCTGGTTCCTCGAGTCCACGGCGACCGCGGTGCTCGACATCACAAGTGGCCGTGCGCGGTACTGGCCGATGGGCTACTCGGCGTTCCGGCGCGCCCGCGCCGAGGATGACGCCCAGCAGGCCGCGAGGGCCGAACGCCGGCGCGCGGAGATCGAGCGCCTCGAGCGGTTCGTCACGCGGTGGCGCGCGGGCACGCGGGCCCGGCAGGCGAAGTCCCGCGCGAGGCGGCTTGAGGGGATCGCGCCCGTGGAGGCGCCGACGCGGGAGCGGTCGTTGTCCTTTGGGTTCCCGCGGACCGAACGCCCGGGCCGGGTGGTGGTCGAGGCCGACGGCGTGCGGGTGGAGGTCGCGGGCCGCGTGCTCGTGGACGCCGCGGGCTTCACGATCGAGCGGGGCCAGCGCGTGGCCGTGGTCGGGCCGAACGGGTCCGGCAAGACCACGACCGTCGAGACGCTGCTCGGCCACCGCGAGGCGGCGGCCGGGCGGGTCAGTATGGGCCACAAGGTCGTGCCCTCGTACTTCACCCAGCACGCCCGGGAGTTCGACGGGGGCCGCACCCTCGCCGAGACGGTCAAGGTCGGCACATCGCTGACCGAGACCGAAGCCCGTACCCTTCTCGGACGCTTCCTGTTCCCCGGCGCCCTGGCTGATCGCACGGTCGAGGGGCTGTCGGGCGGTGAGCGCCGGCGTCTGGGGCTGGTGGCGCTGGTCGCCGAGGGAGGCAACCTGCTCGTGCTGGACGAGC
>SXGU01063759.1_pt1 | contig 18786 bp, 14 predicted proteins | sample 3174531 | NCBI WGS metagenome assembly SXGU01 (sample SAMN11356863, study PRJNA531348) | freshwater metagenome | isolation source: freshwater sample F1-140 | place: China: Fuxian Lake, Yuxi | collected 2017-12-25 | reverse complement strand
GCGGCTCAAGCTCTACAAGGGCAACATCATCACCTGCGGCCGGAAATCGAAGTATTCGCTCTACGATGACAAGATCGCCTCGATGGAGGGGGTGAAGAGCTGGTACAACCAGAGTGATGCGACCGGCTTCATCCGCCTCAACGGCCTGCGCCTCCGGGCGCGCAAGCTGGCGCAGGGCGGGCCGAAGGTTTCCGCGCGGCGCGGAAACCTAATTTAGGTTTTTGCTCCGCAAAAACTCAGAACAATCCCTTGGACAGCACGCCGACAGCGGTGATCGGGCCGCTGTCGTCGAGGCCGTCGAGGGCGCGATTGGCTTTCTTCATGATGGCCTTTGTGTCGCGGAGCAGCGAGTCGTCGTGGATCAGCCTGCCCAGTGTGCCTTCGCCCCGGGCGATCTTGTCCGAGACGGAGCGCAGGCTCGCGATCGAGGCCTTGAGATCGTCGCCGGCCTTTTGATCGAACACCAGCGTGCCCAGCGTGCCCTTGCCGGCCCTGACCTCGTCGATGATGGACTGCGCGTTGGCCACAAAGCTCTTCGCCTGCGCCGCCCCGCTCTTGATGTCAGCGATTCCCGCGACGAGGTCGTCGTGCAGTTTCGAGTCGTTGATCAATTTGCCGAGCGTGCCGTCGCCCTTGTTCAGCTTGTCGGTGATCTGCTGCAAATTGGCGGTGGTGCGGCCGAGATTTTCGCGGTTGTCCGTGAGCATCCCATCGACCTTCTGGATGAGGCCCGGGCTCTGGCCGTCGCCGGTCAGGGCGGTGCCGAGGTGGCCGAGCGCACCCTCGATCTTTTTGCCGAGGTCGCCGAGTTGCGCCATGACCGCGCTGAGATCCGGGGTGCTCCGGGTGCGGATTTCGGCGCCTTCCCGCAGGAAGGGGGCGTCGGCGGTCCCGAGGTCGATGCTGATGTAGCCCGTCCCGATCAGACCGGTCGTCATGATCACCGCGGTCGCGTCGCTCTTGATCTTCTTGTCGGAGTCGATGCGGAGCACGGCCTCGGCGCGGCGGCCCGCCAGTTGGGTCCTGGCGACCTCGCCGATCCGCACCCCGGCCATGCGAATTTCGTCGCCCTCCTTGAGTTCCTTCAGGCTCTCGAATCCGGCGATGATTTGGTAGCCCTTGTCCTTGAACCAGAGCTTGCCGCCACTGAGCGTCTCAAAGGTCACCCAGATGAGCGCCATGCCGAGAATGAAGAACAGTCCGACGCGGATGGTTTGTTGTGTATTTTGCATGGTGGGAGAATTTGCCGGCGCGGGTGATCACCGCGCGAGGAGTTGGGAAGAGAGATGCGACGGACGAAAGATCAACTCTCCAGTTGCCGAAAACGGGGGTTTCTCAAATCGATTTTCGGGTTGAGAAAATCGGCGACACGCGGATCCGAGGGAGTGCGCAGTGCCGCCGGCGGGCCCAGCGAAACCAGCCGGCCGCCCATCAAAATGCCGACGCGATCCGCGATGCCGAGGGCGAGATCGCGATCGTGGGAAACGACGATGGTCGTGACATGGTACTGCTCCTTCAACGTGGCGATGATCTCGGTGATGGTGGCGGACATCACCGGGTCGAGTTCGCTGGTCGGTTCGTCGTAGAGCATGAGCTGAGGCTCCATCACGAGGGCGCGGGCGATGGCGACGCGTTTCTTCATGCCGCCCGAGAGCTCGGAGGGCATCTTCCGGACGGCGTTTTCCAGCGAGAGAATCTGGAGCGCGCGCATGACCTTTTCCCGGATGCCTGCCTCGCTGGCAATGCGGTGCTCGCGGGGATAGAGCGCGAGGTTGTCGTAAACGGACATCGAGTTGAAAAGAGCGCCCGCCTGGAACACCAACGCCATGCGGACCTCCTCTCTGGTGTGCGGAGAGGAGGCGTCACGGCCAGCGACGGTCACCCGACCCGCGGTGGGAAATTCGAGCCCGACGAGGTGTTTCAGGAGCACGCTCTTGCCGGAGCCGCTCGGACCCATGAGGACGAAGATTTCCCCCGGTTCGACGGCAAACGAAACATCCTTCAGCACTTCGAAGCGGCCAAAGCTCTTCGAAAGCTGATCGAGTTGCACGCCGACGGCGGCGGAGTCGGAGTCGGAAGCGGGAAGGCGCGAAGCGCTGAGGTTCGGCGTCGGCATGGGCTACATCAGGGCTTTCGTGACGAAGTAATCGAGCACGAGAATGAGGATGAGCGACGTGACGACGGCGCGTGTGACCGAGGCGCCGATTTCGCGCGGACCGCCGCGCGTGTTGAGCCCGATGTTGCAGCAGACGAGCACGACGGTGAAACCGAAAATCTCGGCCTTGATGAGGCCGTTGAGCACATCGCCAAACCCCATGTACTGGCGCATGGTGGCAAAATAGGACGCGGGCTCGATCGAGATGAAATGGGTGTATTTGGCGACGATGGCGCCGCCAAACCAGCCAACGAGGTCCGCCATGATGGTGAGCACGGGCATCATCACGAGCACGGCGGCGAGCCGGGGCAGGACGAGCATGCGGGCGGGCGGGATGTTCATCGTCTCGAGTGCGTCGATCTCCTGATAGACCTTCATGGAGGCGAGTTCCGCCGCGATCGCGGAGCCGACGCGGCCGGCGAGGAGGACCGCCGCCATCACCGGGCCCAGCTCGCGGGCCATGGTCAGCCCGACGAGCAGGCCGATGAATTGTTTTGGGCCCAGGTTTTCCGCCGCGACGCCAGACTGCAGGGCGAGCACGCTGCCGATGAAAAAGCTGAGGATTCCGACAATGGGCATCGTCGTGTAACCGATGAGATAGCATTGCTCGATGAAGCGAGGGAACTGGCGCGGGAGAGTCGGCACGTGCGACGCGGCCCGCGTCAGCAGCAGCAATGCGCTGCCGATGCCTTCGATCACGCGGAGGAGCGGTTTGGGGCCCCAGCGCAGCAGCCAGCCGAGCAGGGTGTCGCCGATTCGTTCGAAGCTGCGAAGGAAGGGGTTCATTTTGATTCCGCGCGACTGCGGCGGTTCGCAAAATCCAGCCAGAACATCCGCCAGCCGCCCCCCGCCGGCCGGTGAAAGCCGAACAGCCCGTGGCCGATCGCGACGCGATTTTCGGTTCCGGCGCGGGTGACACCGAGGAGCGGACCAAGATGAAATTCCTGGCGATCCTCCCCGGTGCTTTTTTCCCAGGTGACGGCGTTCCAGAGCAGCGCCGTGCGGGTGTTGCCGGGCGCGCGCTCGTCGTGGCGGGCGAGGGCCACGAGGGGAGACCAGATCTGGCGGACTTTCTCGTTGCCGGGGAAAAGCACCTCGAACGGGCTGAAGAGCTGCCACTGGCGGCGGCCGGCGCCGTTGTCCCAGTTGCTGAAGAGCGGCCAGACATGCGTCAGCGTGGCGATCGGTGAGTTGGCGCGGCCGGCGGCCCGCTGCTGTTCGTGCCAGTAGACAAAATAGAGAAACTGGCTGCGCGTGCGCTCGATGCCCTCGTCGATCCACTGGGCATGGCGGACCAGCGGCCAGGCGAACCACTGTTTGTCGTAGTCCTTGACGACTGAGTGCGTATAAAACGGAGCCCAACGATTGAGGTAGTGTTCGTCGCCGCGCCCCTGCACGAGGAAAGGCCAGAGATAGCGCCGCTCGCCGTAACGCACCGGCTCGGTGCGCTCCGTGAATCCGAAAAACGGCCAGACATAGCTTTCGCTCACGTAACCGGGGCCGGTGCTGCGGGTGTAGAAGGGAAGCACTCCGGTATCGCGGCGCGGTGGCGTGGCGGGTGGGTCGTCGGGGTGGGGCTGACGTGAGAGGTCGTAGACGAGCGGCCAGAGATAGAAGGTCTCGCGCGAGACGCCGGGGCGTTCAAACGTGCTGAACAGCGGCCAGACCCCCCAGCCTTTGGCGGCGCCGCGGGTGACCCGCACAAATGGCCACGGAGAGTAGGCTGTGACCGCTCCGAGCCTCTCGTTTTCCGCGTAGAAAGGAAAGAGCGTCCAGGACAGGCGTTCGAACCAGAATTTGTCGCGGATCGTGCCGTGAATCGGAAAAAGCGCGCGGTAGTTGCGCTCAGGTTCGACGAAATCGCGTTCGAACCAGAACGGGAAAATATCCAGTTCGTGGCGCTGGTCGAAATCGGTTGCTGGCGGCGGCGCTGCGTCGCGGCGACCCTGGCGGCGAATGAGTTCAAGGACGCTCCACTGGTAGGTCGTTTCGTCCAGCGAGTAGCTGAACAACGGATAGAGAAAATGTCCGGCGCGCAGCTCGCCCTCGGCGTTATTGAGTTGCACCCAGAACGGCCGGAAACCACGGGCCGAGAGGCCGGTCGGGCCGGTCGCAGGCTGGGAGAAGAGCAGGGGGCCGGCGGCATTCCAGCCGGAAGGGTTCCCGGGGGTGTTCGTGACCTCTGACCGGACCACAAACGGCCACGCGTTGAACTCCCGGCCGGCGACACTTGGGGCGGTTCCCACGGGCGCAGCCACGCAAAGCACCTGAGCGAGGCTCAGGGCGGCGAGTGCGGCTAGGCGGTGGGAATTCATGGTGATGCAGATTCAAACAAGGCGCAGACAATCAGCCCGCGGGTACTGGAGGAGTCGGCAATCTCCAGCCACCGCGAGCGCAAGGGATAACCGTTGGCAAAGGTCGAAGGCAGTGCAAATTCTACTTTCCGGAATGTTGAACGACACCGGCATGGGCAAAAAGATGCGGGATAAGAAAAAAGGGGGGCTGGTTCCGACCGGTCTCATATTTTGCCCGCCATCTTTTTGCCTCCCGGCCGGGCCGGACCAGTTTACCACCGAGACACCTGCCTGCGGCGACCTGTCGGCCTGCGGCCACCCACCGGCCGAGCCTTCGACCGGCAGGCGGCGACACGGAGCCGTTTCGGCACGGTCAAGGCTCCGAGCCTCTCCGAGTGGACGAAAACGGGTGCTTGGTATGAGTCTCAGTGTCTCCGTGGTGAGATCCGGGGCTGCGGGAACGAACCGGCCGCGGTGAGCGACGGAAGATCGGGATTGAGCGCGCCGAGTCGAATTCGTCGGTCAGCAGACTCGCCTGGCCATGCGCTCCTTGCGGCAGACGGCGATCCAGCGGGTTGAGGGCGGTCCGCAGTTTGGCAGAGGAATGGGTGGCAGGGGAATGAAATGCCGTGGAATTCATTCCTCTGCCACCCATTCCTTTGCCCTCCGGCTCCAGCGTCCTCCGTCGTAAGTGGACCCGCAGGGTCCTCAGCAAAAAAGCTCTCGTTATTACCTAAGCGCCATTTGGGTAAACCCGCTCCACCAGTTTTCGGCAAATACCCCGGGGTCCTTTACTCCAGCGGCCTAAGGATCGAACCGGCCGCGGTGACCGCCAGCGCACGCGCGCGTGCGGCCCTTGAAACCCATGCCCGCCGCCGCCCAGCTGTCGAAATCATCCCGCGCCCGCGGTTCGGGCGGCGGACGGGGCGGGTTTCGCCGGCAATTTCATGGCAACGTCGAGTTCGCCGCAGCTCAGATGCGCTGATATCCACCAGCGGCTTCACTCTTACGCCTCCAGTCCGCGTCGCATGTCCTCGTCGGTGACTCGCTCGTCAGCAGAAATTTTGTGAATTACGACCCGACCGGCGCGCGCGCTTACTTTTCGGCCGGCGAATCCGAAGAGACGTATTCCCCCGCTCGGGCCGCGCTGCCGATTGGCGGCGAGTTTCGTTTTCGACGGTCGGCTGGTCGTGGCGAGGCTGGGCATGCGGTTAGTGTGATGTGGAGACTGGGGCGGTCGAGCAGCTCCGCTGTGATGGGCTGCCGTGATGGGGCCATCCGCTCCTGCGGCAACGCGGCCACGGAGCTGCGGTTGATCGCGATTTTCCGGGCGCACGGGATTGCGGGGTGGCGGAGGGGGATGGTGATCAGAAGTGGGAAGTGGGAATGGAGTAATCAGTAATCAGTCGGCAGTAATCGGTGGTCGGAAGTCGGCTGGCGGCGCGGCTCCCGGCTCACCGGCCAGCCCGATTTTGTTTTTCCCCGCCTCAAACTCGCCCTCTTCGTCGATGGCTGCTCCCTCCTGCGGCGGGCAAGTCTGGCACGGGTGTCCGCTTCACGCGACGCAGCCGAAACAGAACGCGAAATTCTGGCGGGAGAAAGGCGGCGTACGGATCACCCTGTTCATAGCCTCAGCCCCGGGCGGCGGCGCGGGCGAGGCGATCGTTGATCGCGTGGGCGAGGCCGTCGCGATCCGGGGCGCGCTCCACGTGGAGGCGGGCGAAGCCGGCGTCATCGAGCCGGCGCAGCACGGCGAAGAGGCGGCGCGCCACGCCCCGGAGGTCACCCCGCGCATCGAGCCAGAAAATGTTCGCGCGGCGCGGGCCGGGCGGTCGCGCGAGAAAGACCCACGCGTCCTGGGCGGCGCCCCGGGCGTTGCCGGGGGCGAGCCGGTCGTGGAGGATCACCGGCGTGCGCGGACTGTAGTGACGCGGCAACAAGCCCGGCGCGAGTTGGGCGGTGTGGGGGGCGGTGCGGCGGGCGCCGACCGCGACTTTCACGCCGAGGGTTTTTTCGAGTTGCGCGCGGGTGATGGCGCCGGGCCGCAGCAACCGCGGGCGCGCGGGATCGCGCACGTCGACGATCGTCGACTCGACCCCCACCGGGCAGGGGCCGCCGTCGAGAATATGACGGATGCGGGTGCCGAGCCCGGCGCGGACGTGGGCGGCGGTCGTGGGGCTGATGTAGCCGAAGGGATTGGCGCTCGGGGCGGCGAGGGGCAGCCGCGCGAGTTGCAGCAGGCGGCGGAACATGGGGTGCGCGGGCATGCGCACGGCGACGCTCGGGAGTCCGGCGGAGACGATGGCGGGGACGATCGGTCGTTTGGGCAGGACCAAAGTCAGCGGTCCCGGCCAGTACGCCTGCGCAAGGGCGCGGGCGGCGTCGTTGACCACGGCGAGTTCGTCGAGTTCGACGAGGGCGCGGATGTGCACGATGAGGGGATCGGTGGACGGGCGGCCCTTGGCGCGAAAGATTTCGGCGCAGGCCGTGGCGTCGAGCGCGTTGGCGGCGAGGCCGTACACCGTCTCGGTGGGGGCGGCGACGAGCCCGCCGGCGCGCAGCACGCCGGCGAGGCGGGCGAGATTGCGCGGCGTGCCGGAGAAGATCTGCGCGGCAGCCCGCATTACCTGAGCCCTCCCCCTCCAGTCCAGGTGCGTTTCACGCCTGAACCGACGGAACCCAAGGAGTGCAGGCTGGGTGCTTGCCCGTTCGACCGGCTCATTCTGCAGGCCAGCAGAACGGGCGACTGCCACGCCGAATGTTTCGCTCGACGGCCGCCGCGTCGGCAAGCGACCGCCCTCCATTCGACTGAATCGATACTGCTGAGAGTGGTCATTCGGTAAGGCTCGTGGGTCGGTTCGGGTGCGGATTTTCCAGCTCCGACAGTCTGCTAAAACGGATGCATCACAAGTTTTTCATCCGGGCGCAGCCGTTTGCCGGTGCATCTCAGGGTCGCCTGTGGTTCGGAGGAAGGGCGCTTTTCCAAGCGCCCGGCGGCGGTTGAAAACCGCCGATCCGTCAGGCCAGTTTCGACCGGCGTCAATTCGGAGATGCAGCGATGACCAATTTATCCGACGCGGTGGATAGGTTCGGGCGGCGGCCGTGCTGCGTGCCGCAACACTCCGGATCAGGCCGGGGCGGAGGTTCGCAGCGTCGGGCCGTCGACCCAGCGGGCGGGGATCATCGTCGTCGAGGGCGATTCCGGAATGCCGGTTTCGTTGTGTTGCAGCTGGGCGATGAGCAATTCCGCGGCGCGCGCCCCGAGCGTGTGGGGTTGCAGGTCGAGGCCGGCGCAGGGGCGATTTTTCATGTGGAGATTGAGGCAGACGTAGCCGTGGGTCGCGGGCAGGCGGGCGCCGCAGCTTTCCATCCACTCGATCACGTCGGAATTGTGGCTCAGGACGACGTCGGGCCGGCAGCGGCGGAACCAGCGGATGAAATCCGCCCGTTGGTAGCGGTCCACAATGAGCGGCGGGATGGGCTTGATCCCAGGGTGGTTTTCTTGAAACGCGCGAAACGCCGCGCTCCACCGGTACTGCAGGCGTTCGTCCTGGTGTTTCTGCAGGAAGAGACCCGGCCGTCGGTACCCGAGGGGCGCGAGCCGCTGCAGTGCGGCCAGCAGGGAGCGAAACTGGTCGGAGCAGACCGTGTGCAGCCGGGGCCGCTCAATGATGTAGTCGGTGTAGATGCCGGCGAAGCGCGTCCAGTCGAGATGCGAAAGGTCGGGATCGCCCCAGACCGGGAGCAGGATCACGCCGCTGATCCCGCGGGATTGGAGGATCGAGTCGAGACGTGGCACGGAAACCCCCGCCTGGCCCACAGCGAAACGCTCGGTCTTGAAACCAAGTTCTGTCGCGCGCGCGCCGACGCCGGCGGAGAGTTCGCGATGATACAGCGCGGCGCCCGCCGGCCGGTCGGGTTCGTTGAAATCGATCGCGGCCAGCACGCCGCGAAACGTCGTGCCCCGCGAGCGGCGCAATTCCGACATCAGCGCGCCGGCGAGCGGATTGCGGCGGTAGCCCGCCTCGTGGGCGGCTTGCTTCACGCGGAGCGCGGTCTGGGGATCGACGCGCGCCGAGCCGCGCAAGGCGTCGGAGACCGTGGTGCGCGAGAGTCCCAGGACTTTAGCAAGCGTTCGAAGGGTGGGGGCGGCGGGCGGCATGGATCGGACTGTCCGGAAGATTCGGGGCGGAAGGGGGAAGGCAACGCGGTTTTTGGTGCGCGGGGATGGTGTGGGCGCGGCGGCGGGTGCGGGCAGCCGCCCGCCACCGGGCGGTGACCGCGGTCTGACCGGCCCCGCCGCCGGACGGTCCGCCGATCTCAATGCTCGCCGCAGCGTGGGAGACGTCCCATTTTGTCCGTGCTCTGCTTGCGACCCCCAAATGACCATCGGCAGCCTGCACGTCATCGACCTCGCCATCATCGTCGCCTACCTCGTCGCGGTGGTTTACATCGGGCAGCGCGCCGCGCAGGGCAGCACCTCGGAGGAGGGCTTTTTTCTCGCCGGCCGGAAACTCGGCAAGCTCTACCAGTTTTTTCTCAACTTCGGCAACGCGACCGAGCCGCAGGGGGCGGTGAGCACCGCGAGCTTTGTCTTCCAACAGGGCGCGCCCGGCTCCTGGCTCTCATTCCAGACGGTCTTCATGAATCCGTATTTCTGGTTCATGAACGTCTGGTTCCGGCGGGTGCGGCTGACGACGCTGTCGGACCTGTTTGAAGATCGCTTTGCGAGCCGCGGGCTCAGTCTTTTCTATGCGGTTTTTCAGATTCTGGTCGCGTGCGTGTTCCTCGGGTTTGGCAATGTGACGGCCTACAAGATCGCCTCGTCGCTCGTGGTCCGGCCGGAGGCCGCGTGGACGCCGGCGGATCGCGCGGCGGTCGAAGGTTATCGCGAGTTGAAGCAGATGGAGAAGCAATCCGCCGCCGGCACCCTCGCGCCGGCGGCCCGGCCGCGGCTGGAAAGGCTGCGCGACCAGAGTGCGCGCGGCGAGTTGCGGAGCTACATCACGGTGCTCAACGACCTCGTGTTCTACGCGGTGTTCACGCTGGTGGTCGGCACCTACATCGTGATGGGCGGCATGGCGGCGGCGGCGGTCAACGAGGGGTTGCAGAGCGTGCTCATCATCGTGTTTTCGCTGCTGCTGATTCCGACGGGGCTGCACGCGATCGGTGGCTGGGCGGAGCTCGGGAAAAGGGTGCCCAAGCACATGTTCGATCTGTTTGGAGCGGGGGCGTCGGAACAATTCTCCGTGATCGGGCTCGGGGCGATTCTGCTCGTGAGCATCGTGCAGAACGCCGGCCTCAGCCACAACATGGGCATCTGCGGCTCTGCAAAAAACGAGTTCGCGGCGCGCACGGGCGTGTCGGGCACCTATTTAAAGCGGCTGATGATCATCATGTGGTCGTTTGCCGGCCTGATCGCGGTGGCGCTGTTTGGCCCGGGCGGCCTCGCCGATCCGGACTCGGCCTGGGGCGCGATGTCGAACCAGCTCCTCGGCCCCGGCCTGGTCGGGCTGATGCTCGCCGGCGTGCTCGCCGGCACGATGTCGACGCTCGCGGCCAAGGCGCTCGCGATCTCCTCGCTGTTTGTGCGCAACGTCTACCGGCAGATCTGGCCCGACATCACGCAGTCGCAGGGGGTCTTCTATGCACGCTGCACCATCGTGGCGGTGCTCGTGCTCGGCACCGTCTCCGCGTGGTTGATGCGCGACTTCTTCTCCATCGTGAATCTCGTACTCACGGTCAACCTGCCCTTCGGCGCGGCGGTGTTGCTGACGTTTTTCTGGCGCCGGCTGACGGCCCCGGCGGTGTGGTGGTGCGTGGTGCTGACCTCGGTGGTGGTGTTGGTCGTGCCCTGGACGGCGTCGCAGGTGCCCGCGCTGCGCGACAGCCCGGAACTGACCCGGATGAGTGCGGCGCCGAACAGCCAGCCCTCGCCGGTGTTTTTCAACCAGGTGGTGCGCGCGCGGCCCGACGATCCCGCGAGCCCGCTCGTCGCCGCCGGCGGGCTCAACCGGTTGAACGTCGAATGCTGGTTGGTGAGCAAGGCGGGGGTCGAGGTCGACGGTCTCTCGAAGACGCAGCGGGTCACGCTGCAATTCTTCTTCGACAGTTTGTTTCCGTTTGTCGTGCTGATCGTGGTGAGCCGGCTGACGCGGCCGACGGACCCGGAGCGGGTCGCGCGGTTTTACGGCAAGATGAAGACGCCGGTGGGCGACACTCCGGAACTCGAGGTGACGGCGCTGGCGGAGACGCTGCGCCACCCGGCGCGGTTCGATCACGCGAAGTTGCTGCCTGCTTCGAACTGGGAGTTCTGCAAATGGGACCGGGTCGACACCATCGGCTTTCTGATTTGCAGCGCGCTGTCCGGCGCAATCGTGCTGGGGTTTGTGGGCCTGCTCCGGTGGGCCGCGGGGTGAAGGGGCGGGCGCGGGTCAGCTCTCCGGTCGGACAAGTCGGGGTGGCTGATCGTCGAGCGTGGCGTTCGGAGGGCTGCGTCAGGGCCCCCGCGCCCGTCGCGGGGCGCAGCCCTCCGATACTTCGCGGTCTGCTTCAACCTGGACAGACACCCCGACCTGTCGCCCTGACGTTTTTGTCTCGGCAACTTCCATCCCAACGCGTCGTCTCTCATCTCATGAAAACGATTGTCGCCACCGTGCTCGCCTGCGCCGGAGGCGTGCTCCTGGCCCAGCCCGCCACCACCCCGGGCGACCCGATCGTCGAGCTGCCGAAATTCATCGTGACCGACACGCGGGAGTTGCCGCCGCCGGAGTCGTGGAAACACGCGACGATCGCGGGTTTTGAGATCCTCACCAACGCGTCCGACAAGGCGACGCAGCGGCTCATCCGCGATTTCGACATGTTTCGCCAGGCGCTCGGCCATGTGTGGCCGCAACCGGGGCGCCTCCCGCACACGACGTCGCTGATCATCTGTGGTCGCGGGAACAAGTTCGACGGCTTCATCCCCGCCGGGCGGTACACGCCGGACGCCGCGTTCGCCAGCCTGTTCCTCAAGCAGAAGCACCAGACGGCGATTGTCATCGACCTGCAGGCGACGACGCTGAACGTGTTGAACGTCGACGGGGCTGACGATGCGGCGACGGGGACCGATTCCGGCATGGTCTCGGTCGAGCACGACAAGCAGCTCTACCGCGAGTACGTGCGCTATCTCCTCAGCGGGAGCGAGCCGCGGCAGCCGGCGTGGCTCGAGGAGGGGTTGTCGCAGATCATCATGCGGATGGAATTCGACAAGCGGAACATCGTCTTCGCCAAGCTCGAGGACCCGAACACGATCTCGGCCCAGGCTGCGATGACCATGCAGATGAACGCCCTCTCCGCCGCCGACGGCGGGGAGGCGATGACGCTGCCCGGCGCGCCGGCGGAGGATCGCGATTTCAACAAGGCGCTGCAGCGCAAGGCGCTGGTGCCGTTCGACAAGTTTTTCGCGATCGCGCACGATTCATCCGAGGCCACGAACACGCTGGGCAACAACCGCTGGGGCAAGCAGGCGTACGCGTTCGTGCACATGTGTCTCTACGGACTCAACAACAAGTACCAGAAACCGTTTGCGACCTTTCTGCAGCGGCTGGCGCGCGAGCCGGTGTCGGAGGCGATGTTCACGGAAGTCTTCAGCAAAAACTACAAACAGATGGCGATGGAGCTGCGGGGCTACATCGATTTCACCGTGTATCAGCACCGGGAATTCCGATCCAAGACGGATGTGATCATCCCACCGCCGCCCCTGGTCCTGCGCGAAGCCACGCAGTCGGAGATCGGCCGGATCAAAGGCGAGGCGATGGTGCTCGCGGGGCGGACGAAGCAGGCGCGGGCCGAGCTGGTCGCCCCGTACAGCCGGGGCGAACGCGACCCCTACCTGCTGGCCGCGCTCGGTCTCTACGAGAAGGAAAACGGGGAGGAGGCGCGGGCGCGGAAGTTCCTCGAGGCGGCGTTTGCGGGGAACGCGAAGCGCCCGGAGGCGTGCATCGAACTGGCGCGTTACCGGCTGGCCGACGCCATGGAGAAACCGGCGGCCGCCGGGCAGTTGTCCGCGGCCCAGACGACCGAGGTGCTGGCTCCGCTCCTCTTCGCGCACGGCAAGCCGCCAATCCTCCCGGCGGTTTACGACGTGGCGGGCGACACGTGGGCCCGCAGCAGTGCGACGCCGACCAAGGAGGACGCCAAGCTGCTGATTGAAGGCGCGCAGTTGTTTCCGCAGCGCCTGAAGCTCGTGTTCCAGGCGTGCGTGCTGGCGCGGGACGCCGGCGAAGTGCGCGCGGCCCATGCGCTCGCGGATCACGGCATCCGGCTCGGGCCCGATGCCAGGGTAAGGACACGCTTCGAGGAATTGAAAGCGACGCTGCCGCCGGCACCGCCGGCACCGCTGGAAATGGCGGAACCTCCGCCGGCCGTGCCCGCCGCGAAAAAGGCGAAATAGGTCCGGCCCCGCCCCCGCCATGCGTTTCCATTGCCGGAACGGTTCATTGAGCGGTGGAGCCCGTTGTCCCCAACGGGCTGATTTGAGGGCGTACGATTCAAAACCCGATGAGGACATCGGGTTCCACCCTACGGGGGATTCGTTTTCAGAGGGAAAACGCCCAACGGCCGCAGGGAGACGACTCCGCTCCGCCGCCTGGCCCCTGCTTGGCCGCATCGTAGATCGGCGGCAAAGCACCGTTGCACGGTCGCCGCAACCAAAGGAGGGGCGGTTGCCCAACCGCCCAGCCAGGGTCGGTCGACGGTTCTTTGGCGGTTGGGCAACCGCCGCTCCTTGGAAAACGATCCAAACTGTCCCAAATCGGATCGACGCGGATCGAGATCCGCGCGGCGGCGAACACCGCCCGGTGGGACCGCGCGTGGCGCGGTTGCTGCTCGCCGCGGTGTGGCTGGCCGCCGCGCCGCCGGGTTTCGCGCAACCGGTGCCGCTGGTGTCCCCGACCGATCCGATCGTGGAGCTCCCGGTGTTTGAGGTGACGGACTCCCGGCTCCTGCCCCCGCCGGAGAAATGGCACTATGCCGAGATTCCGGGCTTCGAGATTCTCTCGCGCATCTCCGAGCGGGAGACGAAGCGCTTCATGCGCGACTTCATGCTGCTGCAGACGGTGATTGGCGAAATCATGCCGGGACTGCTGCGCGGGCAGACGCCGGTGCCGACGGCGCTGTTGTTGTGTGGCGGCCGTGGGAAGGGGTTCGACGAATTCCTGCCGGCGGACCAGTCGATCGAGCGCTACGGCTCGAACAGCGTGATGTTCAATTCGCCCGAGCGCTCCGCCATCGTGATCGATTTCGCGCTCGATGAACTTCAGATCGAAGGCGACACGCGGCTGGAGGCGGATCCGTACCGGGCGTTTTATGCCGCCTATTTTCGTTTTTTGATTCGCCGGCAGACGGGGGACAAGGCACCGCCGTGGTTCGAGGAGGGGCTCGTGCAACTCTTCGCGGCGACCGAATTCGACAAGAAGACGGTCGTCTTTGCCCAGATCGGCGACGGTTTTGGCGCCGAAAAAATCGGCGACTTCAACCGGATGCTGCAGCGCCGCGCGATCATGCCGTTCGCCGAGATGCTCGCGCCGGAAGGGCCGCGCCGCCGCACGCCGTTTTGGTCGGCCCAGTGTTACGCCTTTGTCCACTACTGTCTTTACGGCTGGGGACTGAAGAATCAGCAGCCGTTTGTGCGCTTCGTGCAACGGCTCTCCACCGAGCCGCCGAGCGAGGCGTTGTTCAAGGAGTGTTTTAAGAAAACCTACCGGCAGTTCGCCACCGAACTGCGGGGCTACATCGACTTCACGGCGCACAAGAAAATCGAGTTTCGGGCGAAGAAAGGTTCGGAGCTGCCGGAGCCGCCGGCGATCACGCTGCGGCCCGCGGCGGATCATGAGGTGGGCCGGCTGAAGGGCGAGGTGCTCCGGCTCGGCGGCAACGGCGAGGCCGCGCACAACGCGCTGATCGCCCCCTACGTGCGCGGCGAACGCGACCCGCGGCTGCTCGCGGCGCTCGGGCTCGACGAACGGATCGCGGGCCGCGACGACCGCGCGCGAAAATTCCTCGAGGCCGCGGCCACCGCCAAGGTGGTCCGGGCGCGCGCCTACCTCGAACTGGCCCGGCTCCGTTTCGACGAGGCCCGCGCGAAGCCCGGCGCGCGCGAGGGCCGGCTGGATGCTGCGCAGGTCACGGGCGTGCTCACGCCGCTGTTCGTGGCGCTGAAGCAGCCGCCGCCGCTCGCCGCGGTTTATGGCCTCATCGCGGACACCTGGGCGATTTCCGACGTGCCGCCGCAGGCGGAGCACCTCGGGGTCGTCATCGGAGGCGTGAAACTGTTTCCCGGCGACACCGCCCTGTTGCTGCAGGCGACGCTGCTCGCGGCGAAGCGCGGCTTTCCGGCCGAGGCGCTCAGCCTGGCCGAGCGGGGCGTGAAGGTCGCGCGGGACAGCGGCGAACAGGATCGCTTTCGCCTGCTCGCGGCCACCTTTGCGCGGGATGCCGCGCCGGCGCCGGCGGTGGAGCTGACGCCGGAGAAGTCCGAATCTTATCTGCTGAAAAAACCATGATCCGAAAAGCCTTTGTCATGAGTGTGAACCCCGGCAGCGAGGCCGAGTATGCCCGCCGCCACCAGCCGATCTGGCGGGAGCTGGCCGACGTGCTGACGGCGCACGGCGTGCGCAACTATTCGATTTTTCTCCACGAGGAGACGCGGCAGCTCTTTGCGTATGCGGAAATTGAGGACGAGGCGCGCTGGGCGGCGATTGCGCAGACGGAGGTGTGCCGGCGCTGGTGGCGGCACATGGGCGACGTGATGCCCGCGAACGCCGACCACAGCCCGGTGTCCCGCGGGCTGCGGGAAGTGTTTCACCTCTAGCGGCGCGACCAATAACTTTCGTGACGTGCAGCTGCGAGCGCCAGCGAGTGGACCACCGGCGCGCTCCACTCGCTGGCGCTCGCCGCTACTTGTCACGCTACTTTGCGGTCGGCACACTAGCGGCGCCGCCGCGGCGCTCCTCAGGGCGCGCCTTTTTTCCCGATCCACGGCAGGGCGTCGAGGTCGACGTTGCCGCCGCTGAGGATGATGCCGACGCGCCGGTGCGTGACGTCGAGGCGTTGTTCCATGATCGCCGCGTAGGGCACCGCGGCCGAGGGCTCGATGACGATCTTCACGGCGTCCCAGATCATGTGCATCGCGGCGACGATGCCGGCCTCGCTCACCGTGACGATGTCGTCGACGTATTGCCGCGCGAGGGCGAAGTTGGTCTGGCCGATCGACGTGCGCAGGCCGTCGGCGATCGTGTCGCTCGTCGTGAGCGGGATGCGTTGGTGCGCGCGGAAGGAACGCGCCGCGTCATCGGCCCCGGCCGGCTCGGTGCCGACGATTTTGATTTGCGGCCGGAGCGCCCTGGCGGCCACGGCGGTGCCGCAGAGCAGGCCGCCGCCGCCCACGGGGCAGAGGAGGTAGTCGAGGTCGGGAATTTCCTCGAGCAATTCAAGGGCGGCGGTGCCCTGGCCGGCCATCACGCGTTCGTCCTCGAACGGATGCACGAGGTTGGCGAGCGTTTCCTCGAGGAGGCGAAGGCAGGTCGCCTCGCGGGCCGCCTGGTTCGGTTCGCAAAACGTGATCCTGCCGCCGTAGGCCTCGACCAGGCGGATCTTGGGCTTGGCGGAATTGGAGGGCATCACGATGTACGCGGGGATGCGGCGGAGCTTGGCGGCGCGGGCGAGGGCGGCGGCATGATTGCCGGAGGAATGGGTCGCGACGCCGCGGAGGGCCTCGACGTCGGCGAGGGAGAAGACGGCGTTGGTGGCGCCGCGGGCCTTGAAGGCACCGGCCTTCTGCAGGTTCTCGCATTTGAAAAATAGTTTACCCCCGCAGGCCGCGTTGAGGCGGGCGTTGGTCAGCACGGGGGTGCGGGTGATGTGCGGGCGGATCCGCGCGTGCGCGGCCTGGATGGTGGCAAGATCGAGTGACATCGCATGGCAGCTTGCGTGATTGCGGGCCGGGGTGCAAACTCCGTGCATGGTCAAAAAACTCCTGCACACCCGGATGCGCGTAAACGACATCGAGCGCACCGTGAGGTTCTACGAGACGGCGCTCGAGCTGAAGATTGCGCGGCGCAGCGTTTCCCCGCGCGGGGCGCAGATCGTGTTTCTCGCGACGCCCAACAGCGACGAGGAAATCGAGATTTGCCAGTTGCCGAACAGCCCGGGCGTGCAGGTGCAGCCCGACCTGATGCACCTGGCCTTCGAGGTCGAGAATCTCGCCGAGTTTACGGCGAAATTGGAAAAGAAAGGCTACCAGCTGAGCGACGGCCCGACCCCGACGAGCAGTGGTTCGGTGATCGCCTTCATCGACGCCCCCGAGGGCTACGAGGTGGAGTTGATCCAGCGCGCGAAGTGACGTGGAAGCCGCCGCTCCAGCCGCCTCGCAGCGTTGGGGCGCGGCCTGGCCCGATGGGCTGGCGTTTGGCGTGGGACTCGCGCTGGCGTGGTTTGGCAGCTGGCGGACGACGGACCTGATCTGGAGTCTTTGGCTGTCGAGCCTGATCGTCGGCTACGCGATGATCGCGTGGGGCGCGTTCAGCCCGGCGTGGCTGCATTGGCGCGAGGCGAATTTCGCCGGATTCGTTTGCGGGCTGTTCGACGGGCTCGCGAAGCTGCTTTTTTTCTCGGTGCATTTTGGTGTATTTCATGCGGCGCAGGCCGCGATTCTGAATGATTTTTTTCCGCTGGTGGAAAACGTGGTCTTTCCGGGCTTCGAGGTGCCCGGTGAGGCGCTGCGGCGCTACGGGTTGTTCCTGCCCGTCGCCGCCCTTGCCGAGCGCCGTCGATTTCGCCTGGCCCAAATGCCACCCGAGCCACCCCGGACTTCGGTGAAAGCGGCGGACATCGCGGCGCGCAAGGCGCGGCAGTCGTTCGGCTGGGAAGCGTTGATCATTCCGTACAAGAACGTCGTGCGCCTGCACCTGCTGATCCTCTGCATTGCCGGCGCGCATTTCGCGAGGCTGGACAGTTTCGCGGTCTACGCCTTGGTGTATGCCGTTTATTTTTTCCCGTGGCGGCTGCTCTTGCCCGCGCCGGTTGGAGGAGGGTAGCCAGCTGGTTTACCGCCGACCGGGGAGCGAGAGCACTCGGAGTCAAAAGGCGAAAACACCTTAAATGGTTTGTCACGTAATACGTGACAAAGACAAAAATGCCCCAGACCTCTTGTCACGTAATACGTGACGAAGGCGAAAACGCCCGGAGAGTTTTGTCACGTATTGCGTGACATGGGAGAAAACGCCCCAGACGTCTTGTCACGTATTACGTGACAAGCGGTTTTTGGGCGGAGCGGCGTTCCCAGGCGAAGAGGAACTGTTGGGCGAGGCCGGCGAGCGGGCCGAAGTGCGCGCGGCCAAACTGGGCGACCTGCGCCGGTTTCCAATCGTCGAGCCCGTAGCGGCGGGCGAGCGCCTTGAGAATCCACGTGTCGACGGGAAACGCCTCCAACCGGCCGGCGCCGAAGAGGAGCACGCAATCGGCGATTTTTTCGCCGACGCCGGGCAAGGTGCAGAGACGTTCTTTGGCGGCGGCGTACGGCAGGTGTTCCGTTTCCTCGAGCCAGCCTGGATGCGCGGCGAGAAACTGCGCGGTCTGGTGGATGAATCTTGCGCGGAAACCGAGCTGGCAGGCGCGCAAGTCGGCTTCGGAAATTTGCGCAAGCTCGGGCCAGGTCGGCAGGCGGCGAAGGAGGGGAATTGCCAGGTGAGAAGTGGCAAGGGGCAAGGGGAAGGTCGGCCCACCGGGTTGTCGTCCCCGATGGCGGGCTGAAGGAGCGGCGGTGGCCAACCGCCGGTGGGCGTCTGGACGGCGAGGGCGCTTGGCAAGCGCCTCTCCGTCGATCGGCACTTCGACTCGCGGCGTTAAACCAGGGCTGCACCCCGCCAATGGCGCGCCGTGGCGTTCGGCGAGCAGCGCGAGCATCTGCTTGATTTGGACGATCTGCTTTGTCGCGCTGCAGAGAAAGCCGAGGAGCGTTTCGCCGAAGGGTTGGCGCAGGATTCGAAGCCCGCGGAAATCCGCGAGGCAGCGCGCGAGATGTGGATCGCTGCGCCAGGGCAGCGAGTCGGTCAGCGCGGCGAAATCGCGGTCGGTGCCGAAATATGTGGAGAGGGCGGTGGCGGTCTCCGGCGCATTTACGAGCGGAGAGCTCCACTTGGTTTGATCGCCGGGGCCGAGGCTCAGACATCCTGACCTGCCCTGGAATCAGGGTGAACCCACTTGGCGATAAATCAGGCGGAGGTTGGTGGTGGGGAAACAGGTTTCCGTGGCGGTGAGGGTTTTGCAGAGTGCGGCGACGGCGGCGTCCTGTAACGG
>SXGU01404842.1_pt1 | contig 18794 bp, 15 predicted proteins | sample 3174531 | NCBI WGS metagenome assembly SXGU01 (sample SAMN11356863, study PRJNA531348) | freshwater metagenome | isolation source: freshwater sample F1-140 | place: China: Fuxian Lake, Yuxi | collected 2017-12-25 | reverse complement strand
GAAATTCAAGATAATATTCGTCTTCTGAGTTCGGTTCCGGCTGTTCAACAAAAACTGAACCGAGCCGGTTTAAGAGTGTCGCCGATGCTCACTTCGGTGAAAAACTCGGTCGCTCAAATGCCGCCGCAGGATTTAATGAAAGTCCGGTCGGCATACGCCAGATTTTCCGGCTGGAGAGAAATGCCGATGTCGGTACTCAGATCGGACATTCGCCAGGAACTTGAGGAAAAACTTGCTGCTAAAAAGGCAGGCGTAATCGTCAATAAAGCGGGCACGACGGACAATTGTGCCGACGGCATCAACGCAGGCATCACCAACACCGATATTTCTATTGCTAAAGGTGTTGAAATTGCTGCCGAAGGCGTCATAGAAGCTATGCCGACTGATGGCATTACGATTCTTGCGAGAGAAATTCCGGTCGTCGCTTATATTGCCGCACGAGTGGCGACACTGTCGCTCGAAACTTTGAAAGGCATCAAGGACGATTGCCGGGACGATGCTTTTCAAGACGGCATCACCACCAAAGTTGACGCTGTTCCGGGATTGATTTCGACTTCGACTTCGACGACGGCAACCAATATTGCCAGTGCGAAAACTGCGATTATCAATAACGACAACACCAACAAAGACACGATCATCACCAATGACAACACGAACAAAGATACAATCGTGACTAATGACAACGCCAATCGAGTCATCATTCTCAACGCCATCGAAGCCGCCAAAACATATATCATCACCGACGCGCACGCGAACAAAGACGAAATGAAAAATCTGCTGTTGCGCACGCAGATCGAAGCTGATTTAGCATCAACTGACGGATCGGTTTTCGTTGCGCTTTACGAAACGCCGAGCAGCGTCTGCTTAAATTCATTGAACGACAAAGGACTGCCGCAAACGGTTACTCTGCCCGGAATGCCGACGCAAACCATTCCGCAGTGCGGACTGCTCGATTTGGTTCGCTCGATTGTCAGAGATACGATTGCCAACGTCGGCGCGGGAACGAACGCCCAATCATTTTTCGCAACGGCGGAAGCGCAGAGAGCCGCCGGCAAATACAAAGCGGCTTACACTTCGTATCGTCAGGCTTACAAAGCGGCGAGCAAATAAGAAGCAAAATACCAGAAACAGGCGGATGAAATGTTCAAAAACACGCCAATGCAATATTCAAATGTTTTCTGAGTTACTGGAATTTACCCGCTGCGTGATCGGCAGAAGACACTGACAAATTCAAGCAACCGGCAATATTCGGTGGGAATTTAGATGTAAAAGAGAAAAGAGGCATTACATAATGCCTCTTTTCTCTTTTGAAAATATTGGTGCCGACTACAAGATTTGAACTTGTGACCTATCGCGTGTGAAGCGAGTGCTCTACCACTGAGCTAAGTCGGCTTTGGTCAAGTATAACTTTAAATCGAAGGATCGTCTGCTTTTGCCGGGCGATCTTCGCCATCGGGCGCGGCTTTGATTGTGCCCAGATTGGAATCGGTGTAAAGATGCCTGGTTCCGGTTGCCGAAGCGCCGGTTGAAATTTGCGGATCAGCAGTTACCGAATAAAAACCGGGTTTCGTGCCGGACGGTTCTTCGACGGTCATTGTAAAAACGTAACCGTTAACAACCGGACGTTCGCCGCGAAATTTTTCGTCTAAACCGACCGACGTAATCAGCGTATCAAAAGTGGCGAATTTACCGCGATTTTTTCCGGCATATTGACTTTGAAACGTGCGAATTTGATTGATTGACTGCGCGGCGGCGGATTCGTTGCCGCTTCTGATCATTGCGCCCCACGCGTAGCTGCCGACGCCGATGAGCAATCCGATGATGGCGATCACGATCATCAACTCGATCAGGTTAAATCCGCGCTGATTCTTAAAACGATTGGGTGTATTTTTCATATAGAATTATTGATATTTGCCTCCGAATTTTCTCACGACAAATATTCGGATAAGTTTCAAAAATTAGTTGTCGGCAAGAAAATTTTAGTTGCTTTTCGCTTGAATTTGCAACCGGCGCGAAAAACTTTTGGAACTTTTCGCCTGCGTCGGCATCTATAACTGTTGGAAAATTAAATAAAAAACTGCGCAGACGGCGATGCAAAATAGATGATGCGAAACAGCCGCGTAATTTTGTAGAATAGAAACAAGCACGTTTCGCCCCGGAAACGGCTGATTATAAAATGATGAGAGATTGGATAACCAGTGAACCGCAAAACGCCGAATCAGGCGTTTTGCCATTTGATGCGAGCGGCAAAATTCACGCGCTGCAAGCGGCAATCGAACGCGTCATCAAAGGAAAATCGGAAGTCGTCAAATTCGCGCTCGTCGCGCTGCTCGCCAAAGGTCATCTACTGATCGAAGACGTTCCGGGCATCGGCAAAACAACTTTATCAAACGCTCTGGCGCGCTCGCTCGATTTATCGTTTCAGCGCATTCAGTTTACTTCCGATTTGCTGCCGTCCGATGTCATCGGACTTTCGATTTATAATCAGCGCACGGGCGGTTTTGAATGGAATGCCGGACCGATTTTTTCAAACATCGTGCTGGCGGACGAAATCAACCGCGCAACGCCGAAAACGCAGTCGGCGCTGCTCGAAGCGATGGCGGAAGAACAAGTGACGGTCGAAGGCGTTTCGCGCCCGCTGCCGCTGCCTTTTATGGTCGTCGCGACGCAGAATCCGACCGAACATCACGGCACTTATCCGCTGCCCGAATCGCAGCTTGATCGTTTTATGATGCGTCTGCACATCGGTTATCCGAATTTGGCAGACGAACGCCGCATTCTGCGCGACCGCGAATCATCGAATCCGCTTGAATTCGTCAGCGCGGTGATGAGCGAACAGGACGTAACCGAATTGCAAACGCGCGCGGCGGAAGTGCGCGTTGACGATGCGCTCGTCGAATACCTTTTGCAAATCGTTGACGCGACGAGAAAAGCCGATCAATTAGAACTCGGCATCAGCCCGCGCGGAACGCTCGCGCTGTTTCGTTCGGCGCAGGCGTTAGCCTTGATTGAAGGACGCGATTTCTGCACGCCCGACGACATCAAACGCCTCGTGATGCCGTGTTTCGCGCACCGCATTATCGTTCATTCGCGCTCGTCGAGCACGCGCAACAAAACGCGCGAAGCCGAACAGATTCTGCTCGATATTCTGCAAAAAACCGCCGTGCCGATTTAAGGAAATTAATGACAATCGTTAACGCTCGACACTCCGAACTTGAAATTTGAACGCTGAATTTTGAATGAATCTTGAAACTCTCCGTCAGCTTTTCAGTCTGCGCGATTTGCGCAACGCGATTTTGGCGTCGGCGGTCGTCGTCGGCGGTCTCGGACTCGCGCTGTTCACGTTGTGGGCGCACCGCACGGGAAATGTGCGTTTGGCGGGCGCGGCGGCAATCGCGTCGCTCGTTTTCGTGCTGCTGATTCTGATTTTCGTTGTGCCGCCGCTGGCGAAAAACGCGAGTGCGGAAGCGTCGCAGATGAATTTGCCGTTTGAATTTACGGCGGGCGGCGCAGTGTTTCTCGGTTTGATGGCGATTGTCGGATTTTCGGCGTGGAATACCGGCAACAATCTGCTTTTTCTCGTGCTTTCTTTTTTGATGGCGGCGCTGATCGTCGGTTTCGCGGTCGGAAATTTCTGTCTGAAAAAACTCGACGTGAAAATGCGGTTTCCCGAAACGATTTTCGCCGGACAAACGACGCCGATTCTCGTCAGTCTGCACAACCGGAAACGTCTGTTTCCGAGTTTTTCGATTGTCGCCGAAGTGCGCGGCAAAGAACGGGAAAAATCGCTCGTCGTGGCGGAACTGAAAAAAATTCTGCCGGAAAAATGGGCGGAAAAGCTGTCCGCGCCGCCGATTGTCAAACTCATTCTCGATTATTTCGTTTATCTGCCGCGCGGCGAAACGGTGGAAAATAAAACCGAGCACATATTTCCGCATCGCGGCAGATTTATCATCAAAGATTTCGAGCTTTCGACGAAATTTCCGTTCGGTTTTTTTCGCCATCGCCGCAGGCTTCCGGCGCAGTCGGCGGAAATCGTCATTTTTCCGCCGCTCGCTTCAATCGAAGAAGAAACGGAAAATCTGCCGCTCGAAATCGGCAAAATCGTGACGCAGAAGCGCGGACTCGGACAAGATTTGCTGGCGCTGCGCGATTATCAGCCGATGGACGATCTGCGGCGCGTTGACTGGAAAGCGACGGCGCGCGCCAATCGTTTGATTATTCGCGAATTTTCCGCCGAAGACGACCGGAAAATCACGGTTTTTCTCGACACGAATCTGCCAGAAGAAGCGACGGACGAAACGGGAAAAAAACCGACTTTACGCGAGCGCGTCGAAGCGGAAAAAAAGGGCGGCTTTGCTCCCGTTTCCGCGCGGTTTGAACGCGGCGTCAGTTTAGCGGCGTCGCTGCTCGCGCATTTTGCCGAGGAACAAGCCGAAATTCGCTTGATAATTGACGGCAAAAAAGAAGAATTCGGCATCGGCAAACAACAGCTTTATCAGGCATTGAAAAGCCTCGCGCTCGCCGAGCCGCAGTTTCACCAAAACTGGCGATTTTCCACCGAAAAGCTCGATGAAATCTTTACCGAAAAGGAAAATAGTTATACATTTTTCGTGACGGCGGCAAACGAAGCCGATTTTCCCGACGAATTAATCCAGAAAGCGAAAATCGTTAGTTATTAATTAAATGGCGACCGCTTAAAAAATTGTCACAAAATTACATCGCGCGGTGTTTTACTATCAGAAAGCGGTTTTAACGGCTGATTAAATGAGAGAAGGCGCGGAAATTCTTGTGGACGTGATGTCCGAACAAACAGCTACGGCGGCGAGAGAAAAAATAGAATTCGATGAAGCTTTCACGCTTCATCACCGAACTGTTTTTCGCACGGCGCGTTCCGTCGTGCAGGATTGCGGCTTGGCGGAAGATGTGACGCAGGAAGTTTTTCTGCGGCTTTACAATCATATGGATTCGATCACGGATGCGGAAATGCTGCGTCCGTGGTTAATCAGAGTAGCGATCAACGTCGCCCGAAACACTCTGCGGACAAAATTTAGAGCGAACACGCGCGACGAAAACTACGTCAAAGAATATGAGGAAGACGCCGTTTGTTCGATTGAGACGAGTTACGAGCAGCGCGAGCAGTTATCGGAAGTCAACCGCGCTTTGAGCAAAATAAAAGAACCGTTGCGCAGCTGCTTAATATTGAAACAGCAGGGTTTATCTTACAAGGAGATTGCCGAAAGCCTGTCGCTGAACGAAACGAGCATCGGAACATTCGTCGCCCGCGCGCGAAAAGAATTTGTCCGGTTTTACGGCAAGATCGGGAGAGAAGAAATACAATGACGGAAAAATGTTTTGACATCGGCACAATTCAAGCCTTTTTAGACGGCGAACTGCAATCCGATGCCGTTCAGCGATTAACTGGTCACATCGCTTTGTGCGACGATTGCGCCGTGCTGCTCGCTGAAGCCGAAGACGAAACGGCGTTTGCTTTCGGCGCGTTGGAGCGCGAATTCGACACGCTCGTGCCGACGCATCGCTTGTGGACGAAAATCAATGATTCAATCGTTGTCGAAAAGAAACAATCTTCCGTCTGGCAAAGATTTTTAACCGCCGTTTCCGTTTATCTGGCGAATCCTTCGGTGACGGTCGCCGCCGGAATTTTCGTTGTTTTCGGTCTTTTTACCGTTTTCTTGATTTCGCAGGGCGAAACGACTTCAACGCAATTGGCAGAAGTGAAAGCGCCGCTTTTAATTGAAACGCCGACGAAAGTTTCGATTCCGTCTACTGATTTTTCGAGCGATACAATCGCGTCCGCGCCGCTTTCCGTTGCCGCCGATAAAGAAAATTCAGTTGCCCGCCCGCGCGTTCAGCAAGCGGCGGTGCGTGAAGATTTTCGCCGGAGCAATGTAAAAAGTTTGATAATTAGAACCGATGACAGAAATCCCGCGAATTCAAGAGAACCGAATATTCCTCCTGCTGTCGTTGCGCCCGCGTATTTGCCGGGCGAAGAAAGCTACGAGAAAACGATTGCGAATTTAACGCAGACGGTCAGCGTGCAGAAAGATGAAGTGCTGCGCCCGTCGGCGCGCGTCGCGTTCGAGCGCGATCTGGCGGTCGTCAGCGATGCGATTGAAAAAATGAAGACCGAAGTGCGCCGCAATCCGAAAAACGAATCGGCAAAACAAGTGCTTTATTCGTCGTATCAGAACAAAATTGACTTGCTCAATTCCGTCGCAGGAAGAAATGAGCTGATGGCGAGCCTGAAGTAACATTTTCCCAAAATGAACGGAACCCGAAAAAAATTGAAAAAAATAATTTTAGCTCTATGTCTAACCGCTTTGCCGCCGCTCGCCGCATTCGCGCAAACGGTTCCGCCCGCGACACCGGGAAAACCGGGCGTCGGCGTGAAAGTAACGCCGGCAGTGAAAGTTTTCAAACCGCGCGGAAAAGTTTTCAAATCAGAACATCAGGATTCCGAAAAATCAATCGCGGTTGACGGCAAAGTCAATGTGTATCTGCCGTGCGTCATCGAAGGCAACGTCAAAATCAACGGCTGGGATCGCAGCGAAGTGCGGGTTTTTGTCAAAGACGGCAGCCGCGTCGGAATCAATGTCGCGCAGAAAGATAAAAAAACCGGAAACCCCGTGTGGATTGTCGTGACGCGCGCCGAACCGAGCGAAAACGAGCGCGAGCAGAGCGAATGCATCTACGGCGAAGAAATCGAAATTGACGTGCCGCGAATGGCGTCAATCAACGTCAAAGGTCAGGAAACGATTACGCGCATTAATTCGGTCAGAAAAGCGAGCGTCAAAAATATCGGCGGCGACATTTCGCTGCGCAATATCGCTGAAGGCGTCGAAGCGACGACTTATGAAGGCGACGTGACGGTCGAAGATTCGAGCGGCGCTTTTAACCTTGAAAGCGCGACGGGAAATATCGTCGCTTTTGAAATTGCCCCGAGCGAAATCGGCGATGTTTTTAAGGCGAAAACCAACAACGGCGCGATTTCGCTGCAAAGCCTCGAACATCGCCAAATCGAAGTCAATTCGATTTCCGGCGCTATTTCGTTTAACGGCGAATTTCTCTCGGGCGGTTTGTATAATTTCGGCACGTCAAACGGTTTGATCAATCTGACGATTCCCGCTGATTCTTCGTGCAAAATCGCCGCTTCATACGGTTTCGGCGGTTTTCGCTCGGAAATTCCGGTGACGAAAGTAACCGAAAATAAATATCCCGGCGGACAAAACATCGTCGCCACGATGGGAAAAGGCACGGCGACTCTCAATTTGACGACAGCGAGCGGCGCGATTCGAATAGTTAAAAAGCAGTGAGCGGTAAGCAGTGAGAGTAAGCAGTGAGCAGTAAGAAGAAGCCGTCTGAGATTACATTAGTAATTTAGGACGGCTTCTTCAGCCTTCAAATTGCTTCTTTCCGGTTGCCGGTTGCTCACTGCTCACTGCTCACCGCTCACCGCTTTCTACTCACCGCCTCAAAATTGCGACAAATCGAATCCGGTTTTTTGATTAAACTGCTCGCTCATCGAAGGCATTTCAAACGAACTTTCATCGCGCATCAACCGCTCGACGCGCCACATCGGCACGAAATAATCCTGCATCGGCAAATACGGCTCGTCGTTTTTGATCGAATTGACCCATTCATCAAAATAACCGAGATCAATCGCACGCAGAAAAATTCCCGCCGCCGATATTTCGTGCAGAATTCCGATTAGTTTTTCGCGCGGATTCTGCAAAATTAAAACTACGCTCTCGCCCGTTTCGATTTTCATATTTTTGTTAATCGCCGATTTTGGCACAAATTTCGGCGTTTTGAAACAGCATCGCCGAAGCGCGTTTTTTCTTTCCGCCGAATTATTCTAAAATTAACATTGAAACCCGAAAATATAAAAAAGTTAAGAATCACGAAATAACGCGTTTCCACCTATGCACATCACCAAAATAGAACTCGAAGACATCAAATCTCACGTTCATTTCGCGCGCGAATTCGAGCGCGGAACAACTGCCATTACCGGCGAAAACGGCGCGGGCAAAACGACTCTGATCGAGGCGATTGCCTGGACTTTGTTTGATTTGCTCGATTATAAAAAAGACGATTTCGTCCGGCGCGGCGCGAAAAAAGGCACGGCGCGCGTGACGTTTGAAAGCGGACTCGACGGACGCGAATACGCGGTTTACCGCGACACCGGAACCGGCTATTACGTTTACGATCCGCAAATCAAAACGCGCATTGCCGAGAAAAAAGAAGAAGTTTCCCGATTTTTGTGGCAGCATTTGGGCGTTGACGCCGGAACGGATTTGGAAGCGCTTTTTCGCCGCGCCATCGGCGTTCCGCAGGGAACTTTTACAGCGATTTTTCTCGAATCGGCGGGCGAGCGTAAAAAAGCATTTGATAAATTATTAAAAGTCGAAGAATATCGGCAGGGCGCAGAAAAACTGCGTGAAACCGTGCGGTTTGTCGAGATGAAAATCAGCGGCGTGCGCGAAAAAATCGCGCGCGCCGAAGGCGAATTGGCGCGGCTCGACACAATCGAAGAACAGCTGAAAATTTTCGCCGCGCAAACCGAAGAATTGACGAGCGTGCTGATTGATCTTGAAACAAAAACGGCGGAAAAGCGCGAATCGGTCAAGGTTTTCGACGAAATCGAAGCGAAAGTCGGCGAGCTGAAAACTGCGTTTGAAAAATTGAGCGCCGAAAAAACGAAAGCCGAATTCGTTTGCGCGCAAAAAGAAAACGAATTGAAGCAGGCAAGAACGGCGGTGGAAAAAATCAAAATCGTCGAAGCCGATTATCATCAACACCTTGACGCGCTCGGCAAATTAACGGAAATCGAACGCGAACGCGGCGAGCGCGAAAAATTAAACGTCGAAAAACAGAAAATCGAAACCGCGCAGGCGAATGTCGCCGCCGATTTGCGCCGGTTTCAGGAAAATCTCGAAAAAGCATTGAAAGCGCACAGCGAAATCGCGCGTCTGACGCCGCAAATTGCCGAACAGGAATTGATGGAAAAACGGCGCGACGACGCCATCGAACAAATCGCGCAGAGTCGCGCCAAAGAAGCGGAAATCAAGCGGCTTGACGGGAAAATGAACGATTTGCGCGGCAAATACATCAAAAATAAAGAGCAGATTAAAGACGCGGAAGCGAAAAGCGAAGCGGCGCGAGAATACGAATTTTTGCAGCGGCGCGATTCGGAAATCACGCGCGACATCACGCGTTTTCGCGCCAAGCTCGAATACGACGAGCAATTTCAAACGGAAGTGCGCGGCGGTTTATGCCCGATTTTGTCGCAAAAATGTTTGAACTTAAAACCGGGCGAAACGCTCGAAGGTTTTTTGCAGCATCAATTCGGCGAAATAAAAACGCAGATCGGAACGCTCGAAAGCGAACAAAAAACGCTGGTCGAACGTTTGCGAATTGCGCGCGAAGCGGAAAAATCGGCGGCGACGCTCGACAATCTGCGGCAGCGCGAAACGGAAATTTCCGACGAAGGAAAAAGTTACAAAACGGAAAAAGAAACGCTGCTCAAGGAAATCGTTGATCTGCCGAAAATTCAGGAAGATTTGGCAAATGCCGAAGCGAAACTGAAGCAGCTGGAGAATCCGAAAGCGAAAATTCGGATTTTGGACGACGAAGCGAAACGCGAAATGCAGATTCGCGAGAAATTGACGGAAATTGAAAAAAACAGCGAACGGCTTGAAAACGACCGGCGAATTACGATCGAAAAACTCGAAAGCTATAAAGATACTGACGCGAACTGGCGAATTTACACTGGGACGCGCGACCGAACGGCGACGGCGCACCGCGAATTTTTAATCAACGAAGCGGCGGCGAAACATTTGCCGGAGCGCGAACGGGAATACGAAACGGCTGATCGAAATTTGAAAGCGGCGGCAGAATCGGCGGAGAAAATTGAAAATGAATTTTCCGTCGCCGCCAAAAATTACGACCGCGAGCAACATCAAACGGAAAAATTCGCGCTGCTCGAAGCCGAAAAGCGTTTGGCGGAAACGCGGGCGAATTTGACGAACGCCGAGCGGCAGAAAACGCAGGCGGAAACGGAAATCGAACGTCTTTCGGCGATTCGCAAACAGATGCAAACGGAATTTCTGGAAAAAGAACGGCTCGAAAAAATCGCGGAAACGACCGCGTTTATTCGCGAAACATTAAAAGAAGCCGCGCCACGCGTCGCCCGCAACTACGTTTTCCACGTCGCGCTCGAAGCCAATCAGATGTTTCGCGAAATTTCCGGCAACGCCGAACGCACTTTGAAATGGACGGAAGATTACGGCATCGTTCTGGAAGAAAACGGTTTCGAGCGCCCGTTTGTCAGTTTAAGCGGCGGCGAACAGATGACGGCGGCGCTGTCGGTGCGGCTCGCATTATTAAAACAGCTTTCCGACGTGCGGCTCGCGTTTTTCGACGAACCGACGACGAATATGGACGCCGCGCGCCGCGAAAGATTAGCCGAACAAATTTCGCACATCACCGAACGCCGAACATTTGACCAGCTTTTCGTCATTTCGCACGACGACACGTTTGAAAATTATGTGGACAATGTGATTTCGGTAGAAAGTGTGAAATAGTTGACAGAAAGTTGCAGGAAGTCAACAGAAAGTGCCAGATAGTTTGAAGAAAGAAGAACTGTCTTTTACTTTCCGGGACTATCTGGTACTTTCTGCAACTTTCTGTCAACTTATTTATTTTATGAAAGAAGTAACAATCGTCTGCGACGGTTCAAGTTTGGGAAACGGGAAGGGAAATCCGCGCGCGGCGGCGGTGGCGGTTTTGGGTTATAAAGGTTTTTGGCGCGGTTTCGGCGAATTTCTGGGCGCGGCGACGAATCAGCAGGCGGAAATCGCGGCGGCGACGATTGGCTTGAATCAGTTGACCGAGCCGTGCAAAGTTCGCGTTTTGAGCGATTCGCGTTACGTCGTCGAAACAATGACGGGCAACTTTCGGAAGAAAACTAATCTCGAATGGTGGGCGAAATTAGACCAGGCGGCGAAAAAACATCAGATAAAATGGGAATGGGTCAAAGGTCACGCCGGACACGACGTGCAGGAAGTTGTGGACACGCTCGCGCGCAAAACCGCTGAACTCGGCAAAATTGACAGTAAAATGTTTGAAGAATTGGTCGCGGAAATTGGCGTCAAGGAAATTTGATAGCCGCAAAAGGCACAGAAGACGCAAAAATAAATCAGAAAGAATTAGAAGAAACGGGAAGTAAATGAGATTCGACAGCTACAAAACCAAATTCGCTTTTTGTGCGCTTTTTGTGCTTTTTTGTGGCTGTTTTTCCGCTCACGCGCAGCGCCGCAATGCGCTCGGCTGGGTTTGGCAAAATCCGTCGCCGCAGGGAAATTCGCTGTATGCGATTCATTTTGCGAAAGATAAGGTAAGCGGTTTCGCCGTCGGTTCGGACAGCACGATTCTGCACACGGAAAACGGCGGTTTTAGTTGGGAAAAACAATTTGCGCCGATTGACGCGACGCTTTCCGACATCTTCATCAAAGACCGCAAGAACGCTTTGCTCGTCGGCGCGCGCGGCACGATTTTAACGACCGAAAACGGCGGCAAAGATTGGCGTCAAATTGCCGTCGAAGGAAAAGACCATCTTTACAGCGTCGCGCTGACCGGCGAAAATCAGTTGACCGGCTGGACGGTCGGCACATACGGACGCATTCTCAAAACGGCTGACGGCGGCAAAATCTGGAAAACGCAAAAAGCGGAAACGACCGAACATTTTTTGAAAGTTTCGGCTTACAATGCAGAAAAATCCGTGATCGTCGGGCAAAACGGAATCATTTTGACGACCGTCAACGGCGGCGAAAACTGGAAAATAAATTACCCGTGCGGCAATTCTCTGATTTCGAGCGCCGCGTATCTTTCCGCCGACAAAATCGTCGCGAGCGGTTACGGCGGTTGCGTCGCGCGCAGCTCGGACGCGGGCGAAACGTGGGAGCGAATCAATCTTTTCAGCCGCGCCGATTTTCTTTCGATCAGTTTCGCGGACGAAAAAAACGGCTCGCTGACCGACTCAAACGGAATGGTTTGGCTGACCGGCGACGGCGCGACAACATGGCTGCCGTTCAACGTGCGCACTAATCCGAAACTCGTTTCCTTATTTTTTGCCGATCAATATACCGGCTGGGCGGTCGGCGAAAACGGCTTGATCGTGCGCACCGACGACGGCGGTTACAGTTGGCAAAGACTGAGCGGCGGCGGGCGCGAAGACGTTAACGATCTGACGCTGCTCAATGAAGATTGGGGCGTTTCGGTCGGTTCGCGCGGACGCATCTGGCTCACGAATGACGGCGGTCGCGATTGGTTTCAGGTGTTTTCCGGCACTGAAGAAAACATCAACGCGCTTCATTTCGTCAGCGACGAACGCGGCTGGGCGGTCGGCGATAAAGGCACGGTTTTGCGCACGATCAACGCGGGCGCGAGCTGGGGCAAAGGCATTTCCAATGTCACGGAAGATTTGCTCGGCGTTTATTTCGTCAACGAAAAACTCGGTTTCGCTGTCGGCGCGAGCGGAATGATTCTGCGTTCCGATTCGGCGGGCGCGTACTGGCAGCAAATCGAATCGGGAACGCGTTTCTGGCTCGAAGACGTAAAGTTTTTCGATGAAAAACGCGGCGTCGTCGTCGGCGACAAAGGCACGATTTTGACAACTGCCGACGGCGGTTTGACGTGGAAAAACGTCAAAACGTATCTGCGGGAAAATCTCTACGCCGTTTCATTTTATGACGACAAATTCGGATATGCGGTCGGCGCGAGCGGCACGATTCTGGCGACGGCGGATGGCGGCGAAACGTGGCAGGATCGCGAAGCCGGTGTGAAAATGAATCTTTACGCCGTGCTGACTTCCGGCAAAAATGAAGCGCTCGCGGTCGGCGAACTCGGAACGGTTTTGCGGACGGATGACGGCGGGAAAACGTGGGAAACGCAGCCGAATATTACGAGCAATTCTTTGCAGGCGATCGCCTTTTTGGGCGGTTCCGATTTGTGGGTTGCCGGTCGCGGCGGCGCGATTTTGAAGCGTTCCGAAGCGCTTTCGCCGGTGAAAACGATTACTGCGCCGAAAATTCCGCCGGTTTTGCGTCTCGGAACGGCGAAGGGAAAACCCAAACCGCGTCAGCCTTTGATTACGATTACCGACAACGGCGATATTCCGCTCGCCACGCAACCGACGAAGGAGAAAGAGAATTGATAGTTGATAATTGATAACGGAAAATTAACAGAAAAAGCTAGTTTTCCGTTTTCGATTTTTCGTTTTCAATGATGACCGAAATCCACTCGCCGAACGTGCTGATCTGAGCATTTTTTATTTCCGCTTTTTCCAATCGAGCAACGATTAAATCTTCCTGTTCCTTTAAAATTCCGGAAAGCACTAGAATCCGGTTTGATTTCTCAATTAAAAGCGGCAAAATCGGTTCGATCACGTCGAGCGTTAAATTGGCGCAGACGAAATCATAAGCGGGCGTTTCGGCGGAAATCGAGCCGACGTAAAAATTTATTCGGTCGCTCACCTGATTAGTTTCAGCGTTTTCCTCGGCGATTTTGATCGAATCTTCATCCGTGTCGCAGCCGACAATTATGGATTTGAGATTCGGGATTTGGGATTTGGGATTCTGTAATTCGTCATTCGCTTTCTGAATTTTCACCGCCGCAATCGCCAAAATTCCGGTTCCGGTTCCGACATCGAAAAAACTTTCGCCCGGTACGAATTTTTCTTCAATCGCCTGTAAACAAAGGCGCGTCGTTTCGTGCGTTCCGGTGCCGAACGCCATCGAAGGTTCGATGCGAATAATGATTTTTTCCGTGTTTTCGACGTTTTCCCAGATCGGCGCGACGATAAATTTGTTCGTCTCGGTCGGTTTCCAGTGTTTTTTCCATTCCGCCAGCCAGTCGGTATTTTCAACCGGATGCGAACTCGTTTCTAAAATCGCAGACTGCGAAAATCCGTAAATTTGCAGCGCGTCGCTCAACTCGTTTTCGATCAGTTTTTCATTCGGCAAATCGTTAAAATAGCCGACGACAGTTAATTTCTCCGGCATTTTTTTGCCGAGATTATTAATTTCCGTGCCGAGCGCGCCGAGTTCGTTAAGAGCGTATTCGATTGCTTCGGATGCAGTCGTTTCAACCGTAATCGAGAGCGCAAACCAACCGCTGTTTTTGTCGTTTGTCATTAATTATAGGTGTTTTTTTGTTTGATTAATTATTCTTTGATGCCGATTTCATCGAGTTTCTGCTCGCGGTTGCGCCAATCTTCGACGACTTTGACGAAAAGCTGCAAATAAACTTTTTTGCCGAGAAGTTTTTCGATGTCGGCGCGCGCGTCGCTTCCGATTTTTTTCAATTTTGCGCCTTGTTTGCCGATGATAATCGCTTTTTGCGACGGTCGTTCGACGTAAATCGCGCAGTAAATTCTCGTCAAAGTCGGAGATGTTTCATCGTATTTTTCCGTGATAACGGCGGTAACATAAGGAATTTCTTCGCCCGTCGTCTGCAAAATTTTTTCTCTGACCATTTCCGCGACGATTGTTCGCATTGATTGATCGGTCATTTCATCTTCGCCGAAAATCGCTTCGCTCTCCGGCAGATGTTTGATGATTTGCTGCAAAAGATTGTCAATCGCTTCGCCTTTGAGCGCGGAAATCGGAATGATTTCGGCGAATTCGTATTCTTTGGAATATTCTTCGATCAGCGGCAAAAGCGCGTTTTTATCGCGCACTTTATCAATTTTATTGAGGACGAGAATCGCCGGTTTGTCGGCTTTTTTAATCAGATCGAGCACGAAGCGGTCGCCGTTGCCGGTCGAAACCGACGCGTCGCGCAGCAAAACGAGCACGTCAACCGAAAGAATCGCGTCGTGCACCGCCGACATCATTCGCCGATTGAGCAAATAGCCGGGTTTGTGCACGCCGGGCGTGTCAACGAACACGATTTGTCCGGCGTCTTCGGTTACGATTCCCTGAATGCGGTGGCGCGTCGTCTGCGGTTTGTTAGAAACGGCAGCGATTTTTTCGCCGACGAGAAAATTCAAAAGCGTTGATTTGCCGGCGTTCGGACGCCCGATTAAAGCGACGTAGCCGCTGCGAAAGTTTTCGGAATTCATTGAATGTAAGTTAGCAGAAGAGCGGCGAAATGTGAAAAAGTGAAACAGTGAAAAACAAAAAGAAGAAATAGGACGCGGATTTAACGGATCAAGCGGATAAATCTTTCTTATAAAAATAAATCCGTGCAAATCCGCCGAATCCGTGTTTTCCGCGTTCTATTTCTTCTTTCTGATTTCTTTTTGCGAGTTTTTGCCTTTGACAGCAGCTATTTTATTGCTGATTTTTCAGCAATCTTTCTTTTCCGGCAATCGCTTCTTTGAATGCGCCGCCGTTGATGTCGCCGATTCTGATCGCCGCTTCATAGATTTTGACGGCGTATTCGCCTTCGTTAAAAAACTCGTGAATTTTGGCGAGCGCAACATACGAAAGCGACAGTAATGTTTTGTCGGGATTCGGTTTTTTCAACTCGATTTCAACCGCTTTGACGTAGGTTTCCTGAGCTTCTTTCAATTTCAAATTTCTCGATTCTTCATTTTCGATGCTTTCCGCCGTAAAGCTCGCCACGCGTCCGAGATTATAATAAATTCGCGAATCGGTCGGATTTGATTGCGCCAACAAATTTAATTCGGCGTTCGCCTGAGAATAATTTTTCGCGGCGATGGTTTTTTGAATTTCGATTAATTTATTAGTTACCGGATTTTCAATCGCGACGGTTGTCGTCGGCGCGTTCGGCGCGCTTCGGCGCGCTTCGGCTCTTTTGCGTGCTTCGGCAAATTGCGTTAAACGCTCGGTTTCTTTTGCCGTTTCAAGCGACAAAATCATATCGCGCAAGCTCGACGCGATATCAAAACCGGAATCTTCCAAACCTCTCAATTGATCGGCGAAATAGAACGACAAAACCGCGCCTCTTTCATACGCTTCCGACAGTTGCCGCGCCGTTTCGTCCGCCATCATCTGCTTAAATTTTTCTAATTCGCCGGAAACTTTTCGTTTTTCCGTTTCGGTTTTCACGCGTTCGATATTCTGCCGCGCCTGCGCCGTCGCGATGCGCACTTTTTCATATTCCGTTTGCCGCGCATCCGCCGCCGCGACGAGCGAACGCGAAACCGCCAGATAAACATCGGGCGAAACATCCGGATTTTTCTGTCGCTGCGCGTCGAGAAGTTCTTTAATCATCGGACGAAAAGTGCTGATTTCTTTAGCGTTCGACAAAACGAGCGGATCGAATACGAATTGCAGAAATGCGCGCCGCACGTCGGAATTGCTCAGATCAATTTCCGGATTGACGACCGCGTAATAATCGTCGCCGACGTTCAGAAAATTGATATTTCCCGTCGGGGCGAGCATTTCGGGAACGATAAAAAAACGCCGCTCTCGTTCGCGGACTTCGATTGTTTGCAGCGTTGATTTTTTGCTTTTACTTTTTTGCGCCTGCGTTTTTATTTTTTCAGCGTAGAAAGTTTGCGGTTTGGTGTGCAGATAATCGAGCAGATCGCCGACCATTAATTTGGCGGAAGAACGAATTTTATCGTCCGCCGCCTGCTGATACAATTTTGTATACTCGTTCGATTTGCTGCCGAACGTCGAACGCCGGTAATATTCGCGAACGAGCGGCGCAAAATCGAGAACGTCAAGCAATTTGCCGGGCAAATCGTTGGTAATTACCGGATCGTTCAAATCGGGAACGGGCGACAGCGCATACGCCATCGAGATAAACGGCGCGACGATTTGCGCGTCGCTTTCCTGCGGATGACGGCGTTTATACTGTTCGACGAAAGTTCGGATTTTTTGCCGCAAATCGTCGGGCATCGCGGCTGAATCGGCGCGCAGAACGCGGCGAAACTTTTCGCCCTGCGCCGACAGAGGCGTTTTTACATCCGCCGCTTCGAGCGTCGCCAGCACCGCCATCAAACGTTTGTCCGGCTCGATTTTTACGCCGTAATTCGACAAATCGAATCCGGCGGGCGCGTTTTGCTGGGCGAAAACATTGAACGATAAAGCGAATATAAAAAGAAATAAAAAAGCTTTTTTCATCGAAAAATTAAATAATTGAATTGGAATTTGTAAAAAATTGCGAGGCAAAAGGCAAAACGGGCAAAGAAATTAAGGGGAATTAGTCTTACAGGGGAAATTTCTTCACACGTTTTGCGCTTTCTCCTGATTTTAAAGATGAATATTGCAGCGGCAAAGATGCTTAAAACTTAAATAATTAAAGGATAAAGGCTGAATGATTTTCAAACCTTTATCCTTTTTTGCAAAGAATTTTATTCGCCGAAAAGTCTCGGTTTTATTCAAAACTGCTGAGCGCTTCGTCTTCTTTCTCGAAAACGTCAAAAACGGTGAGAAGTTTTGTGATCGCCAGCAAATCTTGAATTTTCTGCGTCAGATTTAACAGTTTCAGTGTTCCGCCTTCTTTATTGACGGCGGTAAAACTCGAAACGAGTTCGCCGATGCCGCTCGAATCAACGTAGCCGACATTGCCCAAATTCAAAAGAATTTTGCTTTTGCCTTCGCCGAGCAAACGGCGAATAGCGTTGCGCAGCGCGATGCTGCCTTCGCCAATCGTTACTTTGCCGTTCATATCCAGAATCGTTACGTCGCCCGCCTGGCGTTCCGTAATATTAAGTTCAGCCATTTTTATCTCCTCGTAAATTGGTTTTTATATAAAGTTTGAATAGCAGATTTTAGACTAATCCGAGCGGAAAAGTCCAAGAAACAAAATGTTTTATCTTTTCTTGAGCATTTTCACAATCGTGCCGCCGTCCGCGTGATTCGTCCACTCGACTTCGTCCATAAATGAACGCATAAAAAGAATTCCGCGTCCCGACGCTTTCAAAAGATTTTCCGGATTCGTCGGATCGGGAATTTCCTCGACGGCGAAACCCGCGCCGAAATCACGAATGTCAATTTCAAATCCGGCTCCCACATTGCGAAACGTTATTTCGACGTTTTTTGTTTCGTCCAATTTATTTCCGTGTTTGACGGCATTAGCGACCGATTCGCGCACCGCCATATCAACCGCGAAAATCACATCGTCCGCGAAACCGGCAGTTCTGGCGAAACTTTCAGCTTCCTGAGCGGCTTTCTCGACCGATTCGATTTGGCTCGGCAATTTAAGTATTTTTTCTTGCTGCACAATGTTTTCTTTGTAAATTATCGGTTTATTACGGTTGCTGTCAAGACAAAGCGTGGAATTTACGATTATTATAGAAATAATGAAAATTCAACCGGCAAAAAAACTGAGCGGCACCATCAACCTGCCCGGCGACAAATCAATTTCGCACCGCGCCGCGCTTTTTTCGGCTTTGGCAATTGGAGAAACGCGCATCGCTAATTTCGCCTCGAGCGCCGATTGCGCTTCGACGCTCGCGTGTCTAGAAAAATTAGGCGTTGAAATCGAGCGCGAAAATGCAAACGTGCGCATTAAAGGCGTCGGCAAAAACGGTTTTCGCGCTTCGAGCGAACCGCTCGACTGCGGCAACAGCGGAACGACCGTGCGGCTTTTAAGCGGAATTCTCGCCGGTCAAAATTTTGAATCGGTTTTAATCGGCGACGAATCTTTGTCGAAACGACCGATGAAACGCGTGATCGCGCCGCTCGCGCAGATGAGTGCGCGAATCGAAGCCGAGGAAAATCATTTGCCGGTGAAAATTTCCGGTGTTAATCCTCTGCGCTCAATCGTTTACGAAATGCCGGTCGCGAGCGCACAAG
>SXGU01179173.1_pt1 | contig 18797 bp, 18 predicted proteins | sample 3174531 | NCBI WGS metagenome assembly SXGU01 (sample SAMN11356863, study PRJNA531348) | freshwater metagenome | isolation source: freshwater sample F1-140 | place: China: Fuxian Lake, Yuxi | collected 2017-12-25 | reverse complement strand
TTCAGTTGGATGCGCAAATCGCCTTATTCGCCATTCACCGTCCAGCGAAACTCTCGTACTCGCCTGCGACTTCAATGGCGACCTCATCGGCAACCGATTTACCTGCACGACATTCGGGTCTGCCCACAACTTAAGTTCACTCAATTCATGTACCAAAGACTTCGCCACACCAAGATTCTGCCACTAATTGGATACGACCCCATTTAGATGCACCGCTAAACTTTTCTAATGCGAGTCAATCAAGTAATTGACATCCATGCTCATATTTTGGTTCCTGGTGTTATGGGTTCGTGCGGCGCAGCCGGCCCCGAGATGGGTTTTCGAGAAAATGGCAACGAATATTTTCGGGCGGGAGACTATGTCCTTGAAAATGTAAAATTCAACAACAGCCCGTTCTCGGTGCCACAAAAGCGAGTTGAGAAAATGGCTCAACTTGGAATCGATCTGCAATTGGTTTCTCCGAATCCAATCACCTATTTCTATAATCAACCTCCCCAATCAGGGATTGCATTCAATAAAAAACACAACGACGAAGTGGCGATAATCTGTCGAGAAAATATTGAGTTGATTGGCGCCGCTGCATTGCCGTTGCAAGACTCAAATGCTGCGTGCGAAGAATTGAATCGAGCCGTGTCGTCGCTCGGCATGGTTTGCTCGTATATCGGCACCGATGTCAACGGTGTCGCACTTTCAGATGCACGGTTTGAAGATTTATGGTCAGAGCATGAACGGCTAGATGTTCCCGTGATAATTCATCCTGGTCCACGAGGCTCGTATCAAACTCCAGATAATTTTTTCAACAAGTGGGAGCTTGATGTCATCTATGGCTTTGCAATTGACGAAGGCTTGGCAGTTTCGCACCTATTGTTCGGCGGAGTTTTGGACCGACATCCCAAGTTGAAAGTTCACATTGCCCACGGTGGTGGCTTTGCCCCGTATCAAAAAGGTCGCTTGCAGGCGGCACTCGAAAAACGACCATTCGGCCAAGGCCTTCTCAATAGACCATTTGACGAGCAATGGGCACAATTGAGTTTTGATACTGCGGTACATCGGCTTGATGCGTTGCAATTTCTTGTCGACACCGAAGGCTGCGACAGAGTTTTGCTTGGCTCAAACTTTGGTGGCTGGGATGCAGAAGATGGATACAGGCAAATGGTCGAACAATTGAAAATACCGAAAGATGGAGTAGACAAGATTTTGGGCGGAAACGCCAAAAGAATTTTTAAACTTTAGTTGTTATGCCATTAGACAACTCAGATCTCTATCACATTGCCTGGGTCGTAGAAAATCTCGAAAGATCAATGAGTGCGTTCGGTTCGACAGGTCTGCAATGGGCGAAACCGACAATCCGCACGGTAAGAGTTAAAACTCCAACCACGTCGATCACCGAGTTTTCGATATTTGTGACCTATTCGATTCATGATCCATTACATGTCGAACTAATCCAAAAATGTGTCGACTCTCCCTGGGACCACGTTCCCAACGGTGGCCCTCACCACCTTGGCTGGTGGTCACACGATTTTAAAAAGTCGATAAAAGATCTTGTTGACGAAGGTCACCGACTTGAGTCTTGGATGGTCGGAGACGACGATCAACCCGCACGCTTTGCTTACTTATTGAATCCTTCAGGGCAACGAATTGAAATCGTGGATATCGCCGCACGACCACAATTGCAAGCGTGGTGGGCCGGTGGACCATACCCCTAAAAATCATTTGGATTGACCGACCTAAGATTTTTAAACCTTGTCTTGGCGGAGATTTGATACTTATATATATGTATCCTTGAAATAGTTCGATAAAGGAGATCCCACTTGCGCGCGGTTTTGATTAGCGGCGGAAACGTAATTGACGGCACGGGCTCACAACCCCAGCCCAAAACAGACGTATTGATCGAGGGCGACCGAATTGTCGCCGTTGGAAAAAACCTCACAATCGAGAAGTCCGAACAATCTGAAGTACGGCGCATCGATGCCACCGGTTTAACGGTGATGCCCGGATTGATCGACGCGCATACCCACGTCACCCTCGGCGAGCCTCGAACCAATGACGAACTTTTTTTGCATCGTGACCCGGCAACAGCCGCAATTCTCGCCGCCTACAACGTAAGAAAAGTTTTACGAGCGGGCGTTACATCGATGCTTGATGTCGATGGCATCTTCAATATCGGGCCGGCGCTTCGCGACTCAATTCGGGCTGGTGTAGTTGAGGGCCCAACTATGAAATCCGGCTCTTATGCGTTGATGACCGCGGTCGGGGGAACCGCCGGAAAACTGATTCCTGATTCTGGCACTGCGGGCTATGCCGAAGTCGTGCGCAACAAGGAAGAGACGGTATTGGCCGTGCGCCGACAAGTCAAACAAGGTGCAGACTGCATCAAAATTCATGTCACTGGTTCGATCCCGACACGCTCGGGCGAAATTCAAGTGTGGACTCGCGAAGAACTGAAAGTTGTTTGCGACACGGCGCACGACCTTGGTGTGCGTGTGACTGCGCACTGTCGTGGAGATAAGGCGACCCTCGATTCTGTGATGGCGGGTGTCGACATCATCTGGCACGCTTCTTTTCTCGGCGATGCATCGCTCGAGGCGATCATCGACAAGAAGGTGCCAGTTGGTCCCGTTTTTACATTTCTTGCGAACCTCTCAGAGTTTGGGCACAAGGCTGGGGCGACTTCTTCGGCCAAATCAATCTTTGCGGGCGAACTTGAGAACACTGGTGCGAAACTGCGACAGGCATACGACGCTGGGGTCAAATTATTGTGCGGTTCAGAAAGTGGATTTTCAATGACGCCGTATGGCCATTGGCATGCTCGCGAAATGGAAGTTTTTGTCAATCATCTTGGAATGACCCCGCTACAAGCCATTACTTGTGGCACGAAAGACAACGCCGTGGCACTAGACGAAGACGGCGAGACAGGATGTCTTGCCGCTGGTTATCGCGCCGACGTTTTGATTCTTGAAGGTGATCCCTCCAAAAATATTTCGATACTTGGTGACAAAAGTGTCTTCAGACATCTTCTCTGTCGCGGCAAAGAGATCGATCTCACGCCGATAGAGCCGCGCGCGATGCTTCGTGGCGAACAGGCATCGGGCTGGTCAGATGTTGCGCTCACCAGAGAAATCGCCTACGCATAGTGAAAAGGGCCATCGTCACGGGTGGGGCGAACGGAATAGGCAGGGTAATCGTCAATCAACTTGCGGCCGAGGGATGGCATGTCGGAATTCTCGACCTCACTGTTGCCGATATTGAGCGTGTCGAGAAGTTGCCGAAAAATTGTGTTGCGATTTCTACGGATGTTTCGGATGTAACTTCGGTAGAGAAAGCAATAAACCAATATGGCTCAACACCAGATTTGCTTGTCAATAATGCGGGGATCGTTCGCTTTGGTCCGTTGCTAACTCTCGCACAAAAAGAGTTTGAGGCCGTGGTTCGCGTCAATCTGATTGGCACTTTCACTGTCTCACGCCAAGTCGCGACAATGATGATCGCCGACAAAAAACCCGGAAATATAATCAGCATCACATCAATGAATGGGGTTGTACCCGGCCCAAACAGTGGTGCATACACATCGACAAAAGCGGGTGTTGCTCTGCTAACCAAGCAGATGGCACTTGAATGGGGACCTTACGGGATTCGTGTCAATTCAATTGCGCCAGGTTTGATTGACGCTGGAATGAGCAACGCGGTGCATGCTGACCCAGAAATTCGACAAGCACGCGAAAAAAGAATTCCGCTTCGTCGACTCGGGACCGCCCAAGACATTGCAAACTTGGTTTCATTTCTCGCCTCCGAGCAGTCTTCATATATAACTGGTGAGAACATCCTCGTAGATGGTGGAGTCACAACGAGCATTTTGTCGACGCTTCCAAGGCCAAAAAGTGTTGACTCGGTCGGGCCCTCGGAGTAGACGATGAGACCGATGAAAGAAATGTCGGTTGTTGTAACTGGCGGGGGTTCTGGAATCGGTGAGGCGACTGCGCGCTATCTCGCGACTCAAGGTGCCAAGGTAACTATTTGTGGTCGCAGAGAAGATCGCATCAAAAAAGTCGCCAAGGAAATTGGGGGCAACTGCGCATGGGTGACGGCGGATGTCACCAATAGTTCTGATCGACAAAAACTAATTGACATCGCAATCGCACATGGTGGTCGGATTGACGCGCTGATTTCTAACGCAGGCAACATGGAGCGAAAGCCTGTTGAAGAATGGACTGAGGAACGCCTGCTGCAAGTATTCAATGACAACGTAATTTCGGGGATGATGTTGACCCAGGTCGCGCTTCCACATCTCGTCGCAACCCAAGGTGCAATCATTTTCATCGGATCTGTTTATACGGTTCGCGCATACCCTGGAGCCGCCCCGTATGCCGCGACGAAAGGAGCACTTGAAGCACTCGTCAAAGTTCTTGCCACCGAGTTAGGACCCCGAAAAATTCGTGTTAATGCGGTGCGCCCCGGAGCAGTGTTGACAGAAATCAATCAGCGAGCAGGGTTGTTCGACGATGCAACCGCGGCCAAGCGGCTTGAGTCGATGGCTAACCACCATGCAGTGGGAAGGATCGGGACATCGCTTGAAATTGCCGAAGGTATCGAATACCTGATCCGAGCCGAGTGGGTAACTGGTACCGTTCTTTCGGTAGACGGCGGAATGGGCTTGGGGGTCATTTCACAATGAATTCACAAAATGTGTTGACGGTGACGAGTTACGACGAAGCGAAAGAAATTTATCGCCACAAAGATTTCAAGCAGGCGCTTTACGACGCGGGTGAAGTGGTGATGGAGGGTGTTCTTGTAAATCTGCATGGCGACGAGCACCGAGCCCGACGAAGACTTGAAAATCGCCTGTTTCGACGCGAGACACTGGTGCACTACGAAAGAGACTTGTTCCCACAAGTGATTCAAGAAACACTTGAACCATTCGTGCAGGCTGGTCGGGCAGAACTTGTAACCCTCTCCCATCAACTGATGATGAACCTTGCCGCACTTAACGCAGGTATTGATCGGCCCCTTAAAACCAAACAAGAGACCAGCAATCTTTACAACTTCATGATGAAGTTCATCGAAGGTGCGACACTTGCGCACACCACCCGCGACCCTGTCGAGGTCACGGCCGAAATACAACAAGCAAAATCTGAGTTTGACACGCAGTTTTTGGCGCCGTCTATCGCGCGCCGGCAAAAACTTATTGCCGATGCGAGCAATGGCGCCGATCAAGAATTGCCCAAAGATATTCTCACCGAACTCTTGAAAAATGAAGATGCACTCCATCTGCCACACGAAATAATCTTGAAAGAAATCGCATTTTTTCTTCTTGCCGGTGCCCATACCTCTGCAACGGCATTTGTTCGAACACTCGACAATTTGTTCAATTGGCTCAAAAAACATCCCGAAGATGCCGCACTGGTTACGACCGATAAGTCGTTCGTGCAGCGCGCGATGTTTGAGACCATTCGCTTGAACCCATCTAGCCCGACTGCGATGCGTAGGGCATTGTCGGATGTAACTCTCAAGTCAGGAACAGTTGTTCCGAAAAATTCAACAGTGACTATCGACCTGATGTCGATCAACCGCAGTACCGAAATTTTCGGCTCTGACGCAAACGAATTCGATCCACATCGCAAGATTTCAAATCCAACAGTCGCCGCTTGGGGTCTTTCATTTGGCCATGGAATGCACGCGTGTATTGGCCAAGAACTGGCCGCCGGTTTGTCAGAAAGATCGCAAGAAACGTCTGACTACGAATTTGGTTTGGCCACAGTTGCAGTTCAGGCGATGTTCGATCGACATGTTGTTGCCGACCCAAGCCAACCGGCGAAAATTGATACGACGACAAAGCGTCCATATTGGGGTTCGTATCACGTGCTATTTGACAAATAGATTGTGATCACGCTCAAAATCGCCGAATAATTTACGAAAAATTACTCAGATGTCGACAATCACGCTTTCGAGATGGGTCGACGCAAAGGCTGCACTGCGCAACCGAGATCTTCGACAGGGCCTCTACGACGAAGGCATAGCCCTGATGCACGGTGTGATCGTAAATTTGCACGGAGCCGAACACAATGCCCGGCGCCGACTTGAAAATCGACTGTTTCGCCGCGACACTTTCGCGTTTTGGGAGAAAGACCTCATCCCCCGCAACATCGCCGAAAGTATCCAACCACATCTTGTTGGGGGCCAAGTAGACCTACTGCAACTGGCACGTCTGACGATGATGCGAATTTCGGCAGGCATCGCTGGCATTGATCTGGGCACCGACCCGGAGCGATTCACTCTGTTGGCTGAAATCATGGCAAGATTAGCGCGAGCATCAAGTGTCAATCACTTCATCGGAGACAAACAGTCGGTGATTGAACAAGGCAATATTGCTCTCGAACTTTTCGCACAAGAATTTTTTGAACCAGCACGAAAAAAACGCCTCGAACTGATCGAACAAGCATCTCGGAAAACCAAAACTGCAACTGATCTACCAAAAGATGTCTTGACGACCTTGCTCGTCAATCATGACAATCTTGAAATTTCTGATGAATCGCTGTTGCATGAGATCGCCTACTTTCCGTGGGTTGGTTCTCATTCGACATCCGGCGCATTCGTCAACATGATGGACCATATTTTTGAGTGGATCCACAATCACCCCGACGATCGTGAAAAATTGGTCGGTGATATTTCGCTACTGCAACGATTTGGCTTTGAATCTCTTCGTCTCAACCCTGCGAGCCCAGAATCAAGCCGGGTAGCCGTCACCGAGACGACACTTGAATCTGGTGTGCTGATTTCGCAAGACACAAGGGTCACGATCGACATGCGCGCCGCAAATCGTGACGAGGAAGTTTTTGGAGTTGATGCACACCGGTTCAACCCAAATCGTGAAATTCCTGAGGGTATTGCCCCGTGGGGTCTCAGTTTTGGTTCAGGGTTTCACGCTTGCATCGGTCAAGAACTGGTCAGCGGTCTGGACACCAAGCCAGCGGATTCGGAAGTTTCGCTGACCGGGGCGATCGCGACGATGGCACAAATCGTTTTGCGTCATGGCGCAATAGTCGACCCACAAAACCCGCCCCAACGCGATAAGCAGTCTGCGAGAAAAAATTGGTTGTCTTACCCCGTGATATTCAATTTACAAGTGACCAGCCACCAACAAACAAGAGCTACTCAAGACTGATTGGTGAGCCACTCTCGTCGTAAATAGTGATGGCTTCACCCGGACAATTTCTTGCGAGACGAACTAATACGCCAAGTTGTTCTTCGATGATTTCATTTACTGGTTCTGCCAGTTCATCTTGATCAAATTTGAAAATCTTTGGAGCGTCACTGACGCATTTGGCCGAACTTATGCACAATTCTTTTTTTACTTCAACTCGGTAGGCCATAACTTTAGATTACTGCTACAAAGTTATGGCTTCTACTTGTGAGTCGGATGCATGACAAGCCCACATTGCACTGCGCTTAATCAACAGTTTTTGAGTTGGATGTGAAATAGAAACCAAATCATGACCAAGAGCGTTATAAACGACACGACCCGATTCAATTTCATTTACCCAAAGAGTTGGCTGTGAATCGTTGTCTTCATGTGACTGCAAAATAACCCGAGACGAAGCATCTCTGAGCAGATTTGAGTACCGCTCATCACGAATGACGAATGGTTGGATATCTTTGACGATCACATGATCGTCACATGGTGCAATACTCAAATCACCAAGTGGAGGGTGCGACGAGTTTTTCCAATCCCATGCCCCACCAACCCACTTGGGCCACTCACTCCAGTCATCAAAACAAATAGTTGCCGTATGCATCGCCAGCAATCCGGTTCCACTATTTTTTTGTCGCAACATTGCTTCTCGCCACTGCCGCGAAGTGACCCGTGACCAAATCTCGCGGTTCTGCTGCGAGTATCGAGCATCTTGCATTTGAAACCAACATGCCAACACGGTGATCAGGTCGTAAGTTCTTGTCTCAAGCAAATTGACTGACTCAGGAATGTCAAACACAACATCCGAAGCGAAACCGGCTTCATTCAATGTTTCAACCACAAGGGGCACACTTTCTGCAAAGTTATGTGCCCAACCACCAGAAAGGATTAGATTATTTTTTACCGTCATTCCGCCTCTTAAACTAGACACAAAGATTAGGCAAACAACCTGATCAGCGCTTGTGGAGACTTCATTATGGACTTAAATCATGAATTCATCGTCAATGTACCGATCGCCAATGCTTGGACAATCCTGACCGATTTAGAACTGATTGCACCATGTCTTCCTGGCGCACAACTCACCGAAATCGATGGCGACACATACTTTGGAAACGTCAAAGTCAAAGTTGGGCCGATACTTGCCCAATTTGATGGTCGCGCCCAGTTTCTTGAGCGCAATGACGCCGAGTTTCGCGCCGTGCTTAAGGGCGAAGGCCGTGACAAATCTGGCAAAGGCACCACCTCAGCGACCATCACGGCCCAACTTGATGCTCTCACCGATACCTCCACGAGATGCTCCGTGCTAACCGATCTCGCAATTACGGGCAAAATTGGGCAACTTGGGCGTGGCGCACTCTCTGACGTCAGCGACAAGATTCTGGCTATGTTCGTTGAAAACCTCAATAAATTGATTGCCTCATCCTGATACGCCTGGCAAATAGCCAGCCAATAAAACTGCTGTATAGGCTTCAGCAACAATAAATACCTACTAAGGGGGATAGTTAATGACCAATACAAATCCATTCAAGTTGCACCGCGGTATCGCGTTGGTCGCAACCTGCTTGCTTGCGCTTTCGGCGTGTGGCGGTAGTTCAGAGTCAAGCGATACAACGGTTGCGGCTACCGAAGACACAGTCGCCGCTGGCGAATCAGCAGCAGATATTGCAGCCGCACGTGTTGCAAAGTATTTGCAAACTAATTCAACGCTAAACATCGGTGACGCACCTTCTGCTGCACCCGAGGGCAAGACTGTTTACTACATGACCTGCAGTGTTGCGGTTTGTGCAGAAATTCAAGTTGGTGTTGAAGCAGCAGCAAAGGCACTCGGCTGGACGTTCAAATCAACGTCTCACCAAGACACACCAGAAACTGTTGCCGCTGCATTTGACGCAGCAATCGCCGCCAAACCAGATGTCATCTTCGAGAGCGGTGTTCCGCGTGAGTGGTTCGCCAGTCAACTTGCAACTTTGCAAGAAATGAAGATACCGGTTATTGCTTGGTCGATGCCAGAAGGCTACGAGCCAGGTGACGGCATCGCTGCCAACATTTTGTCGCAAGACGATTACTACTTTTATGGCGTGTTGATGGCTGACTATGCAGTTGCCAACAGCAAGAACAAAAACATTCGGTTCGTCGGATTGCCAGTTTTCCCAGTGCTTTCACTTGTTCAACAAGGTTTCACTGATGAACTTGCAAAAATCTGCCCAGAGTGCAAACTTGAGACCCAAGAAGTTGCAATTGCCGACCTTGGCGTGAACTTGCCAGGTCAGATTGTCTCTGCATTACAGGCCGACAAAGAACTTGACTTCATTGTTTACGCCTTCGGCGGAATGATGTACGGAGTTCCTGACGCTCTTGATGCAGCTGGTTTGATCGACCAAGCGAAAGCAGTTTCGCAAGCAGGTGGACCGATGAACTTCGACTTCATCGCAAAAGGTCGTCACCAATTGGGTGAAGTTGCACTTGCCTCAGAACTTCTTGGCTGGCGCGCAGTCGATATGGCTGCAAGCATCTTGTCGGGTGGAAGCATCTCACGGGCTCCTGCGAGTGAGACCATTGAAGGTCGCCCTGACATCGGTTTGAACGGATTGCCATTGCAAATCCTGCAAGCCGACACAATCAAGGACCCAACAAAGGCTTGGGCCGGAATCGAAGGATTCCAGGATCAGTTCCTTACCCGTTGGGGAAAGAAGTAATTAGTTACTAAGAAGTCAGTATTCGGGGTAATCGTCGAACTTAAATTGTTCGGCGGTTACCCCTCTGACATTTATACGATTTACATCTCATGAACGAGTCTGCTCCGATTCTCGATGTCCGCTCAATCTCTAAGACCTACCCAGGACAACTTGCCCTTGATAATGCAACTCTTCAAATTCGAGCTGGTGAGATTCACGCCCTGATTGGGCAAAACGGTTCGGGAAAATCAACGCTGATAAAACTGATTGCCGGTTACATCAAGGCAGATCACGGCGCAGATGTTCGCTTGAACGAAAAAAAAATTGATCTTTGGCAACTAAGTTCCGAAGATCGCACACAGATCAGAATCGTCCACCAAGATCTCGGATTGGTCAATTCACTATCGGCAATCGAAAATCTCGGTCTTGGTCGCGGCTATGAAACCGGCTTTGGCGGTCGCATCAAATGGCGCTCAGAAGCGAAGCGCTGCCAAGATCTCCTTCTTCGCTTCGGCTTGGCGCCTGATGTCCGTAGCCCGCTAATCACTCTCACATCTGGTGAGAGGGCGGCTATCGCGATTGTTCGTGCGCTACAAGATTGGAATTTTGAGAAACCCGGCCTTTTGATTTTGGATGAACCTACCGCGGCACTGAATCGTGGTGAAGTTGATGCTCTTTTCCGTGAGGTACGCAGGATTGCAAGCCTCGGCGTAGGGGTTGTCTTTGTAAGTCACATTCTTGATGAAGTCTTAAGTCTTGCCAACAAAGTAACTGTTTTACGCGACGGCAAAGTCGTCGCAGCCAGCCAAGATGTAAAGCAACTCGACGCAACGGACCTTATTCAATATATGGTCGGACGAGAATTGTCTCTCGTGAAAAAAACTTCGCTGAAGCAACCAGGGCGTGTCGTACTTGAAGCAGAAAATCTGTATGGTTTTTCTTTGCGTGGGTTGAGTTTAAAAACATATGAGCACGAAATTGTCGGTGTTGCCGGATTGATCGGCTCAGGGCGCGAGGAAGTTGCGAATTGCCTTTTTGGCGTGACGCCACGATTCATGGGCAAAGTGCTTGTATACAAGAAAAAAGTTTTTGCACACCCCCATCAATCGATAAAAGCCAAAATGGCATTGGTGCCAGCTGATCGAAAACGTATCGGTCTGATTTTGTCTGAACGGCTCGAAGATCACATTGCCCTACCAAGACTGTCCACTCTTCGTAGCGGATTCAGGATCAACTACAAAAGTCTGAAGTCTGATGTGACGAATTGGGTGACCGAGTTAAAAATTGACCCGCCTTTTTTGCGACGCAAAATGGAAAAATTCTCGGGAGGAAATCAACAAAAAGCCGTCCTTGCACGTTGGCTACGGACCGATCCGAGAGTGTTGATTCTTGATGAGCCAACTCAAGGTGTCGATATTGGATCTAAATCAGCCGTCTATGACCGAGTTGAAAAATTTGCCGAACTAGGTGGCACGGTGATCGTTGCATCATCAGATACCGACGAATTAGTTCGATTGTGCGACCGAATCTTGATTATGCGAAGCGGCGTGGTTGCATGCGAACTTTATGGCGATGAAATCACCGCATCACGCATCGTGACCGAGACTCTCGGCGCCACTTCAAATAGGGTTGGGGTACGAATTGCTCCTCGCCGAATATCAACGAAAGTGATTCGCGATTCATCGCCTGCGTCAAGTTCTCGGGAGAATAAATGAAAGTAAACGAAAAGACAGGCGAGGTCAAGGCCCGACTCGTTCTCAAGAAAAACAAAGTGACACGAAAATGGCGCGTCAAATATGAACGCACAGACCGTCTTGACAAAATTGACAGTCGTTTTGACACTCGTCGCTCGCCGTTCAAGTTGAAAAAACTTCATCCACGCAATATCGGCGTCATCTATTTATACGCGGCTGCGTGGTTACTGTTTTCTCTTTGGGTGCCGAGCACCTGGTTGACTTGGCTAACACATCGATCCGTTATTAATCAGCAGTCAATTTTGATAGTTGTGGCTCTCGGACTATTGGTGCCGCTCTCGGCCGGGGTCTTCGACCTATCGATTGCAGCCACCGTCTCTGCGTCAGCCGTGACCGTTTCGTGGCTTTTGGTCGACCGACAGTGGGGTGTGATACCGGCGATTTTGGTGGCGCTAATGCTCGGGCTTTCAATCGGGGCCTTAAACGGCTTTCTGATTGTGCGCGTAAAAATCGATTCATTTATTGCAACACTTGGTGTGAGTTCGGTGCTGACTGCATACAGCGTTTGGAGATCAGGCAACAGATCAATTCTTGGACTTCCTGACTCATTCAAAGCAATCACCGACGAATTCGCATTTGGACTCACTCGAACTGTTGTAATTGCCATTGTTCTCGCCATGGCTCTGTGGTACATGTTTGAGCACACTGCGCTTGGGCGATACTTCTTCGCGACGGGTGGCGGCAAAGAGGCGGCGCGCCTAGCGGGTGTACACACCGATCGATTCATCTCAGGGGCAATGATTACTTCGGCGATTTTCAGCTCAGTTGCCGGCATCTTGCTCTCATCTCAGTTTGGCTCGGTTCAGGCTCAATCTGGCGCGCCTTATCTATTGCCCTCGTTTTCTGCGGCGTTTTTGGGAGCGACACAATTCAAACGACGCTTCAACGTTTTTGGAACTGTGCTTAGTGTCGTCGCTCTACAAAGCGGTGTCAAAGGATTACAACTCGCAGGAGTTGGCTCGGTTTGGGTCGAAAGTCTATTTTTTGGATGTGCACTTATCATTTCGGTTGGTCTCTCGACATTTCAAAAGCGAGTTCACGGAGGCCAGCGACGCTGGTGGCGCAGGGAGGAAAGTGGGCCAGAATATTTGCTTGGAAGATTGATGGGTTGGGGTCCTCGCAAAATCAACGTCAGAGATGCGGATACGAATAATGTTGACGAGAGTGAAGACAAGAAAAATTGGTGGCATGATCCATCTGATTCAGAAGCACACCACCACAAACCATGATTAAAAAACAAATACTGTCTGAGGTAAGTCGTTCATGAGTCTCGTTGGCGCGAAAGTTCTGAGAAAAGAAGACCCCAGTCTGTTGACCGGTCATGGCAAGTTTGTCGACGACTTCTCACCACCGAATACGGCTTTCGGCCAGTTTGTGATGTCTGATCAAGCACATGCGAAAATAATTTCAATCGACGTGAGCGAGGCACTGAAGATGCCTGGCGTGCTCGGAGTGTGGACTGCTGTCGACTTTGTTTCGTTTCCCAATCTGCCAGGCGGCATGCCCGATTTTGAGAGACCTGTCCTCGCCCATGATCGCGTTCGGTGGGCTGGCGAACCGGTCGCAATAGTCGTGGCGGAGAATCGGTTTCAGGCAGCCGATGCAGTGCCTGCCGTAGTCGTCGAATACGAGACGCTAGAGGCGGTCACTTCGGTCGCGCAGGCAACTGCGCCGGGTGCGCCGATACTGTTTGACACACAAAGATCGAACGTATTGACCAAAGTTCCGATGCTTGATGATCTTGAGAAACATTTCGTGAAATCACATTCGCGAGCAAGCCTGAGGATTGTCAATCAAAGGTGTGCGGTCGTGCCGATTGAAACAGCTGGCTGTTTGGCCGACTGGACACTCGACGGTTTAACGATTTGGGCAACTACCCAAGCACCCCACCACTTGCGAAACAAACTTGCATCATGGCTCGACACACCACAGAATCTGTGCCGAGTGATAGCCCCCGATGTTGGCGGTGGTTTCGGCACAAAAATAGTTTGGTACCCGGAATTTTTTGTCGCCCCACTTCTCTCAAAATGGCTTCGCCGACCCGTCAAATTCATGCAGACAAGATCCGAGGCGATGGTTCAGATGACCCATGGCCGAGATCAGGTGCACGAGATTGAAGTTGGTTTTGAAAAAAATGGCAAAATAAACGCACTTCGTATGGTCATCAGTCAAAACCTCGGCGCATACGGCGACCCAACTGGTCTCGGCCTCGCGACATTGACCGGATGGATGGCTGCAGGTTGTTACAAGATTCCCCATGTTTCAACCGGATTTCGAACGGTTGTTACCAACACAACTCCGGTTGCGGCTTACCGTGGGGCGGGGCGACCTGAGGCGACATTTTCAATCGAACGAATTATTGATTTGGTCGCTTTAAAGACAAATGTTGATCCTGTCAAGGTTCGACAAATAAATTTCATTCAGCCAAATGAGTTTCCGTATGAAACTCATAATGAAGCAGTCATTTATGACTCAGGAGATTTTCCTCAGGCACTTGACGAGTGTTTGCGATTGCTCGACTATGACGCGGTCAAAGCAGAACAAGCCAAAAATTTTGCCGATAAAGATGCCCCGTTGATCGGCATCGGCTTTTCGTGTTGGCTCGAAATCGCCGGTTTCGGTCCGAATGGATCTCTCGAAGGGTTCGGACATTTGGCTTCTTGGGAATCCGCACAAATTCGAATTGCACCCGATGGCTCGGCGACGATTTTTATTGGCTCGTCCCCGCACGGTCAAGGTCATGAAACTTTTGTCGCACAAATTGCCTCCGATGAATTGGGTATTCCTTTTGAACGGATAAGCGTGATTCATGGTGACACGGCAACGGTGATTCAAGGTGTCGGAACAATGGGAAGTCGAGGTGTTCCAACTGTTGGTTCGGCGGTAAAAGTTGCCAGTGAGCGACTAATGGTTCGTGCCAAAAAAATTGCCGCCCATCTTCTTGAAGCGGCCGAGCAGGACATAGAAGTGAAAGACAACGCTTTCAACGTGCGTGGTACACCCGGCAAAAAAGTCAGTTGGTCAGACGTAGGAGTGACAAGTTTTCAGCCGTTGCGGCTTCCCCCAGAATTACAAGCAGGCACGCTCGAAGAAAGGTTGTTTCACGAGAGTCCAAACTTTTCGTATCCCTCGGGTGCCTACGCATGTGTTGTCGAAGTCAACCGTAAAACCGGCAAGGTCAAAATTCGTAAGATGGTCGTTGTTGACGACTGTGGAACCGTAATTAATCCGCTGCTGGCCGAGGGGCAAGTTCATGGCGGTGTCGCGCAAGGCATCGCCCAGGCTCTTTATGAGCAGGTTTGTTACGACCCTTCGACAGGTCAGCCGATTACGGCGAATTTGGTCGATTACATGATTCCATCAGCGCCAGATCTACCGAACTATGTTGCGGGACGAATCACGACACTGTGCCCGAATAATCCGCTCGGCGCAAAAGGAATCGGCGAGTCGGGCGCAGTCGGAAGTCCGCCTGCCGTCGTCAATGCCGTCGTCAATGCACTCTCATCGTTCGGTGTTGAACACATCGATATGCCTGTGACGCCTGAAAAAGTTTGGCTCGCAATGAACGGGAGAAAATAAAATGAAATCAGTCAGAATAAAAATCAACGGATCATTTCAACAACACGAAGTTGAGGATCGCACATTATTGATTCACTACATCCGTGAAAACGCCCGACTAACAGGTGCACACATCGGGTGCGACACATCCAACTGTGGTGCGTGCACCGTACTGCTGAATGGCTCGGCGATAAAAAGTTGCACGGTACTCGCGGTTCAAGTTCAAGACGAAGAAGTGACCACTATCGAAGGAGTCTCAGGAAAATTTAATGGGCTGAGTCCCGTACAGGAGGGTTTCAGACAACAACATGGCCTGCAATGCGGATATTGCACGCCTGGAATGGTTATGGCTTCAACGGCACTCTTATCCGAAAACCCATCACCGAGCGAAGACGAGATCAGGCACGCACTTGAAGGCAACATCTGTCGTTGCACGGGCTATGAAATGATCGTAAATTCAGTTCGATGGGCGGCAGAAAATGGTGGTGACGAATGATCCCAGCGCTGTTTACTCACGTTCCTGTAACGACGCTCAAAGAAGCCAGTGAAGCTCTTCAACATTACGGCGATGATGCAAAACTCTTGGCTGGTGGTCATTCGCTAATACCGCTGATGAAACTTAGACTCGCAACACCAAAATATCTGATCGATATTGCTCGCATAAGCAGCCTTCGTGGCATCAGGGAGGAAAAAGACAAATTAGTTGTCGGAGCTTTGACTACACATGAACAGATCGAAAACTCACCCTTGATCAGCAAATTTGCACCGTTGGTTGGTGCGGCGGCGAAACTTGTCGGTGACCCCCAGGTTCGTAACCGTGGCACGATCGGTGGCTCTGTTGCTCATGGAGACTCTGCATCTGATCTCTCAGTCGCCCTTTTTGCCGCCAATGCTTCCTTCATAGCAACTGGCCCAAGTGGCGTTCGTGAAATTCCCGCGGTTGATTTCTTTCTCGGATTTTGGACTACGGCGTTAAACCAAGATGACGTGCTGACGGAGATTCATATTCCATTTGCGCCAGCCGCAAAGTGGAGTTATCAAAAATTTACGACTCGTTCGCAAGACTGGGCGATAGTTTCCGTCGCAATTTGTGGGCCCAATATCATTCTCGGCGCAATGGGAGAAACTCCCTTGCGTGCGAAGAAAAGCGAAGAAGCAATCGCATCTGGCTCTGACTTTGAACAGGCTGCAAATTTGGCGGATGTTGGAACTTCACCGAGTTCAGATCTTCGGGCTTCGGGTGACTATCGGCGCCACTTGTCGAGAGTAATGGTGCTTGATGCGCTGACCGAAGCCAAGCAACGGACTTAAGTCAGCAAATTGTTGGATTCGTATTTGTACTTGAAGGGGCAGAGTTTTTTGTCGCCCGGGTCAATTCAGGCATGGCAAAAGTCGTAGATTAGAACCATGCTTATTGAGTTTGGCGAGCAAACGACCAAGAAACATGCCGTCGTAATTGGTGCTGGTTTTGGTGGTCTGGCCTGTGCGAAAAAATTGCGCAAATCCGACGTTTATTCGGTCACTCTGGTCGACAGAAACCCGTATCAGTTGTTTTCGCCTTTGCTTTATCAAGTAGCGACGGCGTCTCTGCCCGAAGATGACATCGCGTTTCCGGTTCGCACCGCCTATCGCGAAGTGCAATTTGTCCGTGGAGATGTCACGAATGTTGATGTGAGTGCAAAAGAAATCATGCTGGCAAACGGCAAAACAATTTCTTTTGACGATCTGATTATTGCAGTTGGTTCAGAAGGTGCAACGTTCGGTATTCCGGGCATCGCTGAGCATGCTTTTCAAATGAAATCAGTGAGCGATGCTCGCGAGATCCGTCGCTCGCTGTTGCGCACCTACGAGGGCGTCGAAGATGGGCTGTTACCTCTTGAGAGTCTCAATGTCGTGATCGTGGGAGGCGGGCCAACTGGTGTCGAGCTCGCTGGCGCAGTCAGCGAACTACAAAAAGAAATTCAGCGCGAGTTTGAGCACATCGCACCAAAAGCAAGCGTGACACTTCTTGAAGCGGGGCCACGACTGTTACCGAGTTTTCATCCCCGCTCAAGCAAATACACTTCGAAGACGCTAACCAAAATGGGTGTGAATGTGCAGGTCGATGCCGCCGTTGTTGAGGCAACATCGCGCTCGTTGCGACTCAAAGACGGTGCAGAAATTATCGCCGGCACCCGAATCTGGGCGGCAGGCGTGGTTGCGCCACCGCACTGGAAGTTTCTCGGCGAAACAGATCGTGGCAATCGGATCAAAGTCAACGCCAACTTGCAGTTGAGCGATTCGATCTGGGTTGTTGGCGATGCTGCAAGTTTCCTTGATAGCGACGGCCGTGCACTTCCGATGGTCGCTCCGGTTGCAATTCAACAGGGCAAACATGTTGCGCGTCAGCTAAGACGACGCGAGTCAAGTAAACCTCTCGAGGTTTTCAAGTATCGCGACAAGGGTCAAATGGCTACAATCGGTCGGCGAAAAGCAGTCGTCGAGATGAATTCATGGTTGAGGTTTCAAGGCTCACTCGCTTGGCTGACGTGGCTCGCGTTGCATCTTGCCTATTTGTCTGGCGGACGCAACCGAACAAGCATTTTTGCCGACTGGGTTTGGAACTACATCGTCTGGACTCCACGCCGAACAATCACCGAGTAGTTGTTCTCGCATCGCGAGTGCTAGAAATTGCAGAGAGGTAAAAATGCCAAGACTGAAGCAAGTGCCACGCGCCAGTGCCGACAAGTCGGTGTTGCCCGTTTATGATTTGCTGTTTGGCGACCGCGATCCTGTTGCCTCGCCTGGAACGGCAACTGGCACGCCTGGCGACTGGTGGACGGTATTCGCTCTGGTACCAGAAGTTTTTGAACACGCGGTTCGCGGGTTTGCGCTGTATCGAAATCCTGCGCGAAAGATTGACGCGAAACTTCGCGAACTGGGTCAAACCCGGGTTGGCTGGGCGCGCGCAAGTCAATTTGTTTTTTCGCAGCACTGCAAATCTTGCAGGTCAGCGGGCATCGAGGAAGAAAAAATTCAGTCGATCGCCCATTGGCAAACTGCCGAGTGTTTCTCGCCCGTCGAGCGCGCAATCCTCGCCTACACCGACGCACTCGTCTATGACGGCGGAAGGGTTGCTGACGGTGTTTTCGCCGCGCTGCAAAGTCATCTCAGCGACGAAGAGATCCTTGAATTCACCTATATTGTCGCAATGTACGACATGCATGCGGTGATGAGTCGCGCCTTGCGAACAGAATTCGATGATCGCGACGACCCGATCGTGGAAATTGACGGACCAGACGGTCCACGAATGAAACTGAAGGTGCAATGAAACTTAAAAGTGGTGTTCATCATGTTGCTTACGCTTGCCGCGACGCCGAGGCGACAAGGCATTTTTATGAGGACATTCTTGGGTTTCCTCTCGTACATACCGAGGTGACGCAAGTTCCGGGATCTGATTCGAATTTTCGACATTTGTTTTTTGATCTGGGCGACGGAACATGCATCGCTTTTTTTGATCTGCACAACATGGGCGAAAAACCCGACTGGCGTTCAGACGTATCAACGGGCAACGGATTGCCTGTTTGGGTCAATCACATTGCTTTCACCGCCGATGAGCAAACCCAAGAGCAAGCTCGCGCCGCT
>SXGU01262663.1_pt1 | contig 18799 bp, 21 predicted proteins | sample 3174531 | NCBI WGS metagenome assembly SXGU01 (sample SAMN11356863, study PRJNA531348) | freshwater metagenome | isolation source: freshwater sample F1-140 | place: China: Fuxian Lake, Yuxi | collected 2017-12-25 | reverse complement strand
TCTACCACCTTATTCTCCAGATTATAACCCCATAGAACAAGATTTCGCTAACATCAAAAAAAGGCGCATCTTTGCACCACAAAATACCACGCTAGAACAAATCATCAAAATGTATAATTGTTAAATAAAGTCACTATAATACAGCAACAAATACTTTCAAAGTGAAATATAACGCACTTCCAGGAGATATGGCGGCAAGCGAAGTAACCGCTGCTGGGTTCACAACAGCCGTTCCTCGTGCGGGAACTATTGGAGAAGGTGATGGCAATGGTATTTTTATTGGTATAGCTTCTGGTGGCGGAACATCTTATGCTTTCCAATGCGGTGAACCAACTTGGTTCTGGGTGGATTTATCAGCAAACACAAAACTGATAGATGGTAATTTTAATTCCGTAACAGCAACACCAACTGTAGGAGGGGCTAGCCAGTGTGCATTTGCTGGTATAACGGGCTATATTGCACTTTCCAAGGTTATGCCAATCGCAAAAATTGGGCAAGGTAACTATGTTACTGTTTTTTCTGTAAATGCAAATGAAAGGCTCTTTATATTGTCTAATATATCCTATTTTGGTGGTTCTGGAAATCCAATTAATAGCACAACATCTTTAGGTCTTAGCCCTAACCAAGCATATGCAATTGATAGCAAAATTGATGATGGCTTGCCACAATCAGGAAGGGTTACAGCTCGTTATACTAATTGGGTTGCTGGTATGACTAATAGGCTGGCTTGGGCATCAGGTGGTGGCGTTGAAGGTGCAAGCACTGGTGGTGCTGGGCATGCAGCAACAACCGCAGCCACTCCTGCCTCTGATACGACTTGCTATGACAATGGGAATGTTGTTGGCACACAAAAATACTCAGTGGGAACAAACGGTGGAAACGGCTTAAACTGTGCCTTGAGTTTTAAGTTTCAATAATCGCAAAATTATGCCCAGCGCGAACTTAGCCAACTTACAGGAGCGATTAAAGAAGAGCTTAGTGTCTAACGGCGACCACTAACCCAATTTTCCGTATCATTCCAATTCGCGTCGCGCATACAATCTTGATATAAGCCCCGCCGATCGCGCAGCAAATCATCTCGGTTGTTATACAGCCTAACATTTTCCTCGATAACTCGTTTCTTGCCCGTGCTATCAGTCTCGATATATCTACGAAGTTGCTGCGTATCGAACAGGCTGTCTGGGAAGTTTTGCTCTGACTTATCCGAGCAATAGCGACGGTCAAGTCGCCACTGATATTCATCCATTGCTTTTGCATATAAGCAGCGATTATAGCCAGATTCATCGGCTGTCGTTTTAAGCGGCAAGCACATAGGGTTAATCACTGCCCAATTGGGTGATGATGGGTCAACGCCCTTGGTTCGTAGCAAATCGCTAAGTGTGAGCCAGTCTTTGAAGAATTTTTGGTCAATTTCCTCAGCATTGGCAAAACCAGCAACGAACACCACAACCATAATGATAAATATCTTTTTCATGACTATATACCCTTCCCATTTCAAGCTGCGGCGTTGTTAAGCGTCGCATCGTGTACACAAAATCCACAAGTGGGATTTTGTTATTATGAAAACAAATCCCGCATGCGGATTTGTTAGCCTACACATCGTCTAGCTTGCCTAGCCGCATCTTAAACTGCTTTGGGTATAGTCTGCCCGATTTTTATGGGCTGTAAAGTTAAATTATTGTAATATAATTATTAACTAAAGTTAGGAGTGCTTTGTCATGCCAGCGAAGGCTGGCATCCATGCCTAACAACAAGCGTTACAGCCAGTTGCATGGCATAGATTCCGCCCTTCGGCGGAATGACGAAGACGAGGCAAGCTTCGGGGAATTAACCCTTAAGAGATTAAACAGCCACCATTTGTTCAAAATATCTCTGTTGGGCGCGGATTTCGCCGTCGCTAACCACAATATCTGAGATGATATAGCCACGGCGGGCAAGGTCGCTTCGTCGCCAGTCATTCGCCTGATAACCGATAATCAGGTTAAAGGCGAGTTGCAAAATAAACAGGCTCGACGCATCCAGCCACTCTTTGTCCTCCGCCGCGCCCAAAAGCGAAATAACAACGGCAACGCCAAGAGCCGCCACCCATAAACGATGATAAATCAGCCACAGAATGTTGAATAAAAATGCTCGCCAGCTAAACCCCTCGCGCACAAAAATAGCACTTTCCGCACCCTCAGTACCTTCCGCATCGGACGGTTTTATATGCACAGTATATATTTTCATCTTCGGCGCAAAAAACATTTTACAAGCTCCCGCCCAATGTTCCCTTGGTGGAAGGGATTTCATCCGCCTTGCGTGGGTCAATGGCAATGGCAACACGCAAAGCCCGCGCCAGTGCCTTATAGCAGGATTCAACGATATGATGATTATTCACGCCATACTCATTTTCTACATGCAGAGTTGCGCCAGCGGCAAAGGCGAAAGCTTGAAACCACTCGCGGAATAATTCCGTGTCCATATCACCGAGTTTTGGCTTTGAAAACTCCACCTTCCACACAAAATATGGTCGCCCAGAAAGGTCAATCGCTACCTTGGAAAGCGTCTCATCCATGGGAATAACCGCATTCCCATAGCGCGTTATGCCCTTGCGTTCGCCCAGAGCCTTCGCCACCGCCTCGCCAATAGCTATCCCTGTGTCCTCGGTCGTGTGGTGGCTATCAATATGCAAATCGCCCTTGGCGGTGAGCCTTATATCAATAAGGCTGTGGCGCGAAAGCTGTTCAAGCATGTGATCAAGAAAACCAATGCCAGTGGAAACTTCATATTTTCCAGTGCCATCCAGATTTATCTCAACGCTAACCTCAGTCTCTTTGGTTTTTCGTTCGTGTTTTACTATACGCATTTTTGTTCCAATCTTCAATAGTTCTAAGAATATTTAGCAATTAAAGCTTTTAGTTCAGCCGCGACTTGAACGCCGATTTCTCCTGCGCTGCCTTGCATCTGGTTACCAAGAATAATATATAAAACCTCAATATGATTTTGTATTACAACATGATGCCCGTTGTTTTTGGGCTGTAGTTTGTTGCGGGCAAAAAGATAGAGAGCATAAGCAATTTCGCTGGCTCGGCTATAACCAAAAGTTCCCGCTCGGGAATTTACGAGCAAAGCTACATCCGCTATGCTGGCGGTGATGTCCTCAGGGCAGTTATCACTTTTCATCTCTGCATTTAGTTGTTTTAGTTCATTAAGATTGTCTTTTATCCACTGTAGAGAATCATTGGTTATCGAATCAATTGCTGCTTGCGCATTGTTCAGCACGCTTGGCGTTATAAAATCTCCCAGCTTCATATTTTTCCCAAGTTTAAGCTTAAGCGAAAAATCAGGCAGCCAAAATTTTGGAACATCAATATCAGAGGCAAGCTCTGCCACTATATTCTTTGGCAGTGGTTTGGGCAATGGTTTTATTTCGCGTTTTTCTTCTATTTCATCGGCTGGTTTCATGTGTGCGCGGCGGTCTGGACCAACGAAACCTTTGGCAACCACAAAACCTCGCGGCTGTTCTATTATTCGCTCAAGGCGGCTATATATAGTGCGGGCGGAAAAAGGCTTTACCACATATTCGTTAATGCCGTAATCACGAGCCATGCGCACATCCGCCACTTCAGCCCGCCCCGTAAGCATTATAACAGGAATAGTACAATTTGGAGATTCTGGGCTGCGGCGAATATGTTTTAGCAGCTCCAGCCCATTTATATGCTGGGTGTTCCATTCGGTTATCAGAAAATCAAAAGGAGTGTTCCGTAGCAAATTTATTGCTTCTCTGCCGCTGCGACAAGAATGTAAATGCACAAATCCCATCTCTGAAAGCATATTTTTCAAAACGCCAGATAATTCAACATCGGCATCAACGATAAGTATGCGATAATTTTTAAGCGGACTAGACAGAGTAGCCATGGGTTCTTAAACTACTAAACAAATAATGGTTGCTAGTCTTCTAATATACTAACAAATAAACAAAAAACAAGTGTTATAGCTGAGTTTCTTTGTATGTATATTTGCTGACTAGGGATTTTAGTTCCGCCGCGACTGTCGCGCCAACTTCACCAGCATTTCCGCGCATTTGGTTGCCGAGTATTACATGCAAAACCTCAATATGTTTTTGCACCACCAGATGATGTTCGTTGCTCTTTGGGTCAAGATTATTTCGTGCAAAAAGATATAGTGCATATGCAATCTCGCCTGCGCGGCTATAGCCGAAAGTTCCCGCCCTTGTGCAGATTAGCAGCGCGATTTCGGCTAGTCGTTTCGTAATATCTTCTAGTTCCACGGAATTTAACATCACTTCGTTGAGCAGCTTTAATTCGCGCAAATTATCCCGAATCCATTGCAGCGAATCATGAGTGATAGCATCAATAGCAAACTGAGCGTTGTTGATAACTTTTGCGGTTACAAAATCACTTAACTTGGCATTATTTCCAATCTTTGCCTTCAAGCTAAAATCAGGCAGCCAAAACTGAGGGTTTTCTTCACCTTCTAGCAATTCTTGCGCTATATTGTTTGGGCGTGGTTTTTGAGGAGTAATTCGCACTCGCCTTTCGCTCACTCCTTCTGGCGGCTTTGAATTTGCCCGCCGATCTGGGCCAACAAAGTTTTTAGACACCACAAACCCGCGCGGATGTTCGATAATTCTTTCTAGTCGACTATAAATAGAGCGAGCAGTGAACGGCTTTACGACATATTCGTTAATTCCATAATTGCGGGCGAGGAACACATCATCAAGCTCTGCCCGCCCAGTTAGCATGATGACGGGTAAAGTTGGGTTTGGAGAGCTTGGGTCGCGGCGTAAATATTTTAATAATTCAAGCCCCTCTATATGCTGTATATTCCATTCGGTAATTAAGAAATCAAACGAAGAATTTGATAATAAGTTAATAGCCTCTTTTCCGCTTCGGCATGAACGAACATCAATAAAGCCCATCTCAACAAGCATGGCTTTCAGCACATTGGAAAGCTCAATGTCTGAGTCCACCAGAAGTATGCGATAGCTCTTTAGCGGATTTATCACAAAAGTCCTTAATTAATTAATGGTAATTGAATTAAATAATTTCTTACTTCAGGATACTACAGCTAGCAAAAAAAGACAATGATTATAAATGATTGTAACTGCGAATTAAGGAATATCGTGATGCAAACCTCGTAAATCACTGTTTTTGAATGAAAAACATCAGTTTTTTCTCATTTTGAGCTGTTTTTTGTATTTTTTGCTTTACCTATAATTTATAGGCTGCTATACATCGCAACCCAAAAACTTTTATTATTAGTCAAGGAACTTATGTCTACAAAAATCAGACTTGCCCGTGCTGGCACTAAAAAACGCCCTTATTATCGCATTGTTGTGACCAATTCACGCAGCCCACGCGATAGCAAATTCATTGAAAAAATAGGCACTTACGAGCCGCTATTGGCGCAAGAAAACCCAAAGCGCGTAAGCATTGACACCGAACGCGCAAAGCATTGGCTTTCTGTTGGAGTTGAGCTTTCTGATCGCGTTCATCTATTCTTCAATAAGGCGGGTATTGTTGATACCAAGCCTGCATTCAAGCCAGTTCGCAAGTCGAAGAAAGATAAGGGCGGGGAAGAAGCCGCTGCTTAGTTTTGCAGGGTTATGCTGACTAATCCTCTTGTTCATATTGGAACTGTCGTTGGTGCGCATGGCATCAAGGGCGAGGTGAAAATCCGCTCTTTTGTTGAGGATTTTTCCTTGTTCTCCCAGCCAGAAGTTTTTGATAAATCTGGTAAAAATCGCATTTTCCTTAAAGTCACGGGGAAAGCCAAGGATGCGGTTATTGCATTGTTGAATGACATTTGCGACCGCAACCAAGCTGAACAGCTGAAAGGCACTGATTTATTTGTGCCAGCCAAATTACTCCCAGAAACCAAAGATGGTGAATTTTATCATAGTGAAATTCTGGGCTTAGAGGCGCGCCTAGAAAATGGTGATGTCTTTGGTAAAGTTGCTTCCATAGAAAATTTTGGAGCTGGTGACATTATCGAAGTGACCAAACCATCTGGCGACGCTGAAATGCTCCCATTTTCCGCGCCTTGGGTAGGCGAAATCAATATAGAACAAGGCTTTATAGTCATTACTCCAGCGGAATATTTGTGAAATTCTCTTGTTGTCAACTGATGGCTAAAATGTTTAATGATTACGCTTCATAGAACGAATATGGGGATAAATACGAAAAAAATCCTAACTCTTAGTGGCTGGGGGCAGCCGCATGATGCGCTTGCGCTGATTGCGCCAGATGCCACGCATTTTGACTACTCGCATTTTGCAAATGTTGATGATGCGCTGGCGGCGATTGCGGAGGAGGCAAAAAATCATGACGCGGTGATTGGCTGGTCGCTCGGCGGACAATTGGCGACAAGGGCGATTGCGGCTGGGCTGATGCGCCCTGAAAAGTTGGTGCTTATCGGTGTGCCGTTTCAGTTTGTGAAAAATGAAACACTTGCACTCGGAATGCCGCAAGATCAATTCCAAAAATTCCGCGATAATTATGCCAAGAACCCAATGCGAACCATCCATAAATCTTGGGAGCTTGTGGCAATGGGCGACAAAAATCTCGACACGGTAAAAGCAAATTTAGAAAAATTCGATAAAGAAGCGATGCTCACCAAAAACTGGCTGCACTGGCTGGATAACTTAAATGGTTTTAGCTGCTCTAGCCTTGATTTTTCTGGCTTTCCGCATACATTATTGCTACACGGACAGCGCGACGCAGTTGTTTCGCACAAGCAAGCGGAGGAATTTGTAAAAAACATTCCGCAGGCGAAACATATTTTGCTAGAAGATGCAGGACACGCGCCGCATTGGCACGACGCATCGAGAATACGCCAGCATATACAGGAGCATTTTAGTGTTTGATAGAAACGCCATAAAAGACAATTTCAGCCGCGCTGCCGCTAGCTATGACGCGCACGCTAATTTACAAAAAATTGTCCGTGCTGACGCATTGGAGATGGCGCGGGAATATTTTCCGCAAGGCTTGCTGGTCGTTGATATTGGCTGCGGTACGGCGGCAATAGCGGGCGAAAATTGGCAGGTGGTGGGCGTTGATATTGCTTATGGAATGTGCAAGCTAGCGCGGGAAAATGGCGCAAATATTATAAACGCTGCGGCGGATGCTTTGCCACTTGCGGATGCGAGTGTGGACGGCGTTTTTTCCTCGCTCATGTTGCAATGGATTGGAAAACCCGAAGCAGTTATTAGTGAAATTATGCGCGTGTTAAAGCCCGATTCTGTGGCGATAATTTCCACCTTCGTGCAGGGGACTTTGCAGGAATTAAAGGACGCATTTTCCGCGCTTGGTGATGCACAGCATATCAGCGAATTTATGAGCAGCGAGCAGCTGTTGCTGCGTGTGGCGCATAGTGGCGCGAGGGTGCTTGAGGTGCGCGATGAAACTTACGCACAAGAGATTGAAAGCGCGTACAGCTTGATGAAATCCATAAAAAATATTGGTGCGAGTAACAAGCTTTCTGCCCGCAAAAAAGGCTTGATGACGGGGGCGCAGCTTGCCAAGGTGGCGGCGGCATATCAGGGTAATATCGCTAGTTGGCAGGTGCTGACCATGGTGATTGAGAAAGCATAAAATGGGCAAAAGCTATTTCATAACAGGCACTGGGACAGGCGTTGGTAAGACTTTTGTCACAACAGTTCTCACTCGTCAGTTGCGGGCGAGGGGGGGAAGTGTCCGCGCCATAAAGCCGATTATCAGCGGTTATTATGATGGCGATAAAACTAGCGATAGTGTGCTAATTCTCGCCAGTCTTGATTTGCCAATAACGCCAGAAAATATTGCTAAAATTTCACCATGGCGGTTTGCTGCGCCGCTTTCGCCAGACATGGCGGCGAAGCGTGAGGGTAGGGAGATTATATTGGATGAAGTGGTTGGTTTTTGTAAAGAAAACTCGCGAGCTACAGACACGCTTATTATAGAAGGTGTTGGCGGCGTTCTTGTGCCGCTGAATGATACGCACACTGTGCGCGACTGGATAGCGGAAGTGGATGCAGAGGTTATCGTTGTGGCGGGCAGTTATCTTGGCGCAATCAATCATACGCTTTGCACAATTGAGGCTCTTATTGCGAAGAATTTGCCAATAAAAGCACTAATAATTAGCGAGTCGGAAAACCCTGCTGCGCCACTTGCGGAGGTGGCGGCGAGCATACAAAAATTCATAGCAAAAAATCTTCCAATTATATTACTTCCGCGCCATAATGATGGGGAAATAATCCCTGATATAAGCGACATCATTGTATGACGAAAATAAAAAAATATGCAGGTTTTAATGTGCGGATGTGGGCGTCCACTATTGACACGATTATTGCCTATTTCACGCTTGACCCGCTGGTGAATTATTTGCTTAAGCTAACAGGAAAACCAGAGGTGGTACAGGAAAGCAGCGGCTTTTCGGACGCAACGATACAGCAACTTGCAAACTTGCAAAATCCAAATGTGATTAATACGCTAATTGCCCAAGCAACGCACGACACCAGCGGTTGGTTTGCCGATTGGGCTTTAGAGTCAATTTTACAAAGCGTGGCTTTGCTTCTTTTCTCCGCCATTTGCTGGAAATTATGGTCGGCAACTCCGGGGAAAATAATTTGCAAAATCAAAGTGGTGGATGCAAACAGCGAAGAGCCGATGAGTGATAAACAAATCTTGCTGCGCTGCCTTGGTTATATTGTTTCTTGCGCTGTTTTGTTCCTCGGCATTTTTTGGATTGGTTTTGACAAGCGCAAGCAAGGTTGGCACGATAAAATCGCAAACACTGTGGTGATTAGAAAGCTCAGCCAAAAAGAGCAGGAAGCGCAAGCCGCGGAAGAAAAACTTCGGCAATTTCTGGAATCTACGCAGCCTGAGCCTCGGCGTTTTTAGGTATAATTATCCGTCAATCCAAATTTTTAATATTGCTTTTATAACAGCTTGTGTTTCTGGTTCAGCGTTATAGCTATCAAGCAAGTCTTTGCCATCCTCTTCAATTCTATCGCAGCGCAATTTCTTCGTGGCTTGAGAAATTTGTTGTACCCGCGCCTTGTCATAACCATATTCATCACCCCAATGCAAACATTCAGAAACTCGTTCTGCAAATGTTTTTGTTTTCCAAGGACAATCCATTGTTGGGTCTTGGTTGGCAAGATTGTTTTTATATAGAGTGCAAGCACCCGCCTGAGAGCAAGCAAGCACAGATAAGATGGCGGCAAGATAAATTGCCCTAATTATCACGCGGCCTGAGCCTCGGCGTTTTTAACCTCACCCCGTGCCCAGTCTAGCCATGGCAATAGTTTCGCAATATCAGAAGTTTCCACCGTTGCGCCGCCCCAGATGCGAAGCCCAGCAGGTGCATCACGATATGCGCCGATGTCGTACGCGACGCCTTCTTTTTCCAGTAAGCTAGCGATTTTCTTTGCCGCTTCGGCTTGTCCTTCCGCGCTTAAACCCAAAAACCACGGGTCAATTATTTTAAGGCAGATAGAGGTGCAGGAACGCGTTTTTGCGTCTTCGGCAAGGAAAGCCGCCCAGTTGGATTTGCTAACCCAATCGGCAATCGCCGCAAGGTTGGCTTCACTGCGCTTGATAAGCCCTGAAATTCCGCCAATAGACTGCGCCCATTTTAGCGCGTCCAACTGATCTTCCACACAGAGCATTGACGGTGTATTGATGGTTTCGCCTTTGAAAATCCCCTCAATTAATTTTCCACCTTTGCTCATTTGGAAAATCTTTGGCAGCGGCCAAGACGGAGTATAGCTAGTAAGGCGGTGGACTGCGCGAGGCGAGAGGGCAATCATCCCATGCGCCGCTTCACCGCCAAGGACTTTCTGCCACGACCAAGTCACCACATCCAGCTTGTCCCACGGCATATCCATAGCAAAAACCGCAGATGTTGCATCGCAAATAGCAAGCCCTTCGCGATCGTCGGCAATCCAGTCACCATTTGCCACGCGCACGCCAGAAGTTGTGCCGTTCCATGTAAAAATCGTGTCGCGTTTCCAATCGGCTTGCGTAAGATCTGGCAGTTTTCCATAATCGGCTTTATAAACATTGAGATCGGCAATTTTTAGCTGGTTTTTGCAATCCGCACCCCAGCCAGAACCAAAACTCTCCCACGCAAACACATCAACGCCGCGCGCGCCAAGCACAGACCACATCGCCATTTCAATCGCGCCAGTGTCAGAGGCAGGGACAATACCGAGCAGGTAATTTTCAGGCATACCCAGCACTTTTTTGCTAAGTTCAATCACTTCCGCCAGCTTGTTTTTGCCAAGTTTTGCGCGGTGAGAACGACCAAGAGCCGCGTCCTTTAATGCGTCCAGCGACCAATTAGGGCGTTTGGCGCAAGGGCCAGAGGAAAAACAAGGGTTTGCAGGCTTTACGGTTGGCTTCATGGTGGTTTCCTTCGCGGTTTTTTATAGTATATGCTGTTTATTACAGGCAAAAAACAGCGGTTGCAAAGGGTTTTTATATAGTCATGTTCATATAAAAAACAAAAAATTGGAAATAATTTAAGAAAAGCTTCTAATTGCCAAGAAATAAGTAGGAAGGGCAAGCCGTTGGATAAAAAGGTGTTGATGATGACGGCAGGTAAGTATTTGTTGCAAAAACTCCACAATTGCTTCCATAGTTAAGTTGAACAAGCTTTCCAGAGAAGGGTTTTCCATCGTCAATTTTTTCGTCCAGAGATTTTGCAATTGTTGGCTCTACCCCACCATCTGGAAAATCAAATACCATAGTTCCAGTGCGAGTTTTCCCTAGATACAAATAGTTACCATATGGCGCATAAGTCGGAGAAATATAACCATTAAAATTGTAAGAATCAGACACAGCAATTTGCATAAGAGAATTATCATTGTAATGACTTGGAAGTGCGTTTAATCCCCCAAGAACCTGCACAGGAGTAGAATAACCACCAATGCAGCCAGCCTTTATTAATCCTGCAAGTCCAAGCTGTTGGCATACATACCGCGCTTCATAGCGCGTTGATATTATACCATCACCAAGTTTTCCCCAAGAAGGGTCACTATTTACTGCGGTGCCAAATAATTGCAAAGAATCAACGCAATCACCAGCCACACAGTTATATTTTATTTTGAAGGTGTTATATGCACTTGCATACTCTTGATAGTCGCTTGCCAATGCGCGAATTTCCGCTGCCTTGAGCAAATCCTTGCCAACAATCACTCCACCAGCAATTAAACCAATTATAACAATGACGATGGATAGTTCTACGAGGGTGAAGCCAGCTGTTACCTTACGAAACGCATAGCGTTTGCACAGAATCTTTTCATGGTATATTAGATCCTGCGCTAATGCTTCGCATTCCGCAGGATGACGATCCCTAATTACTTTAACTTTGCGCTTGACAACTGGTTGAAAAAACTCAAATCTTTCCTCGCTTCCTCGCTTCCTCGCTTCCTCGCTTCCTCGCTTCCTCGCTTCCTCGCTTCCTCGCTTCCTCGCTTCCTCGCTTTCATTTTATTGTCCTTAATTTTTAAGCCACTGCATTTTTGAAGCCTATCCGCTGCTTGGTCAAGTAAATATTTATTTAGTTGCGCGAGGTTATAAAATTTAGTTAATAAAAGTCATATAAACTGCCAACATTCAATGATTAAGCGAAGCCGAAAATGAAACAATTACCAAAAAACTACGATCATCAAAAAACCGAAAAACATTGGCAAAATGAGTGGGTTGAGAAGGGAACATATCACTGGCTGGATGACCTTCCGCGTGAGCAAACTTTTGTGATTGATACGCCTCCGCCAACGGTTTCTGGCGTTTTGCATATGGGGCATATTTTTAGCTACACACAGGCGGATTTCATCGCTCGCTATCAGCGCATGGCGGGAAAAGATGTGTTTTACCCGATGGGGTTTGATGATAACGGCTTGCCGACCGAGCGGCTTGTGGAGAAAGTAAAAGGCGTGCGCGGCAGTGGCATGGCGCGGGCGGATTTTGTAGCTCTGTGCCGCGAGGTGGTGAAAGATGCGGAGGAGGATTTCCGCACCCTGTTCAAAAGTGCCGCCCTCTCCGTTGACTGGCGGCAGGAATATCAAACGGTGAGCGACGAAGTTTGCAAAATCAGCCAAGCCTCATTTATTGACCTGCTGCAAAAAGGTGAAGCCTACCGCGACTTCCGCCCAACTTATTGGGACTGGGTGGACGGCACAGCAATCGCGCAGGCCGAGATTGAAAATAAAGAAATGGCTGGCGTGATGAACGAGATTGAGTTTTCGTTGGAAGGTGGTGCGCCGCTGGTGATTATGACCACGCGCCCAGAATTGCTTGGTGCTTGCGTGGCGGTTATGTATCACCCAGAAGATCCAAATGCGGCGAAATATGCTGGAAAATTCGCCATTACGCCGCTATTTGGCGTGAAAGTTCCGATGATTGCCGACGAAGCGGTGGAGCGCGAAAAAGGCACTGGCCTTGTTATGTGCTGCACATTTGGTGACGACACGGATAAGGAGTGGTGGAGAAAATATAATCTTCCTACTATTCATTTGCTCGGCAAAGATGGAAAATTAGACTTTACTAACCACCAATCACTAGCCACTAACCACAGCGAAGCCCTGCAAGGGCTGAAGGTAAAACAAGCCAACGCAAAAATCATTGAGCTTTTGCAAACCGATGGCAAGCTGCTCAAACAAACGCCGATGATGCACACTGTAAAATGTGCCGAGCGTTCGGGAACGCCAATTGAAATTATCCCGACCTATCAATGGTTTGTTCGCGTGGCGGATAAAAAAGAAGCACTGCTTAAAAAAGGCGCGGAAGTTAATTGGCATCCTGAATATATGAAAATCCGCCTTAATCAATGGATTGAAGGTTTGAAGGAAGACTGGTGCATTTCCCGCCAACGCTTTTTTGGGATACCGATTCCTGTTTGGTATTCCAAGCGTGCTGGCGAAGAGGGAAAAATCATTTTCCCAGATATTACGGAGTTGCCGCTTGACCCGACAGTGGCTTTACCTAAAGGTTACACGCGTGACGAAGTTGAAGCGGACAAAGATGTCCTCGACACTTGGGCGACTTCTAGCATTAGCCCGCAGATTAATGCCAAAAAAATAAATAATGGGGCGATTGGTGGTGCTGATGCGCGGTATAATAAATTATTCCCTGCTGACCTTCGTCCGCAGGCGCATGAGATCATCCGCACTTGGGCGTTTTATACGATAGCTAAGGCGCACTTACACGCGGACACTATCCCATGGAAAAACATCATCATTTCTGGCTGGTGCTTGGCGAGTGACAAAACCAAGATGAGTAAATCCAAGGGCAATGTGGTGACTCCTGTGGCACTCATAGAGGAAAAAGGCACGGACAGCGTTCGCTATTGGGCTTCCACCTCGCGGCTGGGAACGGATACTGCCTTTTCCGAAGATTTGCTGAAAATAGGGCGAAAACTTGTAAATAAACTGTGGAATGCCAGCCAGTTCGCCGCGCTAAATCTGGATAAACTCCAAGGCGTGCCGACCACCGCGGCGGCGGATACAGCCAGCGGAAAAATCAACGAAGCACTGGATTTATGGATTCTTTCGCGCTTAAAGCAATGCATTAAGAAATCAACAGAAGCATTTGAATCATTTGAATATTGCGATGCCCGCGTGGCGATTGAGGATTTCTTTTGGAATGATTTTTGTGATAACTATTTGGAGTTGGTGAAGGCTAGAGCCTACGGCTCGAGTGTGGAGTTTGGAGTGTGGAGTGTTGAAGGGCAACAATCAGCCCTGTACACCATCTATCACTGCCTTGACGCTATTCTGCGCTTGTTTGCGCCGTTTGTTCCGCATGTGACCGAGGAATTATACAGCCATATTTTTGATGATCGTTTTGCCGCGCTTGGCTCAATCCATGCCCGAGGAAATTGGGTGCGCGAGAGTGATTATCCGTATGACGCAAGCGCAGAGAAAAGTGGCGTTGCGGCGGTTGATGTGCTGAACATCATCCGCAAGGCGAAGTCAGAGGCTGGGGTTTCCATTAAAGCACCAGTGGCAGAAGTGTTGGTTTTTGCTTTGGAAGGCGCAAGTTTTGATTCGCTCGCTCCCGTACTCGCCGATTTGAAGGCGGCGGGCAGCGTTCATGAAATGGCGCAGAGCAAGAGCGCGGATTTGCCCTATACCAGCGAGCAGGGTTGGTTCAAAATCAGCGTAAAATTGGCAAAAGTGGAAGAAAAAACCTTGCCAGATTACAAGCGCAACCCAGAGCAACTGCCAAGTGAGAAGCTAGACCCAGATGGCGTTTTACACGGCGCAGGCTCGCCCGACATGAGCAAGCAAACGGTAAAACTCAATGTTTCCCGCGCACCTGAGAGTTTGCAAAGGCAGAAGTGAATTGGCGGATTCTAGAATCCGCCTCTTTGCAGAAGCAGAAATAAGGTAATGATTGTTACATTAATTCTGAAAAACTAATGGTTTTGTAGTCGTCTATCCTGCCAAGCATGGGTTGTAGCTATATATTTTTGCTTTGAGTGGGCATAAAGTTGAAATTTTATTGAATTTTATTAAATTTTTTGTAATATGCCTCTGTACTTCCTAATTAATTGTTTTTTTTGAGGCGAATATGGGGCATGTGGAAAAATTCCAATTAAACCAGAAAAACCCTAAATATATAGATCTTAAAGAGAAAGATGTATATCCTTTGATTGAGCTATTTAGCAAAGCGTTGCGCGATTCTGGGTATGATATTGTTGTTGGTTATGAAAAAAATCATATGTACACTGATGCACTTGCTGAGTTGTTTGAATATGGGGGTGCTACTCGTGAAGATAGCATTTTTCGCCAAATGGAAGTTGCAACTCGCCCCAAAAATCCAACCTCAGATTTAGCAGAAGATGTAGAAGGGCTTGAACTTAATGCAAAGCCTCCTAGTTATATGGCAAGGAAGAACTCTTCAGTCAGCTATGTTGGAAATCAGGTAAGTGTTAGTATAGCCAAAAATGGAATAGATTTAACCCATGCTTTATATCCTTATTTAAGGCAATCCTATCAAGATATTGCTTTAGATGCTGGGCATCTGGTAATGCCACACGGACTGACAAGGCAATATAATGATGTTTCACTATCTTATCGTCATGCGGTTGGTTGGTTAGGGATGGGAATAAAAGAAAGGCCTTCAACAGTTGGTGGAGATAGTGCAACCCGTATGGAAATTATTTTGCCAGGGATACTTTCTTCGCCTGCTGTTAACACCCTGTTCTCACTAATGGTTACCTATAACACTCTGTTTGAAAAAGGGCAAAAATTGGCGGATGTTGAAGATGAAAAAATCAACTTGGATACAGCAATGTTAAATACAAAATTTCCTGAGATAATTAATAATCTATGGTTTAGGGAATTGGAAAAGCATAAGGATAAAAAATTTCTTGGTGAATTACCAGAAGATTCTGAATTTACCGTACCAGAACCGCAACGCACAAATATAATGGTAGAAAGAAACAGAAAGCTAAAGGCACCGCTGCCAGAAAAATATGAGGGATTACGCGAATTGCTGAAAGAGGATAGGGTCGCAGAATTGTTAATGGATGTGATAGAAAGGCACTCGCCAGAAGAACGAAAAGGGCAATTGGCATTGGTCGCCAAAAATTTCTGCGCTGATTTTCATGCATGGGCGGAAAGTCATAATAAAGAAAATCCTGCACCGCCTAGAGTGCATTAAAAATTGCTATGATGTATAAAGCATGAAATAAAAATCGGATGCTAGTAAATTACGAGCGCAGGTTTTTCTGATCTCAGGTAGGATTATATGATACCAACATTCAAATTTTATATATATGTAACAATTTTTCTTCTAATTGTTGGGCTTGGAGTTTATTTGATTGGAATGCCACTGCTGGATAATCCAAAAATAAGTTGCCCTAACACTGGGATTGATAAATTTGGAAATGGGTGCTCAACTAGCTTTGGTTTTTTTGCCACAACAATGGTTCTTATATTAAGTGTTGGCATTGCAATTATATATGATAAAAACCGTAGATTTTAATACATAAGGCAGAAATAATGCGCCAAGACGAAACCAGCATCATGGAAAATTTACCGCATTACCGCGATAAATATGAGGCTGCGAAAAAAATAAATGTATATTTTATTCCCGCGAAGGACGAGCGTGATAATTCAGACGTGTATTTTTACGCTATCGCGAGCCAAAGCCTGCATCAGCAAATGATGTATTCAATAGACAAGGGCGATATACCTTTTTTTGCGGTGGTGGTGGAAAAGGGACATGGCAAACCGAGCGTGGAAGTGAAGGATAAAATCAAAGCGTATTATGGCTTTGATCATGATAAGTACGCGAACAGCTAATACCAATTCAACTTCAAAGAAGTTTAATTGGTATCAAAATCGCCTGCCGAAAGCAGCGATTTTGCGCCGCGAAGCGAGCGCAACTCAAAATCAATTAATTCTTCATTGATTTTGAAATGGTATAAGGGGCTATTTCGTGCCGATTACCAAGCAATCAACACCGTTTGATTGCAGTTTGTCACACAGAGCCAAAGCTTCGCTCTCGCTCGCAAATGCGCCAAGGCGAACACTATAGCCGCCATGTTTTGCGAGCGACTTGGTGATATTCATCGCAACACCACCCACCGCATCAGAATTAGCGGATTTTATATCTTCCCAGCGGCTATTTGCTTCGGCTTTGCTATCAGCAATCGCCACTTGCGCCCAGAAATTTTTTATACCTTGCGAATATGTTGCGTGTGTTTGAGTAGCGGCTGATTTGCTGGCGGAAGCGTTCGCCTGCGCTAGCAGCATCTTGCGTCGCGCCTCATATTCATTAGTGTGGGCATAAGGTATCGGGGCGATTTCCGACACTGCGATAGGCTTTTCTTGGGTGATATTAGAGGTTTGCTTGGTGGCTTCCAAGGTAACGCTTTTTACGGGGGCTGGCTCGGGAACGCTATCATTGCTTTTATTGCTGAGGGGAACGGGAATCGCCTCCGCCACGGAGACTTTCGCTTCCGCTTTGGCTTCTGGCTTAGTTTGCGCCTTTGGCTCTTCTTTTATCGGCTCTGGTATTGGAGCTGGCTTCGCAGGTTCAGGTTCTTTTTCCTTAACCTTCGGAGCTTCTGGCTTTTGCTCAGGTTTTTCCTCAACTGGCGGCACTAAAACCACTGGCTGCGTTGCTTCCGATGGGGCGGATACATGGGTAGGGGAGGGTTTATCGCCAATTTCACCCAAAACTTGTGGGGTTGAAACTTGCGGTGTTGTTTGCTCTGCTGGGGCTGAAGCTATTGGCGCAGCAATGGGTATTTCAACGCCAGATGGTTTGCCGTCAAATTCTTTCTGTGCGCTGCTGATAGCTTGCGACATGCCAAGGCGCATGGTTGGCGGTGCGTTTTCAATCCCCTCAATCACGAAGCAGGGAACACCATCCTTAAACAGAACCTTGCATATTTTTTGCGCTTTTTTCTTGTCACTAATCACACCAGCCTGAATTATACTAGCGGTTTTCCCCTGTTCATCAATTGTGGTTTTCGGGAAAAATTTAAGGTCGCCGAGGAGATTTTTGTGTTTTGCCGATAGCTCGTCCCACTGCGCCTTTGTAGCGTCAGATAGGGCAGGGCTGCCAATTTCCAAATAAAAGCTCTCTGCCGCTTGCGCGGTTAGCGGAGCAAGCGTCGCGCTTATCAAGGCGGTCGAAACTATAAGAAATTTTTTCATTAAAGCCCTCACAAAACATCAGATTACAACAAAATTCGCACCAATATAGACCAATTGCCTAAAAAACCAACTGTTTTTTATAACTGGCAAACTCATAGCAAACTCCTTGCAATGTTATGCAAAAATATTGTATTCATCTGGTTGGTTCAACCACTTATATTGTGATGTTTATATGAATGATATTTCCGCGCTTTTATACCTCGTTGCTTCAGTGTTTTTTATCCTCGCGCTTAAAGGGCTTTCCTCGCCAGAATCGGCGCGGCGCGGCAATATTTTCGGCATGGTGGGCATGGTTATTGCTATTATCACCACTCTGGCAATGCCCGCAGTTTCCAACTATGGGCTGATATTATTTGGCATTATGATTGGCGGAATTATCGGCACAGGCATCGCCCGCAAAATCGCCATGACCGCTATGCCGCAGCTAGTCGCCGCGTTTCACTCGCTGGTTGGCTTGGCGGCGGTGTTAATTGCCGCCAGTGCGCTATGGTCACCTGAAAGCTACGGCATCGGCAGTGCGGGCAGCATCCACGCGGGAAGCTTGCTGGAGCTCAGCCTAGGCGCGGTTATCGGCGCGATAACCTTCACTGGTTCAGTCGTTGCCTTTGCCAAGCTTCAAGGCATTCTATCGGGCAAACCACTGCGCTTTTCTGGGCAGAATATGCTGAATGCGTTGCTGGGTGCATCCGCGCTATTGCTTATCATTATGCTCTGCGCCACTGGCTCGCAGTTTATTTTCGTGGTTATGGTGCTGGTCGCCCTCGCGCTTGGCGTTTTGCTGATTGTTCCTATTGGCGGGGCGGATATGCCTGTGGTGGTTTCTATGCTCAATTCATATTCTGGTTGGGCGGCTTCGGGCATCGGTTTTACGCTTGGCAACCCGCTGCTTATCATCACTGGCGCGTTGGTGGGCGCGAGTGGCGCGATACTTTCCTATATCATGTGCAAGGCGATGAATCGCTCTATCATTAATGTTATATTTGGCGGGTTTGGTGCTGGTAGCAGTGTCGCTGTCGGTGGCAGTGTGGGTGAAGTAAGTGACAAGCCAATAAAAAGCGGTAGCGCGGAAGACGCGGCGTTTTTGCTGAAAAATGCTAGCTCGGTTATTATCGTTCCGGGCTATGGCATGGCGGTGGC